>ERZ506753.175-NODE-175-length-66808-cov-16.909277_pt1 | contig 66808 bp, 52 predicted proteins | sample MGYA00513044_ERZ506753 | MGnify/ENA metagenome assembly ERZ506753 | reverse complement strand
GCAGTTTGGTAGCGCACTTGACTGGGGGTCAAGGGGTCGCGGGTTCAAATCCCGCCGGCCCGACAAGAATGGCGGGATCCCAACGATTACAAGTCGCTGGAATCCCGCTTTGTCATACTTGGGGGACATGAACTTCACGAACACGGTTCCACCACGTGTTCCGCGATGAACCGCCCCCGACGCGCATGAGCGCCACCGCGATACGGCGCAGCCGCCTGCCGGCCCCGAAGGTCCCGGCACCCACATTCAACCCGGCGACGCACCAGTCAGCACAAGACGTGACGGCTTATCCCGGACACACATTCTGGCCTATAACCCGTTTTTACCGTGCCTCATTGCCTCCGCTGGCAGGCTGATACCCGGTATCTCCGCTTCGAGGGGTTGATTTCGCGCTCTCGGAACATCTATCTGCGTTTCAAGGGGTTGCCCAAACGCGATATCCGGAGTATGCGGGGACATCCCGCATTGGAATCATGCGGTTTCCGGCCCGGCTCTACTCAGGCACCAACCCCTCGAAACGCAGATAGATGTCCGAACGAGGGCGTGGTCGGCAAGGCTATCCGCGAATCAGAGGTGCCGCGAGAGGACATCATCGTCGCGTCGAAGCTGCCGGGTCGTCATCACCAGTACGATCAGGCACGCGTCACGATCGAGGAGTCCGTGGCCCGCATGGGACTCGACTACATCGACCTGTATCTGATTCATTGGCCCAACCCGTCGCAGGGCCAGTTCGTCGAGGCGTGGCAGGCGCTCGTCGACGCGCAGAAGCAGGGCATCGTCAAGCACATCGGCGTCAGCAACTTCCTGCCGGGTCATATCGACTTGCTGATCCGCTCCACCGGAGTCACGCCGGCCGTCAACCAAGTAGAGCTGTACCCCTTCTTCCAGCAGGCCGGGCAGCGCGCCTACGATCAGGCGCATGGCATCATCACCGAGGCGTGGAGCCCATTGGGCCACGCCAACCAGATGCTTAAGGATCCGACGATCGTGCGCATCGCCGCGATGGACAATCCCGAGGGACGTTCCTTCGCGTAGAACCCGCACTGGCACGAGGAAGCCTGACGGCCCGCGCCGACTGTCACGCCTTCGCCGCCGCGTCGGCGATGCACCGCAACGCGTTGAGCGTGCGCGGATAACCGATATACGGCGTGCACTGGGAGACGACGGCGATCAGGAACCTCTCGTCGTTGCCCACGCGCATGTTGGCCGCCGCATGGGAGGTGAGCTGCGGCTCGCACCCTCCCTGCGCGGCCAGGAAGCACAGCGTGATCATCTCGCGTCGGCGCGTGTCGAGCCCGCCGCGCGTGTAATAGTCGCCGAAGCAGTTGCCGGCCAGCCACTTGTTGATGTGACGGGTCTTCTCCGGCCCTGATTGCGCGAAGCCTCGCATGCGCTCGCCGAAGATGTCGATCTGCGCCTGCTCGCCCGCCTCAGCGCGGGTTTCGGGCGTCGTGGTGGATTGCGGTTCGAGCGGGAGGTGGATGTTCTTCGCCTCCAGTATCTCATTGGTCTTCTTCAGGAACGGCAGTACACGGCCGAAACCGAGATATGCAACCGCCTGGTAGACGATTTCCTTGACCTGGACGGCACCGACGCCGGATTCGAACGCGACCGGCACCATCAGCTCGAAGTCGTCGAGACCCTGGCATCCGATCAACGCCGCCAGAATGGCCATGGAGCGTGTGGAGTCGTTCAGATCGGGGTGATTCGCTCCCGGCTCGTTGACGACCTCGTCATAAGCGAAGTTCGAGAACAGCTCGACGAATTCCGGGTCTGTCTGTGCCAGCGTCCTGTCATCGTTCCAGAACTTGTTCATGCGGCTTTTCAGCTCATCGAACATGATATCTCCTTGCGGTTTGACTGCGATCGGCGGTCATTATGACTCGCTTTGAGATGTCACGGTAGCCGCTTCGAGCGCTTGAAGTACAGCGGCGGCGACACTTCCGCGTGTCGCCGCCGCAGCCGTCACGCGAGAGCCACCACGGTCCAGCCGTCCGCCGCGAGTGCTCGTACCGCTCGCGCGCGCGAACTCGTGTAACGGTATCGCAGACGCGTCGCCGCGACGGCTCGACAGCGAGTAGAGTGGAGGGACGGGCAAAGTCCGATTGATGGAAACGATCCATGAACCAAGGAGGATGCATCATGGCAGGGCAGACAGATGAGAACAGGCTCCACGTTCTTCGTCACGCCGCCTTCACGGCGCGAGACGTGCGGGAGATGGAACGGCCACTGCTTGAGAACGGTGTCCCCCTGATGAGAATGGCTTCCGCCGCCACAGCCCATGTCGTCGCCGAAATGCTCGAAGATGAGGGCGTCGCGTTGGAGGAGTCGAACATTGTGCTGCTCGCCGGCAGCGGCGACAACGGCGGCGACGGGCTGTTCGCCGCGACGATGCTGGCGGGCAACGGCGCTTCGGTCACCGCCGTCGCGGTCGGCCGCACGCTGCATGGCGAGGGGTTCGCCGCATTCGTCCGCGCCGGTGGCAAGGTGCTGATCCTCGACCCGGCCTCCGAGATTCCGGGGTGCGCTGCCGGCTTCAGCGCTGGAGAGGCCGGTGAAAGGCTTCGGGCCGCGGTGGAACTCGCCCAGCACGCGCATGTCATCATCGACGCGATGACGGGCATCGGCCTGAGCGGGGCGCTGCACGGCATCGCGGGCACGGTCGCATCCTCGCTGGGCGTCGACGGCACGATCCCCGACCGCACCGCCCTTCCCGCCGGCGACTCGACCGGCGAGTTCCCGTTGGTCGTCGCGGTGGACGTCCCCTCCGGCGTGGGAGTCGACGACGGTGCCATCACAGGCCCGTATATCCCTGCCGATGTCACGGTCACGTTCGGCGCCCTGAAGCCGTGCCTTATGCTGCCTCCCGCGGCGTACGCCTGCGGCCGCGTGACGCTGGTGGACTTCAGTTTCGACACCGACGGCCATATGCCGTTCGTCGAGGCGGTTTCCGGCGACAACGCGGCTGAGACCGTCCGACTCCCCCGGCTTGCAGACACGAAGTACTTACGTGGCGTGACCGGTCTGATCACCGGCTCCGAACGGTACCCCGGCGCCGCGGTGCTGTCGTGCAAGGCCGCGGCCAAGACGAACATCGGCATGATCCGCTACATGGGTCCGCAGGTGTGCCGTGATATGGTGCTCGACGCGGTCCCGGAGGCCGTACTCGGCAAGGGGCGCGTGCAGGCCTGGGTCGTGGGCTCCGGCGTTCCGACGGCTGAGACCGAGGATGATGATTTCCAGCGTGAGACCATCGCCAAGCTTCTGACGCATTATGCGCTGTCCTCTGACGATGACCCGGATGACGATGATGACCTCGCCTATGATATGCCCCCGCTGGTGGTCGACGCGGGCGCTCTCGACCTGCTGCCCGACGAGGTGCCGCCGCAGGTCGTCATCACCCCGCACGCCGGGGAGCTCGCCTCGCTGCTCACCGCCAGGGGCGAGGATGTGGATGCGTCGGATGTGCAGAACGAGCCATTGCATTGGGCGTTGCGGGCCCATGAGCTCACCGGTGCCACCGTGCTGCTCAAAGGCGCGGTCACGATTGTCGTGGGCGAGCCGGCCGACACCGATCGGGAGTCGGATGCGCAGGGTGGATTCGCGGATGATGAGCAGCATGTGCGTGTGGTCGTCTCCGGCCGCGCCCCGGCGTGGTTGGGCACCGCGGGGGCGGGCGATGTGCTCGCCGGTATGCTGGGGGCGTTGCTCGCCCAACAGGACGACGAGGACGTTTCGGCTCCCGATGTCGCCGCCTGCGCCGCCTACCTGCACGGATATGCAGCCGCTCAGGCGTCGCAGTCGGATCAGCGCGGGTTCACGCCCCCGACGATTTACGGTTCCGATGACCGTCATCTGCGCACCAAGCTGGGGCATCCCATCGTCGCATCCGATGTGATCGGCATGATTCCCGCGACTTTCGCGGAACTGCTGTCGTAAGGGCGCGAGGCGGTCGGGATGCGGAGGCCGGTATCGCGTGATACCCGGCGTCGACGCATCCCGACCGCTTGCGCGACTGCGCCGGCCGGAGACCTATTCCGTCCGGCCCAACAAATCAGACACTATCCTATTCCCCCTATTCCCCCTATTCCAACGTTGAGGAGCATCATGAGCAACTCCCCCATCACCGATGTGATTTTCGATTTCTGTGGCGTCCTGCTGGACTGGCAGACCCGCGCATGCCTGACCGGGCATTTCCCCCAGGACACGGTGGACGCGATATGCGCGCCCGACGACCCGCACGGGTTCTTCCGCTATGAGGATCGCATGGACGCCGGCGAGGACTTCTCTCACATCTACCCCGACGTGGTGCGGGAGCAGGGCGAGGATATCGCTCCGATCTTCGCCTACTACATCGAACATTACGGCGACGCCCTGCCGCGCATGCTGCCCGGCATGGAAGATCTGCTGCGCGACCTGAAGCGGCATGGGTACGGTGTGTGGGGACTGACGAACTGGTCTCATGAGACGATTCACATCGCGTTCGAGAAATTCCCGCAGATTGGCGAACTGCTGCAGGACACCGTGGTCTCCGGCATCGAGAAGATGCACAAGCCGAACGCCGACATCTACGAGCTCGCACTGCAACGATTCGGCCTCGAAGCCGGGCATTGCGTGTTCTTCGACGACACGGCGAAGAACATCGTCGGGGCCAACGAGGTCGGTATCCACGGTCTTCTGTTCGACAATGCTCTCCAGGCCCGCGAATCGCTCGCTTCGCTCGGTGTGAGGCTGTAGGAATAACCGGATTCGGTGCTCTCAAAACTCGCAGATATGGGGCAAAAAACGTCAGTCGTCCGGTGTATCTGCGAGTTTTGAGAGCGTGCCTTGCGCATACCGCACCGCAAGCCCGCCGCATGATAAATTGAGCTTATATCCCCGCACCTGGTGAAATGCCGGCAATCCCAATGATTTCAATGGTTTCGTCCATGGTCGGCCTTATAAATGCTGCTTATGACACTGCTGCAGCTGAAATACATCGTGAAGATCGTCGAGTGCGGATCCATGAACGAGGCGTCGCATGAACTGTACGTCTCCCAGCCGGCGTTGAGCTCGTCGGTCAAGGAACTGGAGAACGAGCTCGGCATCGAGATCTTCACTCGTTCCTCGCAGGGCATCGCCCTGACGGTGGACGGCGCCGAATTCCTCACTTACGCCCGTCAGGTGCTCGACCAGGCCGACCTGCTTGAGGAGCGCTACAAGAACGCGAAGCCGCGCAAGCAGCTGTGCTCCGTGTCCACGCAGCACTACATGTTCGCCGTCGAGGCGTTCGTCGAGATGATCGACTCCATCAAGTCCGACGAGTACGAGTTCACGATCCGTGAGACCCGCACGAAGGACATCATCAACCAGGTCGCGAACATGCTTTCGGAGATCGGCATCATTTACCTGTCGGACTTCAACAAGGACGTGATTGGCAAGATGCTGCGCGAGAAGCATCTGGAGTTCCATCCGCTGTTCCGTGCGCCGCTGCACGTGTTCATCTCGCGCAACAACCCGCTCGCCGGCAAGAAGAAGGTCACGATGGACGACCTCAAGCCGTTCCCGTTCATCCAGTACGAGCAGGGCGAGGAGGGCAGCTTCTTCTTCGCTGAGGAGGCCGTGTGGCCGGAGTACTCCCCCAAGCAGATCAACGTGACCGATCGTGCGACGATCCTGAACTTCATCATCGGCCTGAACGGGTACACGGTGTGCACCGGCATCGACAACGGCGACCTGAACAACGAGAAGATCGTCACCGTGCCGTTGGACACCGACGAAACGATGCTGGTGGGCTGGGTCACCAATGAGCGCGCCAAACTGTCGAAGGCCGCCGAGACGTATATCGAGAAGCTCAAGTCCGTGGTTGCCGACCACGGTTACAAGCTGATTGACTGAATGCGATTATGGGCTCCCTGTGGCGGGGAGCCCGATTTCGATCCGTGTCTCGTTCAGAAGCCGCGCACGTTGTAGTCCGCGGACAGGTCATTCATCGCGTGCAGCAGCTTGTAATTATAGATGAACGGTCCCACTGCGATGAGCGAGCCGAGGATGCCCCACAGCCAGAATGTCGAGGCGGTGACCGTGACGGGCAGACCGCGCGCGGCCTGTTCTTCGCCGATGCGGCCGGATACGCGGTGATACCACATCAGCCAGCCGATGCCCAGCGTGACCCATCCCACCAGGAAGAACATCAGGCCGTAGTGCATTGTGTGTTTGCCGTCGCGTTTGAACGCGAGCAGGTTCAGGCTGTCTCCCACTTCGCTCATCTGCCAGATGTCGTAGATGCTGAGCGTGACGAGACCGAGCAGCACGTATTTCAGCAGTCCGAGCTGCGTACGCAGGGGTGCGACCGGCCGGGGAGCATAGAGCTGTTGCGGCTGGAACTGGGGCTGCGGTTGAAAGCCGGATTGCTGCGGCTGGGCGGCATACGGCGCGCTCGGATTGGTCATGGATCCTTCTTCCCAAGAAGACCTTCACTGTTATGGGCAAACGGCGTTGATTTACCCTGTTTCCCATTACAGGTCCGTGTTCCTGAATTATGTGATCCATCAGTGGGTGGCGCATTTTGGCGCACTCCCGTTGCCGTCAGCGCCGGTGGTCGATGATGCGCCGGATGCCGTCGCGGATGGACTGGGGGTTGCATGGTCCCCCGCCCAGCGCCCGGTGCAGTGTCAGGCCTTCGATCATCGCGTCGAGCAGCACCGTGGTCTCGGAGTCGAAGAACCGGCCCATGACCTTCTGTGTCGCCGACATCCAGCGGTCACTGATGTCGCGGAAGGACAGGTCGCGCGCGGCGAGCGTGTAGAACTCAAGGTTGATGTTCAGGTCGCGCTGGTTGCCGAGCATGTCTCGTTCGATGCTCAGCGCGATGGCGTCGCAGGCTTCGTCGACGGTCGAGGCGGACTGCATGCGCGCGGCGAATTTCAGTACGGAGGCCCGGGCGAACTGGTCGAACGCCTGGTGTAGCAGATCGTGCATGCCGTCGAAATAGTATGTCATGGAGCCGAGGGGCACGTGCGCCTCGGCGGCGACGACGCGATGCGAGGTGCCTGCCACTCCACGTGACGCGATGACGCGCAGCGCGGCGTCGATGATGTGCTGCTGTCGCTCGGGGTCGACTCGGGATGACTGGGATGGCATATCGGCAATCATAGCATTCATGCGGGTTCCATGCTGTCCCCCTCGTATATGTACGTTCGTACACATCAGAAAACGGGACCTCTGCCCCTCCTGCAGTCGGCCATTGCCGGCCAATGCGCCGCTATTGCTCGGAATCGAGCACCGAATCCACAGCGGCCCAGCGCCGACGCAGCAGCATCCACAATCCGATGATCATGGTCAACGCTCCGAGTCCGATGCCGAACAGCCCGGAGGATTGTGCGGCATGTTGCGCGCCCTCGGCCTCCAGCAGAACGTCCTGCGTGACCACGAGCGAGAGCATCGCGTCGATGAATGTCACGAACTGCACCGACGAATCGATGGGGTTATGGTCTTGTGCGCGACGACCATGCCGCGGATCGCCATGCCGATCTTGGCGAACGAGATCGTCGCCACGGTGATCGCGACGATCTCGCCGTATTGATGCGGCGAGCCGGTGTAGAACATGGCCGGGGAGAACGCCGCGTACGACAGACCGATGAAGCGCAGCAGGCCGATGTCCAGGCGTTGGAGAAGACCACGTCGAAGTCACCGGGCAATTCGTTCAACTGCGTCGACACGTCGCACAGCTGGAAATCGATGTCCGGGTAGGCCTTGCGAGCCGCCTCGATCATGTCCGGCGAGCTGTCGACGCCGAGAATCTCGGCGTGCGGGTAGCGTTCGCGCAGCACGGCCGTGCTGTTGCCCGGCCCGCAGCCGATATCCAGCATGCGCTTGACGCCGCCGCCGTCCTCCGGCAAAGGCCACCTACAAGCGCCGGATAGGACTGACACGACATAATGAATGCTACTAATATAGTAGTAATTACTATATAATTTCATAAGTATTGCTAAAATATTAGTATGTATGATTTGTTAGATGAGCCGCTTCCCGGAGAAGTAATGGCCGGTATCGCCCGGCGAATGACCATGAGACGCAAGGAACACGGCATGACGCAGTCCGATCTCGCCCGAAAATCAGGGGTGAGTCTCGGGTCGATTCGTCGATTCGAACAACTCCATGAGATATCACTGAACGCACTGGTCGGCATCGCCTTCGCCTTGGGCTGCGAACGGGATTTCGACGCACTGTTCTCCCAGCCGTATTACCGCTCGATCGATGACGTGGTCACAGCGACGCGCCACGGAAAGGACATCGGATGACCCCGCTGCTGGATGTAAACCGCGTGCGCGTGCTGCTCGCAGGCAATACCGTCGGAATGCTTACCATGTCACCTTCCCGCACGCTGGCGTTCGCCTACGACAAGACCTGGCTGACGCACGGTTTTTCCATCAGCCCGATAAGCCTTCCGCTCAGAGATGGCGTGTTCGTCGCCCAAAGAGATCCGCTGAACGGCATGTTCGGCGTGTTCGACGACAGCATGCCCGACGGATGGGGACGACTGCTGACCGACCGAATGCTGCGTCAACATGGCATCGACCCGTATTCGGTCGGTCCGCTGGCGCGTCTATCGATCGTAGGTCATGGCGGCATGGGCGCACTGGAATACGAACCCGCTTCAACAATCGACGATGACATGCAATCATTCCCCGATCTCGACTCACTCGCCGAGGAATGCCTGAATGTGTTGAGCACCGACTTCTCGAATGACCTCGACCAGCTGTTTGTTCTTGGCGGTTCGTCAGGCGGAGCCCGCCCGAAAATCCTCACCACAATCAATGGCGAGGAATGGATCATCAAGTTCCCCTCATCCGTGGACGCACCCGATACCGGCGAGATGGAATACCACATATCGAATCTTGCCCGCACTTGCGGAATCGACATGCCGGAAACCAGGTTGTTCCCTTCACGTCGATGCGCAGGCTATTTTGGCGTCAAGCGCTTTGACCGCATACCGCTCACGAACGGCGAAATCGGCAAGGTGCACATGGTTTCCGCCGGCGGCCTGTTGGAGACTTCACACCGCATCGCCAATCTGGACTACGCCTTGCTGATGCGATTGACCATGCGCATGACCGGCGGCATCAAGGAATGCGAACGATTGTATCGACTCATGTGTTTCAATGTGTTCATCGGCAATCGCGACGACCACGCGAAGAACTTCTCCTACCTGCATGATGCGGAGTCCGGCGCTTGGAGCCTCTCCCCCGCGTACGACCTTACCGAGAATCCCGGTATCAACGGCGAACACACCACTGCGGTCAATGGTAAGGGGCGCGGCATCACCGTTGAGGACATGGCGGACATCGGCATGAAAGCCGGCATCCCACGAACCCGATGCATATCGATTGCGAGGAACATGCGCGAACGCATCGCGGATGCCGGTTTTACCGTACGCAACTGAAGGTGGACCGAACACCTTCGAGCGAACCCGACCTCACCGGAAGTCGATTCAGCGGAAACGTTCGTCGAGCAGGGCGTCGCGGCGGGCGTGGTGCGGATGCGGCCGTGCATCGGGAAGACGCATACGCCAAGTATTTCATCGGGCAGAGCTATCTGGCACTGCTGGTCTCGGGCAAGGAAGTCAACGTTTCCAACGTCACATTCGAAGCGGGCTGCCGCAACAACTGGCATATCCATCACAAGGCCTGTCAGATTCTCATCGCCGTGGGCGGGCGCGGCTACTACCAAGAGTGGGGCAAGGAGCCAGTTGAGCTCAACCCCGGCGACGTGGTGTACGTGGCGCCGGAGACCAAGCACTGGCATGGGGCCGCGCCGGATTCCGACTTCGCGCATATCGCTATCATGAACGCGGTGGACGGCGCCTCGAACGAGTGGCTGGAGCCGGTCGAAGCCGAATACGACGCGTTGCGTTGAATCGAAGGACTGTCGCTCGCGCTCGTCAGAACACCACCGCCGACACGATGGTCAGCGAAAGCAGCGAGAACAGCGTGCTTACGAGCACGAAGCCGACCGCGTAGTCGGGCATGTTGTTCCTGCGGGCGGTGAACATGGCGATGGTGGTCATGGTCGGCAGGCCGGCCACCAACGTGATCATCATGATCATGTCGTGGGTGATCGGCAGCTCCGGCAGCGCTCCGGCGGCCGCGGTGAGTAGCGCGTACAGGCCCAGCGGGAAGGCGATCATCTTGGCGACCAGCCCCACATACAGTTCGTAGCGATTCAGCACGCCCCACCATTTGGTCAGCGCGAACAGGCCGCCCAGATAGATCAACGACATTGGCGTGGCCATGCCGCCGATGGTGCGCAGCGGAGTCAGGACGATCGAGGGAATCCTCACGCCGAGCATGATCAGCACCAAGGCGAGCATAACCCCGATGAACGCGGGGTTGACGAACCTCCCCAGCAGATTGCGCACGCGCAGGCCGAGCGTGGGCCGGCCGGCGGCGTCGGGTGATGCGACGGTACCGGGTTCGGGAACCGGCTCGCACAGCCATACGCCGTACGTCCATAGCAGCGTCTGATCGACGATCGACATCAACGCGACGTAGATCGCACCCTCGTGCGGCCATAACGCCATGATGATCGGAATGCCGATGAACCCGGCGTTGCCGAAGATCAGCGCCGTCTGGAACACGTGGCTACGCGATCCCTTAAGCCGCAACACCCACGCGACCAAGCGGAACACGAGGATAAGCAGGGCGTACATCACCGCGGTCAGCAGCATGACGCCCCAATTGGCCTCGACCTGCGCGCGGTCCGCACCCGCCATGGCGTTCGAGAACACCAGCAACGGGATAAGCACGTTGAGCAGCAGCGAGCACATGCCGTCGAGCGCGGTCTGGCCGTAGAAGCGAAGCCTCACGCATCCGTATCCGACCATCAGCATGATGAAGAAGCCGACCAACTGGCCAACCATAATAGCGAATTGACCCATTGCCCCTTACATCTCCAGCATCGAACGCAGCCATTCGAGTTCGGCAGCGATCTGCGCGTCATGCACGGTGATGATACCCTTGCGGTACGGGTCGTCGATCTGCTCGGCGCTCAACGGATTGCCCGCGTCACAGTAGAAGAAATGCACGTCGTGGCCGTTGAGCAAATCGTAACGGCGGCGCAACACCGCGTCACGGTCGGTTTTGTCTGGCACGACGGACAGGAAGGTAAGCACGACGGTCCACCGGGTGAAATCGGTGAGATTGAAACCACTGGTGCTTTTAAGCTCGTCGATCAACTTGGCGCGACCCGCGTCCAGCAGGGTGAACACGCGACGCTGGCGCCCGTCGCGAATCGACGCCTGTTCGGAGATCAATCCCGCTTCGACGAGCCTATTGGTCGCCGGATAAATCGCGCCGTCGCTGAATTTGCGCGTGTACCCCTGCAGCTGCTCCATCTTCTTGCGCAACTCGTAGCCGCACATGGAACGCTCCGAAAGGAACCCCAGAATCATCATCTCAATCAAGCTCATGATTGTCCATCATAACTCGTTTGAACATACTCGTGGCACCGTCTCGTCACTCCGTCGGGCGAGGAGCAGCCTCTCCCGGTCGCCACGACTGGAGAAACGACTCGTTTTTTGCCGCATCGTCGCGGTAGGCTTTGCCGAACTCGTCGATGAGCCCATGGAATTCCTGAAGGTCGGCGACGTCCAGCCCGGTGTCCAGCACCACGGGCGCATACGCCTTATGGAACGCCGGATATCCGGCCGGCGCATCGAAGCCGAGGAACGCGAACAAGCGCCGTGCGTAGGTGTCGGCCACGAACGTGCGGCGGGAGAACACGTAGAGCATCATATCGTCGGCCGTTTCGCCGCCGATACCGAACAATCCGAGCAGTTCGGCGCGCAGCTCGGCGTCGGTGATGCCGTCGGCTCCTTCGGGAGAGGCGTCGCAACGCTCCACATACCAACGGCTCAACGAGCGCAGGGTCTTGGATTTGTTGACGTAGAAGCCCGACGGCCGAATCAGCTCCTGCAAACGCTCCGGCTCCACGACCGTCAACGCATGGGGGTCGAGCATGCTCTCCGCCTTCAACGCCGCGAGCGAACGGTCCACATTGCCCCACGCGGTGTTCTGCGTGAGCACCGCGCCCACCATGATCTCGAATGTGGTGTCCGCCGGCCACCATCCGGTCGGGCTCAGCTCCGCGGACAGCGCGCGGTACAGCGACTCGATGTCGCCGGCTGCGGGCCTGCGCCGGGATTGCCTGCCATTGCCGTGCGCCGATGCCATGGTCAACGGTACAGGCGCTCGATGAGAATGTCGGAGACGGTGAGGCGCGCCTCGCTGAGCAGGTTGTCGAGCACCACGCCGGCGAGATCGGCGGCGGGCATGAACGTGTGCTGCTTGTCGAGTGAGACGTAGTCGTGGCTCTCGCGGTAGAAGTCGGTGTCGATGCCGCCGGGGTACACGCCCACGACGGTGACGCTCGACCCCTTGTACGCGGCCTTGAGGCTCTGTGTATACCCCTTCTCACCCCATTTGGTGGCGCAGTACACGGATTCGTTGGCGTTGCCGCGCGTAGCGGCGGTGCTCATCACGTTGGCGATTTTGAGGTTCTGTTCGTCGCATGCCTTGAGCGTCTGGACGCACCACAGAATCATGCCCTTGAGGCCTTTGAGGCATTTGTCCACGTCGGCGGCCTCGTAGGCGGTCGGCGTCTTGAACGAGGGCTGCCCGGCATTGTTGATCAGCAGGTCGATGTGCCCGATCTTGGCGATCTCGGCCACCGAGGCTTTGACGAAGTCCTCGTCGGACACGTCGCCGACGAACCCGTGGTAAGAGCCCCGGGGGAATTCGCCGGCCAGTTCGGTCTGGCGTTCGGCGTTGAAGTCGATGCCGGCGACGAACCATCCGCGGTCGATGAGCTGTCGCGTGAGTTCATAGCCCAGTCCGAGGGCGCTGCCCGTCACGATGGCGATGCGTTTGCCGTTCGTCCGTTCCATGATTCGTATGCCTCCCTGCCTTCGTCGGTTCGTCGCCGTCCGGCGATCACTGCCCGATGCCGCGACGAAACGCTGTTGGAAACGTATGCACAATGCATTTTATCGAATCCGTCCGACCCGTCGTCGCCATCGCCTGCGCATGGGGCGGCGAATCAGCTCAATTCGCGTAGGATGCGGCGCATGAATGGAATGGTGACCGCGAAGGTGAGCACGTCGGACACCGACTGTGCCATTTCCACGCCGAGCACGCCGAACGCCAACGGCAGCACCAGTACGATCGGCGCCAGAAACAGACCCTGCCGGCACAATGCCAGGAACGAGGCGATGCCGGTGCGGCCCATGGTCTGGGTCATCATATTGCCCATCATGTTGAAGCCATTGAACACCACCGTGCAGCATTGAATGTGCAGCGCGGCCACACCCACCGCCACCACGGCCGGGTCGGAGCGGAAGATCTCGACCAGATGCGGGGCGGACATCCACAGCAGCGCGGCCAACGCCACAAGCACGCCGGTGGCGAGCCGCACGCAGAACCAGTACCCTTCCTTGACGCGCGCGTACAGGCCGGCGCCGTAGTTGTATCCGCACACCGGCTGGAAGCCCTGGCCGAGGCCCACGATCACCGAGTTGGCGCCCAACATGATGCGCATCACGATGGCCATGCCGGCGATGGCCGCGTCGCCGAACGGGTTGGCGGCGATGTTCACGCAGGTCACGGAGATTGAGCCCGCACCCTGCCGAATCAGCGAGGGCAGGCCGCCGCCGGCCACCTCGCGCATGAGCAGCACATCCGGCCGGCAGTTGCGCAACGACAGTTTCATCACGCCGAATCTGGCGCTCATCGTCGTCAGAATCGCGAAGCTCACCGTCTGGCAGATGGCGGTGGCCAGCCCGGCGCCGAATATCCCGAGGCCCGCCACGAAGATGAGCAGCGGCGCGAGCAAGAAGTTCAGCAGCGCGCCCGAAACCAAGCCGATCATGCCGAACGCCGACTGGCCTTGGTAGCGCAACAGCCCGTTGAGCGCGAACGACCCGCATACGCAGGGCGCGGCGACCAGCAATGGCGTCAGGTATTGCACCGCGTACGGCGCAATCGTGGGAGTCGAACCCAACATGACGGCCAGCGGCCGCAACGTCAGCAGCCCGATCGCGGCGATCGTCAGACCTGAGATCACCGCGCCCGCGAAGCCTACGGCCAGCAGCCGGGATGCCCGCTCGTTGTTCTGTTTGCCGAGTTCGCGGCTCATCGAGTTGCCCGCGCCGTTGCCGAAGAAGAAGCCGAGCGCCTGCATCACGGTCATGATGGAGAACGCGATGCCGATCGCGCCGGATTGCGCGGTGCCCAGCTGCCCTATGAAAAAAGTGTCGGTCAAATTGTAGGCGGTGGTCACCAGATTGGAGATCACCGCCGGCAGACACAGTCTGAGAATCAACGGTTTGACCGGCTGACCGGTCATCTGCCGGTATTTCGCGTCCGCGCTCGCGCGTCTGATGCCATGAACCTGAACCACGGACGGTCATCCTACTCGCGCGGCATCCCTCGCAGCCGTGCATGACCGCCATGTGGGTCGCCCACGGATACAGTCACCTCAGGTACCGGCCCGTGATGCTGTTCGCATCGGCCGCGATCTGCTCCGGCGTGCCGGCGGCGACGATGCGCCCGCCGCTTTCGCCGCCGCCCGGCCCCATGTCGATCACCCAGTCGGCGTTGGCGATCACGTCGAGGTCGTGTTCGATGACCACGACGGTCGCGCCGGACGCCACGAGTCGGTCAAACACGCCGAGCAGCACCCGCACATCGAGCGGATGCAGGCCGATGGTCGGCTCGTCGAACACGAACACGGCGTGCGACTGAGCCCTGCCCATTTCGCTGGCAAGCTTCAGGCGTTGCGCCTCACCGCCCGAAAGCGCCGGCGTCGGCTCGCCGAGCGTCAGGTAGCCCAGACCCAGATCGTGCAGCGTGGTCAGTCGCGCATGCACCTTGCGCATGTCGCCGGTCACGGCCAACGCCTGATCCACGCTCATCGCCATCAGCTGCGGCAGGGTGAGTTCGCGCCCGTCCTTGGTCGTGCGGTGAATCGCGTCGGCTTCGGGCGCATACCGGGAGCCCCGGCAGTCGGGGCATTCGATGTCGACGTCGGGCAGGAACTGCACGTCGAGCGAAATCGAACCGGTGCCGTCGCATGTAGGGCAGCGCAGTCTGCCGGTGTTGTAGGAGAAGTCGCCGGCCTTCCAACCGCCCGCCTTGGCTTCGTCGCTTCGGGCGAAGGCGCGGCGCAGGTCGTCGTGGATGTCGGCGTAGGTGGCCACGGTGGAACGCACGTTCGCGCCGATCGGCGTGGCGTCGATGAGGTTCGCACGCTCGATGCCGTCGGCGTCGATCGAGCGCACATGCTCGGACGGCTTCTCCCCCGCAGACCGTGCCTTGAGCGCGGGAATCAACGATTCGAGCACCATCGTGGTTTTGCCGGAGCCGGATACGCCGGTCACCGCCACCAGACGGCCGCGCGGAATATCAACATCCAGCGGTTTGACCGTATGCAGCTGACTGGTTGTCATGCGAATATGCCCAAGGTCGAACATATGCGAGACGGGCATGCACCCGCGTTCACGGACACTTTCGCCATCGGCCAGGAACGGCGCGATGCGGCTGCGTGGATTCGCCGCCACGTCGCCGACCGTGCCCTGCGCGATCACATGCCCGCCTTCGGCACCGGCGACCGGACCCATTTCGATGAGATGATCGCATGCCTTGAGCACACGCACATCATGGTCGACGACCACCACGGAGTTGCCATCCACCACGAGGTCGCGCATCACGCCGAGTAGACCGTCCACATTCGCCGGGTGCAGGCCGATGGACGGTTCGTCGAGCACGTAGAGCACGCCGGTGGTGCGGTTGCGCACGGCACGGGCCAATTGCACGCGCTGGCGTTCGCCGGTCGACAGGGTCGCTCCGGCGCGATCGAGCGCGAGGTAGCCGAGTCCGAGCTCCAACAGCCGACGGGCCACATCGAGGAAGGATTCGCAGATGTTCGTCGCCATCGGGCGCATGTCGGCCCCGAGCGATCCGGGCACGCCACGCACCCAGTCCACCGCCGCGTCCAAGGTCATCGCGCTCGCCTCGGCGAGATTCAGTCCGCCCACCCGTGGGGCGCGCGCCGCCTCGCTGAGCCTCGTGCCGCCGCAATCCGGGCAGGTTTTCTCCTCGAGGAACCTTGCCACGCGTTTCAGCCCCTTCTCGTCCTTGGCTTTGGCGAGCGCATTCTCGACGGTGTACACGGCGTTGAAATACGTGAAGTCGAGTTCGGCGAAGTCGTCGCCTTTCTTCGGCTTGTACAGGATGTGCTTCTTGACGGCCGGGCCATTGAAGACGATGTCGCGTTCTTTGGGGGTGAGGTCCTTGAACGGCACGTCGGTGCGCACGCCCATCGCGCCGGCGACCTGTTTCATCAGGTCCCACATCAACGAACCCCATGGCAGCACCGCGCCCTCGTCGATGCTTTTCGATTCGTCGGGTACGAGCGCCGCGCGGTTCACCTCGCGCACGATGCCGGTGCCGGCGCAGGCCGGGCATGCGCCGGCCGAGTTGAAGGCCAAGGATTCAGCGCCGGGCGCGTGAAATTCCTTGCCGCAATTCGCGCAGACGATGGGCAGGCCGGCGGCCACGTTGAGAGTCGGTTCGTTGTGTGCACCGCAATGCGGGCACACATGTGAGGCGAGACGTGAGAACAACAGACGCAGGCTGTTGAGCAATTCGGTCATCGTGCCGAAGGTGGAGCGTATGCCGGGCACCGCGGGCCGCTGGTGCAGGGCCAGCGCGGCGGGCACGTGCAGTACTTCGTCCACCTGCGCGCGGCTCGCTTGGGTGAGGCGGCGGCGCGTGTACGTGGACAGCGCCTCCAAATAGCGCCGTGAGCCTTCGGCATACAGCACGCCGAGTGCGAGCGAGCTCTTGCCCGAACCGGAGACGCCGGCCACACCGACCAGTTCGCCCAGAGGCACGTCGACGTCGACGTTCTTGAGGTTATGCACGCGTGCGCCGCGCACTTCGATCGACTCCGGGCTCGCATCGTCCCGTATCCGCTGCATATCGGGCACCCCTTCACTCAAATCTCCTACGACGCGTCACGTCATCACCCATTGTAGGGACGCCAACTGGCCGACAAGGGACATATTCGGACCGTTGCAAGCATCTATCTTCGTTGCAAGAGGTACATTCGACCTCCTGCAGAATGCTAACTGTCTTCAGAGAGGTACCGAATGGGGAACCCTCGAGTACAAACGCCGTCATTGCAACGTTGATACTCGGGTTCTCATGTTTCAGGCACCTCATTGAACGCAGATAGCTTTCCGCAACAAGACAAATGTACCTCTTTCAAAGGAGAAACATCTACGAGGCATAGGCGTACGCCTCATAGGAGGCGTACTTGGGCAGACCATAGATCTATGGAGAACGCGCGCGATTCGTCTTTGGCTGGTTTACGCACATACTCACTACGCCAGAACACGAAGTTCCCCTTCTCGTCGCGCAGGATGAGCGAAATGGCGACATCCGAGCCGTAGACGCCATCACCGTTGTCATCGTCGCGCTCGCCGACGTAATGGTCGAGCGTCACGCCGTCCACGTAGTCGTAAACGACCACGAACATGTCGGGCAGCTCGTAGGTCGCCTCGACGCGCGGCACCGCGACGAAGCGCATTCGGCGAGTGTGGGGACCACAGTCGCCGCCTCGCGGCATCTTCTTGCGCACGAACGGCCCGGCTCCATCGAGGCTCACCATTTCGGTGACGCCGTATGCGCCGTCCGCCAGCACCCGTTCGACGCAGTAGGCGTCGTCGAGCATCATGGCGTGCATGGTCTGCCGTTCGTCCATAATCGTCGTCCCCCGAGCGCCGCGGCCAGTCCGCGTCGAGCAGCAGCGGCTCGTTCATGCGGTACAGCTCGTCGTCCGTGGCGACGCGGTCACGACCCTGTCGCAGGCACCAAATGATGATCGCGTCGCGCCGCTGCCTGCATACAGTTCGGACACTCCGGCGAGACGCAGCAGCCGTTGCGTTTCGATGTCGTCGCTGGCGAGCAGACGTTCCAGCAGTTCCTCGGTCAGATGCGCCGGATCGTTGACGTTCATGCCTCGCCTTCCCTTGGTATGTCTTCACATGTCGGACCGCCGGGAGATCTCCCGTCGGGAGCGTCAATCGACTGGCCCGTTCGTTTCACTGTGACCAGACTACATGGCGCGGCGGCGTGCGACACGGCTCCGGTGCCGGAATCATCCATGCGGAAAAACTTGCCGAAATTCAGTTGGCAACTGATGACGGGCCGCCGCATCGCCCATGATAATGGGCGATGTCACCAGTGTCCGCGCATAAACGCGCGATTGAAGAGAAAGAGCAGACCATGACGAACCCATCCGATTTCACGCCACAGCCACCCCAAGGATCGGGGCCGCAACCCGTCCAGCCCACTCAGCCCATGCCGGTCCAGCCCGCGGGGAACACCGTGCCGCCGCAGACGCCGGGCGTCATCCCCATCGCCCCCGGCACTCCTAACACTCCCAATACACCCGACGCACCCAATGTCCGCAACAAGAAGACCTCCAAGCTGGCGGTGTTCGCGATCATCGTCGCCGCGGTGTTCCTGCTGATCACCTTCATCGGTGTGAACAGCTGGGGTCTGTTGGCATTCTTCGCGCTGTTGCCGGTATTGTTGTCCGGATTCTCCGTCTACACAACCCGCAAGGACGGCAAGGCGCAGGGGCGCGTGCTCGCCTGGGTCGCGGTCGGTATCACCGTGGTGGCGCTGATCGTCGGCGGCGTGGATGTCGTACGCAACGGCCTCGAGGCCAAGGCCTCTCATGACGCCGCGGAACAGGCCGCGAAGGAAGCCGCGAAGGCCAAATGCGATGCCTACTCATGGCCGACGACCGACCTGGCCAGTCAGCTGCCCAAGCCGGAATCCTCCAAGGGTAAGATCGAGAAGGATAGCTCGAGCACGTTCTACATCAAGGTGTGCGGCACCGATGCCACAGCGTACGACAACTATGTCAAGGCTCTGCAGGAGAAGGGATTCACCGTCGACTACTTCAAGAGCTCCTCCGCGTTCAACGCGAAGAACGCCGCCGGCTACTCGGTCAATATCAGATACGATTCCAAGGGCGACTCCATCATGGCCATTCTCATCCTCGCCCCGGACGACTCTTCGACTTCCAGCACGTCCGGGAACGGCGCCACGCAAAACAACGATGATTCGGGTTCCGGCGACGCTTCCACCGGATCCAGCTCCGACGCCGATTTCAAGGCCGCGATGGACAGCTACGAGTCGCTGATGAACGAGTACGCCGACTTCATGGAGAAGTACAACGCCGGCGGGCACCCGGCGAGCATGGCGGCCGACTACGCGAAGATAATGGTCAAGTACAACGATGCCATGAAGAAGCTCGACGCCATCGACGAGAATTCGCTGACCCCCGAGGAGCAGCAGTACTATATCGAGGTTCAGACCCGCGTGAATCATCGACTCGCTTCGGTGGGCACCTCGACGGCGCAGTAGACGCGCGCCGGGTTTTCAGAGAACGGTTCTCAATAAGAAAAGTGCGAGCCGGCGCTGAGGCCAAAACGAACAAGGGGATGCCAGGAACGTTGCAATTCCGGGCATCCCCTTGATGTTCGATTGTGCTGTTTTGTGAGGAATCCTCGCACGTTTCTTATTGAGAACGATTCGCTGATACAACCGCCTCGCCTAGAGGCGAATCAGCGCCTTAATCACCTTGCGCTGGTCCATGGCCTCATAGGCGTCCTGGATGTGGTCGAGGTCGTACTCGGCGGTGAACACGCGACCGGGGTTGATCCTCCCCTCAAGCACCGCGTCCAGCAGACCGGCGTCAAGATCATAGTGGCGCACGGGAGCCGGGCCGCCCTTGATGCCGATGTTGCCGTAGAACGTGCCTTCGGCGCTGATTACCACATCATGCGGCAGGCCCACGCGGCCGATCACGCCACCACGACGGATCAGACCGATCGCCGTGTCGAAGGACTGCTTGGAGCCCACGCATTCGAGCACAGCGTCGGCGCCATAGCCGCCGGTCATCCCCAGCACCTTGTCGACGGCGGCCTGATCGCGCTCGGGCACGATATCAGTCGCACCGAATTCGCGGGCGAGCGCCGCGCGATCCTCGTGACGGCTCATGGCAATAATGCGCGTGGCACCGCGCATCTTGGCGGCAATCACACCGCACAGGCCAACTGCGCCATCGCCCATGACCACGGCGGTGTCACCGGGCTTGACATCGGCAGAAGCCGCCGCGTGATAACCGGTGGACATCACATCGGAAATGGTCAGCAGCGAAGCGAGCGTCGCGTCATCGTAGTCTTCCGACGAACCGGGCACCTTGACCACGGTGCCGTCCGCCTCCGGTACGCGCAGGTATTCGGCCTGACAGGCGGAGAAGTAGCCGCCGTGCGGGCACACGGATTCAAAGCCGGCCTTGCACACCGGGCACTTGCCGCAACTGTACGGGAACGGCACAACCACGAAGTCGCCGGGCTTGACGGATTCGACCGCCGCGCCAACCTCTTCGACCACACCGATGGACTCGTGACCCACCTGGCTGTGTGCGGCCTGCCTGCTCAGCCCACGGAAGAACCACAAATCGGAACCGCACACGCAAGTGCGCACCACGCGAATCACGATGTCGTCGTCCTGCCGAAGCGTCGCCTTCGGCACCTCCTCAACGGTCATCTTGCCGGGCTCCACGAATATCGCAGCCTTCATCATTTCGATCATGTCAATCACTCCTTTGTTGTGAATATCTGTCGGTTGCCGGCTATTGTTTGGCGTCGGGCTGCAGGCGCTTCACCTGCTCGATGATGTTCCGGTTCTTTTCGATGAGCTTTTCGAATAGGCGCGATGCCCCGAACTCGGGTCACGGGCGATGGGAGCGATGATGCCGATCTGCTCGTAGTAGCGCAGCGTGGACTCCGGAAGCCCGGAAATCATCGACGCCTCGCGAATCGTATGCCATGTGGTCGTTGTGCTCATATCGTCAACTCTAAAAACCTCAAGTACTTGAAGTAAAACGGCGACACGCCCATAAGAAAACGGGCTACGGCAAATGCAATGCCGCAGCCCGTCAGCGCCGGATACGAATCAGGCGCCGTAGCGTTCGAGATAGTCGTCGGCCGCGCTCTTGATGGCGTCGGTCACGTACGGCTGGCCGTCGGACGTGACGATGTTGCGCCCGGCCTCGAAGATCTCGCGCACATTGGCGATGGCGAGCACGGGGAATCCGAATTCCTTCTCGACCGCGGCCACCGCGGACAGGTCGGAGTCCTTCGTCTTCTCCATACGGTCGACACTCAACACCAGACCGACGATGTCGACGTCGGCCTCGGCCTTGAGCTTGGGGATGACCTCGCGCACCGCGGTTCCTGCGGTCATCACGTCGTCGACGAGCAGCACCTTCATGCCGTCGGCCAGCTGCGTGCCGACCATCATGCCACCGTCGCCGTGGTCCTTTTTCTCCTTGCGGTCGAACGTGTAGCCGACCTGCATGCCGTGGCCGGAGGTCAGCGCGATCGCGGTGGATACGGCCAGCGGAATGCCCTTATAAGCCGGGCCGAACACCGTGTCGATGTCGTGCGGAAGACGCCCGGCCTTGATCTCCTCGGCGATCTTCTCGGCGTAGAACGCACCCAGCGTGGCGATCTTGCGACCGTCATTGAACGCGCCGGCGTTGATGAAATACGGCGATTGACGCCCTGATTTCAGGGTGAAGTCGCCGAACTTCAGCGCGTTCGATTCCAGCAGGAATTCGGTGAAGCGATGGTCAAGAGTCGCGATGGTCACAATACCCTCCTCAATTGATGGTTATCTCCAAGTCTCCCCCGCTGCGAGCTTCGCCGCAAGTTCGGGCCTTGAATCCAACAGGTCGTCGAGCTCGCGGGCCACGCGCAGTGGTGCCGTCGGATCGTACAGGGCAGCCGCGCCGACCTCGACGGCGTTCGCGCCCGCATACAGGTATTCCAGTGCCTTCTCCCCCGAGTCGATGCCGCCGATGCCGATGATCGGAATGTCGGGCAGCGCCTGACGCACGCGCCACACGTAGCTCAGCGCGATCGGGAAGATCGCCGGGCCGGACACGCCGCCCGTGCGGTTCGAGAGGATCGGTTCGCCGGTGCGGATGTCGATGCGCATGCCGACCAGCGTGTTGATGAGGCTCAGCGCGTCGGCGCCGGCATCCACCGCGGCCCGTGCGATCGTCGTGATGTCGGTGACGTTGGGCGACAGTTTCACGATCATCGGCTTTGAGGTGATCTTGCGCAGGCGGTCGATCAGACGGTGCAGCGCCTCCGGGTCGGTTCCGACGCTCATGCCGCCGTGATTGACGTTGGGGCAGCTGACGTTGATCTCCAGCATGTCGGCGCGCGAGTCGGCCAGTTTCGCCACGACTTCGGCGTACTCGTCGTCGCTGTGCCCGGCGACATTGGTGATGACCGTGGCTCCGAGGTCCTTGAGCTTGGGCAGCTCGTCCGCCAGATAATGATCCACGCCGGGATTCTGCAACCCCACGGAGTTCACCATGCCGGCGGGGGTCTCCGCCGTGCGCGGGCCGGGATTGCCCTGCCATGGCTCTGGGGACACGCCCTTGGTGCAGATGGCGCCCATCTGGCTCACGTCATAGAACCAACGGCATGCCGCGAGCTGGAACGTTCCGGACGCGGTGCCGACGGGGTTCTTCCATTCGACGCCGGCGACGATGGTCGAATGCTTCCACTGGTGCGGCTCATATACGTTCGTGTCGGTGACGGCATCCATGGTCACGCCTCCCATCCGAGCTGCTGGGCGGTGAACACCGGTCCGTCAGAGCACACCTTGCTGCGCCCGGCGACCGTATCGACCACGCAGGTCACGCATGTGCCGTATCCGCATCCCATGCGCTGCTCCATGCTGAGCTGGCATTCGATGCCCCGCGCGGTCGTCCACAGGGCCACCGCCTTCATCATCGGCAGCGGGCCGCACGACAGCACGACCGGCTCCAGGTCGCCGGCCGTCAGTTCCCCTTGTGATTCCATGCGGTCAAGCAACGTGATGACGTTGCCTTCCGACTCGTCGATGCTCAGCGTGCGGTGTGCGTAAGAGCTCACGATCTCATCGGCGAAATGCACGTTCCTGTAGCCGAACACCGCGGTCGAGTGTGACTTTTCCGACGCCTGCAACCGTTGCGCGGCATAGATCAGCGGCGGCACACCCAGGCCTCCGCCGACCAGCAGATAGTGTGCGTCGCGTTTCGTGTTGAACGGGCGGCCGAGCGGGCCGAGCACGTCGATCCGGTCCCCGGCATGAAGACGCGAGAACTCCTGCGTCCCCTTGCCGACGACGGCGAAGATGACGCTGACCAGATCGTCGCGCACCTCACTCACCCCGAACGGACGCGGCATCAGCATCATGCTGTCATGGCTGAACAGGTTGACGAACTGCGCCGCCTTGGCGTGGGCGGCGATGTATCCGTCGCGGAACGTCAGGCGGAATACGCCGTCCGACAGCCTGCGCACATCGGTGACGTCGACGGCATGTCGTCCGGGGAAGAAACCGGCGGAAGTCGCTTGGCTTACGACATCATCGACCGGCGTGAAGGTGGCTGCTGGCATACACTCCTCCATCCATGTGACCATCAGTTCAAGATTACGGCATGACGATGCCGTGACGCGCTCGTGGCGCAACGAAATGCGGTGATTCGGCGGCGTCTCCCGAAGCCGAATCACCGCATGCGGTTCACCGCCTCATCGGTACACGTTGACGCGCAGGTCGTCGCGCATGTCCTGCGCGGCCTTGCGGGCGCAGCGCGCCACCAGGTCGAGCGCGTCGTCGGCGCTCATGTCCTCGCGGTATTCCTCGCTCTTGCGCCATGCGCCGATGATGCCGCGCGAGGAGTTCACGATGGCACCGGAGCCGTCGGCGTCGAACATCCCGGCGACGTCGCCCGCCTTGCCTCCCTGCGCACCGTACCCCGGCACGAGGAAGAAAGTGTGGGGCATCCGGGCCCTAAGCGCCTTGCCCTCCTGCGGATGGGTCGCGCCGACGACCGCGCCGACGTGCGAATACCCGTGGCGTCCGATGGTGTCGGCGCCCCAGCCCTCCACCAGATTCGCTGTACGTTCGTACAGCTTCTCGCCGCCGGCAAGCTCCAGCTCCTGCAATTCGGAGCTGGAAGGGTTGGACGTCCGTACAAGAACGAAGATGTCCTTGTCGTGCGCCGTGGCTGCCTCGACGAACGGCGTGATGCCATCCGTGCCGAGATAAGGGTTGACGGTGACGGCATCCTCGTGCCAGGGGTCATACAGGCCGTCGCCGTCGGTGACTCCGGACAGATGACCGGCGTATGCGGCGGCCGTGGATCCGATGTCGCCGCGCTTGATGTCGCCGAGCACGTACAGGCCCTGCTGCTGGGCGTATTCGCAGGTCATCGTGTATGTGTCGACCCCGGCCGGGCCGATCGCCTCATACATGGCGATCTGCGGCTTGACCGCGGGCACGATGTCGGCGACCGCATCGATGATCGCCCGGTTGAATTCGAAATACGCTACGGCCAGACGTGCCGCGGGCAATTCGGACTCATCCTCGATGGATTCCCGCACCTCGTCGGTGAACGAATCCACGACCTGCGGCGGGATCAGCGCAGGCGTCGGATCGAGTCCGACGACGCTGGGGTTCTGTGCCTCCTCAATGGCTTCGATCAAACGATCCATGCGTGGTGCTTCCTTTCATGTGTCTGTCCCGCCGCTGACGGCGGGTTTGCGGGCCGGTTCGAATCTGCCGTCAGTGAATGCGGCTGAATACCAGCGTGGAGCCGATGACGGTCGCCAGCGGACGCCCGGTGACATGCCATCCGCCGAAGGGCGTGTTGCGGGCCTTGGACAGGAACTTCTCGGGGTCGACGGTCCATGCCTCGGACGTGTTGAGGATGGCGAGGTCGACGTTCTCCGGGTGCTCCACGGCGGACAGGTCCAGAGTGCGCTTGGACGCGCAGGGGGCGGTGACGTTGAGCAGCGCGGCGACGTCGGTCGGCCGGTGGCCCATCAGGCGCGAGGGCGCGACGCTCATCAGCTCGATGAGCCGCTGGTCGGAGATGTAACCCCCGTCGACCAGCACCTTGTGGCACACGCCGTACGCGCATTCCAGCCCGATGATGCCGTTGGGCGCTTCCAGGAAGCCGCGTTCCTTCTCCTCCAGCGTGTGGGGCGCATGGTCGGTGGCCAGCAGGTCGACCGTGCCATCCGCGATCGCGGCAATCGTTGCCTGACGATCCGCGGCCGATCGCAGAGGCGGGTTCATCTTCGCCAGCGTGCCGTATTCGAGCAGGTCCTCGTCGCACAGCGCCAGATAGTGCGGCGCGGTCTCACAGGTGATTGGCAGCCCTTCCGCCTTGGCCTTGCGGATCGCGTCGAAGGAGATGGCCGTGCTGACATGCTGGAAGTGGATGTGCACGCCGGTCTCGCGCGCCTTCTCGATGTCGCGCGAGACGATCTTCAGTTCGGTGTCCTCCGGGATTCCCGGCACGCCGAGCTTGCGGGAAACCGGGCCGTCGTTGACCGCACCGGTGTCGTGATGCTCGCAATGCTCGATGAGATACAGGCCGCTCTCCTTGACGTTGGCGAGCACCTGGTCGAGGAGGCCGGGCGTCACCGCGGCCCCGTCGTCGCTGATGGCGGTGACCGGGTGGGCCAGTTGCCACGCGTCCTTGCCATCCATGTCATGGCCGTCGAGATGGCGCAGCCAGTCGGCCGGGTCACTCGCCTCGACGCCGGCGCGGTCCTTGGAGGCGCATACGCACAGGTCGTAGCGCACCGGCAGCGACACGTCGTGCACCCGCTCGTAATGCTGCAGGTAGTCGATGACGTCGCTGCAGCCTGCGTCCAGCACCTCCGCGGCACCGGGTGCGCCGGCCTTCACCGCACGCCCGTCCATGGCGGGGACAGTGTTCGGCATGATGAGTACGTTCGTGTAGCCGCCCGACGCAGCCGCCCTGCAGCCGGACACCATGGATTCCTTATAAGTCTGGCCGGGATCGCGGAAATGCACGTGCGGATCGGCGAAGCCGGGGGCGACCGTCAGCCCGGTGGCGTCGAAGTCACCTTCGATGACGCCGCCGTCCTCCGGCTGATTGCGTGCGTCGGCCGAGGGAATCACCATGTCGATGATCTCGCCGGTGTCCCAGACGCGAATGTTGCGTAAGGTCAGCATATGCATCTCCTTGTGGGGTTGGCTCTGATGAAGACGGCTGCACCCGCTGGACCGCGGTTTCGGTCGCCAGGGCTTGACGTCCGAAACCGCGAAACGACGGGCGTGAGGTCAGAACTTGGCTTCCTCGTCGCAGTAGTCGCAGCGGTACTCCTGACGCTGCGAATGCACGAGATGGAACATCTGGTCGATGCCACGCTCGGTGGTGGTCACGCAACGGGGATTCACGCAGGTGATGATGTTCACCACGTGTTCCGGCAGCGTGGGCTTGAGCTTGCGGACGATCTTGCCGCCGCGCACGATGCCGACGGTGGCCTGACGGGCGACCAGGCCGAGCACGTTGAGATCGACGTTTTCCTCATCCTCGATCTTGATGATGTCCTTCGTGCCGTACAGGTGGCTGTCGGCGTTCATGATGAGCGCCAGCCGCGTCTTGGACGGATCGATCTTCAGGTACTCCAGCACCTTGAGCGCGGTGCCGGCGGGCACATGGTCGATGATGATGCCGTTTTGAATGCTGGTGACTTCCATCAGGCCTGAACCTCCTTGGGGTCGAGTGGCTCATATCCCGGCAGCTGGTCTCCGACCAGCGAGCTTTCCAATGCCATACGCATGAGCATGCCGTTCTTGACCTGCTCGAAGTAAGCGGCGCGCGGGTCGGCGTCGACCTCGACGGCGATCTCGTTGATGCGCGGCAGCGGGTGCAGCACGGCCATGCTCGGCTTGGCCTTGGAGAGCTTGTCCTCGTCGAGGATGTACGTGTCGCGCAGACGCAGGTAGTCGTCCTCGTTGAAGAAGCGCTCCTGCTGCACGCGGGTCATGTACAGCACGTCGAGGTCGCCGATCACGGAGACGAGGTCCTTGACCTCCACGTAGGAGCAGGACGGCGTCGCCTTGATGCGGTCGATCACATAGCGCGGGGTCTTGAGCTCGTCGGGGCTGATCAGCACGAAACGCACGTTGCCGAAGCGGCACAGCGTCTCGATCAGCGAATGCACGGTGCGGCCGAACGTCAGATCGCCGCACAGGCCGATGGTCAGGTCGGTGACACGACCGAAGCGCGATTGCAGCGTCGCCAAGTCGGCGAGCGTCTGCGTGGGGTGCATGTGGCCGCCGTCGCCCGCGTTGATCACGGGCACGGACGCGGCGCGCGAGGCGACCAGCGCCGCTCCCTCCTTCGGATGGCGGATGGCGACCACGTCCACGTAGTTGGACACGGTCTTGAGCGTGTCGGCGATAGACTCGCCCTTGGACACCGAGGCGAGCTGCGCGCCAGCGAACCCGATGACCTGGCCGCCGAGACGCAGCATGGCGGTCTCGAAGCTCAGGCGAGTGCGCGTGCTGGGCTCATAAAAAAGCGTGGCCAACACCCTGCCGTCGCAGGTATGCGCCACGCGTTTGCGGTTCGCATCGATGTATGCCGCCTTGTGCAGCAAATCTCGAATCTGGGAAATGGAAAGCGTATCCAGCGTGATGACGCTTTGACCGACCAACGGCGTCTCCGCCGGCTCCTCTGTGACTGACACAGCTCACCTTTCATGCGTGAAGCGGATAAGGTGGCCACTGAAGTGACCTATCCGACTATAATGCAGATTTCTGATTTTTCACAGCGACACACACGACCGTCTCATATCAGCGTCCATAAAACAGATGCTCTGCCACGTCGCGGGCCTTGCGCATCGTTCCCATCAGGTCGTTTTCGAAATGCTGCCCGCGGTGGGCATCGTATCCCAGATACACGGCGATGCCGCCCAGCGAATACATGTCGTCGGGCAGGATGTCGGCCTGCGAGACGCGTCCGTTCCACAGGTAGTTGCCGTTGCGGGCCGCCGTGCACATGCGCCACGCCTTGCGCAGCACCGCCGCGTCCCCGCGGTCGATGAACCTGCGGCGTTCCAGCTCGTCCAGCGTCGCGAGTGTCGAATTCAGCCGCAGCGAGGCGTTGTTGCCGGCATGCTGCAGTTGCAGGAGCTGCACGGTCCATTCGACGTCCGACAGGCCGCCCTTGCCGAGTTTGAGATGCCTGTCGCGCCTCACGCCGCGCGGCAGGCGTTCGGCTTCCATGCGCGCCTTGAGCTTGCGGATCTCGCCGAGCTGGGCGTCGGTGAGCGGGCTTATCGGGTATCGCAGCGGGTCCGCGATGTCGTGGAGGAAATCCTCGCCGAGCGCCCGGTCCCCGGCGACGAACCGGGCGCGCAGCAGCGCCTGATGTTCCCACGTGTTCGCCCATGACGAGTAGTACTCCCGGCAGGAGGCGTACGAGCGAATCAGCGGGCCGTTCTTGCCTTCGGGGCGAAGGTCCAGGTCGATCTCGATCTTCGGCTCAAGCGTGGTCGGCCCCTGCAGCACCTGCCGCAGCGCGTCGACCACCTTGCGGGCGAACTGGTTGGCGACCTGCTCGTCGGTGCCGTCCGCGGGCCTATACAGCAGGATCATGTCGGCGTCGGAGCTGAAATTGACCTCCTGGCCGCCGTAGCGTCCCATGCCAATCGCCGCGATCGCGGCAGGCGGCTCGCCGAGCCCCATCGCCGATGTCTGATAGCGGATCGCCCATGTCAGGGCCGCATCGATGATGGCGTCGTACACGTCGGTCATGCCGGTCAGGCACGCCGTCTCGTCCATCACGCCGCTGAGCCGGGCCAGACCGATGCGCTCGATCTCGTGGCGCCTCATGGCTCGCATCGACGTCGCGAAATCGTTGATGCCATCGGCGTTGCGGCTCAGAGAGGACCGGCATTGCACGTCCAGGCTCTCGCGCGAGCGTGCGACCAGCGCGTCATCGTCGCCAAGCCAGGTGACCGACTCCACGGACTTGTTCAGCGCGTCGCCGAGGAAACGGGAGTTCGACAGGATGTGGCACAGCCGTTGCGCGGCCGAATTGGAGTCGCGCAGGAAGCCCAGGTACTCGCTGTCCGTGCCGAAACGCTCCTCAAGCTTGCGCCAGTTCAGCAACCCCATGTCGGGGTTCTGCCCCTGCCCCAGCCATTGCAGCACGGCCGGCAGCAGTATGCGGTTGATCTTGGAGGCGCGGGACACGCCTGCGGTGAGCACGGCCACATGCCGCATGGCGGCCTCCGGGTCGGCGAATCCGATGGACGCGAACCGTTCGTAGGCCACCTGCGGGGCGAGCGAGAAATCCTCGCCGTTCAACGCCGCGATCGGCAGCATCGGGCGGTAGTAGATGTCCATGTGCAGCCGGCGCACCTCGCGCCGCGTCTCGTCGTATTTCGCGACCAGCTCCTCGGCGTGCAGGCCAAACGCGCGGGCGAGCCTGCGCAGCTCGGGGTTCTGGCTGAGCTTTTCGACGTTGACGTCGCGCTTCTTCTCAAGTCCGCCGACGCTGCCGTCGCCGAGGTCGGGGAACAGGTGCGTGCGTTTGAGCGCCCACATCTGCTGACGATGCTCCATCACCCGTTCGAAGCTGTAATCCCGGGCGAGCTTCGCGGCCTGCTTGCGCGACACGTAGCCGCCCTCGGACAGCCTGCGCAGCGATTCCAGCGTGGCGCTGGTGCGCAGCGTCTCATCGGTGCGGCCATGCACGAGCTGCAGCATCTGCACGGTGAATTCCACGTCGCGCAGGCCACCGCGGCCGAGTTTGATCTCGCGGTCCTTGAGCGCGGGCGCGATGAGGTCCTCGACGCGCTTGCGCATCTGCTGACAGTCGTAGACGAAGTTCTTGCGTTTCGACGCGCTCCACACCATAGGCCGGGTCATGCTCATGTATGCGTCGCCGATCTGCGGGTCCCCCGCGACCGGACGCGCCTTAAGGAGCGCCTGGAATTCCCAGTTCTGCGCCCATTTCTCGTAGTATGCCTGATGTGATTCCAGTGTGCGCACGAGGGAGCCGTCCTTGCCTTCCGGCCGCAGTCCCCCGTCGATCTGCCACAGTGCCGGTTCGGCGACTCCCATAATCACCGACTGGCACACGCGCTGCAACATCGTGCCCATCTTCGTGCCGATGCGGTACAGCTGCTGCTGGCTGGTGTCCGCGTCGGCGGCCTTCACCACGTAGATCAGGTCGACGTCGGACACGTAGTTGAGTTCGCGCGCGCCGAGCTTGCCCATGCCGATGATGGCGAAACGGCAGTGCTCGCTGCCGGCGATCTCATGCCGGGCTATGGCGAGGGCGCCTTCAAGGGCCGCATCGGCGAGGTCGGACAGCTCACTGCTGATGCGCGGCTGCAGGGCGATGGGGTCGTCGCTCATGGTGTCCTGCGCGATGATGGCGGCCAACTGGTTGCGGTACGTCCTGCGCAGGGCGGTGGCGGCGTCGGCAAGGTCCATCGTGGCTGTCGGGGACATACGGTCGTTCGGGTCGGCTCCGACGGATTCGAGCACGTGCGCCCGGCGCTGGTCATGGTTGTAGAGGTGACTGTTGCAGTGGTCGGTCGCCGCGGCCTGAACCAGGTCGGGGCGGAACCGCATCAGCTTGCCCATCGCGTCGGAGACGCCGAGCACGGCGACCAGCTGTCGGAACGCCGTGTCGTCGGGCATGATGTCGTCCAGCGCGCGGCCTTGGCTCACCTGCGCGTTGACGATGTCGACGAGGTTGCGCAGCGCGACATCGGGATCACAGACATGCTGAAGCGCGTCAAGCAGCAGACCGCAGCGGGCCGCATCGAATCCGCTGGCGGAGAGCTGGCGGAACAGTGAACGGGCTGCGTCGAGATTCTGCAGGCCTGCGTGGATGAGTTCGCGCGCGCTGGTGTCAAAGGTTCCCGGAACAGTCATAACCTACAATTTTACAAGAAACCGTGCCTCCTCGGCCGCGATGACACGGCCGTGTCGTGGCCGGATGGACATAATGGCGGTATGCAACTGTCATCCGCAGAACTGATCGTAACCATCGTCTTCGCCATCGTCGGCTTGCTGATGGGCTTTGTTTCCGGTGCCATGCCGCTGCAGCCGCAGAGGATGACGCCTGCGCAGGCGACCGCGCAGAAGGTGCTCGGCTTCGCCATCGTCGCGGTCGTCGTCGTGCTTGCCCTGGCCTCCATGAACGTCGCCATGTGGACGACGCTCATCGCCGTGGCTCTGGGCATCGCTATCGCCAACGTTCCGGTGATTCGCCGGGCCGTGACCACGCGGATCGCGTGGTTCGCGCCCAAACCCGACTTCAGGCGCAGCAAGCGTCGCCGTCGCTGACGGCAGATACGCGGCGTGCTGTTGCCGGCCGCGCATTCTCATATGGTTGGGGCCAGACAGCCGCATGACTGTCTGGCCCCAACCATTTTGCCGTAATCGGCTGTCTGCCGGGAGTATCATTCCACGGTGAACAGCGGCTCCACGTTGTGCCATATGCGGCGTGTGGTGGCGGGATGATTCATCGAATACAGGTGCACGCCGTCGACGCCGTGGGCCACGAGGTCCGCGATCTGGTCGGAGGCGTAGATGATGCCGGCCGCGCGCAGGTTCTGGATGTCGTCTCCCCAGCGGTCGAGCAGTGCTTCGAGCTTAGCCGGTATGCGCGAGGCATTGACCTTCGCCATGCGCCGCACCGACTTCGCGCCGCGCACGGGCATGATGCCCGCCTCGATCGGCACGTCGATGCCGGCCGCATGAGCCTTGTCGAGGAAACGGTAGAAGTCGTCGTTGTCGTAGAACAGCTGGGAGATCAGATGCGTGACGCCGGCGTCCACCTTGATTTTCAGGTTCCCGATGTCCTCGTCGAGCGAGGCGGCCGAATAGTGGCCTTCAGGATAGCAGGCGCCGAACACCTTGAGGTCGGGCTTGCGGTCGTGGATGTAGGCCGCGAGGTCGCTGGCGTGGTTGAAGCGGCCGACCGGCTCCTCGCCGTCGATGTAGTCGCCGCGCAGGGCGAGCACGGCGGAGACGCCTGCCGCCTCGAACATGTCGAGCGCCTCGTCGATCTTCGCCTCGTCCGAGTACAGGGCGGTCAGATGCGCCACGGCGGGGATGCCGTATTCCCCGTGGATCGTGTTGGCGATGCGCGCGGTGGCGGTGCGGTCCGAATGCGTGCCGTGCCCGTAGGTGACCGAGATGAAGTCGGGGTTCAGGCCTTCGAGCCCGTCAAGCGTGTCGTAGATGGTCCCGACGGGGGCGTCCCGCTTGGGAGGGAACACCTCCAGCGAAAACATGGGTGTGTGCATATCAGGTTCCTTACTACAAGTATGAAGTTGCCCCCGCCGGCGGGGCTGTCCGGCCGATGCCGGACTGGGGGTGGTCGGGTCATGCTCCACCACCCCCAGTCGCCTACGGCGACAACCTCCGCCAGCAGGGGCCTATAGGGTCCTACTTCGTGATCTTGGCGCGAACCGCCTTGGCGGCAGCGACCATGTGCTCAAGACTCGGCCAGGTCTCGGCGTTACCACGGGTCTTCAGACCGCAGTCGGGGTTGATCCACACTTTCTCGATGTCCATCTTCTTGAGAATCTCGTAGATGCGGTCCTCAATCTCCTGCTCGCCGGGGATGCGCGGCGAGTGGATGTCGTAGACGCCCGGGCCAGCCTCGGTCTCGAAGTGCGCGTCATGGATCGCGTCAAGCACGACCAGATCGCCACGGGACGCCTCGAAGGAGATTACGTCGGCGTCCATCGCGTCGATGTCGCGGATGATGTCGTTGAACTCCGAGTAGCACATGTGCGTGTGGATCTGCGTGGTCGGCTTGACTGCGGAGTGCACGAGACGGAACGCCGGGATGGCCCAGTCAAGGTACTTGGCGTGCCAGTCGGTCTTGCGCAGCGGCAGCTTCTCGCGCAGCGCGGCCTCGTCGATCTGGATGACCTTGATGCCGGCGGCCTCCAGGTCGAGCACCTCGTCGCGGATGGCGAGAGCCAGCTGCTGGGTCTGCTGCTCGTGCGTGATGTCCTCGCGCGGCCAGGACCAGTTGAGGATGGTCACCGGGCCGGTGAGCATGCCCTTCATCACATGGTTGGTGCGGGACTGCGCGTAGGCGGACCATTCCACCGTGATCGGGTTGGCGCGGGAGACGTCGCCCCACACGATCGGAGGCTTGACGCAGCGCGTGCCGTAGGACTGCACCCAGGCGTTCTTGGTGAACAGGAAGCCGTTGAGGTTCTGGCCGAAGTACTCGACCATGTCGTTGCGCTCGAACTCGCCGTGGACCAGCACATCGAGGCCGATCTGCTCCTGGTGCCTGATGCAGGCGTCGATCTGGGCCTTCATGAACTCGTCGTATTCGGCCTTGGTGATCTCGCCCTTACGCAGCTTGGCGCGTTCGGCGCGAATCTCCTTGGTCTGCGGGAAGGAGCCGATGGTGGTGGTGGGCAGCAGCGGCAGGCCAAGGGCGACACGCTGCTCCTTCTGACGCTCGGCGCGGGCCGGCTGGCGCACGAAGTCGGCGTCGGTGAGCTTGGCGATGCGCTCGGCGACCGCCGGATCGGCGGCAACGCGGGTGCCGTCGAACAGCGCCTGGTTGGCGGCCAGATCGGCGGATGCCTTCTTGGCGTCCTCATCGGAGTCGGCGAGGACGGCGATCTCCTTGAGCTCGGTCAGCTTCTCGACAGCGAACGCGAAGTGCTTGAGCACGGCCGGGTCAAGGGCGGTCTCACCCTCGGTGCTGAACGGCACGTGCAGCAGGGAGCTGGCGGTGGACACCGCCACGTTGTCGGTCTTCTGGCGAAGCGCGTCGATCAGGCCGAGGCTGACGGCGTAGTTGTTGCGCCAGATGTTGCGGCCGTTGACCACGCCCGCGAACAGGGTGGTGTTCTCGGCGACGCCGTACTTCTCGACCGCGGCGAGGTTCTCGTCCTTGCCTTCGTTGAGGTCGAGGCCGATGCCGTCGAAGCCCAGCAGGTTCACGGTCTCGTACACGTCGGCGATGTGGCCGAAGTACGTGTTGAGCAGCACCTTGATCTTATCTTCGCGAGCGGGCAGGATCTTCGCGTACAGGCTCTTGAAGAGGGAGACGTCGCCGTCCTCCTTGTCGAGCACGAGGTACGGCTCGTCGAGCTGCAGCCACTGGGCGCCGAGTGAGGCGAAGCGCTTGATCACTTCCGCATAGACGGCGGCGACCGCGTTCACCAGGCCCTTGTCGTAGGTGAGCTCCTCAGCCTGCGCGTTGCGGGCGAGCTTGAGGAAGGTGTAGGGGCCGATCAGCACCGGCTTGGTGAGGATGCCCCGGGCCTTTGCCTCGTTGAACTCGTCGAACGGCTTGGTGCCGTTGAGGCGGATCTCGGTGCTCTCCTCGATTTCAGGAACGATGTAGTGGTAGTTGGTGGTGAACCACTTCTTCATCGGCAGGGCGGTCACGTCGCCCTTGTCGCCCTGATAGCCGCGGCCCATGGCGAACAGCGTCTCCTCGGGGTTCGTGAAGGCGAGTCGCTTGTAACGCTGCGGGATGACATTGAGCAGGATCGCGGTGTCCAGCATCTGGTCATAGTAGCTGAAGTCGTTGCTGGGGATGAGATCGACGCCGGCCTGTGCCTGCAGCTTCCAGTGCTTCGCGCGAAGTTCCTTGGCGGTGCCGCGCACCTCGTCGAGTGAGGCGGCGCCCTTCCAGTAGGCTTCGATGATCTTCTTCAGTTCACGATTCTGTCCGATGCGCGGGAATCCCGAGACGGATGTAAGTGCAGGCATGAATCCTCCGTTATGTACGACTATGACCCGCCTAGATTACCAAAACCCGCCGATTGCGAGGCCATCAGAAGCATTAAGGTGTCGTTATAAACGGTGGTTATAGCACAAGCCGGCTGTCACCGTTCGCGAGAGAGACCGGCCGGCAAAAAGGTGTCATCCCTAGTCGAAGTCCTTGGGACTGAGCACGGCGAGCAGATCGGCGTCGTGTACCTGCCAGCGGCTGAACGGCTGATCGGAGCCGAACACCACCACGGAGGCGGTGGACATGCCCAGGTTGAGCAGATCCAGCTTGACCATGTCCGAATCCGAGGAGGCGAGCCACTGGCAGCTCACCGAAACGGTCGGCTCATGGCCGAGGACCATCAGGACCCGGGTCTTGTCCTTGGCGTTGGCGAGCTCGTCGAATACGGACTGCATGCCGCCGTCGTACAGGGCCTGGCGGTATTCGACCTTGGGATGGTCGCCGAACACCTTGAGCATTCTCTCCAGCGTCTGCCGGGCGCGGACCGCGCCGGAGCACGCGACGCGGTCGGGCAGCAGTTTCATGCCGACGAGCCCCTTGGCGACGATCTTCGCCTGCTTCTCGCCCTTGTCGGTTATCTCGCGGTCATGGTCGCCCTTGTCGTTGAACGGTTCCGCCTTCGCGTGCCGCATGACCAGCAGCACGTGGGAATAGTTCTTCGCCTTTTTCTCGACCTTGCTGAGATTCACGCCCATTCTTCAGGACCTTTCCGTACGACGTCACTGCCTCCATTGTGGCAGACGAGGGGCGCTCGGCTTCCCGTCATCACCAAATCATTGCCTGCCGTTAAGATTCGCCGCGCCTGATTGGGCTGTCAGATCGCCGTCGCCTCGCCTTGCTCGCAGGCCTGGTCGTCCTGCGACAGTCGGGACGTCTGCAGGTCGAGGTCGCGCAGCACCTTGCGCAGCTTGTGGTCCGAAATGTCGCGCAGCTCCAGATCGTCCAGCTGGGCCTCGCGCTGTTCGGGGGTGAGCGAATCGATGTCAGTGGTCGTATCCTTGGTGGCGCGGTCGCGTTTGCGCAGGGCCGCGAACCCCTCCGCCATCGCGCGGGAGACCACAAGGAAGCCGGTGTGGCCGATCATCGCATGGTCCGGCCGCACGGCGAGCCCCTGCGCCTTCCACGTGCGTTCCAGCGTCTCCTGGATGGCGGGATCGGTCCAATGGCCGGCTTCGCGCAGAGCCTCGACGAGTCGGCTCATCTGCGTGGTGGTGGTGATGTAGGCGATGAGGACGCCGCCGGGCGCGATGACCCGGTACGCCTGTTCGAGCCTGTTCCACGGGTCGAGCATGTCGAGCACAATGCGGTCGAAGGAGTGCTCCGGCAGACCGGCCGCGACCGAGTCGAAGTCGCCGGTCTTGAGGTCCCACCACCGCGGGCGTTCGCCGTAATACAGCGTGGCGTTCGCGTCGGCCACACGGGCGAATTCGGGTCGCAGCTCGATGGTGGTCAGGTGGCCGGACTCCCCCACCGCATCCAGCAGGTTGACGCTCATCGCGCCCGATCCGGCACCAGATTCGAGCACGTTGAGGCCGCTTCGGATGTCGCCGAGCTGGATGACCTGCGCGATGTCCTTCGGGTACATGATCTGGGCGCCGCGCGGCATGGAGAGCACGTAGTCGGCGAGACGGGGGCGCATGACCGCATACTGCCAGCCGCCGATCGCACGGGTCGCCTTCCACGGCTTGTTCCGGTCGCGTTCGGGATGGTCCGCATTGACCTGAGCCTCGCGCTTGGCGGTGACGGTGGTGACGACCACGCCCTCGGTGCGGCCTATCACGTCGTCGTGCAGAATGATCCCGTGCTCGGTCTGGGTGACGCCACCGGCGGTCAGCTGGTCGGTGATCTTCTTGCCCTTGCGGTCGGTGAATTGGATCTTCTCGCCTGCGACGATCGGCCCGCGTCTCGGGTTCATGGCATCTCCTTGGGGTGAGTTTCTGAGCTGTACACAGTTTAGCGTACCCGCGCGCTGCGTTCCGGATGTAGCAGCGAATCGTTCTCAATAAGAAAAGTGCGAGGATTCCGAACATTTCCGCACAATTGAACATTTCAGAGACCGGCAAAATACCGGGCTTATGAAGTAATCCGTGTTCGTTTCCTCACATAACGGACTCGCACCTTTCTTATTGAGAACCATTCGCTGTAACATTGCCTCATGCCGAATATCACGCCGTCAGAAGACCGAACCGTCGAAACCGTCCACGTACCGAATAATCCCACGCTCACCGGCCTGGCCCGGCTCACCCGCAACGTGGCGTATCGCACCGGGGCCGATGATCTGGTGATGGACATCATCGCGCCGCAATCCACCGGCGACGATGATGACCGCCGCTACCCCACCGTGGTGTTCGTGCAGGGTAGCGCGTGGACCACACCGGACCGTGATTACGAGATCCCGCAGCTATCCGAACTGGCGCGAGAGGGATTCGTGGTGGCGACGGTGAACCATCGCAACGCCTCGCGTGACGCCAGTGCCGTGTTCCCTGCCTATCTGAAGGATGTCAAGGCGGCGATCCGGTACCTGCGGGCGAACGCGCGGCGCTGGCACATCGACCCTGAGCGGCTGGGCATCTGGGGCACGTCGTCCGGCGGCAACACGTCTCTGCTGGTGGGGCTCACTGCCGACGACCCGCGGTATGAAGACGGCAGTTATGCCACCGAAAGCGACGCGGTGAGCTTCGTGGTCAGCTGCTTCCCGCCCACCGACATGATGGAGGCGATCGACGCGTTCGGCAACGAAGATGACCCGTTCCGGCTGTACTATTTCGGCCCGTTCGCCGCAGTGGTCGGGGCGACCCATGAAACCGGATTGAGCGACGACGTGCGCCGCCGGGCGGCCGACATGAGCCCGTACCTGCAGGTGCGTGACGGGGTGGCCTATCCGCCGACGATGCTGCTGCACGGCACCGCCGACACCGTGGTCCCCTACCGGCAGTCGGTCAAGATGCACAAGAGGCTTCTCGAACACGGCGTGGACTCGCGGCTGGTGCTGGTCGACGGCGCAGAACACGAGCGCGACTTCTGGAGCCCGCAGGTGTTCGATATGATCTTCGATTTCATTCGGGAGCGGTGCTGAGATAATCAGACCGTATTGGGTCGGGGATAACTTGTATTCGATTCCCGGAAAAGCTTCTAACAAATGCCGTGTGAGCACACGCACGGCAGTGACACATCAGGCACTATGGTGGCGGGTATGACTTCGGCTCGTGCTGTCGAGCAGACGCGGATGGGGATTGCCGCGCCGCTCGTTTCCAATATCGGCTGGGGCGTGCTGCCGCTCTACTGGCACGCGCTGTCCGGCATGAATGCCATCAGCGTGCTGGCGTATCGGCTGATCGCCACGCTGGCGGTCATGATTGCGCTGCTGATGGCGTCCCGCCGCTATCGCGCATATCATCGCGCGATCGCCGCGCTTTGACGCGCACAGCGGAGCAAAAGGCTGTTCTCGCGCTGGAACTCGCCGCCACCACGGCTATCAGCGTGAATTGGTTGCTGTACATATATCTGGTGGTCAACGGCCAGGCGCTGCAGACCTCAATCGCGTACCTGACTACGCCTCTGCTCAACGTGGCGCTGGGCGTGGGCATGTTCGCTGTGCAGTCACCGACGTTCCCGTGGGTGGCGATCGTGCTCGCCGCCAGTTTCTCCGTCTACGGTCTGCTCAAACGCTACGTGCCGTTGGACGCCATTGCACAGGCCGAGAACGACAAGGACATGCGGCAATGGGAACCACTGAACAGCATGCTGTTGATTTCCAGCACACTCGCTTTCGCTCGATATGATGACAAACGCATGTGGGCCTATGACGTGATCGAGAATGCGATGACGCGCAATCTGGTGAATATTTGACTCGTTGGGGTCCGGGGTTATTGCGTTTGGGGGCCATTATGAGTTTTGGTGGTTATTGCGTTTCGAGGCCGGGGTTATTGCGTTTGGGAGCCGTGGTTGGTTAGGCTCCTTTCACCATGCGAGGGACGTGTGGTGAAAGGAGCTGCCGGCAATGGTACGAAAAATACAGGCGAAACTGGTGCTGCGTTTGCATGCCCAGGGTTTGTCGGGGCGTGCGATCGCGAGGTCGCAGGGCATGTCGCGCCGGAGCGTTTCCGATGTGCTCGATGCGGCGAGGGCCGTCGGCGTCGGCTGGGATGATGTCACCGGCAAGACCGACGGCGAGGTGTACGCCCTGTTGTTTCCCGGTCGGGGTGAGCGCGAAAGCGTGTACGAGCAGCCCGACTGGGCCAGGGTTCATCGCGAGCTGGCGCGTGTGGGCGTGACGTTGAGGATCCTGCATGGCGAATACGTGGACGGATGCCGACGGACCGGGAAACCCCATATGGGTTACGACCGGTTCTGCAAGCTGTACGCCGCATACGTGCAGAAGTTGGGCGTGACGAGCAGGGTGGAGCACAAGGCCGGCCGCACCATCGAGGTCGACTGGGCCGGCAAGACCTTGCGGATCGTGGATCCGGTCACCGGGGATTCGTCAACGGCGTATCTGTTCGTGGCCGTGCTGCCGTTCAGCCGGTATGCGTTCGTGGAACCCACGCTCGACATGGCGCAGAACTCGTGGCTGCGGGCCCATGTGGCGATGTACGAGTGGTTCGGCGGTTCCACGCCCCGCCTGGTGTGTGACAATCCGAAGACCGGCGTCATCGCGCATCCGCGCGAGGGCGAGGTCGTGTTGAACGACGCGTACCGGGGTTTGGCCGAGCACTATTCGGCCGCCGTGCTGCCCGGACGGGTCAGGAAGCCGAAGGACAAGCCCTCGGCGGAGAACACCGTATGGCACGCCACGATGGCGTTGTCCGGCGCGATGCGCGACCACCAGTTCGGCTCGTTGGACGAGCTGCGGGCCGCGATACGCGCGTGGCTCGTGGAATACAATTCCCGCCCGTTCCAGAAGCGTGACGGATCACGTCTGTCGGTGTTCGAAGGCGAGGAGAAGCCGCTGCTGATCGCGTTGCCTCCGGTGGCATACGAGGTGATGGACTGGGTGTACAGCAGGAGGGTTCAGGCCAACAGCCACGTCGCCTATGCTCGCAACTGGTATTCCGTCCCGTACGCGTACGTCGGCTCCACCGTGGACCTGAGGATCGGGGCGAACACGCTCGAGATCTGGCACAAAAATACCAGGCTCTGCACGCACCGGCTCCTGCCGGCGTCGGCCTCCAACAAGTATTCGACGAACGGGGCCGACCTTCCCGGCAAAACCATGTGGAAGCCGTGGGATAGGAAACGATGCGAGCAGTGGGCGAACAGGATCGGACCCGACTGCGCCACCGTCATAGGCAAACTGTTCGCCATGGAACGTCTCGACGAACAGGCGGTGGACCCCGCGTTGGCGGTGCTGCGCCTGTCGAAACGGTATTCCGCGCAACGGTTGGAGAACGCGTGCTCGCTGGCGTTGCAGTCGGTCGCCTCGCCCCGCTACGCGCATATCGGGCCGATCCTCGAATCCGGCCAGGATATCGCGGGCGAGATCCCCGACGACGCCGGCGATCACGGCGCCGACGGCGGGGATGACGGTGCCGGTTGGGTGCGCGGCGGCGACTACTACGCGAACATGGGCAGGTGAGACGCAATGATCATCGACACCGAGACCAAACGCAAGCTGCGCGAGATGAACGCCACGGACCTGCTCGACGCGTTCGAACGCCTCGACGAACAAACCACCATGCCATTGAGCCACACTGAGGTGATCAGGCTCGCCGTCGACAGCGCGCACTCCGGTCACATGGACGCCAGGATCCAACGCCTGGTCAAACGCGCGGGACTGCGCTATCCCCAGGCGGACCTGCGGACCATCGACCTGATGGAGGAGCGCGGGCTCGACCGGAGCGTGATCGCAGGCCTCGACGCCGGAAACTACCTCGGCCAGCGGCTGAACGTCGTGTTCCAGGGAGCCACCGGATCGGGCAAATCGCATCTATTGTGCGCGTTGGCGAAATCCGCGTGCAGAGGACGGTACCGCGCCATATACGTGCGCATGCCCGACCTCGCCGAACAGGTGACGGCCGCGGCCGGCAAACCGGGAGGCGTGCCCAAGCTCGTGCGCAAATACTCCACCTACAACCTGCTCGCCATCGACGAATGGCTCGTCGACAAGCCCGACGAACCATTCAAACGATTCCTGCTCGAGCTCATGGAACTCCGGTACGACACGGCCAGCACCGCGTTCGCCACCCAACTGGCGACCAAGGAATGGCACCGCCAGCTTGGAGGCGACACCATCGCCGACGCGATCCCCGACCGCATCGTGCACAACACGATCTGGATTAATACCGGCGAATACAACATGAGACAACGCCACGGACAAACCATGCTCGACAACTAACCCAAAAGGCCGGTGGCCCCCAACCAGTCCGCCACCGGCCTCCCCGCACCATAACCCCGGCCTCCAAACACAATAACCAGTGGCCTCAAAAGCTACGAATATTCATCTGGGATACTCGTTCAGCGAAGAATACGACGAAAGTGCCGAGGATAACGAGGATACGAACGAAGTCGGTGGACAGCCCGGCCCGCGTCTGAACTACGGCCCGACCTACTACGCCGCCTTCGTGCACGATCCGGAAGGCAACACAACATCGAGGCCATGCTCGTCTGAGCGCTGCCAGCTGAGCAATAACGGAAAAGACAGACCCCCGCCATGCGCAATGTTCGCATGGCGGGACCTGTCATATTCCCAGAGAATCAAACATCTCAGCAGCCGTATGGAAACGCGGGCCGTTCTCCGCTGAATATTCATGGACTTCCCGCAAGGCAGAAAACGTATCAGTAGGAACGGCGCTCTGTTGAGGAAGGTCTAATGAAAGTCGGAACTCGTACGTGTCTGGATTGGAACACATGTGATTTCCCCCTTTAGCCCCGGTTACTTGAACAGGTCGAACAGGCTGAACGTGGTCTTCTTGTAGATGGTGTTGTACAGCTTGCGCTTGGGGTGCAGCCAGCCCATGCCCTTCTTGCCGTAACCGGGAATCAACGCACGCTTGACCGCACGGGTGGCACGCCCCTTCGTGCGCGCGGACAGGCTCTTCTTCCAGCTGGGTGTCCTCATTCCGTATTTCATGGCGGCCTCTTTTCGGATGGTTATGCTCATTCTATGCAGTGCTGAACACGTAGCAGATCGAGCAATCAGACAAGCAGATCGTACACGCTGCGCATGGCGAGCAACCCGTCCGTCATCCATTGGTAGGCTTCCGTCATACCGCCGGAGAAATCCACATCATGCCGTACCAAAAGGTGGCGGTTCTTCTTGTCGGCTTCCGGCTCGTCCCAAGTCGCCTCGCCCAAAGCAGACAGCATCCGTTCAACGGAATCCTTCATGCCGTAAAGTTTCGTGTACTGGAACGTGTCGATGAAATACAGGTCGACCGTAATGTAGCCGTCTCGAATATTCAACGCTCCATCCGGGTGGCAGAACCCCGAGCCTACGCCGAAGCTGATCCATGTGTCGCTGTTCGTCTTGCGACCGGATGGGTCGCCGTATACAGCAACATAGTCGGGCCGCGTTGCAGCATATCTATACAGGCCATTCCAGAAGCTGCGCCGCAGTGAGATATTGTTGCTGACTTGCCGCAGTTCGTCCAAGGTTCTGCCGTCCGCGACTTTCCACACTGTCCAACCGTTGTTGATCTGCTTGTTCTCGCCGGTTTCGAGCATTCTGGCGCGGCGGAACGCGCCGGATGGGCTATCGAATATCTCGCCGTTGGACAGGCGAATGCGATGGTCTTCGGTTACGGTTGCCGTGGCGGTTACGCCGGCATACCGACTTTCCAACATGTCACCGGCTGTAAGGATCTCTCTCTTGCATAAGTCGGCGAAATCGACGGCATTCTGTTCGCGCTCTCCTTGGCTCAAGTTCCTGCTGCGCAGAGTCTGCATAGCCTGTTCCCCCGCTGTGGGGCTTGTCCACACCTGCAATGCAAGATCGGCAAGTCGCGCGCCGCGCCGCGCGATCGCCTGTTCATCCCATTGCGTGGCGTCGTGCAGTTCGGCGGAAATGGACAGGTATTCGCTACTATACCCGCCGATCGCACGGTTCTTCTTCTGTTCGAATGTTCCGTCGGAAAGTTCCGAGTTGTATGCGGTCAATGTCAGATTGCCCAGACTGTTCACCAGCAGCGGGAATCGGCCGGGGTCGGAGAGCATATCGCGCCATTCGGCATGCGCCATGGCGTTCTGTGGCATGATGTGTTCGACGGTGTATTCGTCGAAGGACCGCGGGTCCTTGGGATGGTTGTGGTTTTCCAATCCGGCGAGCAGATATTTGCAGCGCGAGGCCGGGCGGTACAGATTCTCGCCGAGCAGTGCCTGTCTGAATTCCTTATCCGTGGGCATGCGCGTGGCTTTGGCGGTTTCGGTGAGGAGCAGCGCGGCGAAGGTTTCGGCCGGATCGTCTTCCGCTGATTCGAGCTTGGCGATCAACGACGGGACGAGCTTGTTCAGTCCGTTGCTGGATACCGAGCAGACCATTCGGCGGAACAGATACGATTCGAGATCCGCGAGCATGCGCAGCAGCCCGTCCCGGGTTATGCGTTCATGCTTCCATGCCGCGAACATGTACAGGAGCAGCGGATCCGTAACAGTGCTGTCCAAGGTTTGGATCGAGGCGAGACGGCGGTCCACGTTCGCGTCGCCGCTGCCGGCAGACGCGATGCCTTTGATGGCGGCATAATACCCGGCATATTCCAGCATGTTCTCGAGAAGATTGTGTGTGCGTTCCATGCGCGGCATGGAGCTATCGGCTGCGAAACGCTTGAATTCCGCGTACATGTATCGGTTCTTGGACACGGGCCTCTTCAACGTGACGACCATCCAGTCATGCAGGAACGCGTCGAATGAGAGACTGCCGAGCACACGCTCCATGGGCAGCCAGTAGTCGGCGTACAGGGCGTTCTGCTCGGCTATGGGGCATCCCATGAGCATGTAGTTGCGTACCAGGTCGGAAGTCTCCAGATCAAGCCCGGTGGAATTCATCGACTCGAATACCAGTTGCGGTTCGTCGCGTCCCTGGTCCAGGGTGACGGACACGACTTCAAGGCGTTGCAGTCCGTTCCACACCGTGTTCACGTCATCGATTGCGGCGACCAGGGAACGGAACAGATCGAGGTTCGCTTCCAGCCGGGACGTTGTTCCGGCCTGGTTCCCATGATTCGGCCGGTCAAGGGCAAGCACATGGTCGCACATGCCGCGCAGCACGTCCCGGTCGTCGCCGGAAAGCGTCAGCTTGCAGCGGCCTTCGCCAGTCGCATACTTGTCGACAAGATAACCGCGGTCGATGATCATGTCTGTGGAGAAGCGCAGGTTCTCCGGGTGTTCGTTGTATTTAGTCAAGTCGGCGTTTCGTGATTGGTCACGAAAATTTTTCGGTTTTAGTCAAGGAGCGTTCCGTCCTGTTCCTTTGTTTTCTCCTTGGGGCCGGACACGGGTCCAGCGGACGTCCTCCCGAACATGAGGGCCTCGCTGACGCGGCGGCTCTGCCCGGTGAACTCGAGCAGGCGCCCGTGGTGCACAATCCTGTCGATGATCGCGGCCGCGAGCTTGTCGTCCGCGAAGACCGTGCCCCATTTGCTGAACTCGATGTTCGTGGTGAACACGATGCTCCGCCTCTCGTAGCTGCCCGCGATGATCTGGTAGAGCAGGCGGGCCCCATCGATGTCGAACGGCACGTAGCCGAACTCGTCCAGGATGATCAGGTCGGCCTTGCCGATGTCCCTGAGCATCGCGTCGAGGTTCCCGTCGCGTTTGGCCTTGCCGAGCTGGAGCACGAGCTCCGCGGTCTGGTGGAAACGCACGTTCAGTCCCCGTTCCACGGCCCTCATGCCCAGGCCGATCGCGAGGTGGGTCTTGCCCCTGCCGGTCTTGCCGTAGAACACCAGGTCCTGCGCGCGGGGCACGAAGTCCAGGTCCAGCAGCCCGTCGAGCGCGTACCCGTCCGGGAGCCTCACGTTCGAGAAGTCGTAGCCGTCCAGGCTTTTGACGACGGGGAATCTGGCGCGGCGCAGGAGCCGTTCGCGCTTCGAGCGTTCCCTGTTGGCCAGTTCCGTGTCGAACAGACTGGACACCGCATCGGCCTGCCGGGGTGTGGCCCATCCGGTGAAATCGTCCATCGTGGCTTTGGATATGAACAGGCTCCTGGCCTTCGCGTAGAGCCCTTCGTCGTTCCTCGCGGCCATCATTCCGCTCCTTCCGCGTCCGTGGTGGTGAACGCGATGTCGTATTCGCTCAGGTCCGGCCTGTCGTCGTCGTATTCGACGTGTTCCACGCCCCCGGCGAGCCTGGCCGCGAGGAGCGCGACGCCAGGCCCGTCCACCCCGCCGGTCGCCTCCAGGGTCGTGAGCATCGCCTCGACCGCGTTGGCCCAGCCGGATTCCCTGTCCACGCGTTTGAGGGTCCGCAGCGCGCCGCGCCGTTCCGTCTCGTCCTGGCGGTCGAGCCATTCGCGCAGCGGGTCGGGCAGCATCCCGCGCACGAGGCTGTTGGGCCACGCGTTCGGCCTGTTGCACAGCATCGCCAACTGCATGGACGGGTCCTCGCTGCTGGTGTTGGCCTGGCCGTAAGCCCTTGGATGGACGGCCAGGCGGGTTCCCTCCACGTCGAGGATCTCTATCTCGAGGGCGCGCAGGCCGACGAGCACGTCGCGGCGCGCGTGGGACGCGTCCGTGGAGTACCGGTGCCTGCCGTCGAGCGTGACCACGCCGTACTTGTCGGCCCTCATGCGCTTCCATGTGACCACGTCGAAGCGTCTGGACGGCAGGGGCAGCAGGGCCTTGCGGTCCTCCTCGAACAGTCCCGTCTCCTCCTCGTCCTTGGCGTGGTGGGGCTTCCTGCCGAGCTCCAGGCACCTGTCCGGCAGTCCGGAGTTGAAGTTCTCCAGATTCCACACGCTCGGTTTGGGCACGAACAGCTTGCGGCGGACCATGCCGACCTTCGCCTCGACGGCGCCCTTCTCGTGGCCGGCGTACGGCGAGCACAGGGAGCTCTCGAACCCGTAGTGCGCCTGGAACGCCTGGAACAGGCGGGTCCAGCGGGCCTCGCCGCCCCTGGTCCTGCGCCCCACGCCCGCGGCGTTGTCGAACACGATGCGTTCGGGAACGCCGCCGAGCCATTCGAACAGGTCCAGCAGCGCCTGGCACGTGCATTCCGCGTTCTCCCCGGGCATGAGCTGGGCAAGACCGATGTTCGAGTACGGGAAGTCCAGCACGAAATGGCGCATGCGCTGGGGCGCGCCCCTGTAGAGCACGTCCACCTCGCCGAAATCGGCCTGGGCCTCGCCCGGATGCCATACCAGGTCCATGAACGCGTCGCCGGGATCCATGGCGGACTCGCGTCTGAGCCTGGCCACGACACGGGTCACGGTCGACAGGGATACCTCTGCGCCGTGCTCGTCGCGCAGCCGCTCCCATATCCTGGTCGCGGTGTGACGCTGCTTGCGCCAGCTGTCGCGGTCCTCGGCTAGCCATTGCTCGATCAGGGGCAGGTACGGGTCGGCCACCGACCCGCGTCGTTTCCTGACGGGCGGTTTCTCGGACAGGTCGTCCATCCTGAGGTACTTGCGCACCGTGGGCTCGCTCACGTGCTGCTTGCGCGCTATCGACGCTATGGATTCGCCGTTCCTTCTCATACGGCGGATAGACTGTATCTGGGGCATGCTGATCATTTGCCTTTCCGGTCCCTTCTGGTGGAGATACGAAGCACCATCCAGTCAAGACCTGTGGGTGGTCGGCATGCTCTTTGCCTAGACCCGAAAAATTTTCGTGACTAAATCATTAATTTCTTATTGAACATAAACAGTTCGTGGGCGTATTCTGCCAAGGCGATGAGCAGCAGGGTCACCGAGGTGAGCCGCTGCTGACCGTCGATGAGCAGACAACGGCTGACGCCGTCCGGGCTGATGCCGCCCTCCTGCATCCATACGACCGACCCGGTGAAATGCGTTCGATCCGGGCGTCTGCCGGCGGCTATGATGTCGGCCCACAATTGACGGCACTGCGCCTCGCCCCATGAGTATCTGCGCTGATACACCGGCACGACGAACCGAAGCGAACCGGTCAATAAGTCCAACAGGATTTTTTTGCCAGCGTCCATGGTGATTTCACTTCCTATCGCCTTTGAATAGCAGTTCAATTATTGTGCAGATAATAATTCTGTTACTTTCAATCAGCCTACCTCAGATGTTCTTTGTGCGTCTTTCTTCAAGACAATCACACCATGTTCACAACCAATACATTTATAACGAATTTCCGTACAACCCTGCGAATCGAAAATATAGAAATCTGCATCCATGCAATCTGAAAGATTGATTATCTCCGGCACAAAAACACTTAAATTACTCTCATCTTTGAGTAAGACTCGACTGATTTTATTGGTTATGCATACAATTTTTTGATCAAATTTTTCATCAGAGATAAAATAAATATTCCTCTCCTCGCCATTACTAATGGTGTTTTCCAAATAATTATCTAAAGATTGTCTATATTCTGGAATACGCACACCATCTTTAAAAGATGCCCATCTATTTGAGACGTTGCAATATTTCAGCAACATCTCTCGCGCTTTCTTAGAAGATTCTTTCTGAATATATTCACACAGTACTCTTTTCCAATTGTCATTTTCTTCCGATGAAAGAAAACCCAAATAATCTTCAAAGAGTTCTCTGACCTCTCTTTCATCTGTACATCTTCTTTTTATATAGTCCTTCTTATTTAGAATAAATTGAACAGCCCTTAAGCTGTAACGAGAAAGAAGATCCAACGTATCAGCTGTATTTTTAAACTTCTCCCCTTGTTTGTAATTATCAAATTCGTTAATTTTATATGTAATCAATAAAGTATGCTCACATAATTTAAAGTCCTCAATAGCCAGCCAATTAGAATAACTTTCATCAAGATAGGGATTAAAGAAAGCGTTCTTTGTAGGATTAAATGATCCTTTTTTTGAATTGCATGTAGGACAACATGGAATCAAATTGAACGGAGTAGTACTCAACGATGCATATATCGTTTTAGGTAAGAAATGATCAAATGTTCTAGAAGGCTCAATTCCACAATAAGGACAAAGCAGTCTTTCTGGATCAAATTTATAATATTTCAAAAGTTGTTTTCTGTCATAGAGGAACTCCCAATTATTTTTATCTTCTGTAGCTCTTGCCTCCTCAACATAATCTTCCCATCCTAAATCAAGCAATCGAGCATTCTCTTTGAAGGCACTACGAATTGCAATAAGTTTCTTTTCATAATCTTTTACATTTTCCGTTGTCTTCTTATTCTTTAATATAGTAAATAAAATAGAATAGACGTCTTTTAAATACTGAGAAATACTTTCTTTATCCTTACGCTTTCGGCAAGGTACATCAGGGAAAATATTGCTAAACATATCCTTAATGTTTTTCATTGCTGCCCTTTCGGCCATGCTTCACCTACGATGTATGGAAGCAATGCTCTCGCTTCCATACCAAGCTTTTCTCCAAATTCATCCATGCAATAGCTTGAAAGACTCTCCTTAGAAAAAGGCTTATTATATTTTTTCTCGACCTTTTCTTTTGGAATTTTCTTAACTGTGTCTTTCAAAAAACTGAAGTAGCCACTTTTGTCTGCATTCACACCGAATACTTCATTAAGCAATACGCCAAGATTTTCTCCAAATGTTTCAATATTAGGATGAGAGACGTAGCGAAGTCCATCTCTTGATCGAAGTACGTACACGCATTTTCGTGGAATCTCACGTAAAACGACAGGAGAATGAGTTGCAAAAATTGCCATTGCACCCGTTCTTTCATTGCTTAAGAAAGAGCGAATCTCGTTTATATAAGCACTTAAAAGCGGAGCGTGCAAATAATTTTCCGGTTCATCAATAATGAGCAACGATCTAGACGTATTGAATTTATAAATCATAAAAGCAAATACAAATAGGACTTCTTTTTGACCAGCACTGCATTGATCTACATTAGATTCATCTGCAATCCATTTACGAAATTCGTTAGAATTATTTTCCTCAAGATAAAAATCAATTTTCGAAATGAAATCCAACCCATAGAATTTTACATTCTGCGCAATTCTTCTCAAACTATTCATTAGTTTTTCTGAAAGTCTATTAGACCTAGAAATGTCGACTAAAAGTTTTTTTAAAGCGTCAGAAGAAAAGATATCCATGGATCCCGCCTGATTCACATCGGCATCTAACCTATTAGTCGAGATATAAATGATATGATTCACGTCTTCATTGATTCCAGAATACTTTTCCGCAATTCCTTTAAGGAAAGTCGTTTTCCCAACACCATTTTCTCCAATTAACACATGAATGTTTTCAGGAGGAAAAACTTTTGAATCTGCTTCAAAAACAATTCTCCGTATTAGATACTCATTTTCTTCTCTATTTTCAGCTTCACTATTGAACACATACTCTAGATGGAATAGCCCCACCTCAGCAAGTCCTTTGTCGACAATATCTCGCACTGTGGAAATATATTTCTCTGCTCCTTCTTTATCAGACTCATATTTTCTCATTAACGAAACTTGATAAAATCCAGAAGAACTTACATAATCTATTTTCTTACTTAAAATTAGATCATTCAAAGATATAAGTACATCATGCAACTTATTTTTATTTATATTTATATAATATTTATCGTCAATACCTAAGGAACAAAAATTTTCCTCTAGGCGACTAAAACTATTTTCAAGCAAATCTCTTGTAATTTTTTCAGATTTATGAGCGATTTTTACTGGACCAATCTCATGAAATTTGTTATCTTCATCTGTCCAATAAAGCTCAAATAACGTCTCATATCCATAATCATTCCACCCATCCGATTCCAGATAAAAGACCCTTTTCCCCTTCTTACGCTCTGCCGATTCCTTAAGGGCAAGCTCTTTTTTCGTATAAAACATAGAGACATTACTAGCCATTTCGTTATTCCTTTCATCCAACCTGTGCCGAGACACCAGTCAGCAGCACACTTTTTTTGGCACGCGTCATAGCCACATAGATGAGGCTTCGTTCTTCCTTGTAAATCTCATTCAATGCGACTGAATCGGAGCCAGCGGCCTGCAATGCGGGCTTCGGCGGGCATACCCCATCGTTCACGTCGACTATCACCACATAGTCGAATTCCAGACCTTTGACTCGATGCATGGTGGCGACGCGGATTCCTTGCCTCTGCCTGTTCTCTGCATCCCTACCAAGCCGGTACACGCCATACGGCAAGCCGTCATCAAGCGTCTTATACCACTGGTCGATGCAGTAGCGACTTCTTGCCACCACACACACATTACGCGAATCCACACGCCCGCCGTCGGACTCATCGCTGGCCGCGTCTTCCGCCGTGCCGCACAATCCATAAATCCATTCCCTAACGGCATCCATCTCATCTGACTGGGAAGCAAACCGTCGCGTTTCCGGAACAGGACCGTTCATCAGTGACCGGCTATCGCCAGTCGAGCTCTCCCCTCCGTCCAGGTCATCGAACGTTGTGGCCGGTGACGCATCCCCAATGCCACGAACAGCCGCAAACACCGAGTCCGCGACATCTGCACCGGAACTACGGAAAATGGAGTCGGCGGCGCTACGAATCTGTTCGGTGGTGCGATAGTTGATCCGTAATTTGCGGGCACGCCCCTGGATACGGATGCCGCATTTCGATAGCACCGCGGTATGCCCGTAGATGCGCTGCTGTGCATCGCCGACAATGAAGATGTCGTTATCACCCTCGTCCACCAGAGCGCGAATCACACGATATGCCGGCGCGGAGAAGTCCTGTCCCTCATCAACCACCACATGCGCGTATTTCCTCGGCGCATCGCCCTGCGTGAGCAGAGACACGGCATTCTGCATGGCCGTGTCCACATCGTACGCGTCGTTCGACTGCATGATGCGCCGATATGTTTCCACAACCTGCCATACGGCAAGTTTCTGGGCTCGATTCAATCTCGTGCCACGCCCCTTGCGCAGCACGCGCATGTAATCGGCAGCATTCCGCACCTGTTGCGGCACAATTACCTGGCTGAGCTCGCTTTTGAAGAAGGAAACCGTGAGTTTCGGATCGTTCACACCGATGGATGCGATAGCCTTACGCCACGCGTCGTCAAGATCGTTACCGTGATCGAAACTGCCGTCATACCAGATTTCGCCGGAATAACCATGGCTCGTCAGTAGGTCTTTCACGAGTTTGTCGAGATTGACCACGTCGATGGCATTGAATTCGTCCGCCGTGCAGATGAGTTTCAGGTTCGAAGCAATATCGGTGGCAAGATTACGCGAGTATGTGGTGAACAGCACTTTCTGATGACTGCCGTTTCTCAGCAATCTCGCGGCGAGACGCTTCGCGCGATGCATGGCCACCACGGTCTTCCCTGTGCCGGCGCCACCGAGCAGACGGAACGGACCATGGTAGTCGTGTTCCACATAAAGCCGTTGCGACGGATGCAGGAACACGCGCCACTGCTCCAATGGTGCGTCCAGAATACGCTTGAGATCCGCCTCTCCCTGCACGACCACGAAAGACTGCTGCGAGGCGTAGCTTGACAAGGCGGCACGGAAATCCTCCGGATCGGCCTCTTCACCAGAGTCGATGGACGAAGTGGGCAGCTGCTGTTCCAATCCCAGCCTGTCGCTGATCTTGCCTTCGGTCTCATCGAACAAGCCGAAGACCTCAGATTTGGAAAGCCCTTCGGCAACAAGGGTGAGGTACGTGAAAACATCCTTCGGGAGCATTGACCCCCACCGGTCGAATTCCTGCCAGGTCTTTCTCGTGCACATGACCGGCACGTACATATCCGGCACACCGAACCGACGCATATCATTGTCCGTCAATGCCCGGTAAGTGTCGGGAAGCGGACCGGTATGAGGTTCGGGAGCTTGCCGTGGTGCCTGCGGCTTCTTGGCCGCCACGGCTGAAGTTGCACTAGCTGAAGCTGTTCCGTGATTCGTGCCGTCATGGTCTTCCATGGGAGGAGAAACGGATTCCAGTATAGTGGAATTCGGTTGGGGCACGTTTGCGGCAACGCTCCCCCATCCAACTTCGCTCTGGGAATCTTCACGCATTGCCGTGTCGATTTCCTCTTGAGAAACCATATCGTACAGCTGGATGGCCCTCGTGTTCGGGTTGACGTCGAGTTTCTTTGTTTCCGCCCATTTGTAGGCGTCATCGTGGTCGCCAACGTACAGCAGGACGTACACATTGCTGCTTTTCTGGAAAGCGATGATGGCGCGATACCGTTGGTCGATGCGCGCGGAATACAGTTTTTCGTCCGCCGCATTGGCGATTCGTTCCAGATTGATTCCTGATGATCGGGGATTCGTCTGGAATTTTGTCAGAAACGTCGTGGCATGTTTCTGCGCTTTCTTTGGCAAATCGAACAAGCTGCCCATAAGATCACGGCCAAGCGCGACCACGGGTTTGTTCATCGTACGTATATCTGCCATCAACGTTCCTCACCTTCCGTCAGTGAAGCGAACACCTTGTCAAGGTCATCGCTGTTTTCTGTAATGATAGTCCAGCCGCGCTTGACGAATTCGTCGACGTTCTCTCGGTCGGATTGCAAGTCGTAGGACGGGAAAAACACGATCTTCCCATCCTCCCATGCGAGCTCCGCCTGCGCAATGATTTCCTCGTTCTCGTCCAGCAGCTCATATCCGAGTACATCCGGTGCCGGTATGTCAGACTCGATAAACCGTTTGACGGCTTCCTTGGTCTCATCCGCACAATACACATAGGTCGGATCCGCCAGGACATCGTTCCACGCGGAATCATTGCTTTCCTGCACGTCAGGAATATTCCGCAAACCGTTGCGAAGCGGCTCGTACATGGTCGTGTCACTCAGCGCGGCATCGCCGATGGCATGGAAGTATTCCGAGAATTGCATCACATTCGCAAAATGCCAGAAGGCCGCCCATTGCGTTTTGAATGCTACCGCCTCGTTCTCGTCCAGAGCGTTCAACGGATTGTAATCATCGTTCTTCGTCTTCACGGCATCGTGTTGAACGTCCGAGAACATCATACCGACGTGAGGTTCGGTGGTCCGCATATCCTCTCCGATACGCAGACCGGATTGGAATTTCAGTCTTGTACAGTTCGAAGGACTCCAGGACGAGCAGATCATGAATGCCGATTCGTTCTCGCCGTGTAGTGCTTCGATCCGATGCAGCGTATCCACGGCCTGAGGTTCGACGTTCTTGCTCCGCGGATTCAGGGCATAGCTCATCGCCAGCGCTTGGATGGTGAACATCCGTTCGGCATCCGGTTCCGCAAGATAATATTCCAGCATGGCCATTGCCGGAACTTCGCCGGGGTCGAATTCGTCTGCCCTGCCACTGATTGCGCTCTTGTAAGCCGCTGGCGACGGCATGGTCTTGGTGGTTAGCATCGTATCGGCGAGCTGCGCCGCATCCTTGCCCTGCACATATCCGATCACATCGTCATAATCCAAGGACCATACACGGTAACCTGCTTGACGAAGCGCCTCTCTCTTCAGGGAATCCTGGGCGACGATGCCTGCATGATATTGCAGCCCGTCAGTGAAGATGGCAATCGGCTTCCTTCCGTCATGCTCGGCCACGTCACCGGATTCGTCGATATTGCTGACCGTCAATACGAAATCGGGTTTGCAGGGAATCGCGACTCCATCGGCCGGCCCCAGCGCGACTTGTGGTTCGACGCTCCATACGCTTCCGTTCACGGTGACGGAATATCCGGGTTTGCTATTGATGAATTCATCCTTGACGATGGCACGGCGTCCCTTGGCATCGTCGGATTCCGCGAAGGGATGGGCGTGCATACACCGGAGAGCTTCGACGAACTGCTGTTCGAGTCCGCTGTCGAACAGTTTATTCGTAGCGATTTTTGAAACGGTCTTCACACGGCTGCGTTTGTTGGCCGGGTCAAGGATGCCCGTAAGTATCGTCAACGCGGTCTTACGGGAAATGAGCTTCAGATTCTGGCTTTGTCTATATGCGTACAAACATCTGTAGCATCCGTCACCGCCATTCTTTGCACATTCGCAATGCTCCATGACTTCCTTAGCCTTGGCAAGCACCTCGAACATCGTATCCGGGTCGGACAGTTGCTTAAGATAGCCGGTTCCTCCGGGTACTGTGTCGTATAGCGCAAGATAGGTTTTGCGCAGTCCGGGATTGTCCGGCAACGGCTCGTTCATGAGCGTCGCCTGCAGATGGTCCACATTGCCGAAGCGTTCACGCAGGCCGAGCATCACTGCGGCGGTCAGCGACTCCGCGGCACCGTCCGCACCTTGGACGTCGGCAAGTCCCGGCACAAGCATGCGCAGCACTTCCGATTTGACCTCACGGTACAGGAACAGGCACGTGCCGTTCCGCTCCGATTGCTCCAACTGCTGTTCCTGCGCCTTCTTGCGTTCCGGGCAGAAGTAGGCGTGCCTCGATCCATGTTCGCCGAGCAATGCACCACATTTCAGACACACGTTGAAACCGTTGCGTATCTCTTTACTGCCGGCGATTTCCACCGAAGCTCCCTTGTCGAAGACTTGCCCGAAGTTGATTTCCCGGATCGTCCCCTGCGGCGTGTAGTCGAATCCGAAATTCGTGGTTCCCTTGAACTGCCATCCCGTTTGGATGTCTGCCGGATTAATGTCCACCATCGTGTCCTTCAGGAACTGGGTCTTGGGTCTGCTGTCGGATGTGTCCTCGACCAGACTCTCGCTGTAGGTTTCGTCGGATATGACAGTGTCGATGCGTAGCATCGGTCTTTTCTGGCCACTATCAGCCCACTGCATTGACCCGCAGGAGGGGCAGCTGGCGAGGTTCTCAGTGCTGGAAGCAGGCTCCGCATGCGAGCAGTTCGGGCATAGGCGCCACATTGCCAGCTCGTCGTCGGTGCCGCCTTTCGCACACAGCACACGGCTGATCTTGTATTTGCGCCCGCCTGCGAAGAACGTGTTTCCCGGGGCCAGTTCCGTGATGGCCGTGGCCGCCGGGCGCACGAAATCACGCGTGGCCTTCCCCCTGCGTTTCGTCTTGTCCTGCGCGGCAGGCTCGATTCCGTGTGCCGCATCGGACGGTTCCTTGTCTTCTTTGAGAATGGTGTGAAGGGTCACACCGGTCTCCGGGAACGCGTAATTAGGAAGGATGCCCTCGTCGGAAAGGTAGTTGAACGTGTTGGTATTCAGAATGCTCTTGACAATGCGGCCAAGATTGTGAATCTCGTCTTCGCATTCGCGCTGCTGTTCTTCGAACGACGAGTCGGAGGGCTTCTTCTTGAGCTCATCAAGCAGCTGCTTCGCGTCGTTCTTCTGCGATTCAAGCGTTCTGACGGTATCGCTGGTCTTTTGGAACACGTCGTAGACACGTCTGGCCATGGTGCTGCCATCTTCCGTACCGCGTACGAATCCGTCGAGTTGCGTACGAAGCTCCTTGGAGAACGAGAACATTCGTCCGAATCCGTCGAGCAACTCACCGGAATGTTGGCCTGTCCAATTCAGGAAGTTCACCGGGAATCCGCTGGAGCCGTTGCCGTTGACATTATCCAAACAGTTCTTCAATTTATCGGGCACTACATCGGCCGGATTATTGCCGGCATCCAGCATGGCATGCACCCAACGATCCAATGCGTAAGCGGTAAGCTGGCGTTCCAATACCGCTGTCGCATCAAGGAAGATGTGCGGCGGGTTCACCGCGCCTCCAAGCATGTCCTCTGGCCGCTGGTAGAAATACGTATCGTGTTCCTTGGTGTTGGCCACTGCCAAGATCAGGGAGTTGCCGTCGCGTCGCCCTGCGCGACCGGCACGCTGGATGTACTGGGCTTGGGTAGGCGGAATCGACGAGAGAATCACCGTGGAGAGGTCTCCGATATCGATGCCCATCTCCAAAGTCGGCGTGCAGGCGAGCACGTTCACGTCACCGGGCTTGCGGTCCTTGCGTTTGAATTCCTCTTCGACCTTGGCTCGGTCGTCGCCGTTAAGCAGTCCCGTGTGCTCGGCAGCGTGGATGCGCTCGGACGGCTCCCCGCGGTATAGCTTGCCGTAGTAGCGCAATTCCAGAGCTTCGGCTTCGGGAGTGCCGGCGACCAATCTTCCCGGGCATTTGCGGATACGGCAGCGCGCTCCGTTCCACGCGTCAAGGTTCTGTGTGGCGCACGAATAGCTCCGTCCACACGTGCCGCAGATCAGTTGCGTTACCTTGCCGCTGACCGTGCAGCTGGACTCGTTGAGCCCGTACACGATGCGCTCCATTTTCATGCTTGGATAACGTTGCTGCGTGATGAATCCTACTGCTATGCACTCTTCGAGCACGATTCCCAACAGTTCATGATGAATATCACCTTCAAGGGCACCGTCGGTGAGGTATCGGTCGACGATCCGACGGTATGACGGCGAATTCAGGGTATTGAAAACGCCTTTGCGCACTGGCTCCTTGTCCGACAGGAAGTAGGGCATGCCATCCGCGTACATGCCGGGCATCCATTTGATGTTCGTGTTGGAAAGCAGGAACTTGTTGCCGTCGTTTTGCAGGAACTGGTCATAGGTCACGTCGAAGAACGCGCCTTTCGTGCGCAGCTGGTCGAGGAACGCCATAATCAGTCGGAGCCAGTCAGTCTCCATGATGGAATTCTCGTGCAATCCGATCTCGTTATGGCAACGTTCGGCAACGGTCTGTGCCACACGTTTCAGGAGAATCTGGTCGAATGCTATTGCGGCGCAGCCGGATTTCTCCAACGTACGTCCGGTACGGGAGCGCATGCCGAATTCCAGCAGCGATTCCAGTCGGAGTCTGCGCTCGATCCAATCGAGCAGCTGACGCCGGCCGGGCCCTGCGGGATTGCCTTGCAATACGGCTTCGTATTCGCGCATCCATGTCATGTTCGGCGCGATGAATCGCACGATGTATTCGTTGTCGTCCGGATAGCGGCGATGGTAGTAGTCGTTCTGGCTGTTGAGATATTCGGCGAGGGAAACGCCGTCCTTGTGTTCCTCGCGCATGTAGTCCATGGCGGAGTTGCGCAGGGCGAATCGCCAGGTGCGGGAGTTGAACACGCTGGCTCGGTAGGAGGCGTCCTGCACACTGTCGGAGAACACGATGGCCTTGCTGTCGTCGTTGAAGGAGTCTCCGGAAAGTTGGGTGAGCATCACACTGACCTGCGTGGTGGTTCTCACACCGACCATGGCAATGTCCTGTTCGCTGCCGCAGAACGGACACCGATAGTGCTTGCGGTTGCCGGATACAAGCTCCATACCCCTAGCGACCATGGGTATGCGCTGCTCTCCACAGGCCGGGCATTCATGTTCCGTGGATTCGAAACGTTCTACGGCCTGTTCCTTCATGCATGCATTGCAGAACCAGACCATGGCTCCGTTGTCGGCATGCGGGTCAAGAACATAATCCATGGTGCAGGGTTGCAAGGTCACCAACGCATTGTCGGCATGGTAGGCGAAATACTCGTTGTAGAACGTTCGTGGGTCACCCATGCTGATGCCGCCGTCTTTGCCGGCAAGTCCAATCCATGCGGTTCCTCCGCAATCACGGCAGTTAATCACCGGCATGCGGGTCTTGAGGTCGTCTTTGGACAGTTCGACGACCGGACGGTAGTCGATGCTCCCCTCCTGCGAGGTGATGTTGGCGACCACGCGGCCGAGTTCCTTGACCCATAGCTGCACCTGCACGTTCAGGAACGGACGTGTGTGGCCTTCCGAACCGGTGCGCGCGTGGGAGACAAGCGCTATCAGCGCGTCCACACAGGCCTTCTGCTGGCGTGGGTGCAAGGCGTTGAACCTTGCATCCATGATGGCGAGCCTGTCCAGCAGTTTGCGATCGATTTGCTGAGGTTCGTCGCAGATAAGCGAGGACAGGCTGGCCAGGAACCTTGAATGACGCAGGGATTCGGCGAGCCGGATGCGTGCCTTGTCTGCGGAGACCGGCTCTGTGGGGGCTTCGTCAAGCCACGCTTGGGCCGCATCGGCAAGGTATTCGTTGGGGTCGACGCCCTCTTCGAGTTCGATGAGCCGATCGGCCTGCGCGGCAGTAGGCATGGTGTCGTCATAGTCGCTGGTGACGAAGAATTCGTCAACGCGAAGACGATCCTCGGTCACCACGGATTCCGGTGTGAACGTGGTGTTGAAGATTTGGCTGGCATACTCACAGACGTCACGTACTGTCTCTTCGGTGCCCATGGTGGCCGACGTGCCAACGAAGCACATGTCGTCGCTGGTGGTGTTCAGCCTGTCGGTGAGCCTGCGCAGCAAACAGGCCAGGTCGGTGCCCTGCGCGCCGTCGAAAGTGTGCAATTCGTCCACGACGAAGTATTTGAGCGTGTCCGGATCGTTGCTGTCCCAAATCCGGGAGTCTTTGGGGCGCACCAGCAGGTAGTCGAGCATCTTGTAGTTGGTGAGCAGGATGTCCGGCGGGTTTTTGAGCAGCTCATCGTGGCTGGTCACGATGTTGGTGGCGGTCATGGCGTGGTTGTCCTTGTCGCTGCCGCCTTGGCTCATCTGTCCCACATACATGCCCGCGGTCACGTTGTTGCGCAGTTCCGGACTGTTGTGGATGAGTTCTGCCAGTCGCTTCGCCTGGTCGGTGGCGAGGGCGTTCATCGGATAGACGAGGATGGCTTTGATGCCCTTGAGTCCGAGCCTGCGCTGCCGATAACAGTAGTCGAGGATTGGGTACAGGAAGCATTCGGTCTTGCCTGAGCCGGTGCCGGTGGCCACCAGTGTGGATTCGCCGGCGGCGATGCGTTTGAATGCGCGCATCTGGTGCGCGTATGGCCGGTACGAGGGGTGCAGGCATGGGAACGGGAATTCCGCGTGTTTGCCGACCACTCGGAACGGCAGTTTGACTGATACGAACGGCTCCTGGGAAAGCATGCCCTCTTGGTGGGCGAGTTTGCGGATGGAGCCACGGAACGGCTTGTTGGTCATGGGGAACGTGGTCTCCACGTAATCGGCGAGTCCGGACTGGATGTGCCGCGCAAGCACCATGGGAATCATTTGTTATCTCCATACTTCTGTGTGAAGAACTTCCATGCGGTCTTGTAATCCTCTACGCGATCGCATTTGTCGAACGGCGCCACATATTCGATGGTCCGCTCACGTGGCCCACCCGGCTGGGTGTCGTCCATGATGGTGCGGGTGAACACCTCGCCCGCAGGCGCGTTCTTGATTTTCTCGAAATCAGGACGTTTGAAAGTCAAATCACCGTAATTCTTCTTGGAGAACACGATACGACCATTCGCGTCGTACCAAGTGTCATCCTCGTAGCCACTCAGCACGGTGAAGGTCAGGCGGTAGATGTCGATGAGCTCGTCCAAAGTGATGCCGAGCGCCATGGATGCCAGTACGTCCAGCTCCACCAACGCCTGCCGGCGTTCATAGTCCGTGCGCAATGGCGTATGCCAGTTCCACTCATTCATCAATGAGGTGAACGTATCGGCGGTAAGTCGAGGATCATCCTTCGCCCAGCTCATGGACGTATACGACTCGTCCCAGCAAGATTGCCACAGGTCTGCATATGGCTTGGTCAGACAGTTGAGCAGTAGACCGCGGAGACGGATTTCGTGAGCAAGGTTCGTCTCAGGGACTGGTTGCAGACTCAATGTTGTCGCATTGATATTCATCTTACCGATTGAACGAATGAAGAAATCATATGGCAGAGCTGCCTCGAGGCCGCTCATGAGCGCGAGCAACGCGTAGCGCTCTGGGTGCACGCCATAGCCCGCTATGGCGTTCACCCAGGCTACGCCTGGGTGAACGCAGGACGCTTGCAGCGTCCTCTCACCGGTTAATGGGACCATTCCTCGGCAACAGAGCCTATAAACAGCATCGAATCGGCTGACGGCACCGTCTTCTTGATTCGGATCAGCCATTTTTTGCACACGCGACTTATATTCCGCGTCCGTGCATGCCTGCGAGTATTTCACGCGCGGCATATAGTCCGCGGGAATGTCGGTCAGGTCAATTGGATCATAGTCGCTGTTGACCTTGTAGTTTCTGCGGGTGGATTGCAGCAGCGGATTGGCAACGCCAATAAACGGACTGGAGTAAATCAGCGCTTTCGTTGAGGTCGGGAAATGAATGTCATCCTTGATGGTGCCATCTTTACGGGAATTGGTTTCATTCCACATCGGAGAATAGGTGATGTCACCAGCATAGTTTCTCAATGTCCAAGGAATCTCCGACATCTTCTCCAGTGCAGAAAGCAATTCCGTCGCGTGCATGCCAACCATCGGCGCTTGCGACCATCCGCTCGATTCGCCGCTACCGACCAGACGGGAAAACATGGACAGTTCACCCTTGGAGATGGAAATAACACGGCTCTTATGCCCTCGCGTATTCCATTCACCTAGTTCATTCTTGACTCCGGGAATGGCACCAATGCCATCGGACGCATAGCATTCATCAATAGTCTTGGGATCGTAGAGGTTCCAAATGGAATCGAAATGAGGAAGCTTGTCATTCGTCTCCGGATTCCGGTACACGTTCAAACTGAACATCGTCTCGTGATGAACCTCAGAGAAAAGTTTCTTTTCATTGATGAACTGGAAATGGTACCGGAGCCTGCAATACATCTGCTCACGCAGTACTCCTGCTCTCGTGTCACCATACAGTTCATCGGGATGCACGAATGCACTTACACCATCATGTTTACGTGTGTAATCCCAAGCGTTTGGCAGGAAGCAGCGGAATAAGTTAATCCGCCCCTGCAACAGCGGGTAATTACCTATTGAACCATAGAATGCCAAAGCACCGGCAATATTCACATACTCCCGAAGATACATAGTTCGTATACGTGAGTTCTTTAGAAGTTCGCCCATACGCTTACTCAAATCGGAAGCCGTAAGCTTATGAATCGCAAAATAAGGATTCGCATCGGAAACGGCATCCGTCTCACTCCACTGCACGTTCACCCACGGCGGATTGCCGATCATGAAGTCGAAGCCACCGTCCTTGAATACGTCGGCGAATTCGAGCTCCCAGTGGAAGAAACGCTGCTTCTTGGCGACCTCCTTCACCAAGCGAAGCCTTTGCGCAGGCTCCCCGTCACCTCTGCAAAGCTCGTCAAGGTCCACAGCATGGTCATACATGTAATCACGTTCATGGCTGTCATCCATAGCATCCATAAGCGTGGGCTGACCATTGTCCATCGGCATCAGCGTGAATCCCTCTTCCTGTGGGATCTCGCCGGTGAGGATCAGCGACATTTCCGTGAGGTACTGCGATCTTGTGGGAAGCAGCTTCGCTTGGTCGATGGGCCAGAACCACAGCGAGCACCAGTAGTCCATGGCGAGTTTCAAGCGAGCGTATTCGCTGGCGTTCTCGGCCTTTTCCGAATGGTAGGCAATGCGGAGCATCTCATCTTTCTCGCGAATGGTGAGGTTGTTGCCACGGAAGTATTCGTTTTCAATGCCGAGCGAGCCCTGCCCATGCTTCTGCTGGCTTTCCAAAGCCTTCGTGGTCTTTTTGGAGGCGTTCGCGTCAAACCCGTAGATAATCAGATCGTCTTGAGTCTCCTTTTCCAATTGCTGGCGCGCTTTAATCTGGCCCCGCCATAGTTCGTCGATGGTCTTCGACAACGCCCTCATCAGGCCAATCTCCGTCTGGGAATAAGGCTTCTTGGCGAATTCCTTCTTCCAAGCCTTGATGGTTTCCAAGCGTTCGGATTCTATGCTTTTGACGGTCTTGTCATCATACTTGCACATGCCCGGATCGCCTGTCAGGAACTGGTAGATGCGCTTGACGGATGACGAGCTCTGGTTGAACCCGATATGCTTGGGCTCGACCTCATACCAGTGGCGGTTTTTGGTAGCGTCGGCCAGATTCGATTCTGAATATCCGACACGACGGCCTCCAATCAGCGAATTGCCGCATTGCAGCTGTGTGCCGAACCATGGTACGAAGGATCCTTCGCAAATAGTGTTGAGCCATAGGGACACTTCCCCCAATTCCACTGCCACGGGGTTCAGGTCGATACCGTAGATGTTGTGGTCGGCGATGTACATCTTGACCTTCTGCAGTTCAGCCTGCCTGCGTTCCGCGGGAATCGCCGCCTTCTGGCCTTCCTCGGCAACCCGCTCCTTCTCCCTGCGGTTCAGATACATGGTGGCCAGCTGGTTGATGGTCTCGTTCAGGAAGGTCGCGGAGCCCATAGCCGGCTCGCAGATCTTCAGGCTCAGAATATCGGTGGCTTGGTGGATACGTGGCTCAATCTCCTTGAGCGCATACTTCACCAGGCATTGCGCAAGACTGTCCGGCGTATAGAAGGAGGCCGACGTTTCACGTTCCCGGCCTGCAAGCCGGTAAATGAACGTGCCAGGCTCGTAGGTGCGCAATTCGCCGGCATGCGGGCTTTTGTCCGGGTAGCGAACGCGTTCGTCCTCCGAATAGTTGTCGAGTTCGCGTTCCGGCACAAAGTAGCCGACTTTCAAAGGGTCGTAGGAATCCTTGGCGCGTTTGACCTCATAGAGCTTCTCCTTGGCGATGAAACCACGGTAGGACAGCAATGCCTCATACACAGCACCCATCTGGCTGATGCCAAGAGCCGCGTAAGAGATACGCTGCCTGCGCTTAACCCCCTTACCGGTCTTGGTGACGCTCATCAGGTCTATGATGCGCAACATTACGCTGTCGCGGAGTGCGGCATGTTCAATCAGCGCGGTCCGTTCCGGATCGAAAATGTGCGCCTTGAGCGGCGGAATCATGAACACCGCATTGATGGCTTCCTCGCCAGCCAGCCCCTTGAAATCCTCATCCGTCTTCGGGTAACCGTTGAACACCAGATCGTCGAGTCGGCGCAATGTGTCCGCTAGATAGGTGGAATCGCCAGCCTCATCCATGCGGCCACGCATCTGTTCCGCAATATCTCGCAAGCTGTCCAGCGAATAGCCGGTACGGTAGATGTCGGATTTCATCGGCGCGTAGCCGAGCGACGGCTTCGCCTCGATGAACAGGAGGAACAGCAGACGATACATGTAGCGTAACGCCTGCACAGTCAGGTCGCCCGGGTCGATTTCGTCGATGCTTCGCCCCTTATTACAAGTCCAGTCGTGGATGACCTCGTTGCCAAGGATCTCCACACATTCACGTAACGCGGAACGCAGATTATCAGACACCTCAACCGCGTTCTTCGCAGACGTGTCATCAAACGTGTCAAGCAGACTGTCACCTTTGTTCGGGCAGAGACTATCACGACGCAACAGCACAGCCATCGCCGTATACACATGATCCTGATGGCGGCTGAAGATCTCGTCCAGGTCGAACAGCATGCATTTCTTGTCATTCCATTTACGGCGGTCGATCAACGCTATCTGATGCAACCCCATAAGAAGAATCCACCGTGCCGGCTCGTCGAAATCGGCAAGCAGCATGCGTGCATATTCCTCACAGGAGGTGCCGTCCTTGCCAGAGCCGTCTTCGATGGGGCTTTCCAGAACGCCTGCCTCCGCACTATCGGACAGGCTCACCAGAACTTGCAAGCGCGGAGCCCCATCGGAATCATTGACCTGATAGTAGACAGGAACAGACTTCCCTGAAATCCGGTCGGGCAATCCCTTGTCTTTGGCTTGATTCCCCTCCTGCGTATAGCCGAGTGCGGCGAGCATGCCGTCGATGAAATTCCGTACCCGTTCAGCTGGAAACAGATCGTTCTCGTTGTTGTTGATGACTTCGGTGAACGACTGGCGCATGTCCTTCAGCAGTCGCGCTGGGCGTTTCTCAGGAGGAAGCTGTTTCCAAGGTGCGGAGGCATTCTTCACTTCATCCGGGAAGTATTCCTTCATGTAGTACGGCGTGTAGAAGTCGTTGACCGCCTCGATGCCCGGGAATGTCTCGTTCAGTTCCTTCGCCATGGTCTCCCCCTCTATTCCTTACCTACGAATGCGGCCGCAATGCGGATCACCGGCTCACCGGAAGCGTCCAATGTGTCCTGAACCCAGTCGGCATATTGTTCGAGCATCCGATCAACCTGTTTTGTGTTTTCCTTGGTGTTTTTGCCTTGGGATTGCAACAGTGCCTTGCGTACATGGGACCAATGCTCGATGCGGTCCATTTGCCGAGTCACTTCTTTATCTGCCTGCGCACGATATTGTTCACCGCAATCGCTGAGCATGCTCTTGCCGCGCGATACCGCATCCTCCAACAGCAGTTGTGCCGCATCTATCTGTTCGGAGCTGGCCGCGGAATCCTCTCGATTCACATAACGACGTTCAGTGGTTCCCGGAATCAAGTTCCCACGATATCCGGTGATACGCCACACTTCCTCAAGTGGCAGTATGCCCATGCATTCGCCATCGAGATACCGTACACCGAACCATTCATCGATCACCGGGGATGCGTGCCTGTTGGCGACCATGCCGTTCATCAGCATAATCGTCTCATCCGCATGCAGGTTTCCGTTGGTCACGCCAATAATCGGGGCCTCGTCACGTTGGTACAGCAGTGAGGAAGCCTTCAACCCGACCCATTCCGTGATCGGATTCAATTCCCACAGGTATTGGATCCGACTCCATGACTCGTCGTTGATACGGGCCAGCAGACCGTTGGCTTGGTCTTCGCAGTATTTCGCGTCATCACTCCATTCGGCGATGTTGTCTCGCAACACCTGCGTGTTCGGCACACGTCTGCGCAGCCACGCGCGCAGCGGGCTCTCCCCTTGGAACTCCACCGCGAATCCATGAGCATCACGCAACTGACGTTTCGATTTAAGACCAGCCGACTGCCGGAACTCCTCGCAGGAGAGCCCCTCATCCACATACTCGTAATCCGACATCAGCGTAGAGGAATCGACTATGCCGCCATCGTCGGCGCTCCCAGTCACGCTCTCCCCTGCGGACTCGTTTTCCTCAGTGCTCGTAGTATCGGAACCATCCGGCGTAGTGAGGTTGAAAAAGTTCAATGGGTCGAAAACATCGTCATCCGGCACAGTTTCGACATCTTCGGAGCGCTCGTCCGAATGATCGATGTCCTCGTCAGGAATACGAAGCCTAGCGGCAAAATCTTCCGCCGATTCGCCGGACTCAATCGCTTCGCGGGTGAACTCTTCCTCCTGATCGACATCGAATTTGCCCATAAGCAGAGACGGATCGCCGATATCCTTACGCGCTTGGTCTTCCTTCTGCTGCAGAATCTCAAGGATATGCGTGTCACCCTGAATCTTTGCATTACGCGAGCAAATCATCATGAAACGGATATCAGGCTGTTTGCGCTGCCCGTAACGATCAATGCGTCCGTTACGCTGCTGGAACACCATCAGCGACCACGGGGTGTCGAAATGGATGAGCCTGTGGCTCAGATAGTGCAGGTTCAAGCCTTCGGAAGCCACGTCGGAGGCCACGAGAATACGTATAGACGATGACTTCGTGCCGAAATCCTCGACGATTTTCTGCTGTTCCACATCGCTCATGCCGCCATCCATGGAGACGATAGCCTTCTTCGGTAGTTTGAGATCCTGCCGCAAGTGGTCCTCGAGATAGTTCTTTGTCTCGATGCGTTCCGTGAAGATCACGATACGGTCGTCAGCATCCTCGCCGTTATGCCAACCATAATCGGCACTGCGCAGGAGCTGCAGCAGTCTCTGGTATCGGGAGAACTGCATCGGACCGATTTTCTCTAAAGCGGCCTTGAGTCCTTCAAGCCTGTCGATGTCTCCGGTCTGATCGGACACATCTTTTTTGGCAAGCCGCTTTACTCTCTCGTCGATGGTCTTGATGCATGCAGCCGGCGACGAAAACAGACTTTTCTCAAGCATCGTCTTGAACAAGAAGGAATTGCTTCTCTTCTGATGCATGTCCATGACGAGTTTCATATCGGTCAGATAATCGAATGCCTCTTCCTCGGCTGCGGTGGCCTTGCATTTCTCCTGCGTCACCTTGCGTTCCGGGAAGCTGCCCGACACCTCGGCCATCACGTCCTTCTTGAAACGGCGGACGTACAGGTGCTCGACGTCTTTCTTGTCGTAACGCTCCGGATCCGGCAGAGTGGTTGGGTCGAGCATGTTCATCAACGAAGCAAAACTGCGAGCGCGGCCGTCATGCGGCGTGGCGGACAGCATGATCAACGTGTCGGAACGGGAGGCAAGGCGTTTGGCGAGTTTGGCGCGCTGCGCACTGCGGCCGTTGGCGGCACGGTCGGCGACATTCTGTGCCTCGTCGATCACGATGATGTCCCAATACGAGGCATCGAGTGCCGCGCCATATTGGATGTCCCTCTTCAACGTGTCGATGGAGATGATCACCTTGTCGTAATAGGAGAACGGGTTGGCGTTCGCGGAGATCTCGGAACGAATCTGCTGGATGCGTGAGGAGTCCAGACTAATCAGCGGGATGGTGAACCGTTCCCACATCTCCTTCTGGAACTGGACCATCATGCTTTTCGCCGTCACCACGAGAATACGGCGGCCCTTGCGGCGCTTGATGAGTTCCGACATCAGAATGCCGGCTTCCAAGGTCTTGCCAAGGCCGACGGCGTCAGCGATGAGAATGCGCTGGCGAGGTTGGGCGAGCGCTTTCTTCGCCGGAACGAGCTGGTACGGCAGGGAGTCCATGGCTGCCTTGTTGCCGACATGAATCCTCGCATCGGTCGGCGCAGTGGCACGTAACAGACTCTCGATGAACAGATGCGACTTCGCAGCTCTTGCCGAGGTGTCGGGAATGAAGCGGGTCTTCACCGGATCGACAGGCGTGATTGTGTCCAAATCATCAAGGAACGTGGCCGTCATGTCCCGCACCAGAGCGGAGATACCGGTGCATGAAACGGCATGGTTGCCAAGACTGTTCGGCTCGACTTTATCGACAAGCCACTCCTGGCCGCGGATCAGCACTCTCATGCCGGGAGAAAGCAGCTCTCGTTCCGAATGTGCGCCATGCCTCATTGCTGTGTGCTCCCCATATGCTCTCAATCCCAATGTTTTCGCATATATTGTATGTCATTAGGGGTGCGCTTCATCAATTTGCCGCATGAATGCTAGATACACACACGCTTTTATGATTGATACTCAGAATTATCTATATCTTTCGATTATTACTTTGCTTGAATCGTCAGAGCAAGTGCAACACCGTTGAATGGTGGACTTCCCAGGGTGTCCGGTATCCATGGCGGTTGCGTGG
>ERZ506753.36-NODE-36-length-147654-cov-18.839667_pt1 | contig 147654 bp, 118 predicted proteins | sample MGYA00513044_ERZ506753 | MGnify/ENA metagenome assembly ERZ506753 | reverse complement strand
TAACATATAAAAAGTGGTTCCTATCGGGAACCACTTTTTTTTATGCTTGAAAATGCCTAGATTTGTTGCAAACCAAATATGATAGCAAATGAAATTATTTAGATTAATGTTAGTTGGTGCAGGTATGTTCGTATTATGCAGCTGTACATCGCAAGGTTCTCAACAGAAGGAAGTTGTTACGGATAGTGTTTCCGTGAGTCAGGTAGACCCTGTAATAGAAACTATTATGAGCCGCCGTAGTATACGGAAGTATAAGCCCAAGGCTGTGGAACGTGAAAAAATGCAGACTATAGTGGAATGTGGAATCAATGCACCTAATGGAATGAATAAACAGTCATGGGAGGTTCGTGTAGTAGATAATCCGGAATTTATCAATGGTTTGACTGAAATTTTCAAAAAAGAAAATCCCAAAGCGGCAGAACGTCCGGGATTTCAGAATATGTTCAATAATGCTCCTACAGTAGTGTTTATTGCTAACGATCCTGCATATGATATGTCACAGATAGATTGTGGTCTGTTGGGTGAGAATATGATTTTGTCTGCTTGGTCAATGGGAATAGGTTCCTGCTGTTTGGGAGGGCCTGTGCGTTTCATGAAATCACCTGCAGCTGCCGAATATATGAAACAGTTGGGATTCAGTGAAGGGTATGAGTTGCTTTATGCGATTGCTTTCGGTTATCCCGATGAAATGCCGGCTGCTAAACCTAGAGAAGTTAGTAAAGTAAAGTTTGTAGATTAAATATAAAAAATCCCGAAGGTAATATGGTCTCCGGGATTTTTTATATTAAAGGTAGATTGATTAGCTTTTGTTAGCTCTCTTACGTTCTGTTTCGTCAAGAATCACTTTACGCATACGCATACTCTTTGGAGTAACTTCTACATATTCATCTTCCTTAATGTATTCCAATGCTTCTTCCAACGAAAATACTACCGGAGGAATGATGCGTGCCTTGTCATCAGAACCTGATGCGCGCATATTGGTAAGCTTCTTCGATTTAGTTACATTGATAACCAAGTCGTTTTCATGAACATGTTCACCTACTACTTGGCCGGCATATACTTCGTCTTGCGGATAAATGAAAAATTTGCCACGATCCTGTAATTTGTCAATAGCGTATGCAAAAGCTGTTCCGCTTTCCATAGCAATCATAGAACCGTTGCTGCGACGTTCTATCTCGCCCTTGTATGGTTGGTAGCATTTAAAACGGTGAGCCATGATCGCTTCTCCGGCCGATGCTGTCAGTACATTGGTACGAAGACCGATAATACCGCGCGAAGGCATATCAAACTCAATGTTTACACGGTCACCCTGTGTTTCCATAGAAACTAAATCACCTTTACGGCGGGTTACCATATCGATCATTTTACTGGAATATTCTTCGGGTACGCTGATCGTTAATTCTTCGATAGGTTCGCATTTTACTCCGTCTATTTCTTTGAAGATAACCTGAGGCTGGCCCACTTGTAATTCGTATCCTTCGCGGCGCATGGTTTCAATCAGGACAGAAAGATGAAGCACACCACGTCCTGAAACAATCCATTTACCGTCCTCCAGTTCGCTTTTGCGTACACGCAATGCCAGGTTCTTATCCAATTCTTTGGTCAAGCGGTCTTGGATGTGGCGTGAAGTCACAAACTTACCTTCTTTGCCGAAGAAAGGAGAATCGTTGATAGTGAATAACATACTCATGGTCGGTTCGTCAATGGCGATGGGGGGCAATGGTTCCGGATTTTCGAAATCGCAGATAGTATCACCAATTTCGAAGCCTTCTACACCTACTACAGCACAGATGTCTCCCGATGAAACGGCATTTGTCTTTTTACGTCCTAAGCCTTCAAAAGTATGTAGCTCTTTGATTTTAGACTTTATCAGACTACCATCACGCTTTGCTAGTGTAATATTCATACCTTCTTTCAGCGTACCACGATGTACACGTCCTACAGCAATACGACCTGTATATGCTGAATAGTCTAAAGAGGTGATTAACATTTGAGGAGTTCCCTCCAACTGCTTCGGTGCCGGAATATGCTCAATAATAGCGTCCAACAACGGAACCAGGTTTTCTGTCGGGGTCTTCCAATCAGTACTCATCCAATTATTTTTGGCAGAACCATAGATAACGGGGAAATCCAACTGATCTTCTGTAGCATTCAGGCTGAACATCAAGTCGAATACCATTTCGTATACTTCTTCCGGACGGCAGTTGGGTTTATCCACCTTGTTCACTACAACTACAGGTTTCAATCCGATCTGTAATGCCTTTTGCAATACGAAGCGTGTCTGCGGCATCGGGCCTTCGAATGCGTCTACCAATAAGATACATCCATCAGCCATATTGAGTACACGTTCTACTTCGCCACCGAAGTCGGCGTGTCCCGGAGTATCAATAATATTGATTTTTGTTCCTTTGTAGTTAATTGAAACGTTCTTTGAAAGGATAGTTATCCCTCTTTCGCGTTCCAAGTCATTATTATCCAATACCAGTTCACCATTTGTCTGGTCGTTGCGGAACAAATGTCCCGCCAGCATCATCTTGTCCACCAAAGTCGTTTTTCCGTGGTCTACGTGGGCGATGATCGCAATGTTTCTAATGTCTTGCATACTATACCTATATATTTGGCTGCAAAGGTACGATTTTTATTCTAAAAAATATTTGGCTGTTAACGATTATTTTTTATCTTCCGTATCTTCTTTACTTTTAAATGTAGAGGGAGTGGTGCCATAGAAATCGACAAAATGCTTTCTGAAGGTGGAGATGTCATTATAACCAACCATCTCATGACAGGTATCATGACATCCGTTATTACAAGATCCGGTATTAAGTATAAAGGAGAATGTTATGAGCAGCCTGTTAGAAATCATGGATAAAAAATCATGCGGTAAATGGTATGCCTATGAACAGTCTGCTTTTTATTTGAGCCGGATGATGCTTGAGCTTTCTTTAGACCGTTATGTGATGGAAAATGCTTTGTGGCTGGCAAGGGCGGAAATTGATGTAAACCGGATTTCTTGGGATAAAGTTATCAGTCATAGCCAATCCGAATATGTATTGCACTATAGGTTCCATGAGTGGCTGGTTGAAATAAAATAGCGATAGTTTAAAAAGGGTCCAGTCCGAAATTCGTGAAGAAATGGTTTCGGACTGGGCACTTTTATTCATCGGATGGAGAGAAATCGGGTTTACAATTTCATTCAATGTCAGTTGGGCAGCCTTTGCTATAATGTTCGAAGATATGCTGAAAGATGCGACAGTAAAAGAGATAGAAGATTATTTTTAAAATAAATCGCTCTAATTCATTGTGATATAAAAGATAATGTCTATCTTTGCACCTGCTAAATGAAAATTTTATATATCAAAAAATCTAAGAATTATGTATTTAGATGCAGCTAAAAAACAAGAAATCTTTGAAAAGTACGGAAAGTCTAACACTGATACTGGCTCAGCTGAAGCGCAGATAGCTTTGTTTTCATACCGTATTTCTCACCTGACTGAGCACCTGAAGCTCAACAGAAAAGATTATAGCACTGAAAGAGCTTTGACAACTTTGGTAGGTAAACGCCGTGCGTTGTTGAACTACCTGAAGAACCGTGATATCGAAAGATATCGTGCTATTGTTAAAGCACTAGGATTACGTAAGTAATTCAATCTCTATTGAAAAGGACTTAAAGAAAAGCCGCTCTCTGAAAAGAAAGCGGCTTTTCTATTTTCTGTTATTACGTTTCTACTGTTCTGTTGTTGAGAATTACTCTTTAGTAGGATAATACAGATTATCTTTTGTCATGTGTTCCAATACTTCATGCAGATATTTGGCCGACTCCCATTTGGCCATAGGCAGGTCATGAAGCAAGTAGTTACCGCAATCTTTAGGGGCGGCTCCCGGAACTTCGCCTTCAAAATCGGCTACAAAGCGGAACGTTTCCTGCATCAGTTCTATAATATCTTCCGATTTTAAATCGCCTTTCATTAACAGGTAGTTACCGGTGAGGCATCCCATCGGTCCCCAGTAGACAATTTTGTCAGACCATATAGGGTGGTTACGCAGGTAGGTAGCGGCTAGATGCTCTATGGTATGCAAGGCTCCTTGCCCCAAAGCAGGTTCCCGGTTGGGTTCTTTCATGCGGATGTCAAAGGTTGTGACCGTTTCACCGCCCACTTCGTCTTTTCTGGATACATAGATACCGCGAAGCAAGCGGATATGGTCAATGGTAAAACTGGGTATTGTCTTCATATTATTCGTTTTTATAAATTAGCTGGTAATGAGGAAAGGAAGGTATGAGTGACCTCGAAGGAACGGTCGGCTATAGTCTCCCAAAAATTTGTGTATTGTTCCCAATGGTTGTCGGATCCCGGCGTATCGCTGATGATACGGAAACTGATGAACGGTACCTTATATATATAACAGATTTGGGCGATGGCTCCCGATTCCATATCTACTGCCAGCCCTTCGTGGAACTTTTCTTTAATGTCGTTCAGTTCGGAACGGTCGGTGATGAATTTGTCTCCGCTGCATATCAGACCTTCATGAATGGCGGTCGGAGTATCCAGTGACATGGCGCAATCAAACAATGTGGCATTACCTTCGAATCGGGCGGGAAGTCCTTGTATCTGTCCGTACATATTGCCTTCTCCACACCATACATCATGATATACAATTTGTCGGCTCACCACAACATCCATTATTTTCAGGCAGCTGTCTATGCCTCCTGCTACACCGGTGCTGATGACACAGTCGGGTTGGAAGGTACGGATCAGTTCTACAGTACCGGCAGCAGCGTTCACTTTACCTATTCCGCATTTCATCAGGATAATGGTATTATTTCTAATGCTGCCTTCAGTATATTGGAAAGGACCTTCGGTGTATTCTTTCTTGTTTTCGAGCAGTTGCGCTACTTGTTTCTGCTCGGAACTCATGGCTGTTATAATTCCTATTTTCATAATTCAACTTTATTTATGGCTGCAAATGTACGCATTTTATCAGAGTATATCGTATCTTTGCAACGTTAATAAACAGATATACTTATGAACTTATTTAAAAGAATACTACCTGATATAGTAGTGATTATCCTTTTTGCTGTCATCTCATTCGTCTATTTTTTTCCGGCAGTGACAGAAGGGCGTATCCTTTCACAACATGACTCTGTGGCGGGCATTGGTGCCGGTGAAGAAGCGAAAGAATATCTGGAACGTACGGGAGAGCGTACGCGCTGGACTAATTCTATTTTTGGTGGTATGCCTACTTATCAGATGGCACCCAGTTATGATTCTACGGATACCCTGAAGGGAGTGGAGAAGTTATATCATTTGTATCTCCCGAATTATGTGTGGTATGTATTTGTCATGCTGTTGGGCTTTTATATATTATTGCGTGCATTCGATTTCTCGGTCTGGCTGGCTTCATTGGGGGCTGTGTTGTGGGCGTTTTCTTCTTATTTTTTCATCATTATAGCTGCCGGACACATCTGGAAATTTGTAACCTTGGCTTATATTCCACCCACTATAGCCGGTATGGTATTGGCTTATAGAGGGAAATACCTGTCAGGTGGTTTGCTGACAGCGGTTTTTGTTGCTTTGCAAATAGTGTCGAACCATGTGCAGATGAGTTATTATTTTCTTTTTGTCATGCTCTTTATGGCGGTTGCGTTCGGAGTGGATGCTTGGCAGAAGAAGGAAATGCCGCGATTTCTGAAAGCAACTGGTGTGTTGTTGATGGCCGGTATTTTGGGAGTTTGTATAAATCTATCTAACTTATATCATACGTATGAGTATAGTAAGGAAACGATGCGTGGAAAGAGTGAGTTGGTGAAACCGGATAGTCATAATCAGACAAAAAGTGGTCTGGAACGAGATTATATCACTCAGTGGAGCTACGGTATCGGTGAGACTTTCTCTTTGCTTGTCCCTAATGTGAAAGGTGGTGCTTCCGTACCTTTGGCAGCTAACGAAAAGGCGATGGAAAAGGCGAATCCTATGTATAATAGTATCTATAGCCAGATAGGTCAGTATTGGGGTGAGCAACCCGGTACATCCGGTCCTGTATACGTGGGGGCGTTTGTGATGTTTCTGTTTGTTCTTGGGCTGTTTATAGTGAAAGGTCCTATGAAATGGGCGCTTTTGAGTGCTACAGTTTTGTCTGTCCTGCTGTCATGGGGAAAGAATTTTATGGGATTCACCGATTTCTTTTTGGATTATATCCCGATGTACGATAAATTCCGTGCGGTTTCTTCTATTTTGGTCATTGCTGAGTTTACCATACCTTTGTTGGCTGTCCTTGCTTTAAAGGAGGTAATGGCACGCCCTCAGTTGGTTAAGGAACAGGCCCGGTCGTTTTATATCAGTCTGGGATTGACAGGTGGCATCGCTTTATTGTTTGCATTAGCTCCCGGTTTCTTTTTCCCGTCGTATGTTTCAAGTATGGAAATGCAGGCATTGCAGGGTATTCCGGCAGATCAGCTGGCTCCGTTACTTGCTAATCTGGAAGAAATCCGTCAGAGTATCTTTACTTCGGATGCATGGCGCAGTTTCTTTGTTATTATGATAGGTACGGCAGTTCTTTGGTTATATGGCATGGGCAAACTAAAGGCGAAGGTGACGATTCTGGCATTGGCTGTCCTCTGTCTGGCAGATATGTGGAGTGTGAACAAACGTTATTTGTATGATGAACAATTTGTGGAGAAGGTGCAGCAGGATAATTCCTTTAAACCGACCGAAACGGATAAGGCAATATTGGCCGATAAAACGTTGGATTTCCGGGTACTGAACCTAGCCGGCAATACGTTTAATGAAAATACGACTTCTTATTGGCATAAGAGCATCGGTGGATATCATGCCGCCAAGCTGCGCCGCTATCAGGAAATGATAGAGGAGCATATCAGCACTGAGATGAATGGCGTGTTCAAGGCTGTTTCGGAGGCGGGAGGCGATATGCAGAAGGTGGCTTCGTCCGGTTTTCCTGTGTTGAATATGCTGAATACCCGTTACTTTATTTTTCCGCTGCAAGGTGGAAAGACTGTCCCGATACAGAATCCTTATACGCTGGGCAATGCTTGGTTTGTAAACGAGGTGCAGTATGTGGATAATGCCAATGAAGAGATAGATGCTTTGCATCGGATAGATCCGGCAAAAACGGCTGTCGTAGATAAAAAATTCAGTGCGGAGGTAAAATCGGCGGCTGAAACAGATACACTGGGTACAATCAAACTGACTGCGTACGAACCTAATGACTTGAAATATGAGGTTAATTCGAAGACAGGAGGAACAGTGGTTTTTTCGGAAATTTACTATCCTGGTTGGCAGGCATATATTGATGGTGTGGAAGCACCGCACGGAAGAGCGGATTATATTCTTCGGGCGATGAATGTGCCGGCCGGAAAGCATGTAGTGGAATTTAAGTTCGATCCGAAATCGCTGCATGTTACGGAAACGGTGGCTTTTGTGGCGTTGGGTGTATTGACCTGTGTGCTGGTCTTGTTCTTATTCTTGCAGGTCAGAAGAGCCCGTAGGAAAATTGATTAAGGCCCGTCGTAAGCCAGACTCCGGATTATTTGTAAAGCAGGCGCAGAACGAACCATAAGTGGTGTGTCACTGTGCTTGCCCATCCATAGTGACGGCTCATAATACGGAAGCGTTCTTTCAAGGAGGCTTTATGGTTACGGGTGGTCATTCCTTCATTCAGGTAATCAATAAGAGTAAGATGGGTGTTATGGAGTACATCCGCTTTCTTCATGATACGGATACACCAGTCAAAATCTGCCGAGAACCGATATCTCAGGTCATATGGTTCCACCAGATCACGGCGGGCGAAAAAGGCTTGATGGCAGACTAGCATTCCTTGCTTGAAGCTTTTCCAGGTAAGCGTTGCGGGTGCGGACAGGCGGCGCATATATAAAAAATGCCCTTGACTGTCCACAATTTCTGTTTCTCCATATAGCACTCCCGGCAGGGCTGTTCCATTGATGGAATGTACCATTTGCAGCAAAGTATCATCCTCGTGCAGGCCGTCACCGGCATTCAAGAAACAAAGATAATCTCCGGTTGCCAATTTTATTCCTTTGTTCATGGCATCGTATAAACCTTGGTCGGGTTCACTGATAACAGTGGTGATATGTTCCTGGTATTTGTGAATGATATCCAGTGTTTCATCTGTTGATCCCCCATCTACAATAATATACTCCAGATTCTTATAAGTTTGTGTAACAATACTTTGTATAGTATCCTCCAATACTTTTGCGGCGTTGTAGGTGACAGTAATAATAGAAAACTTGGGATGAGGATGATGGTTATGCATGATTCCCTGTAATCTTGTTATAGATTTCAACATATTTCTTGGCGATGGTACTTTCCGAATAGCTGGATACTGCCTTACGGCAGGCTTCTTCGCTCAGACTTTCATATTCTCCTTCGGTCAATGCCCAGTGAATTCCGTTTGCCAGATCCTTGGAAGACTGATATTCGGCAACATAGCCGTTGTGCAGGTGGTCAATCATTTGTGGAATACCTCCTACATTGAACCCTATGCACGGAATACCACAGGCCATTGCCTCTACGATGGTATTGGGTAGGTTGTCTTGTAAAGAAGGTGTGACGTATAAGTCGACTGCGTTGTAAATATCTACCAGTTCCTTCTCGTTGCTGACATAATTCATCGGATAGATAGGGAAAGGAAACAGGGAAGCGTATTGTTCGGCTTGGTTGCCAAAAACCACTACACCTAACTCCTTACTAAAATCAGGATACGAGGAAGCTATTTGTTTGCAAGCTGATACCAAATAGTCTATTCCTTTTCTCTTGTCTGTAATTTTTACGGAGCCGAAAAGCAATAACTTCTTGTCTTGCGGGAGGTGGCATTTTTCTCTGGCCTGTTTTTTATCACGAGGTTTGAACAGGTTGGTGTTGATTGCATTGGGAATATTGGTAATGGTCTGACCTTTAATCAGATCACTTTTCTTAGCCAATGATTCTAACCAGCGGCTACAAGCTACAAAGGTGATTTGTGCTCCTTCAAACAGTTTTTTCTTTTTCTGGAAAGTACGGTAGGCTATGTCTTTCTTGCTCCCTTTGTAAAGTTGCGGACAGTTGTGGCATTGTGTGGCATATTTATCGCAATCTCCTGCATAGTGGCAGATACCAGTAAAAGGCCACATATCATGCATTGTCCAAACGATGGGCTTGCCGGATTGGATGATACGCCGGATATCTGTCAGTGACAACATACCTTGGTTAATCCAATGCAGATGAATGACATCGGCTTGGGTAAATTCGGGCAATGCTGTGATATTGGTGCCGGTATTCGCTATGTCAACGGCAAACAAGTTATGTTTCTTGAAGTGGTTGGCTTGCCAGATAACGACACGCTCCCAGATGAATTGCCATACTTTCCACCATGATTTCTTTAGTTCAACGACACTTATCTGGTCGGTCTGCTTGTCGCGTACAAGCATTTTTGTCTTTATTCCGTTGTTTTTTAAAGCCTCCATGAGGCGGTTGGCTGCAATGGCGGCTCCACCTATTCGCTCAGACGTATTGATGATAAGTACTCTCATGTGCATAAAAGTTTATGCAAATGTACGTTTTTTAGGGGACATCTTGGATATTTCCAGTAAGCTTTCTGCTATTTCACGGGAAAAGATTTCCAAATTGAAACGTTTTTCTGCCAGCTTTCGGGCGTTGGCGCCCATTTTTTGGGCTTCTTCGGGATGGTCGGCTATGCGATGAATGGCATTGATCCACCCTTCCACGTCATCATAGGCTACGGTAATTCCTATTTCTTCTTTGTCTATATCCATTTCAAAATTAGGATTACGTGAGCAAATGACAGGGATGCCTAATGCAAAGGCCTCTACCAGTGTGGTAAGACCTACGGTATAAGGAAAATCCATGCAGCAGATGACAACACAGCTTTTTCGTGCCACTTTCTGTGCCAACAAGTATGGGATGACACCGTCCGTATAATGTACTCGTACAGAATCGGGCAGACAGAAGCTTTCAATAATCTGTTGGTAGTTTACACTTCCATTGGTGGGGGCTATGTACAAGTCCAGTTGTTGATCGGTGGCGCAGAAAGCTTGCAGCATTGTGTCTACATCCCGGTTTTCTTTCCCGGTGGAGATAAAACCTTCCGGTTTCCGATCCGGCATTGTTTGCAGAAGATGGTCATAGAAAGCGAGGTCCGGCCCCCAATGGATAAGCTGAAGCTTTTCTTCGGGAGCTTTTCCGGTTGCTAATGAGTCTTTAATCAATTTTTTACTGAACAGGAACATATGATCAATGCCCTTATAAAAGAAACGTGAGATGCGTTCTCTTATTTTTCTGGATGAGGTTTTTAAAGCAGTGTGATGCCAAATGACAATGGGCTTGCGGTAGAGGCCTAATGCTCTGAGTAGGATGATAAGTTCCAACCCACGGAAAGATGTACCGTAGAGCACTTCGTATGGCTCTTTGCAGCACAGAATCTCTTTAGTGGCATAGAACATTAGTTTCAGACGGCTGGGGAAAGCTTTGTATTTATGCATCACCGACCGGATTCCATATTTTTCCAGCAAAGGAAGTCCGTAGAGGATATGTCCCGGAAACTTATAATCTTTCCATTCCTCGTAACTTTCACGGGTTAATCGGGTGTGATAAAAATAAATAGTGAGTGGTTTTACCGGTGTTGGTCTCTTTTCAGCCATTTGTTAATTCTGTTTTTTATTGCTTTAGTGATGATGGAAAAATTGCCGTATCGCAGGTTCAGAAATAGTTCTTCAAAAGAACGTCCTATCTTAATCCAGGGATGTCCCCACCCCATAATGCGGTAGACAGCTTTTTTATAAGCTACATTCTCAATGACATAACGAGGATGCTTGAGAGGAAATTCTACTTCATACCGTTTCATGGTGAAGATGCGGCGGTATCCTTTAGGTAGTGTATGCACAGAACCGGCAAAATGGGTGGAATCTGCCGTGGCTCCCAAGTTGTTAATCATGTTGCGGGTGGGCACGATAGCCAGTCCCGAGTTGAAAAGCATGGAAGCGTGGAAGATGGTTTCATAATAGGCTTTGTTGTTTTCTTTATGGCGATGGCACATATAGATAAAGTCTTTACGGAATTTCCGTTCTTTAACGAGCTGTTCCAGTTGTTGCATATTGAACTTGTCTTCTAGAAAAGTATAATGTTCGTCCCATTGGTCAATGACCCTTTTCCAACTGGCCCATCCCCAGATAGAGAAAGTGGAGGCAAAGAAATAATCGTATGGTACACCCGGAGTAATCTCTTCGTTATTGAAACCCGCAATCATGGTGATACGGGGGTCTTGCTCGTATTTGTCTAACATTTCTTTACAGAATGTGAAAAAAGAAACGGAAGGCACATCGTCATCTTCCAATACGATACATTTGTCAACCATAGAAAAAGCCCATTTTTGTGAAATGTATTCCGAAGGGTCGCAACCGTAGTTTTTTTCCTGATACATACGGTGGACTTCGCAGTCCCAGTCTATCTGATCTGTCACTTCACGACATGCTTTTATACCGGGCAGGTCGTGTTCGCTGCGTGGTCCGTCCTGATAGAGGAAAAGCTTGGAGGGACGGGCATTCCTGACTTGTTCAAACACTTGCGACAGCTGTTGCGGGCGGTTGAAGAACAAAATGAGTACGGGTACATCTACAAGGAACGGTTTCATAGTTCAATCTCCTTTATTTGTAAAATTCGAGTTTGTTGTAATGCGGATGTATATTCTCTAAATCTGGTAATTGCATATAGTCACCGTATATCTTCCTTAGCACAGCATCTGTTTGGCGTGGTACGGGGAACATTTTTCCTTCAAATTCCATTTCTGTCAGTGGAAAAATATCGTCTGTATAGCGCGGTTTGAAATAGGCGGTGCCAAAAGAATGGCGTAATTCTTTTCCGGGGAATAACTTGGCAATGAACCTTAGGATGGGAAAACCGATGCGGGTATTAAAATGATAAATCCTACGAATCCGTTTGTATAATGTGCTTTCTTTTATATTTTTATTATTCAACTGATTGTATATCTGCCCTTGCATGTGTCCTCCTATCCAAGCCAGACAATAAGGGATCTTTTCTAAAGGAAAAATATCAATGTAGATACCGGTATAATAGAAAATACGGTCATATGAATTTGTTTCTTCCAAATGAGAATCCTTATCACGTAATTTGCCGTATATAAAGATGTAATTGGGATCTGTTTCATTAGTTTGCAATGCAAGATTGTCCGGAAGTTCTTGAGGAAGAACTTTCAGCAGACGCAGGTAATCTGAGCGAAGCATTTCTATGTCCAGATCATCATCCCAGGGAATGAAACCTTTGTGACGTGCTGCACCTATTAGAGTTCCGGAACTGAGCCAATAGGGTATTTGGTGCTTGCGACAAATCACATCAATAACCTCCAGAAGCTCTAACATACGTAGTTGCTGGCGACGGAGAAGGGAACCATCGGGGTTAAATCGCTTTCTTAGTTCACTATCCATACATTAATTTTTTAGTAGTTTATAAAACAAATCAGCGTTGATGTAACCTGTTTCTGACAGGTCTTTTCCTTTTAATTCTCCTTCGTGGATATATTCTTTGTTTAATACATCTTGCCCCCATAGCAATATTTTATCAATGTTTGGGGTACAAATATTTAATACATCTGCTATTGATTTGATTATCAATAATCCAAATGGAAAATCCTCAGTGAAATACCGGCTTTTGAAATCAGGCAGAAATCCTTTTTCTGTTTTTTCCATAGGAGCTGGAATATGTTTGAAGGCAATGATGGAGCGTATCTTGCGGGTAAGTGACCTTGCATCATAACTGTCATAATATTCCAATAAAGTAGGAATTGGCTCTATTCGGACTGGCAGTGCTTTCAGAATTTGTTGGAATTCATTGTCACAAGCAATGAGGAGCTCTGAACTTTCTTCATCCCAACTATTATAGAACCCGGGAATCTCATGATATGCTTTTCCTCTACTCCAGGTATGGAAAAGTGAATAAAGACGGGCTGGATGAAGCAATGGATTGCTATTGGTCAGGCTGGCTTCTAGAAAATGATGAAGCATACGCACCGGCGTATCTAACATTTCTTGAAGAGTTCGTAGTAAAATATCGGATTTTGATATGTTTACGGTGGCTATTTGTAATTCCTTTTTGTATCCCAACAAGAGTGCTTTTTGGCCATAGGTTTGCACACGGGCAATGAATGGAGCACGCTGGAATCCGAAAAGTGAAGCTGTTTTGCCTAATATTCTATAAGCGGTAAAGAAAAAACCGGTACAACTGACTACACTTCCTATGCAAGTTTTTTCCTGCAAGAACGGTTGTATGTGGAGAAGTTCTTCCTCAATGGCAAATCCGGGGAGACAAAGCAATACGATATCAGAGTGTGGAATGACCTCTGCCGGGTTAGCCGTAACGCAGGCTAATGAGCCGGAGAATGTATTTCCCCGGCAATTTTCAATGAGTAATGATGGATTCCATTGCTCGGGATGCCGGGTGAGGACGGAAACATTAAAGCCTTTATGTGCAGCTACTCCTGCAATGACGTGCCCCAGACCGCCACCGCCACAAATACAGATATTGATACTCATGCTTGCAGTTTTTTTAAGTTTTCAGCCAGATAATTGTTGTCTTCAGTGTCGCGTATGGCGATACGGATGTAATTCCTGCCATTGAATCCTGTCTTGGTACTACAATCTTTTAACAAGAGATTATGCTCCAGCAATAAAGAAACGAGTTTGGTGGAACTGAAGCGGGAAGTTACTTCGCACAGGAAATAATTGGCTTGTGAAGGTATGACACGTAGGAAGTCAACCTGTTGCAATACCTCGAAAAAGCGTTGGCGCTCGGCTATGAATTTTTTACAGGCATTTTGATAATCATTATTATACTTGCTGTATATCTGTAAATAGAATTCGGCGAAGGAGTTTATATTCCATATAGCCATGTTTTTTCGTAAATAGGCTATTATCTCTTTGTCGGAAGATGCGGCTATCCCCAAGCGTAATCCCGGAACTCCATAAGATTTGGAAATACTTTTAATGACTGTGAGGTGTGGGTATGTTTCCAGAACTTCATTCTTAAGCAGCGTATTTTCGACACTTTTTTCGCTGAAGTCAACAAAAGATTCATCCAGTATTAAGTGGATATTTCGCTGCTGCGTCCATGCCAGCAAATCCATAAGTTCGTTAAGGGGGATGAAGTTACCTGATGGGTTATCCGGATTGATCAAGAGTAAATGGCGGATATCTTTGTCCGCATAAAAAAGCATCAGTTCTTTTGCCGTATAATGAAAATCGGCATTCTGTGGATAGAATGCAATGATTTCTTCTGATTGCCGGTTGGGATATTCTTCGAAAGTGGGATAAATTACTCCCATTTTGCCATCTGAATGTTCCATCAGCGCTTTGATGATTTCGGCGGCTCCGTTGCCAACAACCACATAATCTTGCCGGATACCGAAGTTTTTTGCCATGACAAGCGTGTTCACTCCCATGCCGGAAGGGTATTCACGGAGAAGCACATTAAAATTAGCCTGTAGTTCTTCACACATTTTTTGTGGTGGAAAATAGGGGTTTACTAAATAGCAGAAATCTTTCAGCTTTGGGAAACGCCAGTATCCGCCATATCTTTTTTGGTAGCGTTGTAGCTGGTCTTGTTCGGCAAAAATGGTTTCAGCGATGTCAAGATCTTGTATATCATCAATCTCATACCAGCGTTCTCCTTCCAAAGGGAGTCCTTTCAGTTCACATCTCTCCAGCAGGGTGATTACCCGTAATACCTGTTCGTAATATTCGTTATTACCCAGGGCTTTGCTGTAGGCTTCAAGAAATGGCACATAACTGTTGCGGAGAAACTCCTTACTGAATTTATAGATATTGACGGTTTTGTAGTAATCGTCAATATCTGCGTAGCGGAACGTTTTTTTTGAGATAAAATCAATGATGTCATTTTCAGTATTGAGCCGTACCATCGTGCCGTCCATCCATGGCTCATATTTAGCTACAAGTGCCAGATTGGGATAGGGGTTATTTAAAATTTTGTGGAAAAGTGTATCCTCAAAAATCAAATCGGATTCAATTAATAAAGTATCTTGCTTTTGCAATTCCTCTTTAGCAAGATAGAGAGAATAGATATTATTGGTCTTATTGTAGACAGGATTGTAAGTATATTCTATCGGAGTATTTCTACTTTGTTTCTCTATGTGGGTACGTAATTTCTCTCCTTGGTAGCCTATGACTAAAATGATGCGTTCCAGATTTAATGAATCTAACTGTGAGAGCAGACGGTCTATCAGATAGGTCCCGTTTACTTTAATCATACACTTGGTGTTATCTTTGGTAAGATCTCCCAAGCGCTTGCCCATGCCGGCGGCTAGAATGATTGCTTGCATAATAAATTAGGTATATATATTGCAAAAGTAGTAATTAATTAGCATTTATAAGCGATGTTATTTATATTTGCCTCAAATTTTAAACAGGAATGGGTAAAATAACATTTGTACCGGTAGGAGGATTGGCCAACCGTATGCGTGCAGTGGCTTCGGCGGTAATGCTGGCAGGAAAGACGAAAAGTGAATTAAGCATCATTTGGTTTCAGGATTGGGCACTGAATGCACCGTTTTATCAGTTGTTTAAGCCTGTAGACAGGGAAGTGGCTTGTTTACGGGATGCTTCGCGGTTGGATTATGCATTATTAGACAGACCTCGTTCCAAGAATTTTCATTTCCCGCTTTTGTTTCAGAAACTGCTTTTCAAGTCTTGTCTGTACGAGCGTTCCATTACTCCTTTATGTAACCGGCATTTTGATTTTGAACGGTGGGTTAAAGAAGGTGGCTGTGTTTATATGGCATCATACACCGCTTTCCAACCTTATGATTATGCATGGATCAGTCGGTTGTTTGTTCCGGTAGACGAGATTATGGAAGAGGTAGAAAACCGTTGTCGGAATTTTTCGGATGCTATGATTGGTGTGCATATCCGTCGTACAGATAATCTGGCTTCTATCAGGCAAAGCCCTATCGAGTTGTTCTATCAGAAATTAGATGAGAAGATAAAAGAGGACGGCAAGGTGGCTATCTATTTGGCTACAGATTCGGAAGAGGTGAAGCGGGAGATGAAAGAGCGTTATGGCGACCGGATATTCTGTTCCGGAAAAAAGGCAGACCGTGGATCTTTGGAGGGAATAAGGGAGGGTATCACGGATATGTACACATTGGCTCGTACACAAAAAATATATGGTTCTTTTCAGAGTTCATTTTCGGATATGGCAGCTCAGATAGGAGGGGTTCCATTGGAGATTTTGAAATTATGAGTTGCGGAAATAAATCATTGTTTTAATGATTATCTGCAAACATTTTTATTTTTGCTCCTCTTTTTTCTATGGCATTTGCCAATTTGTTTTCTATTTTTCCTAATAGCAGCCGTCTGCTCCATTCTATAACAAGCGTTGTCAGACAGATAGAAACAAGTGTTCCCATAAAATACAGAACAAGTAGGTTGCTGTCTGCATATGGGACATACCAGGGTTGTAAACAGTGGATAAGAAGTCCTTGAAGCATATATAAGGCAAAAACGTATCCTGCTAGGTAATTGATGATGCGGGATGAAAAATGCCACCGGGTAAACTGGTAGAAAATCATGATGGAGGCGATGATAATCAGTAGATTATTATCTCGGGCGAATCTCAGTATGATATTTCCACTCATTGCTGTAAGCAGGGAATTTAGTATAAAAATACAGGCAAGGCTGCCTGACAAGATTTCTCGGCTATGTCGTTTCATATTTTCCGGAAGACCATAGGTCTTCAGATATTGTCCTATGAGATAAGCTAGTGTGACATTGATAATTCCCTTGCCCGTGTCATTCTGAATTTCAAAAAACAGGATTGTCGGGGCAAATACAAAAAAGAATCCCCATAGTAACAGTAGTTGTTTATAACTTTTTTGTGAGAGGTTATGAACCAGCCGGTTTAAATAGGGCGAGAAACAATAAAGTACTACATAGCAGGTCATAAACCAGTATTTTTTGCTAAGTATCGGTAGCAATGAGGAGGCCAGCCCTGTCCAGGTATGCGGAGTGTGAAGCCATATTGTTTCGATCAGATAAGAAACGATGGAATAAAACCATACGACAACCAGCATTTTGAAAAATTTATGTGTATTGAAACGGATTCCAAAATAACCTGAGATCAGAATGAACAAGGTTACTCCGGTGTTTCCCAGTGTATTGATAAATAGTATGAATTCTTTGTTCAGCCAGTTACTGGTGTGGAAGGTATTTCCTAGAATATGCATGGATACAATCAGTATGATACTGATAATTCGTAAACATTCTAATCCGGAGTGACGTGTAGCAGCCATTATTTCTTGATTATATAGTGTAAACTCTCTTTAAAAGTGACGGAGCCGCTCAACCACAGGATGGCTGTGTAGAGTGTGCCGGCTATGATCATTTTGCTTGCCATTAATAAATACAGATTGGCAAAGCCGATAGTGATATAATAGGTAGCCGCCATTACCGCGGTAGCTATGAAGGCAAACGGAAGGATGTCTTTCAGCGCTGCAAACAAGCTGAGCCGTATTTGTTTCCATACAAAATAGTGCCATACAAACAGCCAGCAGATATTGATGGATACATACACTATAATCATGGTATGTACGCCGTATGGATAGAGCAGCAGCATGGTTGTTAACTGGATAATGCCTAAGCTGATGGTATTCCACATATAGATATCCGATTTTCCTTTGCTGATGACTAGGTTGGAATACAAATTGGTTATGGGAATGAATGCGCCACCGATGCAGAGCAATTGCAGGATGAAGGCACTGGGTAGCCATTTGTCTGTAATAGTCAGTATAATCAGTTCGGGTGCGATTAATGATAATCCTAACATAGCCGGAAAAGAAATAAAGGCAGTGAAGCGGAGCATCTTCCGGAAAGCGCGTTGTTGGCGTTCCCTTTCATCCGACAAACTGGAAAGTACAGGTTGGGCCACACTGTTGACTGTTCCTGAAATTAATGAATGTCCCATATAATTCCATTTATTAGCTTGAGTAAAATAGCCTACTTCTTGTCCCGAATAGAATTTACCAAGGATAACGGTAAAGATATTATTATTGATGTGGTTGAATATATTGGTTACTAATAATTTGCTGCTGAAAGAAAGCATCCCTCTCAAAGGCTTGAAGTCGAAAGTAAGTGTAGGTCGCCAGGGTGAGAAGCACCAATAACAGATATTAATGGTTCCTACATAGACAATGCTTTGTGTGGCTATCCCCCAATAGGCAAATCCCAAGCAGGCCATAGTTATACCGATAGTTCCTGAGGCGGTTAATCCGATAGTGACCGCCATTGCCTTTTGCTTGACCATTAAGTTGCGGAACAGGTAAGCACTGTGGGCAATGCCCAAACTGGCTACAAAGAAACCGAGGAAAGTGTATCGTGCCAAAGCTGTCAGTTCGGGAGTGTGATAGAATTCGGCAATGAGTGGGGCGCAAAGGAACAGAATGAGGTAGAGACAGGCACTTAGCCCGGTACTGAACCAGAATACGGCATTATAGTCTTTGTGGGAGATATCCCGTTTGTTGGCTAGGGCGGCCGTGAACCCGCTTTCCTGCAAAGAGCCTGCAATAAGGGAGAAGATGGACAGCATTCCCACCATGCCATAATCTTCCGCATTCAGAATGCGTGACAGGAATATCCCGAAAAAAAGATTCAGCAGCTGCTGTACTCCATTGCTTAATCCGCCCCAGAAGAGGCCTTTTGCTGTCTTTTCTTTCAAGGATTGTTCTGTCATTTTTATAGATAGATTATAAAACAGTCAGGCTGAAAGCGGACGTTTCAGTTGCTTTCAGCCTTTTCTGTATTTGGGTGTATATTATTTCACTTCACTGCCCGGCTTTACCTCTCTTAATAAAGAGGTCACCGCTAAGGTGCCGTCAAAGTTTTCAGCACTCAGGATCATGCCTTCGCTCACCAATCCGTTCTTGAATTGGCGTGGAGCCAGGTTGGCAATGAATAAAACTTGTTTGCCCACCAGTTCTTCCGGTTTATAATGTTGTGCGATACCGCTGACGATGGTACGGTTCTCCAGTCCGTCAGCAATCTTGAATTTCAGCAGCTTTTTCATTTTAGGCACTACCTCACACTCTAATACGGTACCTACACGGATATCTAACTTTTCAAATTCTTCAAAAGCAATTACCGGTTTTATCGGGTTGGCTTTATAGTTGGCAGCCTCGTTTGCTTTTTTGGTAGCCAACAGTTTGTCTACTTGTGCTTGAATGGTTTCATCTTCGATCTTTTCGAACAACAGTTCTGCCTTATTCAATTGATGTCCTTCTGCCAGCAGATCGGTACGTCCCAGTTGGTCCCATTCAAATGTTTCCATATTCAGCATTTTGCGGAGCTTTTCGCTGCTGAAAGGCAGGAAAGGTTCGAATGCAATAGCCAGATTGGCAACTAGTTGCAATGCTATGTTAAGGATGGTGGCTACACGGTCCATATCAGTTTTTGCCAGTTTCCAAGGCTCTGTATCGGCTAAGTATTTATTACCGATACGTGCCAGGTTCATTGCCTCTTTTTGTGCATCGCGGAATTTGAATACATCCAGTAGCTTTTCTACTTCTGCCTTTACGTCTGCAAATTCTTTTAATGTTTCTTTGTCGTAGTCGGTCAATTCACCGCAAACGGGAACTTTTCCGTCGAAATATTTATGAGTCAGCACTAAAGCACGGTTTACAAAGTTACCGTAAACAGCCACCAACTCATTGTTGTTACGTGCTTGAAAATCTTTCCAGGTAAAATCGTTGTCTTTTGTTTCGGGGGCATTGGCTGTCAATACATAGCGCAATACATCCTGTTTGCCGGGGAAGTCCTGCAAATATTCATGCAACCATACTGCCCAGTTGCGTGAAGTGGAAATCTTATCACCTTCCAGATTCAGGAATTCATTGCTAGGTACGTTATCCGGTAAGATATAGCTTCCTTCCGCTTTCAGCATAGCAGGGAAAACAATGCAGTGGAATACAATATTGTCTTTTCCGATGAAGTGAATCAAACGGGTTTCTGGATCTTTCCACCAAGTTTCCCAACTGTCGGGAAGTAATTCTTTTGTATTTGAAATATAGCCGATGGGGGCATCGAACCATACATAAAGTACTTTTCCCTCAGCGCCTTCTACAGGAACAGGGATTCCCCAATCCAAGTCACGGCTTACCGCACGGGGTTGCAAGCCCATATCCAACCAGCTTTTACATTGTCCGTATACATTGGGGCGCCATTCTTTATGATTTTCAAGAATCCATTCACGCAGCCATCCTTCGTGTTTGTCCAATGGCAGATACCAATGTTTGGTTTCACGCATCACTGGTTTACTGCCACTGATAGCACTTTTCGGATTGATCAGGTCGGTCGGAGAAAGTGATGTTCCGCACTTCTCGCATTGGTCACCGTAGGCTCCTTCTGCATGGCAGTGAGGACATTCACCGGTAATATAACGGTCGGCCAGGAACTGATGGGCTTCTTCGTCGTAATATTGCATGGAGGTCTTTTCAATGAACTCACCTTTATCATACAGGGTTTTGAAGAATTCGGAAGCCAGTTCGTGGTGTGTCTTTGATGTAGTACGAGAGTATATATCGAATGAAATTCCAAATTCTTTGAATGATTCTTTTATCAAGGTATGATAGCGGTCCACCACATCTTGTGGAGTAATACCTTCTTTCTTTGCACGAATGGTGATAGGTACTCCGTGTTCGTCAGAGCCTCCGATGAAAAGAACATCTTCTTTTTTCAGGCGGAGATAGCGCACGTAGATATCAGCAGGAACATATACACCTGCCAGATGACCAATATGTACCGGACCGTTTGCGTAGGGCAAAGCGGATGTGACGGTGGTTCTTTTGAATTTATTTTCCATTGTATGATGTCTTTTTTGTTATTTCTACCAGTAACGTGCAAAGTTAGTGATTTTTAGTAAGTATATGGAATAATCAGAAATATTTCTCCCTTAAAATCTCTGACAGGCCGTACTTATTATAAAATATGGTTATTCGGGGGCTTTGTCGGAAGAAGTGAAAATACAGAAAAATGTTATATCGTGATGCAGTGATTTGCACTTATTTGCATTTAATCTTAAGGAGAGAAAAATGATGAACTAAATTTTACTTATCCTGTTTTTTATAAAACCTTAAGTCGAACGAGACATGAATACGTGGTATAAATTCATTTTAAATGCACTTTTCTCTAAAAAGAGAGAGGATAAAGATTGGGAAACGACCGATAAGGAAGAGGATGTTCTTTCAAATTACATTGAACTGGACTCATTGATGCAGGTCATTTATCATGCAAAGGAAACTGAGTCGGGCAGCTAAACTAACCGGCCCAGTCTTCTCTATCAAGATTTCTATAGCTTATCGCTTCTGCCAGGTGGATGGAAGTAATGTGTTCGCTGTTGTCCAGATCGGCAATGGTACGCGCTACTTTTAGAATACGACCGTATGCGCGCGCCGACAGGTTGAGGCGTGTCATGGCAGTTCGTAATAATTTTAGCCCTGCTTCATTGGGTTGAGCGTACAGATGGAGTAACCCGGCTTCCATTTGTGCGTTGCAGTAAATACCCGGATGGTTGGCAAAACGTTGAGCTTGTATTTCCCGGGCCTTGATAACCCGTTCGCGTATGCTTGCACTACTTTCCGCATGATGGCGTTCTGCCATTTTTTCGAATGGAACCGGAACTATTTCTATTTGGATATCTATGCGGTCCAGTAAAGGACCGGAGATACGGTTCAGGTACCGTTGCACTTGTCCGGGATTACAGACGCAAGCTCGTGTGGGATGATTATAATATCCGCATGGACAGGGATTCATACTGGCTACCAGCATGAAACTGGCCGGATAATCCAGACTGTATTTAGCTCGTGCGATGGATATATGCCTGTCCTCTAGGGGTTGGCGAAGTACTTCAAGTACACTTCTGTTAAATTCCGGCAACTCGTCTAGAAAGAGCAAACCGTTGTGAGCCAGACTGATTTCTCCCGGTTGGGGATTGGTGCCGCCACCTACCATTGCTACAACATTAATTAACTATTAGGTGGTAGATTGGTATTTTTGAACTTTATATAAACAACCAATCATGCAAAAAAAAGAGGAACTATACGAAATGTATGCTCCTCCTAAACAGTGTTATATAGAGAAACTTGTTTTATAGTTCTTCAATTTCTTCTTTGGTCAATCCGGTTGCTCCCATAATTAACTTTATTGAGGTTCCAGATGATTTTAAATAACGGGCAACTTCTATTGCTTTTTTTCTTTCTCCTTTATTTATTCCTTCTTCAATCCCTTCTGCTCTTCCTTCTTCCCGTTCAGTATTGATATTGTCACGAAGGATTACAATATTATCCAAGTGGCGGTAGTAAGCGGCAAGTTCATCTTTAGTCATACTATCCAACTTTAATCTCTCACGAGCCTCCTCAAGACCGGGAGCTGTGGCAGTGGAAGGTATTTCTCCAGTGTTAAGATAGTAGATCCATTCTTCCAGGGGACTTTTTGCTACCTGATTGAAACCGTTCACCTTCAGGATATAGTATTCGGGATATAACTGGCTGACCGTATCCACCTTGAATGTCTGTTTCTGGAACGGGGTGAGTTCAAGAAGATCATTAGTGTGGATACCCCTGAATTCCGTCTTTCCATGATAAACGAAGTCCCTGCCATGCCCTAGGGAGAAGTAGACTATATTGACGCTGTATACTTTACGGACCTTGTCATAGCTTTCCCCTCTGTTGATATATTCAGTGACCAGCTTGGAAGTACCGAACAACATACGCTGGAAGTAGGCATATTCATTATTGTTCTGCACCTCTATCAATACCGGCTCACCCCTGGAGTTCTCGGCAAGCATATCCACACGGTTATACTTGTCATACTCATCCTCCTGATTGCTCTCGCTTTCAAGAAGTCTTTGGATAATGATCTTCTCACCCAGTAACGTGGTGAGCAGGCCTTCAAGGACACTGAAGTTTGCCTTGTTCCTGAGCAGACGTTTCATCGCCCAGTCAAAACGGATTATCTGGTTTTTATTATTGCTGTTCATAATGGTCTGATATATGGGTTACTACAAAGATAGGCAAAAAACTCAAGACCTCCAAAATAATATGGATTATAGTGAAAAGTGGCTATTCTCAACGAACCGCCGCTTTGTAATGAATCAATTTGTTTTATCATTCATGAGGGAAATCTATTTCAGAACAATTTTTTGATGTATTCTGTTCAATGACCCTGTGTCCAGTTCGTCTATGCTTATTATATATAAGGTGTCGGTCACATATATTCCGTTCTCTCCAAGAAATATGTATGCGGCATCGAAAAACCAGCCCTCACCTCTTACCCTCATGTCTATTCTGATATCGTTTTGTATCTCACAGACTTTTCTTATAGCCTCAATCAGTTCGGTTCTCTCCATACGATACTCCTTTATCCGGATACAACAGGGCACCCGGATTTTTGTTTGCGGACCTTTCATTTATATATCAAAAGTATGGCCGTTCATTCCTCCCTCCTGAAACCTTCCAAACCCTTATATATGAGAAAATAGCTTGGAGCATTATTCAGCACCATTAAGATAAGGTGCGTAGCTTCAAGCGTTATAAAAAGTAATTTTCCGGGTTAAATCTAATTTCAGATGATGGTTAGAACTTTAATTCGAGGGATAGCAACGGTACGAGTAGTTTTCACAGCTTTAGTCTTGATTACCCAAAGTATGCAGTCTATCGGAAAGTCAAGTCAGATCGAGGAGGTTTGATGACGGCTTTTCTTTTTTTTCTTCCCCTTTCTTGAATCCTTCAAAGCCTTATATGTGAGAATAATATATAAGAGAATAGAAACGTAATAACAAACAATTGAAAATTAGAGAAATGGGAAATTTGGTAAAAGCATTGAAGATCGCCGCAAATGTAGCGGAGATCATCGTGGCAGGCTCCGTATTGATCGAGCTTGCCGAGAAGTATGGTGGCAGATTGGGAAAGAAAAAATCCGCCACGAGTAAAGTCGCTACAGATACTGTGGCGGCTGAAAACTAACATAACGTCTTGAACAGTGGATTATGATAAAGGTCAGGACGTAATAATAACAATCCTTGAAGTTACTACATCAATACTCAAGGGAATTAAGAAGCTAAGAAGTTTATTTATAAAAGCAAAGAAATAAACCTCTTGGCTTTTTTTCGTTTATCGGATTTTATTAACAACTAAAAAATAACAAAGAGTATGGAAACAATGACTAATGAACTTACTGTCATTCCAAGAACAATCGGAATGATGACAAGAATGATGGATGTGATTAATACCGAGAATATTGAAGATGCTGTAATCGTATCTGAAGAAGAGCAGGAAGAACATCCCAATTTTATTGAAAGTAACACTTCGGGTATTACACTTGAAGAACTTGAGAGAAACTGCATTGTACCCAGTTTTGGAGACAATCAGCTTACAATCAGCCACCAGACATTCATACACCGGATCGAGGAGGCTGCAAGGAGCTATTTTACGGGTGAAAGCTTTGGAAACACAGAAATCAGGGTATCACATAGAATCCTGGGCAGGGTTCCGGGAGCATTAACCAAAAAGAAAGAGGAACTTAAACCTGAGGACGAGACTATCTATTATCAACGTATGGCTTTCTGTTTTCATATCAGGTCTATGAGCAGAATGATGAACGGAGAAGAAGTACATTTATGTATCGGAGGTGTAAGAAGTCTGAACGAGGAAAACCTATACGCCCGAAAATCACCTGAGAAATTCAAGATATTCATAGGGTTTAGAGTGAAAGTTTGCTCAAATCTGATGTTGACTAATGATGGTTTGACCGGACGACTGGAAGTAATGAGTGATGCAGATATATATAGTTCAGCACTCAGACTATTTCAAGACTTTAATCCCGAACAGAATCTCAGGTTACTTGAAAACCTGGGAAGGACGAGGATTTCACAGGAACAGTTCTGTCAGATAATTGGTAGGCTCAGATTATATCAAGCTTTACCCGCTTCACAACTTAAAGAATTGCCCAAGGTGATTTTAGGTGATTCCAATGTCAATGCGGCTACGAAAGGTTATATAGAAAACCCTAATTTCGGGTTACGTGGCAGGGATAATATTACTTGTTGGGATCTGATGCAGCTACTCAATGACGCTGCCAAACAATCCTATATTGATAAGTTCCTGGAGAGAAATCAGAACTGCACTGATTTTGCGGTTGGTATCCAAAAAGCTTTAAACGGTGAAGATACTGAGAACTATAGCTGGTTTTTGAGTTAGACCTGAAAATAAATTAACTCACAAGGGAGAAAGATCAGAATATAACAAACATGGTCTTTCTCCCTTTTTTGTTGAATCCTTTAAAAATCAATAAACAAAGAAATGGAAAGACATGAATTGGAAAACAGCAGAGAATTCAAGGCTGCAAAAGAGCTTGAACATGCCTTGAACGATTATGGGTGGAATGGTAAAAGATTCGCTATTGCAGTCACTACATTCCACAGGACCCTGCAACAGACTTTATTCAGAAGTATGGTTGAAGTAATAAGAGTCATGGGAAGCGAGGATTATGGATATGACTTAAGGAACAAGGCTTCGCATGAGATATGTAAAAAGATAATGGAATCCGGAGCTTTGGAAGACAAGACGATACCATTTATCTGAAAAGGTTGAGAGATACCGAGATAATATTCCGGGGAGGGATATTTCCGATAAAAAGGAAGTATCTCTCCTTTTTATTTACTAATAATTTAAAATTCAGAAGATTATGTTATACTATAATTTTTATGGTTACGAAAGATTCAAGGCCTGTTTCGGGCTTGAAAAAAGGGATGACGGTACGGTGGTAAGAAAGAACAGGATACTGCTGGGCCATCTGAAGAATCCTGCATTGCTCAGGTATTGCAGGGAGCATGATGATTATACCTTGTTACACATATATAATATGGCTGACCTGGAGAAAAAAGTGGTTGAAGCCATCATCAAATCAGGAGAGGATGATGAAAAACTGCCTTATAAAGTAGAATTAATAGGAAAGGTTTATTATTCCTCCCGATATCAGACTGACGAAACCAAAGGTATATGTGAGGATCTGGACAAGAATTCAATCCGCTATATAAATGTCGGGCGTAACCGGATCTTCAAGATGAGGGCCGGAAAGTTCATGAGGGAGCTTATTCTTGAAACAGAGATCGGAAAGCTACTCTCACCCAGTGTAGTAAATTGGATTGCAGGAGATGTTTTCACCCAGCAATGGTGTACTTATACACATGGGAAATCACCTGAGATGGAACTTCATGTCAACGATGATTTCGGGAGCATCTATGACAGTGACTGTTGCAAGGGTGATTTCGGTTCATGCATGGTGGATAGGGAGCGTACTTCATTCTATCGTGATTCTGTAAAAGCCAAGGCTGCTTACATAACTGATAAAACAGGTTTGATTGTAGCCAGATCCATTCTGTTTACTGACGTTACGGACCAGGAAGGCAAGAAATGGAGGCTGCTTGAAAGACAGTATTCCTCAGGCGGTGATGATGTACTGAAACGTTTACTGATTGACAAACTCATTCAGGGGAAGCATATAGACGGTTATAAGATTGTAGGTGCATCCTGTCATGAGGCGAACGCATTTGTGGATATTGACGGTAATTCATTATCCGATAAAAAGTTTGAGATTGACTGTGACCTGGAACTGGAAGACACGCTTTCCTATCAGGATTCTTTCAAATGGTATAGTTATGATCAGAGCAAGGCCTATAACTACGAAAACTCCGGGACCTCATACAACCTGGATACGACAGACCAGAATCTTTACGGGGACGATGATGAAGATGACGGGGAATGGGATGATTACCACCAATACTATTGTGATGATACAAGACTCTGCTATCGGAACGGAAGGGAGATCCGGGTAGACGTTGAAAACCTGGATGATTTTGTATGGATAGAATCAACACAGGAATACCACCATGAAAACGATTGTGTCTGCTGTGATGAATGTGGAACATATATCCTGTTGGATGATGCCATGTGCTCGGAAGTGACGGAGGAATACTATTGCTGCAAGGAATGTATGGAGAAGGTCGAGAATGAGTTCAAGCGGAAGAACTGGCATTACTCCGAATACGATGATGAATGGTATGAGGATTACACCGACATTACCTGGATCAATATCTGGAATGAACCGGAAGGTATCTATGAGAGTAAAAGCATCGGTACGGATACATTATGCCGGTTATTGAGAAATGAGGAAGCATGGGAGTTTGACAATGAGGTGTTCGATAAAGTAAATCCAAGTACCAACCTTCCATACGGCTATAAACTTAAAAAAGAGATAAATCATGAATATACAATTATTGAAGCGGCTGTATAGTATCTACAGTCCCAGTGGAAAGGAACAGAAGATGGTAAAGTTCCTCTGTTCCTATATAAGACAGCTTTCCGGAGACATATCCGTGTCAAAGGATAAGTTCGGGAACCTGTATGTGGTAAAGGGAAAAGCGGAAGTTTACCCTTGCTTAGTGAGCCATATCGACCAGGTTTCACACTGCAACCACTCAAAGGATTTCAAGGCGGTGGAGACCAGGGAAATCATATTCGGTTATTCGCCAAAGAACAGGAGGTTTGAGAATTTGGGAGCCGATGATAAAAATGGAGTGTTCATCTGTCTTGAATGCCTGAAGAAATATGATTCTATGAAAGTAGTTTTTTTTAGAGAGGAAGAAACAGGCTGCAAGGGAAGTTCTGAGGCGGTGATGTCTTTCTTCGATGATGTAAGGTTTGTTATCCAGCCTGACCGTAAAGGCAATTCAGACCTTATTACAAACATAGGTTATTCCGAGTTGTGTTCCGAAGGGTTCATTGAAGCGATAGAACCTGAGAAATGGGGTTACATGGAGGAGAACGGCTTGATGACCGATATTCTGACCTTGAAAGAGAAAGGGCTTGGGGTCTCCTGCATCAACGTTTCATGTGGTTACTACAATGCCCACACCGATGAAGAGATAACGGTAAAGAAAGACCTGCTGAAATGCCTGAGGTTTATAGAACATATCATAGAGGACTGTACCGACACTTATCCCCATACACAAAGTGATTCATATTTCAGTCCCTATGAGTTTGAGGATGAGGTTTATGATATGCTGAACCATGACCCGACTTTAACTCCCGAAGACCTTTATGACATGTATTCCACCAATTTTCCACCCTTCGGATTGGAGGATTACAGAAAGATATATGAAGATTATCGGATGTTCTGGGTTGAGGATGAAGAAGATAGGAACTTAAAAACTTTGGATTATGGAAAGAGATAAGAACTACGATTTGGAACTGGCCAAGTATATCTGGTCCATCCTGAAATCCAATCTCCCCGTCCTTATGTCCTGGGGAGTTGAGATTGAGACAGTGAAAGTAATAACATGTGGTCTTGAATTCAGGGTCAACGGATTCAAGCATACCGGAAAAGTTCAGATTGTATTGAATGAGGGTGCTGACCTGTTTGAAGTCTGTCTGATTGGTGAAGATGGAGAAATCAGGGAAAAGAGAGAGGACATCTATTTTGACATGCTTGTTTCTGTGGTGGATGAACTTGTGGAGAAAACCGATGATTATGAAAAGAGAATTTCTGATACATATAATATTATAAGGTATTAGCGGTTCTCTGAAAAATCGGGAAATGTGACAACAGGCTTTCTGTGGGAGAGTAGAATTTATAAGAACTCGAAATCTCATGGAAAGCCTTTTTTATGTATTAACGTAAATGGTTCCATAGATTAGACGAGCATCTTGTTAGTGGAACTATTGTTAAAAAACGAATGACAATGAAGAATGAAAACCAATATGTGGCTTATCTCCGGGTAAGCACTCAGAAACAAGGATATTCAGGACTGGGACTTGAGGCACAGAGGGAGATAATACAGAAACATCTTTGTGATAAAATTCCGATTGCTGAATATATTGAAATTGAATCGGGCCGGAAAAAAGAGAGACCCAGACTTAAGGAAGCGTTGAACCTGTGTAGAAAAGACGGTGCTATTTTAATAGTAGCAAAACTGGATAGACTGGCAAGGTCTGTATCTTTTTTATCCAGTTTATTAGAAAGTGATGTGGAGATAGTCTTTTGCGATTTTCCACAGGCTAATAAAATGGTACTGCATATTATTTCGGCTATATCCCAGTACGAAGCAGAATTGATAGCAGCCAGAACGAAGGCGTCATTACAGGCTAAGAAAAGCAGGGGATTCAAACTTGGTAATCCTGAACACCTGATGGATAGACATGAGCAAGCCATCCAAAACAGTATCAGGACTTGCAAGGATAAGGCTGACAATAACCCCAACAACAAAAAAGCGGTTGCCATGCTCAGAACCCTTGTCAAAGAGAAACATACTCTGCAAGGGATAGCTGATATTCTGAACAGGGAAGGATTCGTTACTTCTCAGGGATGTAGTTTCTCTAAATCAACGGTATATAAACTGATTAAAAGGTATAACTTAAAAGAGGATTGAAATTATGGAACCTAAGTATGTATTGATTTTAGTTTTTTGTGTCGGCGGTTTGAATATCATAAAGCTGACGGACGAAGAACTGAGAGAATCAGAGAATTACGAGGACTTTGAATCTTTCCTTTCAACCATCAAGGAGAGATACGGATTCAGACTTAATAGTTGCCAGTGGATGACTACTGAAAATTTAGACATCTATTGCTATCAGAACGGAGAAGAAGCAGAACTCAATCTGTTATAGTCAAATCAGGAAGAGAAACTGAGGTAATACTTGGTTTCTCTTTTTTCTTTCTCTTGGAGTAGTTGGAAATGATGGTAGTAGAAGAAAAATATAATCAGGTTAAGTTGTTTTTTTATCTGTCATCCACCATATTCTTAACCGGATGAATAATATCGGCATAGTTTTATATTTTTTTGCCGACAATCATCTCATCCGATCTGCAAATGGTGGGATAAGACAAAAATGACTGGAGAACTTTTTATGGTGCTGTCTGAATTTTGGTAGTGGGATTAAGGATATTTTGCTGACGGTTGATTGCTATTGTCAGTTGGTAATAGTTGTCAGGGAGTGGTTCGTATCTTTCTTATCCTTAAAAGTCAAAGAGATTATAATTTGGATGATTGGTTCTGTGATTAGATTACTTTTCTTTCCCTGCCTCAAAGGGAAAAAGGGGAAAAGGAGGGGAAATGGGGAAAAGGGGGTGGAAAAGCCTATTTTTTATAACTTTTTTCAATTTCATCCATTCCAAAATCAGTAAAAAAATAGGTTTTAGAGGTTCCGCTTTCCCCTTTCCCCCCCTTCTCTCTCTTGAGGGTGGGAAAGAAGATGACAATGAACTAAAATCCATTAATTGTTCATATTAGCTGTTAGGTTCAATAGTAGGCAAGGTTTGATGTAAAAATTCATATTTTGGCTTATTTGATAAAATGAATGATATAAATGAAATAATGTTCGGTCAGTTTTTTATTTATTCCTGATTATATTGAATGATAAACAGAGTAATATATGCTTCTTCCTTACTGCCAACCCAATTTCTGATAATGATGAAGCAATTTGAATAAGTGGAATGAATTATTATCGGTTGTAGTCAGAAAAATAAATGTGATATAGGTTGCTGAAAGTATGGTTGATATTTAAGAACGAAAATCAATCCTTTAATGTTTCCTGATTTTAATCCACTCTGTAATAATTATGTATCCAGGCTGATATGAAATAAAATGATCACCGAATGCCACATGGAGAATTATTGCAGTGAGGATTGTGTTTTGATATTCTGCCTGTTATTGATATTCTAGTTCGGAACAAGATCTATAGTTATAATTTTCTGGTGTCATGAACAGCCGGTTGGGTAAATAGTGAGAATGAATTACTATCTTTGTCTCCCGTTATGGTTACAGTCGGAGATATGAATGAACTTATGTCGGCTTTTGGGATGAAGGCTGACAGTATAACAGTTTCTGACAGGGTTGTCGGAAATTCATTGTTGATAGCCGGAAGGATTCAGAACGGGCTTTTTCCTGAGGTTGTTCTTGAAAGGATTGCTTCTTTCGGAGGTATATGTAAAGTGTCTGTCGGTGAAGGTGTTGTGATAGATATGGATAAGGAGATTGCTGAAAAGACGGTTGGTATACTTTCCTGCCTGGAGAAACGGAATATAGAACTTGATATTGAGGAAGTGGGGAAAAGAAAGATCAACCTGTATTATGGGGGCTGATCTTCTTGGTTCTGTTTTGGGTTTGGTTAGAGAATGTGACAGATTGATTTATGGGTTATCAGAATCATAAAAAGTCTTGTTCATACTTTTTTTTCCTTTGAGGCAGGGAAGAAGAAAACAATGGACCAGGATCTACAATAGGTTTTAATGAATATGTCAGTTCCTCTTTCAGACTGATTGGTATAGAATCCATGTCTTGATTTTCCTGGTCTGGTTTGATGATATTAATGGCCGGCTAATATTTTGTTTGTCGATAAATAGGTATAGTTCGAATTCTGATAATAATTGGATAAGTAGAATGAATAATGTGATGATTTTATGTTGGCTTTTTGGGGGATAGTTGATAACGTTGTGGTTCTTATATGTTTTTTAGTGAGGAAGTTGTGACAGGGAAACGGCTGAAAATTAATTGTAAATGTTTCCTGATGTCCGATAAATATTAGGTCTGGTCTATAATAAATTTGTTTTTTATTGATAGGGTAAAATAATCACCGGCCGAAGTATGGATAATGAAGTGAAGATTGATCCTTTATGTTTGTATGATGTTTGGTTGGATATGGCTCTGATATTCAATTATCTATTCTGACTTCCAAAGAATTCTAGTATTCTAATAGGTATAACAGAAAAGAAGAAAAAAAGGTAACTGTAATTGTCTTTTGGAAAATCTTGGAATTACAGGTTAAGGGGTTTGCTGGAGGCGGAAGTATGGAACGTAAGTGGAATGTATGACATAACTGAAAGACAGAGTGGAATAAAAAAGTGTGCAAATCATGTACAAAAGCTTAAAGAATAAGCATTTATGTGATTAAATTATTCCATCCTTACGGTTATGTACCATACTCATACTTCGTCTGTACCCCTGTCTTCGACTTAACCCGAATCAAATTTGTCATAAAGAGTAAGAGAATGTGGAAGAGTTGCGATACTGTTCATTTACCAGTCATCACATTAATATTCCAGCCGTTGATTTATATTTGTTGATGTTCAAGTCTTTTTTGTTGGTTGTAGCAGCCAGGAATTGGTTTGTAGCTTTCTTCTTCCCAGTTATAGTCCGGATAGATTTGATATTTTATTGTTCTGTTATCTTCTCTTTCCCCCACCTCAAGAAAAAGAAGAGCGGTAATGTAAGGGAAATGGGTCGGAAATAATGTTTTTATATAACTATTTCAATTTTATCTATTCAAAAATTAATCAAAACATAGGTCTTGTAATTTCCCCGTCCCGCTTCCGCTCCTTTTCCTCTTGAGGGTGGAAAGAGAGAAGGAAACAATGATAACCAATGAATCAAAGTCAGATTAGGATTGCTGGATACTTTGATTATTTTGTTTGAATTTGATGCTGTTATTGTCACCTAGGGAGTATTGGAAGGTAATTAACTTGTTTCTGGCTGATAAGTTGTTTTGTTTGGGATTCTATTATTTGGAATTTATATAGGAGAAAGATATACTGGATAAATTATCTTCCGTTTTTTGGTAATATGTATTGAGTAATGAAATGATATATGATGAATTTGAGAAAGAATGGAACAGCATCAGTATTCATCATATCAATCACCGGAAATTAAAAAGGTTACTCTGCTTGTCTTTTGGGGGAATCAGGGTATTATTGGTTTACGGTGAGAGTTTGAAGTGGTTTAGGAGTTGTTTTTACCCCAATGAGCCACTTCTTTTATGCCAGTTTAAATTCCTTACCATCAGATTCCAGTTTTCCCTCACGTGCCAGCCATCCTAATCCGAGATATAATGATTGTCCGGAAAGCTTAGTCAGACTCAACAACTCTTTTTCAGTCAATGCTTCCTCTGATCCGTTAAGTGTGTTCCAGATCTTACCCGCACTGGTTCCTACAATATCAGGAGTAATGATTTCTACAGGTGATTTTGTGGCTGTCTTCTTTGTTGTAGTCTTTTTAGTTGTTGCTGTTTTCTTAGCTGTTGTTTTCTTAGTTGTTGCCATTGTAATATGTTTTGGTTTTGTTTTTTCATGACAAAGATATAACAGTTCCCATGAAAAAGCAATTATATGTTTGGCTTTATTGATCGGGAAATGGTGGTGATCAAGTCTGCCTCTGGTTTTGGCACCTTATATATATAAATAGGTATGGTGAAAGAGAAAGGGTTGGGAAAGTTATTGATGATTAAAGGGTATGGAAAATAATGGGATCTGACTTCTTAGTTGTTTAAGTATTACGTCAGCATCATATAATCCTTTCTGTAAAAAGCACTGAAAGCCTTATTAATGAAGAAACAATACTCATAAGAAGAGTGTCTGATATTCATGGTTATAAATCTGATTTGAGGACACTTTTCTTTTATTCTTTCTCCTTTCCAAATCGCTAAAACGCTATTCTCGCCAGCTCAAATCCTTACTTCTGAAATATAAATCGCATTTAATGTTTATCGATTTTATAAGTAGGATATTAGGAGCTGAAAAAGTTTCTGTTTCTAATCGCTTGGAAAATGCTGTGCCAAGTGTTATCGTGACAAAAGACAGCAACAGACCTATCCCTGAGAAATACAAAAAAGACGTAGCATCACTCCGAAGCAAGTATGGGGATGATTTAAAAACCGGATTCTGCATTATCCTCACGCTTCAGGAGGCTTTATCAATCATGCCGAGAGATCGTAAGAGAGTAGATTCTTATGCAGGACTTATATCTTATCTAAAAAGAGAACAGGGAATTACACTAACCATTAAATCACAAAAAACTAAACTATGAAAAACTATTTTATAGCAAACGGAGAAGTGCTCAATACAAATATGAGCATTGAAGAAATGGAATTACGGGCACAGGAATCATTAGATGAGAGCACTTCTGGAATGGCGCAATTCAAAATAAAGGAAATCAGCGAGAAGGAGGTCAGGATGTTCTTTGTCAGGGACTTCGACTATAATCCCAACCAACCTATCATTTTTGACGCTGACATGGCCTTGATAAGCGGAGTGGGAATAGGAGCCTTCCAGCCACAACAAGTTGGAGGATACCCAATGATACATCCCTTGAGTTTTGCCGGAAAGAATTTCTATTCCGAAATCACAAGCTTCATCAGGTTCTATAAATTCCAGCTGTTTGAAGAGACGGGGCAACTGGTGGAGCATATAGGCCTGAGGTGCTATTCGGATCGGATCTTAATGCAGATAATCTTCTAGGGGTATGAATGTATTGATAGCATGTGAAGAAAGTCAGGCCGTATGTCTGGCTTTTAGAAAACTGGGTCATAACGCTTTCAGTTGTGACCTTCAGGAGTGCAGCGGTAGTCATCCTGAATTTCATTTCAAAGGAGATATGTTTGATGTAATAGCCAATCGTGGTGGAACTTTGGAGAATGGTACTAAACATTTCCTTGATAGTTGTTGGGATTTGGTCATAGCCCATCCACCCTGTACTTATCTTGCTGTTTCAGGTGCGAGATGGTATTATCACCCCGACGATAAGAACCTTCCTATAGAACAGAGAAGACCACATCCGAAATTCCCTGATAGAGCCAAAGACCGTGAAGAGGCAGTTCAGTTCTTCATGGATGTTTCAAGGGTTGGAGTAGATAAATTAGCTATAGAAAATCCTGTCGGTATCATGAGCAGCAGATGGAGAAAACCCGACCAGATCATAGAACCTTGGCAATTTGGTCATGAAGCTAGTAAGAAGACCTGTCTATGGTTGAAAAACTTACCTTTCCTGGTTCCGACAAATGTAGTAGGGAAAGGTGAGGTCTATGTTTCAAAAAGTGGTAACAAATCTCCTAAATGGTTCACTGATATATTTTTCTCGGGTGTATCGCCTGAAGAAAGAAGAAAACTCAGAAGCAAGACCTTTCCCGAGATAGCAGATGCGATGGCTCTACAATGGGGAGGCAGGATTATAGCAGCGTAGAGAATATTTTGATGATATAATTGTGGGATACCTAGGGAAAACGCCACAACTTCTATTGTTCTCAAAAAATCAAGGATCGGCAAGGAAACCTGATGCTGGTCGGATCAGGGGAATGTCGATGGATGCTGATTATGAGATGGTGGTGAAACTGGTATATTAGTAAGAATCATATTTTCACAGAGAAGTATTGTATGTAATGTATGGTGCTTCTCTTTTTTGTGGGTGAGGGATTTCAGAGATTCATCGGATTGTGTTATCTTTGCAATATAGTACGATTTTTTCTATATTTACCAATCCGTCAGGCTATGAAGTGTGATGGAAGTTTTGTTATTGTTATTAATTTATCCATCAGTCTGTTTTATTCACAGGCTGGTGGATTTTTTGTTCTGAATTCCCCAAGATCCAAGTACCTAGAGGCGTACAAAAGCAAATCCCCAACTTTCACAAGCTAGGGATTTTAAGTTTAAAGTTTTTCTATTATATAAGATATTCTCTTGTTAGAGAAATCAATTCTATTAGTTATTAACTTTGATAGGTAATGTCACTATAGTCTTAATATTGTTACCATCAATGATTGTAATGGTCAATGTTGTAGTATATGTACCTGCTGCAAGACCATTTACGTTAAGCTTACCATTTATAAATGTAGCTGTAGCCTTATTACCTGCTTTAGCATCGAAACTATAATTAGCAGCATAATTATAGTTAGACAAATCAACACCATTAACATTAGCATTCAAAGCATAATCTTTAGACTTAACATTGATAGCCAAGCCTTTTGCTTTAACATTGCCAGCAGCAGGAGTATAAGCATCAAATGAACCATTATCACCCGTTACTGTCGCTTCGATAGCTGCATTATCCTTATAAAGTTTCAAGGCAGCACCATTCAGCGGAGCAATGAAGTGTACTGTGTACTTACCAGACTTAATAACCAGTTTGCCACCGATAGTCAATGAAGTTTCAGCCTCTACATCTTTGGCAACTCCATTGGTTACTGCAACAGCAGGAACAATGGTAATATTACCGTTGTTTTGAGCATTCCAAGTTGCAGGAACTTTATTATTAATCTTGGTAAACTCAACATTCATCTTAGAAGTCAGATTTACATCATATTTGTATGCTGTAGTGAAATCAGCCATCTTGTTGTTGTTTAAGTACATGCTTACTACATTGTCATTCCAAGCTGCTGACTTCTCGAAAATTTCAGTAAATGCAGGCAATGTGATGGATACAGGCATTTCAACCTTCTTGATTTCATTACCATCTTTTGTATCTTTGATAGTCAAGATCAAAGTATATTTACCTGCCTTGGCTCCTGATTGAATATTAGTAGTAGGTATAGTGATATATTTCAAATCACGTACATCATCGTTTACTGCATTGTAAGAATCCTTAATATCAACCCCATTATCTTTTAAAGTTTTACCATAAGAAGGAGTAATTGCAGCAATAAATTCCGTAGTCTTATTATCCTTAACGGCAATTGATAACTGATTCATATTTTTAACCTTTTCAGCATCGATATCAGACATAGAAGCCAATACATCTCCTAACTTGATCACAATATTCTTTCGATCACTAGGCATTACTTTATAAACAGTTTCTGCTATAACATCGCCTGAAGAAATTTCAGAAGTACCGAAATGCAAAGTTTGTAACTGTGATGTTGCTTTACCTGTTATATCAATAACATGAATAGTTACTTGCAAGCCATTAGTATTTGCAGCAGTAGCCGGAACTTTTACTGTCATTCCATTAACTGTAACACCTAATGTCTTAGCCAAAGCAATGTTAGTACCTTCAAATGACAGATAAGAATCGTATACCATTGCATCCTTATATGTCAAAGTATTTTCTCCAACTTTCAACTTATTAGTAGAACTAATATTCTTATCACCTAAATATAAGTTTGTAATGTTAGCAGTAATAGCGGAATTGAGATCTGATTCCTCATTAGTTTGGGTATCAATAACAAATACATAATCTGTCATGATATTAGAATTTACTGCTAGAGCATACTTTAAATTTTTATTATCACTAGTGAACGCACTACCTATATTGTCACCAGATACGGCACTGTTAGGAGTTATAGACAATACCCAATCACCCGTTTTTATTGCTCTGCCTCCTGTATGTTCAGCATTGTCTTGTGTATTTGCTGTTGCAGTAACAGTAACAGGAGCAACAGAACCGTCAGTTGCGACCAAAGACAAGGTTTGTTCACCTAAAAGATAAGTGGCTGGCAAAACTTTTACTTTCTGAGTTGAAATTTGTCCAACCAACAATTGATCTTTAGCGATATTTCCTTTTGGACCTTTCCAGTCAATAGCTTTGCTTACTACACCCCATTTAATACCACCGTTATCATTTGATATGGAGGACGAAGCATAGTTAGTAAAATATGCTAAAGAACTAGCTTCTACTTCTACACTGGTCAATGATGAAGCAGCAGTAGGTAATTTAATAACCTTTTCGCCATCTGTACTATATACTGTCAATGTATAACCTGTTAATTCAGAGCCAGTAACAGTAATACCAGATACTGGAATATTTGTATTCTCATATTCACCCTTTTCATTTAAAGTGTACCAATATCCATTCTCTGCTTTCACAGGGGCTTTTGCAGCATCCTTAGCAGGGAAAATACCTGTACCTTTGCCATCAATCTTCAATTCACCAGTCTTTTCATCGACAGTAACTTGCTGAGCATCTTTACCCGGAGCTCCAGGAGTACCTGCTTCTCCATCTTTTACATCCAAAGTAACGGTCACAGGACTTCCTTTAGAGAAAGTAAAAGTCATTCCCTTGCCATCGGCTGTCTTAGAAACACCGGTAACATAATCACCATTATCTACTTTTGTCTGTAAAGCTGCGATCTGTGACTTCAAATCATTCAACGTAGCGTTGATCTCATCAATGTCGTCATCATAGTCTTTACAAGATACAAATGTTCCTGTCGAAGAAACCATCAAGGCTCCGAACAGGACTGCACTTAAAAACTTTTTGTTCATAATAAAAACTTTAAATTTATAAATTTAAAAACTAAAATTGGTTATACATACCATTTATTGTAAAAGGACTTAATTGCTTTGTCTGGATCTTGTCATATATTGTATGGGTGTCATTCCCGTTATTTTCTTGAAAGCTGTATAAAAAGGGCTTTTCGAAGCGAAACCACATTTTTTCGGAAGATTTTCCAAAGTGCTACAGTCGGCTCTCAACAACTCCTTGGCGTATTCCACCCGATATCGGTTCAACAATCCTTTCAGATTACATTCAAAATACCGATTCACCACATTGGAAAGATAGGTCTGGTTTGTATCAATCATAGCACTCAACTTTTTCAGAGACAATCCTGAATTCAAGAACACCTTCTTTATTTCCAACTGGTAAAGCAAATTCTTGTAAATCAGGCTATCTACTTCTCTGTTGCATCTATTTCTCATAACGAATTCCTCCTCCCAATGCTTTTCAGCAGCTTTGAAGAGCAAATTCTTCTGTCTTTGAGAAGTGGAACTGGTCTCCTTACGTTTTAGAAATAGATATTCCATACTGTCTTTGTTTCTTTAAATTTCCTCCACTACACACCATTGTTAAATGTTGTCTACGGATTTGTTTTTTCCTGTTTTTTAATAGGACAAATCTTATTTCGGTGCAAATATACATACTTTATCGAAACTTTGTGCATTTTTCCTATAAAAAAATATAGAATCTCGTAAAATAATTGTTCTGGAGGTTATTTTCAGACTGTTATGTGAAGCTGAGTTAATATTGGAATACATTATTAAAACGACAACAGGTAACAGAAAGGAGTGAAAAATAAAGAGAGAGGTGTGATAAGCCTCTCTCTCTTTTTTAGGGATACCCTTTATATATTATGCTATAGAATCATTTTTTATTTCCATATTTTCATTAACTTCTTGTACATTAAAATCTGTTTGGTACTGAATCTCTGAATGATTTTGTTTTAATATACACCACCATATTTCTCCACCTATATAGAAAAGTAAAATAGCAAGGCCAATTCTTAAAACGCAATACTGATTACCATTAATTTTATTATCAGAATTCTTACTATTGTCAATGTTAGCTTTAAAACTGCTTACATCAGATCCTATAAAGTGGTGAAGTGTATATTCTAAAAATAAAAAGGCTGCCCATATACACAAACTTCCCAAAAACAAACAAAGACTTAAATCATGATTCAGTAATGAATAACCTACGATAAGTATCCAAGCCAATAATACAAATACAATAAAGCCAATTGTTATTTTATAAGTGGAGTGGAAGTGGATAAGATGTTTCTGGGTATTATTTGTCTTCGCATATAATATGTGTTCAAAAGGCATATTCCTTTCTTTTTTCAATATTTCCCTCCAGTTCTTCAACCAACTCCGGTGTCCAATCATAGACAAATACCAACAGTAACTGGCTATAACTCCTAAAATGGCTATAATAGCCAGAATATCCCAATAAGTACAATTTAGATAGAATAACTTTGCGCCCAAATTTGTAAACCCATTATTAGAAATATTCCCTTCCATCTCCACTATTTTCCCCGTACTCACCAATATTGTACAATATGCAACAAGTAAAGCACCATTAAACAGGGAATAATAGTTCATCCATGTATGATATCTTTGCTCCATCCAGTTAAAACGAGCAAACATCAACTTATAGCGTTTTAACCTTCTTTGTTCTTCATCCATCTTTTCTTATGTTTTACCGTATTCTTTCTATGTTATAAACAGTGTTTATCTCTTCCGCTTCCAGCACACGGTCATAGATACGGATATTATCAAGTTTCATATCAGCGGAAGAACTGGTATAATGTCCGTCACAGTCACCACCGATCTGCACTTTGATTGAGGTTGGAATATCATAGACTCCTTCACAGTTGGCAACAAGCTTACCGTCCACATATAATTTCTTCTCACAGCTTGAACCGTCACCACCGGGAATATGAGTGAAAGTAACCATATGCCATTTTCCATCCTGTAGTGAGCTGAACGGATAGGAGAAGGAATAGGAGAGGCTCGGTTTTCCACGGTTATTGGAATAAAATTCAAATTTTCCACTGGATGTACGGGTGGAAAAACAGGGATAGTCCAGAGCCTTGTCCATATTTACAGCTGATAGAAGAATACCTGCTCCAAAATCTTTGATCCACATGCTTGCAGAATAAGTGGTGTTCTTGAAAAGCTGATAAGGTATGTTGATATACTGTTTCTCCGCCTGTTTCAGATAAACAGCTTTTCCCTTGTTCGAAGGAGTGTCAGAAATTATATCCGGACGATTAATCAGTGCTGCATCGTAATGATTGGGAGAGCTGTCATCACCTGTTTCATTATCAAATGTATAATACGCCACCAATCCTACTCCAATGGAAGCAAGTTCGTCTGCATCAGGTATTTCTATTGGTGGTTGCGGTTCCTGTTTGTCATCATCTGTAGAAGAACAGGAGTATAAACAAATGACCAATAGTACAGGGTATAGATAATATTTTATTTTTCTCATGTTATATTTTCGACAATGATTATAAAGTATAATCCCCGACTTTCACAAGCCAGGGATCACCAATTTATAAATTTAAAGTTTTCATTATATCTAAGTTATTTCTCTCGCTTGAGAAACGACTCATTCTATTATAATAAGAAGTAAATCTTCTTTAAGTTTGATATAAGATTCTTCTTCCTTGTTTGTTTGATAATAGAAAGATTTTCCTATCATCTTTATTAAACTTGGTATTACTACATAATTATTGTGCAGCTGTACCTTTGATTACAATCGGAGTAGAAACCTCACGTTCTCCATTGATTGTCAGCTTTAATGTATAGGTTACATCGTTAGTGTTGCCAATGTTACCCATATTAATAGTCAAGTCCTTATTATCAGGATCCAAGGTAGCACCTGCGCCAGTAACTTCTGTATTACCATTGTACATTTTAACAGTTACACTAGTTACATCAACAATTGAACCGGCAGAATCAAGAACTTTATAAGTTGCAAAATATTTAGCAACTTCTTCTGCATTTGTATTGTCTATATCTGTCAGATACTTCAATACAAGTTTGCCATTATTTGCTATAACCAAAGACTTGGTTGTTTCAAATGTACTGCCAGCTGGTTTAGCAAACTTAACGCTAATATCACCCATCGGATATTCTCTATTAATATACTTCACCTTAGCACCAGTCAATGTGTAAGTCTTGCCAGCTTCAGTAGTACCGTTAATAGCTGCAAGTGAAGCTGAAGCCTTATCATCAGCAATTGTGAGTGTGAATTTCTTATCTTTAGCTTGAGCATTCTTGAAGTTGAATGTACCGGCAGAGAACATGTCAATAGTAGATGTTGTTTCATTATTCAATAATGTGAATACACCGTCCTTATAGTATTTTGCACTCGGAGTGTAAGCGGAAGCTATGCTTGCAGAAGAAGGTTCAGCAATGGTAAACGGAACCTCCACATAAGCAATAGCTTCGTCGTCAGCATTATTCAGAGCAACCTTAACAGTATATGTACCACCATTTTCGATAGCTATATTCTCATTGTTATGCTTATAGTCATCAGTTAAAGGCAATACCAAATACTTATAATCCTTAGCTTGAGCGGCAACCTTATTGTCAGCACCAAGCCAAATATAAGATTTATTATCTTTCAAATCATTGCCAACACTTACCAATGTTATAAGCTTAGTTTCAGTTCTACCTGTTTCGGCATTTTCATATACCCACTTGGTTTGACCTTTAACATTGTTATATTCCATACCTGTGGCTTCAACATTTACACTATTGATATCAGCGTTCCAAACCAAACGTTCAGCCTCACTCATAGAATCAAAGTACGGAGTAAAGTCAGCAATCAAATATTGTCCGTTATTTCCCCAAGTTGCCTTGTTATTAGAAATTGCAGTATGTGCAGTCACACCCATTTCTGTAAATGTTTCAGCTGGAGTTTCCGGAGTACCATAAGTTAAGTTAACCTTACAAGAACGAACTTTACCTATTGTATTCATATAATGAACAGAGAATGATACTGTACCATTAGCTTTATCATTGCTCTTAATTGTCAGACCATCAAATGAAATACCATATTTTACAGAGTCAGCTTTTGCCTGAGTAATTGCTTTCTTCTCAGTATCTGTCAATTCACGTCCTGAAATTTCAGAAGCATCATACATAGTAACAAATGCATCATACAAATATTTAGGCAGATTTACAGCCAAAGCAAAATCCTTGGCAGGAACCGCATTTGCTGATGTTTCAACCTGCGTAAAGTCACTATTCCAAGCACCAAATTTTATTTCTTCATTATTTACAACTTTATCCAGTGAGAATTTGAAGTCACCATCAAATGCAGAGCGTACGTTATCGTCTACAATCAGAGCTACGGCAACTTTACTTCCATTCTGTCTTGTTGCATAAGTTTCAGTATTGGCATCAGTAATATCTGTTGCTTCCACCGATACAGTATAAAGACCTGCGGGAGAAGTGGCTCTCGACGATGTTATGAGCCCTGTATATGCTTCAGCTTTACCAACCTTAACGGGAACAATCTGGTCCTTGGAATCAACAATTTTCAATTCTGCACCACTCAAGTCGTAATTAGCTGGAGTTACTTGTACCATCAATTGATTATTAGACTGAGTTACGATATATTCACCTTTAGCAGGTTTCGCTTTCGGTCCATTCCATGACGCCCAGCCTGCACCTTCTTTAGAAATAGCATAATTGAAAGATAATGTATTACCTTGTACAACAGTAATCTGTGCTAGTCCCTCATTTAAAGGAAGACGAAGTGTTTTTTCGTTCTTTCCATCTTTGTCATAAACGACCAAGATAGCATAGTTTTGGTCATTTGGATCAGTGTAATAGTAAGGTACATTTCCTGTTGTTTCAGCAGAAGCTTTGAACTCAACAAACTCAGTACCATTCCACAAGTACCATTTGCCATTTTCAAATTTAACTTCCTGTTGACCGGCTTCACCTTTTTCACCTACAGCTTTCACATCGGTCTTTTCACCATTGCACACCCAGAATCCATCTTCTGAGATGGTCCATTCGGTACCTGGAGTTCCAGCAGCACCATCTGTACCATTCTTACCATTAGTAATGTTGAAAGTTTGGCCATCAGACATTGTGATGGTTAGTCCTTCAGCAGAAGGAGTAACATTGGTAATCCACTTACCTTCATTGATTTTGCTTTCCAGCGCTGCGATCTGTGATTTCACACCATCAATCTGACCTTGCAGATTGTCGATGTCATCATCATAGTCTTTGCAGGATGTAAACGTTCCTGTCGAAGAAACCATTAAGGCTCCGAACAGGACTGCACTTAAAAATTTTTTGTTCATAAATAAAGATTTAAATTTATAAATTTAAAAAACTAAAAATTGGTTATACATATTGTTATTTAAAAGGACTTAATCATTTTGTTTGAAATTCGCCATATACTTCATCGGTGTCATTCCAACTATTTTCTTAAAGGCTACATAGAAAGGACTTTTTGAGGCAAATCCACATTTGGCAGCTATTTCCTCCAGACCGCAACCTCTTTCACTCAATAACTCCTTGGCATATTCAACCCTGTAAGTATTTATTAATTCCTTCAGATTACAGTCAAAGTACCTGTTCACCACGTTGGAGAGATAGGTCTGATTTGTCTCGATCATGGAACTCAGCTTTTTCAAGGACAGTTTCGAATCCAAAAATACTTTTCTTATTTCCAGCTGATAGAGGAGATTTTTGTAAATTCCACGGTCTATCTCACGACCATCCCTTCTCCTCAAGGCAAACTCCTTCTCCCACTGCTTTTCCACAGTCTTGAACAGAAGAATCTTTTGCCTTTGTGAGGCAACAATCACTTCCTTACGTTTTAGAAACAGATATTCCATAGAATCTTTTTGTTCTTTTCTTGTTTTTTAATAGGACAAATCTTATTTCGGTGCAAATATACATACTTTATCGAAACTTTGTGCATTTTTCCTATAAAAAAATATAGAATCTCGTAAAATAATTGTTCTGGAGGTTATTTTCAGACTGTTATGTGAAGCTGAGTTAATATTGGAATACATTATTAAAACGACAACAGGTAACAGAAAGGAGTGAAATAAAAAAGAGAAAGAGACTTATCACACCTCTCTCTAAATAAACATCTACAAACAAAACTCCTTCTTCAATCTCTGCACTGTGTTGACGCTTACTATCTCAAGCTTAGATAGTCTACCAACCATCTTTATCGGATAGTTCTTGCTTAAAAGTTTGAGTATCCCTGAATATTGTTCAGCTTTCTCCTCCTTTGGTTTACAATATCCGGTTTTTCTTCCGACTTTTCCACCTTTCATTATATACTGTGCTTTCCTTGATTGTAGACGGAAGCTGATATTCCTCCTCTCCATAGCAGTATAGTTCCAAGGATAGTCAGAAATGGATTTTTTGTTAATACGGATAAATAGTATGTTTTGATAGCGGATAAAATGCTTGTGTGAGCCTGGAAAAAGGAAATAAGTAAGATTATATCTGTAAAGCCGGTTGATTATCATAGTCTGAAAGTATATTGGGACTGAAAAGATATGGCTTCTTTTTTATATGGAGAAATGTTACAAGGATAGAATGTAACAGATAATATTCTATGTTGGTTTATTCATGAATTGCTTCTTAAAAAATGCTCTCAAATGGAAAAATTAAAAAAATGTTTTGGTACAGTTGTTTTTTATGTAAAATAAATGTATGTTTGAAGCGTTCATTAAAATGAACAAAGAGTTATAAACAAAAAGCGTTTAGCTGGTTCTGTATAAGTGAAAAGTCGAAATTTCCCGGGAAGTACCAAGAACAGCCATACGTTCAGCCTGCAATATTTGGCGGGGGCGTTTCCTGTTTGTACCAAGGGCTTCGGCTCCCGCACTTATAGACGAGGTTAATGCCCTTCCGCTTTTAATTCAGATGGGTTTGCACATAGGGCACAAGCCTGTATATAAAGACATATGATAAAAATGAACAAGTGCAAGTCCCCGTTCTTATCTGAAGAGCATTATCAAACATTGGAACTCCACCGAAAAGAAATTTCCAATACATGACTGATATGTAGGCTTCCACCATTGTCTATGTATCATCGGATAACGATTTCCTTTTTGGGGATCGGTTGTCTTTTATATCCTTTTATCAAGGTACTTCTGTCGGGTTATTATTAATTGAATATAAATATTTAAATGTAAGACGTATGGACAAAAGAATCGTAGGTGTCAATGCCGGTAATGTATGGCACGTCCTTAATGAAGTGAAAAGAATATCAATCCCCGAACTTGCCAGAAAATTGAATCTTAGTGTTGAGAGCACTGCATTGGCTGTCGGATGGCTGGCCCGTGAGAACAAGGTTTGCATACACCGGGTAAACGGATTGATAGAGGTATATGATGAAAGCCATTTTGGTTTTACATTTGGATAAGTGTATGTATTGTTATGGAGGGAAATTGGGGCTGGTAAAATGTTCCGGTTTCCTTCTGTTTTTATTTGGTAATGAATGGATAATATCGTTTTCAAGGGTAAGTCAGCGACGGGAGTTCATACGAAGTATGAGTATGGTACATAACCCGAAGGGATGTTATAAAAAAACTGACAAAACACTTATTCTTTAAGCATTTGTACCTGATTTGCACACTTTTTTATAACACTTTGTCTTACAGTTATGTCATACATTCCACTTACGTTTCATACTTCCGGCCCTGCCAAACTCCTGATAATAACTTGGTCTGTCAGGAAAAGAAATGTTTTGGAACAGGATATCGGGAAATAAGAATCAAATACCCTTCAAATTTCGGATAATATCTTTATCTTTAGAGAAAGTTTTCATGAATCAACAGGTATCACAAGTATTATAGGTGTATGGAAACAGGGATGCTATATGTTTTAGTATGTTGTCTTTTTCTGATTGGTTGCAATGGAAAAAGTAATAAAGAGAGTCACGCTGGTGTTACTGACACGGTCTTTGATGCAATATCTCCTGTAGATAATGAAACGGACAGTCTGATAAAACTTGAGGGAGAGAATTTATGGAAAGAGGCGAACAGGTATAAGGCTTCCATAACCGATACCACTTTCCTTAGGACAAGAGGGATAATGTCCTATGCCGCAATAGATATGTATACAGGAGAAGGGCTCAACAAGAACTACGCCTTTAACCAGATTGTTTATCTGAAAGCGTTGGATAGAGCCAGGAAGTTTCTTACTGTAGCGGATGACAGACTGAAATTCAATGTCAAATCCGGTAAAGAAATTCATATTTCAGAAGATTTATATCTGTTCATATCCGATTTGTTCAACGAATGGAATAAATGGCTGGAATCGGGCAGTCATGAAATATTGAAAGATGAACAGGGACTCTATACTGTATTGCCTAAAGAATACAATCGGACTCAACCCATAATAGTTGAAGAGGGTCCCAAACAAGATCCGAAAGACACAGGAGCCATCGAAATTGAATATATTCCTCCTGTGGATGCCGCTCCTCCTGCAAAGAATACGAGGCTCGTAAAATGGGGACATTTGATAGATGATACGGAAGGAGTGGTCAAGGCTTCTTTTGACAGGCATAACAACCGGATAAACCGTGAAAAAAGTGAGGATATCATGGTAAATGATATCAGTATTTCCGAAAGCAAGGTTTATATTTCCATTGTCAGTTCCAATTATAATCTGATATATAAAGGTGAGGCTGATTTCTATCTGGAGGACAAACAGAAGAAATTACATAAGATTCCCGGTAAAGACGTGGATAAGGAGTCTGTCGCGCTGCATCTTGAAAAAGGGAAGACTGCCGAGATAAGTGTTGATTTCCCTGATAGCTGCCAACCGGGTGATTATCTTTTGAAAATCAGGGTATATAATAAGAACGAGGAATGTTATTATACAATCCATCAATGGTTTGAAGCCTATACCTCTCATCAGGTTTCATCCAGGGACAAACCTATTCCTATAGGACCTGCACGGTCTTCGGACTATAAGGTACTTTCAGACGAGGATGATATATTTGATGTTGTTCGGAATATGCCTGAATTTCCCGGTGGTATGCCTGGACTGATGGAGTTTATAAGACAGAATATCCGATATCCACAAGCTGCAAGACAAAGCAGACTGGAAGGCAGGGTTATTGTACAGGTTGTCATAGACAAGGATGGAAGTGTGATACAGCCCAGAATTCTCCGTAGCATCAATCCTGTACTGAGTGCTGATGCCGCTTTTTGTGAGGAAGCATTACGTATCGTTTCAATAATGCCTAAGTGGAAACCCGGTAGCCAGCATGGAGTGAATGTGAAAGTAAGGTTCACGTTCCCGATAGGATTTGCATCTCCCACTGATTGAAGATTGAAGGGAATTATCCGCAGAGCATAACCGTTAACTTTTGCCAGGCAACCGCAGCCATTTCAGACAGGATCAGGCAAATGTTTATGATAGTGTAAAAGCTGTCTGTTTCCATTTCATTACTTGTGGAATACATAATGGAAAAATTGAAGCTGATATTTTGTGAAATCGGGGAAAAATATTAATAATCAAAATAGCCAATCCCCCCATGATGGAATTGTATAATTTTCAACTTGACATCACATTGTAAAACAATAGATAATTCGTTGAAAAACAATATTCTTATCTAGCTATTAACCTTTTTAACTGCATATTATCAACTAAAAAGAAAATATATATTTAGAAAGAGTTATATAGTAAAAATTATGCCTGTTTATAAAAAAACTTCCCAAGCAATAGTCTGACAAATATTACCGGAATAAAATCGTCATCCTTCCTCAACATATCGGATAGAATATGCATATTGTCGAATTTACGGAAATAATATCCGATCTTCCCAATGTAATTCATATATATTTTTACTTCAGTGTTGTTTCAATTTTGTTGTTTTAGGAGCAAAAGCAAGAAAAACATTCCGGACATAAAAGCTGTGATGTGCCATAGCCTGCTTTTCTTTTGTTAACAGTAGCTCTTTTGTATAATTTTACTTTGAATTGAAGATGACAAAATAGGAGACCGGTTAACAGGACTCTTATTGAGATGAATTGAATTAAAAAGTATGTTTATCTCTATTTTAATTTCTTAACATTTCACTAGTCTGTTTCATTTTGCAGGTTGGTGGATTTTTGTTTTTCCTGCTGATATTCTTATTTTCATTTTTAATAACTTTGCCATGTTCAAAATTTTGTGATAGCATGAAAATAAGGCAGATAGAAGATAATGATCCGGAACTTTACAGTCTGATAGCTCCTTTGGTTATGAATCCGAAAGTATTGAAGAGTAACAACAATTATCCTTTCAAGAATTTCTCGGGAACAGTATGGTATATTGCTATGGAAGATAGTGATATTTCCGGTTTTATGCCCTTGAAGAAGAACAATACCGGTTTTCATATAGATAATTATTATATAAGAGATAATGATCCGGATACGATAGACGGACTGCTGGATTCAATAACTGAGGATATTTCTGCTGATGTGATTCTGACGGCTCTTGTACATAAACGTCATATAAATGATTTCCGGCGTAACCATTTCAGTACGATCAAGGAACTGACCAACTATGATATGATGCAGTATGTCCTTATGAAATCTTGAGTAGTGTATTATATGATGTGAATGCTTTACTTCATAAATGGGGGATCGGTTTCTAGAATGAATTCGTGAACTTTCAGCATCATATCCTCTATTTTCCAGTAACTGTTTATTCTTGCTGACGGATGAAAACTGTCTATCAGCAGAATATTCAGTTTCCTGCTATAATGGCAGAAATAATTTATTTCCCTGAATGATTCATCCTCATATATTATGTTTTTGGCTATATTCAGAACCGTACCTTTTCCTCCTCCACATACTATGATATTGGGGTGAAGGATGCCACGTATCTGCTCCTGTAAGAAAGCCTTGTCCCTGTTTGCATATTCGTACAATGTTTTGTTTGAGACGAATGAAGTTCCTGAAATTTTTTTGATATTGACTATGGCAAGTGGATATTTCGTAACAACAGCATTGGGTACGGCTGCATAATCTCCATTTTCCATTGTGGGAATAAAATCTTTGCTTATTCTCGACAATCCTTCCAGCCATTTAAATATGCAGTTGAAAAAATTGTGATTTATATTTCTCCAGTGCCATTCCCTGTAATCACTGTCTGAATTGTTGTTTGTATCCTTCATCAGAAAGAGTATGCGTCTGTCGGTGTTGTTCCAAAGTTTCTCCTCATTACCTTGGTGTGCATTCTTACCATCATTGTAAATTTCTCCATTATAGCATAGTCCGTCAAAACAGAATGCTTTCCGTTCGTCATCGGGATAGGATTTCAGCCAGCGTTCCCGTAGATCGTCTTCAAGTTCATGAGTGTTTTTCATTTTGTTCTTTTATCAAATTAATAATAGTTTTGAAATATGTCTCATTTCAAGTCTTTGTAAAGATAGAAAAAATATTTCATATTTGCGTTTTTTTGAATGGAATTCCTTGGCTGTTTGATTATGCAATCCGGGGTGGACATGGCTTGTTCTTTCTCTTTTTTACCCTCTGTTAATGTAAGTGTCTTATTCTTTAAAAAACAAGTTTTCCTATTTTTTATACGCTTTTATTGCAGGATAATCAAAATACTCTTATCTTTGTTGCCTGAAAAGATCGAAACATTATGTAAACGGAAGAGTTCAGTTCTTTCGGTAATTTTAGACAGTGTTTCGTAAGTGATTGAAATACAAAAATATAGATGTGTTTCAATGCTCCATAATTATGTACTCAAGTGAAAAAATGCAATGGTTTGCGATGCGTGCTACTTATCGCAGAGGGATGCAAATCAAAGGACTTCTTGATCAGAAAGGAATCAACAGCTTTATTCCGATGCGTTATGAAATCCATTTAAAGAATGGACGCAGGAGACGTGAGTTGGTTCCTGTAATCCGTGATATTGTCTTTGTCCATACAACCCAGTCCGAACTTCAGAGAATAAAGTATGGTATCCCCTATTTTCAGTATATGATGGATATCCGTAACGGTGAGAAGATCATAGTTCCCGATGAGCAGATGAGACGTTTCATAGCTGTCGCCGGAACTTATGACGAACAGATTATTTTTTTCAGTCCCGATGAGGTTAACTTAAGAAAGGGAACAAAAGTCAGGATCACAGGCGGACAGTTCGAGGGGTATGAGGGGATTTTTGTGAAAGTGAAGGGAAGCAGGGACCGGAGAGTGGTTATCAGCTTGCAGGGTATACTGGCTCTTGCAATGGCTACTCTTTCTCCCGACCTTATAGAAGTAATTGAGGAACCGAAGAAAAGAAATCATGACTAAGGCTTTACCGGCAGGAATCAGGCTTCAGATGCTGATAAAGGATCATCATAAGGATATCTTGGATAGGGAGAGGAACAACGGGAAGTTCATCCACCTTTATAATATAGGTACATACTGGGTGGCTTTTGAGAGATCAGCCTTTCAGGTGGATAATATTTTTCAGGGATGTGAGATCTGTCTGTTCATGATTCCCGGTTATCCTGGATATGTCGTGATGGCTTCTGTCCCACATGATGAGGCTGATGATTATTTCAAGAAACATATTATTCATCACGACAAACCTGACTATAAGGTTCTGTCTATTTCTCCAGCTGCTTTGAATGGGAATTATCACAGGTGGCATGTTCAGGCGGTGAAGAAAGTGTTGTGAGATGAAATGTCAGTCTTATGAAGTTACAAATATTTCTGAATTTGGTATTGTAAAATATAAGTTAGATAGTATACTTACATATGAAAAGAATAATTGCTTTTTCAGTCAGTTTCTCTGAAAATATTTAATAAAAATATTTATAATTGAGTGTTAATTCATAGATGAATGGACAGTGGATTGTAACGTTGCAGGTAAAATCCACATTGATAAAAATAGAAGTGGAATAACGAATTGAAATTATGGCTTATAGTAAAAGTTTCAAAAACGAATTGCCTTATTATAGATGGTATGATAACTTATGTGGAACTCGAAAGCACATTAAAGAACGCTGTGATGAAATAGAAAGGAAATACATTGAGAAGCAACAAACGAATAATGCTGACAGAGAAAAAGAATATATGAAAAATGAAGAATTGGGGATGATTTTTGATCAACATAGTGACATCAGTTTAGATATAATACGAGACCGTAATCAAGAATTGATAAGTCTTATCTCTGAAATGAAATCATGTGTTGAAAAGATTTTAAGAGAAATATTAAGGGAATACCAGTTTGAAGAGCCAAAAGGGAGTTTCATTTCAAGCAGTATTGAAATATTGGAGCAGAAAAAAGAAATAAATATGTCTTTTTTGAATCAACAAAAATTAAGTATCAATCTGTTAAATAAAGAGCGGAATGATTATGAGCATGAATTAGACAGCCTGTTATATGATAAAACTATCGAGCATATATTGAAGTGTGTTGATAATTGTTATCTTTTTATGGATAATTTTATTCAAAAGATTTATGAATCCGATTATAAATCGTGATTTGAAAAAGCTGTTAAACAGTATGGTAAATTCTCTCAATAGAAGTGTGTTTAGTATTTAGTTTATGAAGTGTATCAAATTGGGGAATAAAACAAAATAGTTGGTATGAACAATAATAAAACTATAGCTAAAAACACTTTATATTTGTATTTTAGGATGATGGTGATTATTGCAATAAATCTTTTTGCAGTCCGCATCATTTTAAAAGTCTTGGGAATAGAAGACTATGGTATTTATAATGTTGTAGGTGGTATTGTTACCTTATTCTCTTTTTTGGGTTCTTCTCTGTCTTCCGGAGCCCAACGCTTTTTTGCTTATGAGATAGGGCAGGAAGATTACAATCTGTTACAAAAAGTTTTCAGTATGACCGTTATGGTTTATTGTGGGATGGCTTTCATGATTTTTGTTCTGCTGGAAACTGTCGGGGTGTGGTTTTTAAATAATCGGATGAATATTCCTTTTCATAGATTGTCTGCTGCAAATTGGGTATTTCAGTTTTCTGTGTTGACTTTTATATTGAATATCATAATGATTCCTTATAATGCGGCGATTATTGCATGGGAGAGAATGGCTTTTTTTGCATATTTAAGTATAGTGGAGGCTGTTTCCAAGTTGTTGTGTGTGGTATCTTTAATCTATATAGTCGGTGATAAGCTTGTCATATATGCTGCCATTGTACTTATTATTACTTGTATACTCTTCTGTATTTATAGACTATATTGTATACGGAATTTGAGAGGATGTGAAATAGTCTGGCATTATAATCCTGTATTATGTAAATCTCTACTTGGATATTCTGGATGGAATATGATTGGTTCTATTGCCCTTATATTGAGAAACCAGGGAGTCAATATAGTTCTCAACTTATTTTTTACTCCGATAGTAAATGCGGCACATACTATTGGACAGCAAATCAATGGTATTATTTCTCAATTTATTTCTAATATTTATATGTCTACTCGCCCACAAATAACTAAATACTATGCGGTTGGTCAGAAGGAAAAAATGTGGAGTTTGGTTTTTAGTAGTAGTAAGTTTTCTTATTATCTTTTACTTTTTTTATGTCTGCCACTTTTCTTGGAAATCGAGATACTGTTACGATTATGGTTGGGAGAAGTACCAGAATATACTAGTGTTATTGTTCGTCTTTTGCTGATAGTTCTCCTGATAGAAACAACAGTAAATCAGATTGTGTCAGTCTTTCAGGCAGCTAATAAAATACGCAAATTTCAGAGTTGTTCCAGTCTTGTATTATTACTGAATATTCCGATTTCATATGTGTTTTTAAAGTACACTTCTTTTGTCATGGTACCTTATATTGTATCTGTTGCTTTATCTTGTGTATATGTTGTTTCATTACTTTGGATAGCATATTTGGAAGTTGGATTGAATATAAAAAAATACATATCTGATATCTTATTTAAGGTGTTGTTAGTCAGTTTTTTATCTGCTATCATACCGTTTCTTTTCTGTCAGTATGTTCATTGTTCTTTGATAAGATTTTTGTATACATGTGTTTTGTCTTTATTGTCAACATCTCTAGTTATTTGGAGTGTTGGACTTACTCATATGGAAAAAGAATATATAAGACGTTTTTTCAGAATATAAAATCAAAATTATAAAGAATGGAAAAGCCTAAAATTATAGCTGAAATCGGTTGCAATCACAAAGGTGATATGGAAATAGCTAGAGAGATGATAATGACAGCAGCTACTTACTGTAAAGCGGATGTGGTTAAATTCCAAAAAAGATGTAATAAGGAACTTCTTACTTTTGAAGAATATAATGCTCCTCATCCGCATCCGGAAAACTCTTATGGATTAACTTATGGAGCACATAGGGAGTTTCTTGAATTCAACTTGGACCAACATCGTCAGTTACAAGAATGGTGTAGTGAGTTTGGAATAGAATATTCTACATCCGTATGGGATCTGACTTCTGCTAAAGAGATTTGTACTCTACATCCTGAAATGATAAAGGTGCCGTCTGCCTGTAATCTCAATAAATCTTTGCTGGAATATTTATGTGATAATTTTGAGGGAGAAATTCATCTTTCTTTTGGAATGACTTCTCGTAAGGAGGAGGAACAGATAATTCGTTTTTTTGAATTAAAGAGAAGAAATAAGGATCTGGTGATTTATGATTGTACTTCTGGATATCCTGTACCTTTTGAAGATATTTGTTTGTTGGAACTCTCCCGGCTTCGTGAGCTGTATTCTGACCGTGTTAAAGCTATAGGTTTTTCTGGACATCATCTTGGAATAGCAGTTGATTCCGCAGCTGTCGCTTTGGGAGCGGAATGGATAGAACGCCATTATACTCTTGATCGTACTTGGAAAGGTACAGACCATGCGGCTTCTTTGGAACCGGATGGAGTACGTAAACTGGTTCGTGATTGCCGTGCTGTAGCTAAAGCATTGACATATAAAAGTAAGGATGTTTTGGATATTGAGGAAATTCAACGAAATAAATTGAAAAAAAATCAAGTGAAATGGTAATAGCATTTATACCTGCAAGGGGTGGAAGTAAATCTATTCCCCTTAAAAATATAAAACTGTTTTGTGGTAAACCGTTGGTATGTTGGAATATCGAGGCATTGGAAAGCTGTCCGTTGGTGGATCGGATAATAGTGGCTACAGATTCAAAACAAATAGAAGAAACAGTGCTATGTAATTCTTATCGGAAAGTGGTGGTGTATCATCGTTCAGCGGAGAATGCTTGTGATACAGCAACTACGGAAAGCGTCATGCTTGAATATATAAATAAGGTGAATCTTTCTGATGATACTGTTTTTATGCTGGTACAGGCTACGTCTCCATTGACTGAAACCTCTCATTTTACAGCGGCTTTGGAAGTATATTCAAAGAGAGAATATGATTCGATGTTGACCTGTGTTCGTAACTATCGTTTTTTTTGGAATGCTGATGGAACCAGTAAAAATTATGATTATATGAATCGTCCCCGCCGTCAGAATTTTTCAGGTGACCTGATGGAGAATGGTGCGTTCTATATTAATACTGTTGGCAATATTTTGAAGAATGGTAACCGCCTGTATGGTAAAATTGGTATTTATGAAATGCCGGAATATACAGCTACAGAGATTGATGAGCCGGATGATTGGATTATTTTGGAGAATCTGATGCGTAAGTATGTGTTGTCCAAACGGGAAAAACCGAAAAAGAAAATAAAATTATTTTTGTCGGATGTGGATGGTACATTGACCGACGGGGGAATGTATTATTCTGAAAATGGTGATGAACTGAAAAAATTCAATACTCGTGATGGAATGGGATTTCAGTTACTTCGGGAAGCTGGGATAAAGACAGGTATTATTACTTCGGAAAACACAAAACTTGTAGAGAAGCGTGCTGAGAAACTGAAAGTGGATTATCTGATTCAGGGGAAACGTGATGGTGGTAAGTTGGTTTCAGCTTATGAAATTTGCAATCAACTAGGGATTACTTTAAATGAAGTTGCTTATATCGGTGATGATGTAAATTGCCGTGAATTACTTGAGAATGTAGGTTGGGCTGCTTGTCCTGCTGATGCTTGTGAGATAGTAAAAAATATATCTTCTATCAAAATTATGAATCATAAAGGTGGTGAGGGGTGTGTGAGGGAGTTTGTTGAAAAGCTGAATCTTGCAGAATGACTTTTTTTAATCTATATATTATAGTTCTTCCTGCTATATTTTATGTTGCAAGAATATGTAAATGGAATAATCTTCCATTTTTTATTTTAATCTTATTAGCAATAATTCGTTATGATACAGTCTCTGATTATTATAGCTATATTGATATTTTTGCCCAAATACGGCAGAATAGTGTGGAGTGGTTTGTATATGAACCTTTATTTCATTTACTGAATTTATTATTTTCGTTTACATCCAGAGGTTATATTATTGTAATAATATTTTGTACGATCATCCCGTATGTTGCATTATATACACAAGCAAGAAAGTATCAAGTATTTTATTGGAGCACTTTATTTTTTTATCTGTTTGGATATATTACTAAATTTGATAATATTATGCGACAAGATGTTGCTATAGGTTTATTTATTTTATCTATACCTTATGCAATGAGGAATAATTTATTTAAATTTTCGATGTGTAATTTATTGGGGCTTGGATTCCATTATACAGCCTTTGTTTGTTTCATATTTTATCCACTATTACAATATGCGAGGAAGGCAGAAATTCGCTTCTATAGGTATTTGTTCCTAGCTATATTATTATTTTTTTTAGTGTTATCAGGATGTATCTTTCAAATATTTTCATTCATTTTAAGTCATTTGCCCTTTTGGGGGGATTATGTTATATTCCTTGATTTTTTCAAAAATGAAGATAAACCTGGCTTGGGAGCACTATTTAGAATAATGATATTGCTATTACCTATTTTTATATATCGACATGATAAGAATGAGGATATTCGTTTATTAGTTAATATGTCTTATATTTCTCTTTTAATTGAAATAGTATGTAGTGATTTTTCTTTTCTTGTTAGAATTGCAAATTATTTGTTTGTTTTCCCAATAATCTTACTCGCTATATTATTCACAAATGTAAGATGGAGATTGTCTATTATTTGTAAACCTATAATTTTTCTTTTCTTTTTCTATACTAATGCACGTAATGTTATCAGTTATTATGGAACGGAGAATATATTTTACACAATTTTATCTGAGAACGCTCGACATTTTCTTGTCTATGAAAGACAGGCTAATAGAAATTTATGGTGGGATGAAGAATTGGTAAAAGACAGAAATAAACTAATAAGATATGAGCCTTAAAATAATTATAGTGTCGCATGAACCTTTAATCAAACGGACTTATGCAATGTTTAACATTGATGGATATTTTCAAAAAGGTTTTGATGTAGAATATTGGAATGTTTCAGAATTATTGGGTGGTATAAGTTATTTACCGAATATGACACATTTTGATTTTCAAAAAAATATAGTGACAATAAAAGATTTAAATAGAGAAGTAAATAAAATAAAAGGATATTCTAAGTGTATACTAATACTGGAATTTCCATTGAATTGGAAAAACCGGAACTTATTATTGTTATTATCAACATCTCATAAGGCGCTGTTTCAAATTAATTTTTATGCAAATACGTCTTTGGATATGAGCTTAGGGGAGAAACTAAAAAATGCAATGCATGAGAACTTTTTGAAGAAAGTAAGAGATAAAATAGGTTGTTACTTGTTTTATAGTTTTAAAAGAAAGCATCATATCTCTATAAATAATGTGTCATCTAAGGCTGATTCTATTTTAAAAATAAACCACCCTGATTATGAAAGTTATAGAGATGAGAAGAAAAGGCGAATACTATCAGATAGGTATATTGTTTTTATTGATACTTTTTTCCCGTATCATCCCGATTTTAAATATTTGCATGGCAGGGATTTGAGGTATTTGTCTAATTCCTATTTTGGTTCATTGAATTCATTTTTTCAGTATATTGAAATTAAATACAATCTTTCTGTTATTATTGCCGCACACCCTAAAGCTGAATATACAAGTGAATTTGGAGGAAGAAAAATAATAAAAAACGAAACTTTAAATTTGATTCGTTATGCAGAGATTGTTCTGATACATGCTAGCAATGCTATCTCATATATTGTTTTAGCTAATAAACCTTTTGTTTTTATAACTAATACTGCTTATTCTTCTGTAATTTTTTTGGATAATAGATTACGTAAATTAGCTGCATTATTTCATGCAAGAGTGGAGAATATAGACGAAGAAAAGGATATTCAGGTAAATTATTTAACAGAACAAGATAGAAAAACATATATGTATACTTATTTGACCGATGAAAATATTAGGAATTCAAGAAATATAGATTTACTAACATCTTATTTTACAAATGAAGATAAGTATAATAATACCAGTTTATAATGTAGAGAAGTATCTGAGAGAGTGTTTGGATTCTATTCTCGCTCAGTCTTATAAAGACTTTGAAATAATTCTTGTTGATGATGGAAGTACAGATTCTTCAGGAAATATTTGTGATGAGTATTCTATGAAATATGAGAATATAAAAGTGCTTCATAAGAATAACAATGGGCTAAGCTCAGCTAGAAATGCAGGATTGGACATAGCTCAGGGGGAATATATTTTATTCATCGATAGTGATGATGTTGTATCACCGGTTATGTTGGAAACTCTTATGGCTCACGTCGCTGGTTATGATATTGTTTCATTTGGAATTATGATTTTTGAAGATGGACGTGATAAGAAGTTTAAGCCGTATATGAAACAGACTTGTCAGCGAGAATACACTGCTGTAGATTTCTTAAAAAGAATGTTGAGGCATGAAATTGATAACGGAGCATGTAGTAAATTGTATAAGAAGGATATATTGGGAAATGTTCATTTTCAGGAAGGAAAGGTGAATGAAGATTTTCTTTTTAATGTGAATGTTTTAAAACAAAAGACACTTAAAATATATTGTATTACTGATCCCCTATATTATTATAGAATAAGGGTAAGGAGTATAACTCAAGATGTTCATCCTGAACGTTTCCAATTTGTTACTAATGCTTTGGATATGAGAAGAAAGAATGATTCTATTACTTTGGATATCAGCGAGTATTTTGACGCTCATTTATTTTATGAAATAATTAATTTCCCTATTTTCCTTTGGCGCAAAGGAAATGTGTCTCATTTTAAAAAAGAATACGAATTCTGTTTAAAATATTTAAAGAATAATCTGTGTTTAATATTGAGGTCAAAACATTTGTCTATTAAAGAAAAAATGAAACTTTTAGTTTTGCTTATATATCCTAGCTTCTACTTTAATTCATAAATTATAGTTGATTATGGAGATTCAGTTTAGTGTGATAATTCCAGCCTATAATAATCTAGTGTTGTTAAAGAACGCTGTTGCTTCTGTTATATGTCAGGAAGATGTATCTTGGGAAATCATTATTGTAGATGATTCTACTAATACTGAAATAGAAGATTATGTGAGTAAGTGGAACAATAAGAAAGTAAGATATATTCATAACCATCCCAATTTAGGTGCAGTTAAAAATTGGAATTATGGACTAAGTCTAGCTAAAGGTAAATATCTTATAATAATGCATCATGATGAATGTTTTAAAGATTTTAGAAAAGCTTTACGAGTTTACTACGAACGGGTTATTTTAGGTAATCAGATCATTATATCTGATTTGGAAATTATAATGAATGCTCGGCATCTAAAGCGTATGGGAGCACCTCATAAAATTAGAGAATATATATTAAAACATGTACCTTCTCTTTTGTATTTTTATAATTTTATAGGTCCTGTTTCTTGCCTTTGTTTCAGCAAGGAGCTGATTACAACTTTTAATGAAGAGTTGGTATGGTTGGTAGATGTTGATTTTTATTATAGACTTTTTCTTAAATCTAATAAAAAAATTTCTTATTGTAGTAATATCGTTCGGTCCATTCATGGTCATAAAGGGCAGATATCTCAAAATATCGATATATTGAGAAAGAATAAGGATGATGTAAAAGTTTTATGTTCTATTCCTCGATTATCTTTAGCTCAAAAAATATTTATTAAACTATCCTATTTATATCGGAAAGTCAAGTATTTAATTTTAAAGTTATTATGAAGATAGTTAAAATATTGGGAGGGCTAGGTAATCAAATGTTTCAATATGCTTTATATCTTGCTTTAAAGAAACATTTTCATGATGAGAAAATAATGATAGACACATCTTGTTTTATTGGATATCCTTTACATAATGGATTTGAACTTGATAAAATTTTTTCTTTAAATACACCAGTAGCTACTTGGTGGGATATATTAAAAGTTGGATATCCATATCCTAATTACAGATGCTGGCAAATTGGTAAATATATAATGCCTAACCGTAAAACAATGTGTGTAGAGAGTAAAGATTTCACATACGATAATAGCGTTCTTACACAAGCTGGAGATCGCTATTTTGATGGTTATTGGCAGCATGAAGAGTATTTTTGTGATGTTCGTAGCGTTATTCTTAAGAAATTTGCTTTTCCACCTACGATGGATGAGCGGAACAGAGCATTGATTGAGAAATTAAGTCATACAGAAAGTGTTTCTCTACATATTCGTAGAGGGGATTATGTAAACCATCATCTATTTCGAGGTATCTGCGATTTAGACTATTACAAACGAGCTGTTGAATATATGGAAAAACAGGTTACTCCTCATGTGTATTGTATCTTTTCCAATGATATTGAATGGTGTGAAACTCATTTACGGGATTTGCTACCTAATAAGGTTATAATCTATGTGGACTGGAATAAAGGTGCACAGAGTTTTGTGGATATGCAACTCATGAGTCTTTGCAGCCATAATATCATCGCTAATTCCTCATTTTCATGGTGGGGGGCGTGGCTGAATTGTAATCCATATAAGGTGGTTATTGTCCCTCAAAAATGGCTGAATATACAGATAGAAGATCCCATCCCAAATAGTTGGATAAGAATCTAAAAAGAAGAACATAAAATGAAAACTCGTCTTTACTACATTGACAATCTGAAAGGCTTTCTTATTTTTCTCGTTGTTTGGGACCATTGCATCCAATCTTCAGACTTGGACTTTGACAACAATATCATTTTTAGGTATATCTATTCTTTTCACATGCCGTTGTTCATGGTAGTCAGCGGATTCGTGAGTTATAAGCCTGACTTAACGTGGAATACGGTGCGAAAGCGTTTCAAACAATTGATTATTCCTTTCCTAGCATGGGTGATGATAAGCTGCTGTATACATCTTGACTGGCACAGATTCTTTGACGAAATAATATATCTGGATACCGGACTGTGGTTTCTATGGACTTTGTTCTTCATTGTATTGCTAATGAAATTATGCGATTCAGTCCGTTCATGTTTGAATATCAGGTTAGAGTATGTCGTTTGTGTGCTGTCATTGTTACTGATAGGCCTGATGGTCGCTCTGAAATTCAAATTGTTCGGATTTCAATTTATAGCTTGGTATTTTCCTTTTTATGCCATAGGCTTTTGGGGTAGAAAGTATCAAAATCTGTGGGAGAAGTCGGAACATGTCATTTCCTGAGGGTTGTTGGCTTTATTCCTGTTTATAGCATATTAGTGGATGAGAAAAAAACGCCTTTGTTTATGGAGGAAAACAGACACATGATATATAATTATGCATACAAATTTATAGTAGCAGTAGTGGTAATTGCCGCTTTTATTCCTCTATTCCGACAGTATGTTAATAATAAATATTAATAATATCTAAAATAGGGGGGCAACATTGGGAATTTATGCTATTCACCAAACTATTATTACTCTATTTATTTCCTGTCTCGATATTAATACTCTCAACTGCCTTATTGGTTATATGTATGTGGTATGTGGATGATGGTTTTAATAATGAGCTATTTGTGTTATATTCTGATAGGAAAGAATCATTACTTGTCTTTGTTGCTCTTAGGTAAGTAACAATACATTGTATATTTACTATGAAATTCTCTGTATTGCTTTCTTTGTACCACAAAGAAAGCCCGCTATTTTTATTTAAGAGTCTATGCAGTATTTTCAGCCAGACTTTGCTTCCCGATGAGGTTGTATTGGTAGAAGACGGACCACTCACACCGGAACTGTATGAAGTCGTGGAAGAGTTTGTACATGAACACCCTGAAATGAAACGTGTTGTCTTGGAAAAAAATAAGGGATTAGGTGAAGCCCTCAATGAGGGATTGAAGCATTGCTCTCACGATCTAGTAGCTCGTATGGACACAGATGATATAACGAAACCGAAGCGTTTTGAAAAGCAGGTGAAAATTTTTCAAAAACATCCGGAAGTGGATGTGGTGGGATCATGGATTGATGAGTTTGAGGGGGATATTTTACATGTGGTTTCTGTGAGAAGGCTTCCGGAATGCCATGAAGATATTCTCAGTTTTGCAAAAAAAAGAAATCCTATAAATCATCCAGTTGTGATGTTTAGGAAAGGAGCGGTATTTGCAGCGGGAGGATACCAACATTTTCCTTTGTTTGAGGATTATTATTTATGGGTTCGTATGTTGATGAATGGAGCAAAATTCTATAATATCCAGGAGAGCCTGTTGTATTTCCGCTCTTCTCCGGATATGTTCAAAAGGAGAGGTGGATTGAAATATGTCGGTACAGAAGTACGTTTCCAGAATTTTCTTTTGAGAAGTCATTTTATATCATTTCCAAGATATGTCCAAAATGTTATTATCCGGGTTGTAACTCGAATAATGCCTAACAGATGGAGGGCATTCCTATATAAAAAAAAGCTAAGATAGCAAACATGTTTTTATTGCATCCAAGATCAGGGTATAAAGACATTTCTTTTATATTAAATCAATCAAAACAACATGGAACAACAGACTGATGCGTTCATTCCTGACGGGATGAATGCTTTTCAACGTAATATCAAACGGATAGGGGACTGTTTGATAGCATTCATCGCATTGATCATTTTTTCTCCCTTGTTTTTATACTGTTATATCGCTGTAAAGCGTGAGGATGGTGGTCCCGCCATCTTCAAACAGGAAAGAATAGGACGTTTTGGTAAACCGTTCAATATCTATAAGTTTAGGAGTATGCGTCTGGATGCTGAGAAGTTCGGACCGGCTTTATATAAAGGTGGGGAAGATCCGAGATTGACAAAAATCGGCAAGTTTCTTCGTGAGCATCATCTGGACGAGCTTCCTCAGTTATGGAATGTGTTTATCGGTGATATGGCCTTTATCGGTCCACGTCCTGAAAGAAAATTCTATATTGACCAGATAATGGAACATGATCCACGTTATCGTTTTTTATATCAGATACGTCCGGGGGTGACTTCTTATGCCACGCTTTATAACGGTTATACCGATACAATGGAGAAGATGCTTCGTCGTCTTCGTTATGACCTGTTCTATCTTGAGCACCGTTCCTGGTTTTTCGATTTTAAAATTCTTGTAAAGACTTTCCTCAATATCGCTTTCGGCAAGAAATTCTGATGATTATTCCCTCTTTCCGTCTTTATCATTTCGCGGTAAAATTGATATGGAAATCCATGTTGGTTCTTACTTTTTGCTTCTGGACAGGTATAACTGTTCTATTTTATCTTGTGAACCATGTTGCCATATGGGTTGAGTATGGATGGTGGTTGTTTCTTATGATTTTTGGAACTTATTTTCTTTTTATGGATGTGAGGTTGATGGTGATGATTATGCGTCATGAGGAAAAGAAAAAATGGAAACGGTACAGGTTAAAAAATAAATTTGAAGAATGAGATCTAATAGAATTTTCATAAGTGTATTACTCGTTTTTCTGTTTTTTATACCGACAACAGTGATTTCCCAGATCAATTATGGTACAACTGGCTTAATGAATATGCCTACAGCCGATATGCAGAGGGACAAAACTTTCATGGTTGGAGGTAATTGGTTGAATCATCACGCTACAGTACCGAGATGGTGGTATGATACATGGAATTACTATATCAATATAACAGTTTTTCCCTGGTTGGAAGCTGGTTATTTATGTATTGGTCATAAAGCTGTTCCTGTGGATTATGGTAATCGCTCTGGTTTTTGGGTTCCTTCTACTTATGGTAAGTTTGTCAATCAGGACCGTTCTTTTCATTTTCGTCTTAGAATCTGGAAAGAAGGCTGGTGGAAATCATGGACTCCCCAGATAGTTATAGGTGCTAATGATGGAATTGGAGATTCAGCCAATGGTGGTTCATTATCGAATCTGTCGGAACAGGATTATGGAAATGGTTTCTTGAACCGTTACTATCTGGCTATAACCAAACATCTTTATTTTGATAACATCGGTACATTGGGTGGACATATCTCATGGATTTATAGCAACCGTTTTGATAACAAGCTTAATAATCCTGCTTTCGGTGCTAATTTTCGTTTTGGCCTGAAAGAAAATGGTTCGTTGATGAACAGGATTATTAATGGTGTGAATCTGATGGGTGAGATTGTTCCGGGTTATACTGATGTGAGATCTGATCTGACATTTGATTCTGATGCCTCGAAGTATCAGGTAAATATAGGAATGGAATACAGTTTCTGGAAAGACTATATAAATGCAGTGGTGGAACTTAATAGGTGTCGTTATTTTTCCGGTGGGCTGGTGTTCAAGGTGCATCTGAAATAAAAATTGATGGTAATATCTATTGTAGTGGTAAGGTATCTGTTTTCATGGATACCTTTTTTATTTATATTCTTTGAATTATTGCCTTAATTTTGTACAGATAGTCTTGTCATGAAGAAAGAAGTATTTTATGTTATATTACTTCCGGTCTGTGAGAAACAGGAAGTGATTTCTTATTCAACGTTGCTTTCAATATGATGGTGGCGTTTTTTATTCTGCATATCATTTGTTTATATCATGTAATCTGCATCTTTATAATATTGCAAGGTAAAATATAAATTTATTTTTCACTTGTTTGTTCTTACTTATGAAGGCATGATAAGCTGATTATCAAAGTATTTAGTTTTGTGGAGAGGTTATTTCGGAAGGGGTAGCCTCTTTGTTTTTTATATTGCTTGTTGAAATGGGTGGATGGATAGAGCCGTTACTGTCTTTCACAGACCATAACAGATGATTTTAGGGTTTTCACAATAAAATTAAAAAAGTCCCGTTGTAAGAATAGTAGAAGAGCCTATTCCGAATATAAAAATGCAGCCGTTTTGATCTTTGGTTTATTATTCCTATTTTTGTATTTATCAAGTCCTGTTGTGATCTGTAAAATAATAAATCTTATTGGGCTGAGTGTTCCTAAAAAAGATCACTTACAGGACTTGATTCTTGTGATGTGGAAAAAAATGAAGGAGACCGAACATTTGTATGGTTCAATCTCCTTTTTATTGGCTATTTCTTTCTTGATTTATATTTCCTACGTTCACATCCGAAAGTATTATGAGAGTAGGCATATTCAATTATTTCAGTAATATCATAATTCGGAATAAGCTCTTCGATGAATGACTTGGCTCTGTTTTTCTCTACTCCTGCCTTACATAGAACTCCAGCATAAGACATCGTAGTATTATTCCTCCCGTTGGCTATTGATTTTCCAGTCCAGATTTTCCCAAGGATACGGATTATACTGTCATCTGAAACAACTTGTCTGCTCAGAGTGTTTAGGAAATTGGCTACATAAGAATCATCCTCCGTCATTATTTCAGTTCCTGTTTCATCCCTTATAATGGTTTCTGTTACAGTATCAAGTATAATAGGCTTAGGGGTAGATGGAACAAAATGAAAAGGCTGAGGATTAGGATTTTTCCATAGGTTCGGATCATAGCTCAGAAAATTACCTCTGGCCAAATCCACCGTACTTGTATCTTTCTCAGGGCAATCAAAGAGTTCCAAAAGTTGATTATACAGGTCATAATGATAAAGCGGTTCATAATTATCATGAAGAATAATCGCTTTATAACCCTTACCGCTCGGAGTGACATAATAGGCATAGATACATGGAAATCCTTGTAACCATTTTCCGAACTCATCCATCTTCTCCGGCTGAATATGGTCGAAATCCAGAGCGGTGAATGAAGAATAGTGAATCAAATCGCTTCTGTTCTTCGTCTTGAAAGTTCCGTTCCATGTTACAGCCGGAAGTTTCATCTTGGCTTTCTCTTTTTCTTCCTTGGTCTTGGCTTTCCTTACCGCATCAACTTTCCCGGCTACATGATAATAGTTGTCGGTCTTGATTATATCCAGTACCTTGTCTATATCATATTCTTCAGGGTGATTGATGTCTGTAATCCTGCCGAACAATGATATTTTTTTTCGGATATGGGAGGCTATTCTAAACACAGCGACCTTTTTACCTTCCATTCGGTTGGTCCTATCCTCACAAGTCAAGTAATCGGAAATATCAGAAGCACTTGGATTACCGGGAATATCGAGTTTGGAATATATGTTTTGAAGTAATTCCTTGACCTCCGCTTTCGTATAGTCCTTTCCAACCCTCAGCACTTTTATCAGTTCCTCCGCTATTTTATCTTTAGGAAGTTTATCAAAAGGAGCAGGTTCAATGGCTTGTCTGATATAGTCCTCTCTCCAATGCAATGCTTTAAAACCTTCCTTTCCGAGAGCATCATAATAGGTCTTGAATTTCTTCTCTATAAAGGTACATTCATCCAACAAATCAGGAATAGTATCATGGAGTTCACAATACATCTTTGCTTTTCTGGAGAATTGACAGTCCTTGTTCCACTCGCTGAATAATTTCTGTATCTCAGGATTGTCACTGTCTGTTGCTCTGATAACATTTACACCGGAACTTAAAGCCCTGTACATGGAAAAGTCACTCCGATAAATCTGATCTGAAACTTCCCAGGCTCTCCGTTCCGCTATTTCAAGGATTTCATTTTTAACTATCCTTACGTTATTATCCTTATCCTTCACGATACAACAATAATGCTCCTTATGCCCTTGCTGTCTGATTGTATTCTCCATAATTTGAAGCTGATCATTTTTATGTGGAGCAGCTTCGTAGTTTTCTATTTGTCGGTTGGTGCTGTCGTTCTTTTCCTTGATTGATTTCTCCAAAGCCTCTTTCGTCACTTTTGCTTCCCGTGTATTATAATATAAGGTGGCAGAATTACGGAAAGGGTTCTCTTCCAGCCTCTGCCTTCCTATAATCTGTTGAAGATCCACAGAGACATCTATCGTCATGCTGCTTACTTTGGGATTGGCAAATATATAGGAATAGGCATTGGTGGAATAGAAATCGGCTCCCACATAGACAGTCGAGGTGCAGAAGGTGAACATCTTATGTGGCTCTCCCTTACCCGGAATCTCTTCTATCCTGAACTTCATTCCGGTCTGCCTTGATAACTCATCCAGTTTCTTTATATTGTCACTCTTGGAGGAACAGATGATAGTGGTCTCTTCCGGTTTCAATCCGGACTTCTTGATAATCTTCTTAATCTCAGAAACAGAATTGATATAGAAAACGACTTCCTTCGCTATAAACTCTTCACCGTTTACCATCGTACTCCTGCCATTTCCTGAACGATATTTCTCTATCAATTCCTTACATAGTTCCAATACTGGTTTTCTGGACTTTATTACCTCTACATCGGGTAACTTTGTCATACTCTCCGGCCAAAGTAATTCATAGATGGGTAGAGACTTGAATTGTACCGTCATATCCAGATAAGATTCAAGAAAAGGAGTGGCTGAAAGATAGATTACTTGGGTGAACTTCTGTAGTACTTCCGACAATTCATACTCTGTAGTCGGTTTGAAATGGCAGTCATAGAAAATAACCTGAAACTCATCAACCACGACGATCCATTCACTCAGATTCTCCCCTAAGCCAACCAATACTTCCATGATTTTCCCAAGCGAGTCATAGGTAGTCAGAATCTTCTTCCCTCCATGTTTGATATATTCCTGAAGTTCGGAGTTAAAAGTCAGGATCTCTTTTTCACTGCCTGTCTTGCTTTCAAAATACTTCTTTTTGTCTCCCTGAAAACGGTAAAGATGAAGGCTGTCGGAAAGATGTTGGGAATACTTGTTATAAAGTAGATGTTTCCTTGGACCGGCTAAAATTACTTTCTTGTCGGAACGGATATACATTTCTGTAGCACCACAACCACAGATCCGTTTATTGAGGATGAAAGCCCTGTCGTTGGGTAATAATTCCCAAAGTTTATCCCAATCTGACAAATACTTGATACCGGATGGAACGCTTATTTGTATTTTCTTCATTATCCTATAGGTTTTGATTAGTGGGTTAGTCAGAGACAGAAGGCTATACGAAGTATAAGTATGGTACATAACCCGAAGGGGTGGAATAATTTATCTACATAAATGCTTACTCTTTAAGCTTTTGTACATCTTTTGTACACTTTTTTATTCCACTTCACCATCCCTTCCTTCGGAAGAGTTATGTATTACATTCCACTACGTTCCATACTCTTGTCTCCGACCAACCCTGATTATTCATTTATTGATTGTCAGGTAACTTGAAATTGGGATTATTCCAGTTTACTTCTTTGGTCAGCTTATCTATATCCTCCTTCTTCCTTTTCATATACTCTTGATATTCAGGACTGCTTTCTTCCACCCATTTAAGATTTAAGGCATGAAAATCCTTGTAATCCATGTTCTTATGAAGTACCCTTGGCCTTTTCATTGTAGATTTATCCCCATCTACATATTCTGCCGCAGCCATCAGATCATCAACATCCGCAGTCTTATCTTCATAGTTTCCCCACTTATTCTTTCGCCTATAGGAAACATAGGGATGCTCTATTGCCTTCATCGAATCTGTGTCGCTGTCTCCGATTTCTTTCACAATAGGTAATGCTTTTTTCTTATCAAGTATTGTTCCATCAACTTTCACTTCCAAACCATTATCTAATTTACGTTTGGTGGCTGTTGGTTTATACTTCCTGACCTCTTTCCATTCAAGGTTATTGGCTTGACAGTTTCCTAAGTCGCCATCTTTATGAATCAGAATATATTTCTTTCCGTCATCAGGCATGGGGTTATAAGCATCGGCAACAGCTTCATCCAATTGAACGGTTTTGGGTTTGACATTCAGGAATTTTGAACCGTTTATATCAGTATGGATCTGTAAAAAACGATTCCAGGACGAATCATTATATTTCCGATAAGCACGAGTTCCAGCCCAATTTACCCAAATGTTATATTTCATGCTGTATCTTAGCGTTATACCACTGACTACTATATCAAGCGGCTGTTTCTTATAAATCTTTGACATTCTTCTTATTGCTTTTAATGGTTAATAAAATGTTTCTTTCTTCTCTCAGGTATTTTACCAAAGAGTTATACGCTTCGCATCTTCTACGTTTTCTTGGAATTACAGCAAGAAGTTCACTCAATGTAACTTCAATGTTGAGACCGGAAACGAAATGTTCCTCACCGATATACTTTACCAGTGCTTCGACATCATCTTTGAATTTTTCCGGAGTTATACTTACTTTTTGGACGATAACATCAGGAGCAGTATTTTCCTGACGATCCAATGAAGATTCTGAACCTTCAATGGATATGCTATTCAATTTTAAAATCATTTTCAGGAATAAGGTTCATAAGGTTACAGAGGAGCGTTTTAGCGATTTGGGGCGGATTATGGCTCTGAAATTCCTAAATCTGATTATTTGTGGAGAAGCCTTGTTATTTGTATATTTAGGCTTCCCCACTGTTTATTGTCAAGGTTTTATCTTTCTTGGAGTCGGATAAGCGTGGTATTCTTTTCCGTCCAAAAGACACCCGTTCTCTTTAGCGCTACGTTTCACTCCGTCAGCACTCCAAGTACCCCATTGTTTGAAAAAGAAAGCTGTACCTGTGGAAGCGTCACACTGGGATTTAATATTCAAAATCCAGTCCTTTTCCATCTTTCTGGCTCTATTACCAGATTCACCGCCAACGATAACCCAATCAATATCAGACAAGTCAAGTGCTCCCAGGTCTTCCAACAAAGGCTCGCAACTGAGGAACCGTACCGGAGCATCCAGTTTCTTCAGGTAATCAATGCGATCTTTCACCTTCTGATTCTCAACAGTAACACCGAGCCAGACATTTTCAGGAATGGTATGAACTGAAAAATATTTATACATTCTATCTGCCCGTTTTGTCAGAATCTGAAATGTATGCTGTGGGCACTGGTTGATAACTTCCATTACTTTGTCAATGAAATCAAACGGGATTTCTATATGGAAGAAATCACCCATACTTGCCACGAACACAAGCTTGTTGCCTTTCCACCAAAAGGGTTCGTTCATACACTCGGGATGTATGGTCGGAGTAAAACCGTTCTGATACTTCGCTTGTCCCATAGCTTGTAGTCGTTTAACCATAGCTTTCGCATAACAATCATTACATCCGTCACTTATCGGAGTACAACCTGTCATTATATTCCAAGAAATGCTAGTCCACGAGATTTTTGTATTATTACTCATATTTTTTTCATTGTTATTTTATTATTAAAACTCAACATCCACCTGTTTCTAAGCCATTTATACTCTATACCCGGGATGTTTTCAGGCATAGAAAGGGCTGTAATGGGAATTTTTTGTTTTCTCATTATCCAAAAGTTTTTAGAAAGTTCAATTATGAGCAAGCAAGCCGGCACCTATGCTTGCTAACCAATATCAGAATTTCAAGCACCTATAGGAGACCATTTCAATGCCAATCTCCTCATCCCTGATTGCAGATTGTTGTAAAGCATACCAAAGGTTAAGATCCTTCCCGGCAATAACCAGTTTCTTTTCCAGAACCTCATCAAGGGAAGTAACAAGTTCTCCGTTATCATCGACTATGGAAATACCACGTACCAGATAATCGTAAGCAGATACCACATGAAGTATTATCTTACTCTCTAAAGGGCACTTCAACCGGCATTGTAGTTTGTTGATGATTCCGGTATCAAGTTTGGTCCTTTGAGGGAGACAGAGAATATATCCATCACTCCTAAGTTGATCTAATGTTTTCATCATCACGTTCTTTTATCAGTTTATAATTGTTTTTTCCTACGTTAAAGCGATGTTTTGTCTTTTGGGGAACAGAAATTGTAGTCAATGAAGTACAATTTGCGAAGGCTCTGGGGGCAATTTTAATTAACCTGGGGAAACTGATTTTCTCCATATACACATTCCCCTCAAAAGCACTCCCGCCTATTTCCATAACCCAGAACGGCACATCAAATTCCCGTTTGTTAGAAAAATTAAAAATCAGTGTACCGTCAGCCGTATATAGACATTCATCCTGGATTTTGAAATATTCAGACAGGTTGTCAATTTCCCTTATACCGGAATAGGCAAAAGGATTTCCTATGATTTCCTTCAAGCTATGTGGTAATGTGATACGGGTTAGGTTTGGGCACTTCCAAAACGCTTCCCGATTTATGCATTCCACTCCTTCCGGCAGGTGTACATGTTCAAGATTGGTACAGCCGAACAATAACTTTTCCGGTATTTCTGTTACCTTTGGAGGAATGGCTATTGAGTTTAGAGCCATCCTTTGAAAAGCTCCTGAACCTAATTTAGTAACCGAGTCAGGTAAATCCAAGAATTCGGTCTTATTGGAAAAAGAGAGGGTAGCAAAAGCATTATCCGAAATACTCTCTGTTCCGTTTTCGACAGCATAATAACAGCACTCTTGATTCAATAGCTTTAGAAATACCTTTCCATCGCCTGAATATAATGCACCATTACACTCTTTGTTCTGATTTTTCATCATTTAAAATTATAGTTGATCCCCCACCACGAAGATGGGGGAAGTTGTTTTATGAAAGAATTTTTTTGATTTTGTCAAGATTGGATGATTTTTTGGGTGAGGCTACACTGGAAACCATCCTGTCGTACTCCTCTTCCGCATTTAAAGCCAAAGCCTCGTACTCTTCCTTTTTGCCATCCTTTTTGATTTCCTTCTGGAAATTTTTCCATGCTTGGGTTATTACTTCTGTTTTTTGGCTTACAGAATCGGCTTTTATGGCGGCAAGTAGTGTCTGTTTGGACAAAGAAGTGATAAAAAGCATCAGTTGATCCATCGTTTCAGCTTTCTGTACATCAGAAACGGCATTATAGGCTGCAATGACAGCATCAATGATGGCACTGTTCCTCTTCATCCGTACTTCATTTCTACATGCTACCTGGATGGCTCTGCGTATTCTGTCTCCACGCTCTATTTCAGCATCCGTACCTCTAAGTTCATCAGACAGTTTATTGTAAAACAGCGCATCCTCAAATTTCTGTTTTCTATAGCCGTCAATCATCTTGTAAATTTTCCACGCGGCACGCTGGGTCATCTTATCCTCATTCACGCATTTTTCTATACTGGAAAGAACAGTCCTGCCCTCTTTTTCAAAAGTCTGTACCAGAAGTGTTTCGGTATCACGATGATTCCATTTCTTACAGGCAAGATTATATTCTCCAATAAATGCTCCTATAGGAACATCTTTAGGAATATTCACCAGTTCCATTCGTGCATCCAACGGAATGTTTCTGGTTTCTTCACTAGCTAGCCAAAGAGCAAGAGCATCCACTTTGTGCTGCCCGTCAAGAATGCAATAATACATATCTATATTAGGAGTGGCTAATGTAAGAATATTGCCTGCGCGATCTTTAAGAATATGACCTTTTTCTATCAGTTTTCGGGCTGCTACAACCTTAATGTCATTTAGCATACCGACACGCTTGAAGGAGCCAAACAGAAATTCCACATGTTTCATGTCGATTAACCGGTTTTTATCAAGATATGCAAATTTTCCACCGGCTCTATGGAAATCAAAAACTCCTACCTTCTCACCATTACTTAATTTTATTAATAGTTTAGCTTTGAGGGCTTCCCCATCTATTTGCACACTATTTGCAAGCAGTTGTGCTGACTGTTCCTTCTCTTTTGCGCTACAGTTACTATCAGGCGTAGTACTTCCCTGAGGTGTCATACCATTGTTAATACTCTCTACCATCGCTTGGACGGTTGCTTGTTCTGTTACAGAACATAAGTTTTCTGTACTCATAATTTTAAAAAATTAAACTGTTTAAGGTTATGTTCTTTCTCTAGTACAACCTGAAACTCATACGACAACTCCTTCACTAGATCCATACGATCTAATGCGAGGGCTGCTCTTATTTTAAGAAGGAGTTTTTGCTTCTTCTCCATCAGTCGCAGCATTTCTACGTTGTCTATACTTTGTTTCATACTTCATTGCTTTTTGGTATCGCAAAGTTACTGATTTGTCTATAAAAGCTTCTGTATTAGTGTGTTGTATGAAAAAATGAAGAAAACTAAAAGGTAAACAATTGGTTCAAAGCAGAATATGAAGATGAAAAATATGAGTCGTGGGAACTAAAAATGGGACAAATAGGGCAAAGGTGGAGCAAAAATGGAACAAAAAAAGCTATTCTTCCAACAAGAATAGCTTAAATATACAAAATTATAAAGGTTTTGGGGAAGGAAGCCCTTGCGGAACGGGGTTGTTATTATTGATTTCTTTAGTGAAGAATTCCTCCAGTTTTGTTTTAAAATCCTGGGGGGCTTTGTTGGCGTATGTGGAAGGATCACCAGTATATTTATCACAGATGAAAAAAAGTTTTATTCGGTGGTATTTACCAGTTGGAACATTGTTTCCTTTTCTTATCCCTTTTCTTCCGTTGCCCCAATAGAATTGCTTTACGATATAGTAAAGTCTATAGCTGCCAGAATCCTTATCCGTATTCCATTCTATTTTTTTCAAAAGATTATCAGGTTTATGTCTTCCAGTCAAACGGTAGGCGAAACTTTTTTTGGTTTGGATATCGTTTTCTATATATTCTTGTTCTGCTATATAATCAATAAATTCATAGAATTTCTGTACTCCTTGCTTTTTTATAATTTCTTTGATGTCATCTATACAGATACGCTCACAACTGTCAGAAAGCTGTTCAAAATAATCATCGGGCAATATAAAAAAGGAATTTTCCCTATCCTTGTCATTATTGCTTTGTTGAGTAAGGCTGTTTATGTCCTTCTCTCTTTGAGAATAATAGACACCTAATTCAGTTACTCCTTTTTTTCCGTCTGGTGATTCTTTCTTCATTTCCATAGTTTCTGGAAAGACATTAGATATAGGATAATTATCGGGCATCACTAGTTTTTTGCCACTTTCCAATTCTACGAGTTTAATAATCTTTTCTACTTGGGCAAATAAGTTTCTGTTGTTGTTAAGTTCATTAGAATATTTGGAATGATATTTTGCATAAATAGAACTTAGCCACCAAAGCTTACGAAAAGTAGTTATATAGTTTTGAGATATATTGTCCAGAATCCATTGGCTGCTTATTCTATTAGATGAGGTGATTTTATCTAAGGTGACAGCCAGACATGTCGCTAATGGATTATCTTTTTGTTTTATTATAGCACTATAGGACAAATTTTCATCCTTTGTAATGAAACTTTTGATTTCGCCTTTGAAACATAAAGCATTAAATAACGTAAAGCAGGGATTAACTGAAGAAGTATTGGTATAAAACAATTCAACGAATGGCTCTGTAACCAAACAGAGAAGATAACCTGAGATGTGTTCCTGTAGTAAATATCCGAAAATACAATCATTGGGATATAATCTTTCCTCTCCAAAATTGATTGAATCCTCATCTTTAAACAACTTCTTTTTTAGCAAACTGGATGATTTATCGATTAGCCCTAATTCACACTCTCTTATCAGTGCTGTTATCTCATCAAGTATTTCTAATCCTGCAAGTGAGATCTTATGAGTGCTATTTGTTAATTCATTGCGACATTTCAAAAAATAGTTGATTGAATTTGCTACTGATTTTGCAGATAATTTAACATGATAGGCTAAAAGGATAGCAATTTCTAAAAACAAGGCAATGTCCATGTTTTGAGTCTCAACATTATCCTGTAAAAACGATATTATTTTTTTCAATAAAGGATATTTAGCGAAAAAAGATAAGTCACGAACAGAACATTTGGTATAATTGAGAATATTCAGCTCTCTTTGGAATTTTCTCTTCGGAGCTTCAAATTCCAAATATTTATTTTTTCTTGTCTCAGTTGATAAATTCCATGCAGGAAACTCTCCTATAATGTTAGTAAGGTTAATCATATAACTCATGCAGTTCTGTTTTTTATATGAAAAATTAGTTTATACAAAGAGAAAGAATAATTCTAAACCAATTGTATAATTAATAATCTCTAGTTAAAATTGAAGAAACGTTATGATTTTCTGCATTCTCTTATTCCCATTTTCTTTTTTTTCGTCCTTTTTCCTCTTTTTCTGGTTATTCTTTCTATATAAACCATTGGTACACAGTTCATCATATCTTCATTCCAATATGCTTTCTTGTGGAGGGTATTAACATAGAACATATCCTTGAGAGTAAAAATAATGCCATCCAGTCCCTGCTCTTTGAATTGTTCTATCTTTTTTTTCTTGTCAGTATCATGGATAGTTTTGATCGTCACCTTTTTCCAAAAGGATGTTGCCTTACCTTCCCACGGTTCGATATAAATATCCGTAATGTATCTGTGGGTGATTTTTCTCATGGTTTCTATATCTGTCCCATTTTTCAAGGTTTCATAGGACTGATTGAGAGAATCAATCATATCATCAAAGGTAATGTCCGCTTGAATCTGTTTCTCCATGTTTAATATTGCAGCTTCATACTTTCTTATATTACCTTGCTCTACCTTTATTATATCATTTTGCTTTTGGGCCAGTTCTTCATATTTCTCTTTTGTGAAGCGGCCATGGACAAAATAATTCTCGTCAAGATCGGAACGTCTCTGCATGGTCGATTCCAATACTTCACGTGAATGGGCTATCTTCTGATTGTAAACCTGTATTTCTTTCTCATAGTTTTCTTTGGCATTATTCCGTTTATTGATCATATCCTCATGTAATTCCTGTAAAGCTACATACCATGCCAATGACTCAATCATATTAATATTGATGTCTGGAGAATGGGATAATCCTTTTTCTACGGCATTATGTTTTACCCTACATGAATATGTTGCATCCATGAGATTAACTGAATATGACGCACCACAAGAACAACGGATTAAAGGTGTCAATAGGTGAGGCGTTTTTGCTTTGGGGCGAGTTCTATTTTCTTCTCTTTTCTTACGGCATTTCTCCCATGTATCATCATCTATAATCTGAGGGTAGATATTGTTACTAGTCCTTATGCCACGATAAATCGGATTCTTTAGTAAACCATACATTTCTGCTTTTACATTGGTAATAGATAGGTTTTTAAAATAACCTCTGGACTTTAATTCTTTTCCTAATTCTGCCAAGCTGTATTCGCCGGAAATATACATGTCAAAGATAAGGCGGACCAATTTGGAATCCTCTTCATCAATTTCCCAATAACCATCTTCGGAAACTTTATAACCTAGTTTTATTTTTCCACCCATATATTTACCTTTATTATAGCCTTCTTTTTTAGCTCTGGAAAAACGGGCAATCTTATTCCTCATTTCAGATTCTGCAAGTTGGGCATATAGGGTGAAGATTGTTTCGGCACCTTCATCAATAGTCCTGTCATCTTTGAGTAGTCTAATTCTAGGCTCTTTGATGATTAGTTGGATTCCCTTGGTAGTAAGATATTCAAGGATACTGAATAATATTTTTTTTCTTCTGGCTATACGTGAGATTTCCCAAGCGAATACACAGTCATATTCACCTGTTTCAAGCAGCTCTTTCATACGGTTGAGACCAAATCTTTCCTCCTCATCCAATTTTATAGCACTTTCTTTAGTAGCTATTGAAGAAATGTTCTTATCTTTATACCCATAGAAATGAGCCAAGTCATATAGCTCATTTTCCTGTTCTTCATAGGATTGGGCTTCTGTAGAAACTCTGACTAGTAATATACATTTCATAGTGAAAGAATATATTATTGGTTACGGATACAAATATAGAAAAAAAAATATTCACCACCAAATCGTATATTTATGTTACTTGCGAAATTGTATGATGGGGACTACGGAAAGGCCGGATGGCAATCAGTGAACTGTCTTTTCCTAATTTTCCTGCTACTGAATGTATTTTAGTCGTTTCCAGACTTTCACCCAATGAAAGGGGAGGGAGAATGCTTGGCATGCACTTTGCCATCATGGACTTCCCACTTCCGGGTGAACCGATCATAATCAGGTTGTGTCCTCCGGACGCGGCTACTTCCAATGCGCGTTTTACACTTTCTTGTCCTTTCACATCAGCAAAATCGTATGGAAAGCTACTTTGGTGTTCATAGAATTCCTCCCGTGTATTGACGATGCTAGGCTCCAGATTGCGTTCATTATTGAAAAATTCGATGACCTCTTTGATATTTTCTACGCCATATACTTTCAGGTTGTTTACTACAGCAGCTTCCCGCGCATTTTGTTTGGGAAGTATGAAGCCTTCAAAACCTTGCTCGCGGGCACTGATAGCTATGGAGAGGGCTCCTTTGACTGGTTGAAGGCTTCCATCCAGGCTAAGTTCTCCGATAATAAGATAACGTGAAAGTTTTTCTTCCGATACGATTTGGGTAGCGGCCAATATTCCGATTGCTAGCGGAAGGTCGTATGCAGACCCCTCCTTGCGTATGTCGGCAGGGGCCATATTCACTACAATTTGACAAGTGGGGAATTTATATCCGTTTACCTGTAAGGCGGAAATAATACGTTCATGACTTTCTTTCACGGCCGAGTCCGGCAGACCGACAAGGAAGAATTTTATACCTCGTGAACTATTTACTTCAATAGTTACAATGGTAGCGTCGATACCTTGAACGGCTGCTCCATAGACTTTTACCAGCATTCTTTTATTTTTTATTTTGTCTCTTTCGAGCACGTTCTGCCTCTTTGGCGGCTTTTTCTTTCTCTTTATCTTGTTCTGTCAGCTGTCTCACTTTGTCTATCAGTTCTTTGCCCCGTATATCTTGTGTGATGACCCGCTTGTCAGGACCTATCAGTATATTGGCAGGAATCCGGGTTATGCCTTGTTGCTTGACAATGGAATTGTTCCAGCCTTTGAAATCGCAAACTTGTTTCCATTGCGTGGTATCTTTTTGAATGATTTTCTCCATCCATTCCTTTTTATTCAGATCAAGGGAGAGGCTGATAATAACAAACTTGTCTTTTTTCAATGCCTTTTGTACGGATACTAAAGAATCTTGTGTGGCAATGCTTTCTTTGTTCCAGCTTGCCCAAAAATCCAAAAGGACATATTTCCCTTTTACACTGTTCCAGTTGACGGTCTTTCCTTTTTTATCCGTGCACGAGATGTTGGAAACGTAGCGATGTTCTGTCAGTTCTTTTTTCTCACTTAATTTATTCTGGAGTTCTATAATATAAGGTGTGTCTTTTATAATACCGCTTAGTCCTTTTATCAGCTGATCTATGTGGTTGTAATCAGGAAGCGAGTCCTGTACGTAATATTTGTCTATCAGATAGATATTGCTGTACGAGCTTGGGTTGGTTTTAATCAACGAATCCACAGCAGTCATAACAGCTGCCTTGTTATTTTCTAAGGTGCTAAGGTACTGGATATGTTTTGCCAGTTGTGCGTTTTCTCCCTTTCCTTTAACCTCTATCTTTCCGGCCATTCCGTTTAGGGTAACACTTTCTCCTTTATCAGCATATATCGGTAAGATTTGTTTTTCTCCCAATAGTAATGAGAAGATAGTAAATGTGTCAGGGGTAATGGTGTAAGTGAATTTACCTTTTGAGAGGAGTATGGTATCCAGCTTGTAATCGGGTTCTTGATAAAATACTAATATAGTGTCTGAAGGAAGTCCTTTAATGCTTCCTTCCAAGGTGAATGTATTTTTCTTGCCGCAGCCGCTTGCCAGCACAACAAGAGTGAAAAGAAAGAATAGTAATTTTTTCATTTCAAGATATTTTTTGCGAAAATACGCATTTTGTGGCTAAAGGCAGGCATAAATGAAGGTTATTTTACATAAAAAGACCGGAAGCTTCATCACGAAGCCTCCGGTTTCAGTCATAATCATCTAAAAAACTAGACAAGATGATATCTAGTTATATTATTTGATAGCATCAGCGTATTTAGCGAACTCGCGATCGTTAGCAGCTTTTTCAGCCATTGAAGGATCTTTTGCGATTGCGCTCTTGATGCTGCTGCTTACCAATGAAGCATTGTTTGTGCGAGCACCAACGATAGCCATCAAGTAGTCAGTCATTGCATCCGGATTCTTGATTGCAGACAAAGTAGCTTTTGCTTTGTTATAGTCTTTAGCCAAAATCTGAGCTTGAGCGGCACTGTTAGTCTTAGCGTCACCGAATGAGTTGACAGCTCTGTCATACTGGCCTTGTTTGATATATAAGTTACCCAAAGCTTCGCCGGCAGCGTTAGCACCTGTAGCTTTGCCTAAGTAAGTTTCGGCAGCTGCAACATTGCCCTTAACCAATTCGCAAAGACCAAGGTTAGCGTTTACTTCAGGAGCGTTAGCGTTCTTAGAAGCAGCTTGTTTGAAGTAGCTTTCTGCTTTAGCAGCATCACCGGCAGCGAATGCCAATTCACCCAAGTTATTATAAGCACGGAAATCGTTCGGATAAAGTTGAGTTGTCTTGGTGAAGATAGCTTCTTTGCGAGCGTTGTCGTTAGTCAGGGTAGCAGCGTACAATAATTCTTCTACACTCAATACTTTAGGATCAGAGTTGAATGCTTCGTTGATTTCGTCATCGCTACGACCGATGATGTCATAGTTGGCAGTTAAACGGGCACGACGCAACTGAGGCAGGATTTCGTCAGCCAAAGTTTTGTATACAGAAGAGATATTCTTGATTTCAGCTTCTCTTTGTTCAGGATCATTGTACATAGAAAGAACACGTAAGATCAAATCTTTATCCTGCAAGTTTGATTTAGATACCAGTTCTTGGAAGCCTTCCCAGTCTTGTGCAGTGTATTTTGCATCCAGGTTAGTATCAATCTTGCCCTTCTTCAACTGGCGTTCCATATATTTTTCTGTGTTTGCTTCACGGTTTTCAGCCAAACCGGTGTTCAGTTCCACACCACCATCAGGTGAAGCGTATGCAGAAATTTCGATGTTGTTCAGTTTGTAGTTCTTTGTGTCGGCATTAATTTCAGCCACTTTCTTATGGAATTCTTTGATATCGTCAGAATTCAATTCGCTGTTGCGCAAGTTGGCTTGCTGGATCAAGAACATGATGTTGGCAGTCTGAGCATCTTTAATAATGCGTTGGAAAGCATCGTTAGCGTATGATGCGTTAGAGCTGGCAGCAGTAGGCAGTTCAGAAGTCGCGATAACGCCATCAGCGATTTTTACAGAAGGAATAGTGTATGATTTCTTTCCTTTTGTAATCTTGAAATCAAGATAAAGTTCAGAGTTTGCCATTTCGGGAACGTAGTCGAAAGAAGCTTTCATCGTGTAGCTGCCACCTGCCTTGTAAGCGATAGTCTGATTGTTTCCTTCTACTTTTTCTCCTTGGAATACAGCGGGCTGGCCTTTAGCTTCGCCGCCTTTCCATCTCAGAACGGGGGTAACTTCAACAGTTGCGTTCTTCTTGAAATACTTTTCGGGGAATTTACCATTAATTGTCACAGGCACTTTACCACCGATTGCTTCAAGCACTTCAGGGTTAGTTGTGAAATAGTCAGAAGACAATTCTCCCATCTTGCCGCATGATGATAAGGCAAGGACCAATAAAGCCACTAAGGGCAAATACAACTTTTTAATCATAGTTACTTATTAATTTAACGTTTGTAATGTAAAATTCGCTATAGTACGTTTTTGTGCGTCTCTTTGGGGGCAAAGATAGGAAAAACTCTATTATATGCTAGCTTCTTAGCCTGCTTTTTTTTCAATTTATCTTAAAATATTTTAGAATATAGAACCTTTATTATCTTTTTCTCTGAATTTGATGTTACGGGGGTGATGTTCTATGATTTCACTGCGTAGCATATTACGGTCTATATGTGTATAAATTTCTGTTGTCCCGATACTTTCATGTCCCAGCATGCACTGTATGGCACGCAAGTTGGCACCTCCTTCCAGCAAATGTGTTGCAAAAGAATGGCGGAATGTGTGAGGACTGATTTTTTTTTTCAGACCTATCCGGGCTGCCAGTTCCTTGATGATATGGAAAACCATGATGCGGGAGATGTTCTTCCCGAAATTGCTGATAAAGACAAAGTCTTCAAATCCCGGCTTTATTTTCATCAGGTTACGGTCGGTGAAGTAGAGCCTGATTTCCTTGATGGCGCGCGGTGAAATAGGAACCAGCCGCTGTTTGCTTCCTTTTCCTTCCACTTTGATGAAGCCTTCTTCAAAATAAAGTTCGGATAATTTCAGGTTGCAGAGTTCGGAAACACGGAGCCCGCAACTGTAAAGCGTTTCCAGTATGGCCCTGTTGCGCTGTCCCTCTTTGGTGCTGCGGTCTATGCTTCCTATCAGCAGGTCTATCTCTTCTACTGTCATTACTTCGGGCAGTTTGAAACCTGTCTGGGGGGATTCCAGCAATTCTGTCGGATCGGCTTTCAGGTAATCTTCCATAATGAGGAAACGGTAGAAAGAGCGGATGCCCGACAAGATGCGTGCCTGCGAACGGGGGTGGATGCCGATATCATGTAATCCGGCCGAGAAATCTTCCAGATTTTCAAGCCGGACATCCAGAATGTTGATGTTTTCTAATGTAAGATAAGCCAGTAACTTGTCCAGGTCAGTAAGATAAGCATCTACCGTATTGTCAGATAACGATTTCTCCAACTTTAAATATTGTTTGTATTTCACCAATATCTTGTCTGTTTTCTCGGTTCTTTTCATTTCTTTTTTCTACCTTTGTACCCAAATTCCCTGCAAAGGTAGAAAAAGTTCAGATATAGTATAAATATGAAAATACAAATTATTAATGGACCTAATATCAATTTATTAGGCAAACGGGAACCTTCCATTTATGGCGCTGTTTCATTTGAAGACTATCTGGTGGAATTGCGCCATACTTATCCGGACATTGAAATAGCGTATTATCAGTCGAATGTGGAAGGTGAGATGATCAACAAAATACACGAAGTGGGTTTTGATTATGACGGCATCGTGTTGAATGCAGGGGCTTATACGCATACTTCCATTGCTTTGCAGGATGCTATCCGCGCCGTGACAGCTCCCGTGGTTGAGGTGCACATCTCGAATGTACATACCCGTGAGGAGTTTCGCCATAAGTCGATGATTTCCTGTGCTTGTGCGGGAGTGATTTGTGGGTTCGGGCTTCATTCATATCGTTTGGCGATTGAGGCTTTGTTAATGAGAAAATAAAACGTTTAGGTATAATATAAGGTGATAAGATTATGATGTTGAAACAAACAAAAATCGTAGCGTCCATCTCAGATCAGCGTTGCGAGGTAGAGTTTATAAGAGATCTTTTCAAGGCCGGTATGAATGTGGTCCGTATGAATACGGCTCACGCTTCACGTGAAGGTTTTGAAAAATTGATAACCAATGTACGTGAGGTTTCCAACCGTATTGCCATATTGATGGACACAAAAGGGCCCGAAGTGCGTACTACTGCTATTGCGGGCGGCGAGCCTATTCCTTATCAGATTGGTGACAAAGTGAAGATTGTAGGTAATCCTGCACAAGAAACGACCCGTGAATGTATTGCTGTATCTTATCCCGGTTTTGTGCATGATCTTCAGGTGGATGGCGATATTCTGATTGATGATGGTGATCTGGAGCTGCGTGTGATTGAGAAGACAGACGAGTATTTGTTGTGTGAGGTGCAGAATGAAGCTACTTTGGGTAACCGTAAGAGTGTAAATGTACCGGGCGTGCGCATCAATCTCCCTTCTTTGACAGAAAAGGACCGTAACAATATACTGTATGCTATTGAAAAGGACATTGATTTCATAGCACATTCGTTTGTTCGTAATAAGCAGGATGTGCTGGATATCCGTCAGATACTGGATGCATACGGCAGCGACATTAAGATTATCGCCAAGATCGAAAATCAGGAAGGAGTGGACAATATTGATGAAATATTGGAAGTGGCCGACGGAGTCATGGTGGCTCGTGGTGACTTGGGTATTGAGGTTCCTCAGGAACGAATTCCCGGCATTCAGCGTCTGTTGATCAAAAAATGTATTCTGGCAAAGAAACCGGTGATTGTTGCTACCCAGATGTTGCATACCATGATTAATAATCCGCGTCCTACCCGTGCTGAAGTGACCGATATTGCCAATGCTATTTACTACCGCACGGATGCATTGATGCTGAGTGGGGAAACGGCATACGGCAAGTATCCGGTGGAAGCCGTGAAGACGATGGCCAAGATTGCAGCGCAGGCCGAGAAAGATAAACTGGCCGAGAATGACATCCGTATTCCTTTGGATGAAAACTCCAATGATGTAACCGCTTTCCTGGCAAAACAGGCAGTAAAGGCTACCAGCAAACTGAATATCCGCGCCATTATTACCGACAGTTTCAGCGGGCGTACCGCACGTAATATTGCTGCTTTCCGTGGCAAATATCCTGTATTGGCCATCTGTTATAAAGAAAAAACGATGCGTCATCTGGCTTTGTCATATGGGGTGGAAGCTATCTATATGCCCGAAAAGGCTAACGGACAGGCATATTATTTCGCTGCTTTGCGTAAATTGCTGGATGATGGTGTCTTGAGTGAAAGCGACATGGTGGCTTACCTGAGCAGCGGCAAGCAAGGTACTCAGACTTCTTTCCTTGAAATCAATGTAGTGGGAGATGTGTTGAAGTATGCTATGGACTATGTGCTGCCCAACCGCAACCGTTACCTATAATAATAGAAGATAGGAATGAAAGAAACGGACGCTATTGACGAATATATCCTTCAGCACATTGATGAAGAAAGTGATTATCTGAAGGCACTTTATCGCGATACGCACGTCAAGCTTTTACGTCCCCGTATGGCTTCCGGCCACTTGCAGGGACGTATGCTGAAAATGTTTGTGCAAATGATACGCCCCCGTCAGGTGCTGGAAATCGGGACTTACAGTGGCTACTCCGCACTTTGCCTGGCCGAAGGGTTGGAAGAGGGGGCCACGTTGCACACATTTGAGATAAACGATGAGCAGGAGGACTTTACACGTCCCTGGCTGGAAGGTTCGCCTTACGCCGGCAAGATTAAATTTTATATAGGTGATGCGCTGAAGTTGCTGCCTGGCATGAACATTACCTTTGATTTGGCGTTTGTAGACGGTGATAAGCGGAAGTATATTGAATATTACGAAATGGTACTGGAGAAATTATCACCCGGCGGATACATCATTGCCGATAACACATTGTGGGACGGACATGTATTGGAGGAACCGCATCATACAGATCTTCAGACTATTGGAATAAAGAAATTTAATGATTTGGTAGCTGCCGACAAACGGGTTGAAAAGGTGATTCTTCCCTTGCGCGACGGGCTGACAATCATAAGAAAATGTTGAATAATGTGCCAATAGGTTATGCTATGAACCGTATGGCATATTAACAAATTAGCAAACTGAATAATTATTAATTATGGAAACGACCAGACAAAATAAGATTTCTCGTTTGATCCAAAAGGAGTTGAGTGAGATTTTCCTGCTTCAGACCAAGTCCATGAATGGTGTTTTGGTGTCGGTAAGTGCTGTCCGCATCAGTCCCGATATGAGTATTGCACGTGTCTATCTCAGCGTGTTCCCTTCTGAGAGGAGCCAGGAAATAGTAAAGAATATCAATGATAATATGAAATCCATCCGTTATGAGTTAGGAACACGGGTACGCCATCAGTTGCGCATCATTCCCGAGTTGAAATTCTTTGTGGATGATTCATTGGATTATGCCGAACGTATAGACGAATTGTTGAAAAAGTAGAACCGGGCGGTGAATTTTCCCTTTTATATAGCGAAGCGTTATCTTTTTTCCAAGAAGTCGCACAATGCCATTAATGTCATTTCAGCCATTTCCGTCTGCGGAGTGGCTTTGGCTACATTGGCATTGGTATGTACTTTGTCTGTTTTTAACGGCTTCCAGGATCTGGTGGCTACTTTCTTTACGGCTTTTGATCCGGAGCTGAAAATTACGGCTGTCACCGGAAAGGTCTTTGACGGACAGGAAGCGCGTATAGAAGCTTTGCGCCGGATGCCGGAGATCGCTGTTTTTTCTGAGTCCTTGGAAGAGAATGCGATGGTTCAGTATAAGGGCCGTCAGACTATGGCGGTGATCAAGGGAATTGAGGATAATTTCGAGGATCTGACCGCTATTGACAGTATTCTTTTCGGCCGGGGGCAATTCGTGTTGCATGATGAAGTGGTGGATTATGCCATTCCCGGCATAGAATTGGTTTCCATCTTGGGAACGGGTATCAAATTCCTCGATCCGCTAGAGATTTATGCTCCCAAACGGGGAGCTAAAGTCAATATGGCCAATCCAGCTTCCAGCTTTAACTCTGCCGATTTATATTCCAGCGGCCTTGTGTTTGCGGTGAACCAACAGAAGTATGACTCTTCTTACATTTTGACTTCCCTCCAATTTGCCCGTAGGTTGTTCCAGTATGACACAGAAGTGAGTTCGGTAGAATTGAAATTGAAGCCGGATGCAGATGTAGGGAGTGTAAAATCGAAGATACAGAAAATATTGGGAGATGGTTTCCGGGTGCAGGACCGGTATGAGCAGCAAGCGGATACTTTCCGCATTATGGAGATAGAGAAGCTGATATCTTATATTTTCCTTACCTTTATCCTGATGATAGCTTGCTTTAATGTAATAGGCTCCTTGTCCATGCTGATTATAGATAAGAAGGCAGATGTAGTGACATTGCGCAATTTGGGGGCCAGCGACAAGCTGATCACGCGTATATTCCTGTTCGAGGGGCGTATGATTTCACTGATAGGTGCGGTGGTTGGTGTGATACTGGGGCTGATCCTTTGCTTTATCCAGCAGGAATTCGGATTGCTTTCGCTGGGAGGTGGTAATTCCGGCGGTAATTTTGTGGTGGATGCCTATCCCGTCAGTGTCCATGTATGGGATATTGTTATAGTCTTTGCCACTGTGCTGGTGGTGGGCTTTCTTTCCGTGTGGTATCCCGTGCGTTATCTCAGCCGCAGGTTGCTGGGCAGGTAATTTATTTATTATTGTTGATACGGCTGATGTTTGTCGGTTTGTACGGTACGGCTTGGCTGCTTTCTTTGTTTTTATTCTTTTCGTCTTTTGGCCTTATGGCTTTATCTGGTTAAGTCTTTTCTTCTTTGTGGTTAACCTTGTTTTACCTTATGGTTAAGCTCTTTTTTATGGTTGTGTACTATAGTCTCTTGCGGTGGTTTGTACAGTCTGATATAGTGGACTGTATAAACTCTTGCAGTAGACTGTACAGTCCACTGCCGGAGTCTGTAGTAGTTAACTGTATGATAAGGGTTAGCTATAAGGAAAAACGACCTTAATCGTCGGAGCAATAGGGCTTGGTACAAGCTTCTTTCCAGGGCGTTTCAGATCTTCTACTTTCAGGGTCCTCAAATCAATTCGTAGCTGCTCACCTGAATAGGCATATCCAGATTATGCAGCACCTTCTCCAGCAAAATGCCTTCCCGATTATCATATTCATAGCCGAAAGTGGCGCGGATGCCTTGAAGGATAAACTGTGTGGCGCGGTCCAAGGCGATAGGAAGACTGTCGCCTTGTATCAGTGAGCCGGTTATCACACTGGTAAATGTATCGCCTGTGCCGGGATAGTGTGCGGGCAGGTAGGGACACGTTACTTTCCAATAGCGGTTTCCCTGTCTGTCATAGGCGTAAACGGAAGTTTTGCGAGGATCTCCCTGTACGGGCACGCTGGTGATAATAACGATACCGGGGCCGTGCTCCGAAATTTCATGCAGGTAAGCTTTTAGTTCTTCGTCTGTATTCTCCGCTTTATAGGGTTTGTCCAGCAAATAGAACAGTTCGGTCATATTGGGCGTGATGACATCTGCTTTCCGGATGAGGTGACGCATTTCCAGAATCATTTGTTCGTCAAAGTTGGTATATAGCTTTCCGTTGTCTCCTAATACGGGATCTATCATGACCAGGCTGTCGGACTGGCGGAAATCATCAATGAACCCGGATACGATTTGTATCTGGCGGGGAGATCCCAAGTAGCCCGTATAAATAGCATCGAATTGTACGCCAAGTTGTTTCCATTCACTGATAATCTTGGGCATCTCGTCCGTGAGGTCCAAGAAAGAGAAGTGCGGGTATTGGGTGTGGCTGGATAATACGGCTGTGGGCAGAGGGCAGACTTGAAAGCCCATGGATGAGAGGATAGGGATAACGACGGTGAGGGATACCCGCCCTGCACCGGACAGATCGTGTACCGCAGCTATCTTCTTTACTTTATTTGTATACATATCTTCATGAATTAAGCGTTATGGATGGTATATATAACAGGTAAACCGGAAGAAAGTTATTCCAATGCTATGCTTTTTACCTTTATGTCTTGCCGGCCCAAGAAGATGGAAGCGGATTCCTCAAACTTGTTTTCGCTTTCTGTGGTGAGGAAGCGGCAGTTTCCTCCTTTATCGCAGCGTGCGTCCATTTCCGGATGGCGGTTTAAATAGTCTCGCAGGCTCCGGGCCACATATTCCCCTTGTGAAATGATGCGGATAGGTTCAGGCGTAAATTGCCTTATTTTATCCAGTAGTAGCGGATAATGGGTACATCCCAATATGATGGTGTCAATCATCGGATCTTTATCCAGCAGCCGGTTGATATGTTGTTTGACGAAATAGTCGGCTCCTTCCGATTGATATTCATTATTCTCTACCAAGGAAACCCACATGGGACAGGCTTCTCCTGTTACCACAATGTCGGGAGATAACTTATGTATTTCCAAAAGATAGGATTCGGATTTGATGGTACCGGCTGTGGCCAGTATACCTACGTGCCGGCTTCGGGTGATTTCTCCTATACATTCTGCTGTAGGCCGGATGACACCGAGTACTCTGCGGGTAGCGTCTATTACCGGAAGATTGATCTGCTGGATGGTGCGTAAGGCTTTTGCCGATGCTGTGTTGCATGCCAATATCACCAAAGGACATCCCAGTTCAAACAGTTTGCTTACGGCTTGCAGGGTAAATTCGTAAACAACTTCAAAAGAGCGCGGTCCGTACGGACAGCGTGCGCTGTCTCCCAAATAGATATAATCATACTCAGGCATCAGTCCGCGTATTTTGTCCAGAATGGTCAGACCGCCGTAGCCGGAGTCGAATACACCGATGGGACCGGTTGAAGGGAGGATAGATGGGATCATGGCAGTATAGCTATATAATACAGGCACGGATTACACGGATGTTCACGGTTCTGAAACCTGTGAAATCTGTGTAATCCGTGCCTGTAAAGGTCCTTAACTTAATTATTTGATTCCTACTTTAGCTTTGACAGCAGCAGTTACATCTGTAGACTGCGCTTCATTTACGTAGGGAATTTCTGTTCTGTTCAAATCGAAGATATAAGTATATCCACCTTCCTGGCCTACTGCTTTGATGGCGTCTTCAATTTTCTTGTAGATAGGTTCCATCATATCAGCGTATGATTTCTGCAACTGTTGTTGTGCATCTTGTTGGAACTGCATTCCTTTTTCCTGTAATTCCTGCAATTCTTTCTGGCGTCTTTCCTGAATGTTCTTAGGAAGGTTGGCTTGTTCCTGTTGATATTCAGTATATTTTTTGGTCAGTTCATCAGTTGCACGTTTCATTTCATCCTCGTATTGTTTCTGCATGGCTTGGATGTCGGTCTGGGCCTTTGTGAATTCCGGCATGACAGTAAGTACATCTGCGGATTTAATATGCCCGAATTTCTGAGCAAATACACTCATCGGAGCGATAAGTAAAAGTAGTAAAGCAATTTTTTTCAACATAGTTCTATTTTTTATTAGTTATTGCAAATTTGGATTATCGGTTGCAAATGTAGGAAATTAATTTGAATATCCTAATCTTGAGAGCACTTCATTGCTGATATCAATGCTTGGAGATGCGAAAATAATGCTTTGGGCGGAGCCTCTGTCCACTACTGCCGCATATCCTTTTTGCTCTGAAATCTGTTTTACCGCTTCATAGATTTTATCTTGAATTGGTGTGATCAATGCCTCTTGTTTTTTGGCCATTTCTCCTTCGGGACCGAAATATTTCTTTCTCAGTTCGGCTGCTTCCTTTTCTTTTGCTACAATCGCTTCTTCTCTTTGCGTTTTCTGTGCGGCCGACAGGGAAGCCGAGGCTTTCTGGTATTCTTTATAAAGTGCTTCCGCTTCTTTTGCTTTTGCTTCCACCTCACTTTGATATTGTTGTGAAGCTTGATTCAGTTGGGTATTCGCCTGTTCGTATGCAGGAATATTCTTCAGGATATATTCCATATCAATCAAGGCGAACTTTTGAGCGCTGGCTGTGAATACACAAGCCACAAACAATAGAGATAATAGGATAGCCTTTTTCATAATCACATTGTTTTTAGTTATTAAAACTCTTGTCCCAGGATAAAGTGGAACTGGCTTCCACTATACTGGCTGGATCCGTTAATCTTGTCGAAACCGTATGCCCAGTCAATACCCATCATACCAATCATCGGCAGGAAGATACGGACACCGACACCTGCCGAGCGTTTCAACTGGAACGGATTGAATTTGCTTACATCTGTCCATGCGTTACCTCCTTCAATGAAGCCTAGTGCATAGATACTGGTCGAATTTTCCAACATCAACGGGTATCTTAATTCTGCACCTAAACGTACGTAAGCATAGCCTTCACTACCATAAGGAGTCAATGAACCGTTTTCGTAACCACGCAGTGCAATGGTTTCGGAAGCGTAGCTGGTGCTATAGCCTGTCATACCGTCACCACCCATATAGAATGTTTCAAAAGGTGATTTCTTGTACTTGTTATAGTGACCCAGCAAGCCGAACTCTGCACGTGTCATGATAACCGGACATTTCTGACCTCCTGTAAGAGCGGTATAGGTCTTTGATTTGAATTTCCATTTGTGGTATTCAATCCAGTTGAACATACTTGCCGCTTCATCATAATCATCTTTACCGTATACCGAGTAGTCCTTGTTACTGAACAATGAGTACGGAGGAGTCAGCTGTACGGAAGCCGAGAATTCAGAACCGCGACGCGGGAAAATCGGGTTATCCGTAGAGTTACGTGCCAAAGTCAGATTCAAACTCAGGTTGTTGCAATTACCGGTTGACATGTATTCTCCGTTGTTCAACTTGATATACAAGTAGCTCCAGTCTTTCAAAATAAAGCGCTGGTAAGAAAGTTCGGCTGACAAGGTAAAATAGTCATCCGGCCATCTCAAACGCTTACCCCAACCGATAGATGCTCCATACATCTGGATAGATTTATCGGGGTCATAAAAAGACTCGTAGTTGTTATTATATCCGCCATAATAATTTCCATAACCGCTGTAATAATTGTAGTAATTATTCATATAAGCTGAGTTATAGTAGTTACTGCTGATATCTGTCTGTATGGAGTAGAAAGCCGAAACAGAGAATGAATTCGGACGTTTTCCGCCAAACCATGGGTCAAAGAACGATACACTATATGACTGGTAATAACTACCGTTGGTCTGTCCGCTGATGGTTAATGTCTGTCCATCACCCTGTGGCAGGAATCCGCGGTAGTTGTCACTCTTATGGAACAAGTTGGCCATAGAGAAGTTCGTGAACTTCAAACTTAATTTACCGATAACACCGGTTTGTCCCCAACCTGCCGAGAATTCTACCTGGTCGTTTGCTTTGGACTCCAGGTTCCAGTTGATGTCTACCGTACCGTTGGTCGGGTCCGGTTGTACATCCGGCTGGATATTTTCAGGGTTGAAGTGTCCCATTTGGGCTATCTCACGATAAGAACGTTCCAATGCTTCTTTGCTGAACAGATCTCCCGGCTTGGTTCTTAACTCACGGCGTACTACGTTTTCATACAAACGGTCGTTACCGTTGATACGCACTTTGCTGATAGAGGCCTGAGGACCTTCCTGAATACGCATTTCCAAATCAATGGAGTCGCCGTCTATGTTTACTTCTACGGGGTCAAGGTTATAGAAAACGTATCCTTTATTATAGTAGTAGTTACCGATAGCATCTTCATCACCGGTCAGACGCTCGGTCATTAATTTCTGGTTATAAACATCTCCCTTTTTCATACGGAGCTGTTCGTTCAGCCAGTCCGAAGCATAAATGGTGTTACCTACCCAGGTCACGTTGCGCAGATAGTATTTGTCACCTTCTTCTATTTTCATGTACACGTCGACGGTACGGTCATCGTACGGAGAAACACTGTCCACAACAATTTGTGCGTCGCGGTAACCTAATTCGTTGTATTTGTCGATGATATGCTGTTTGTCTTCTTCGTATTTCTCTTCAATGAATTTTTTGGTACGGAAAAGGTTGACAAGTTTGTTTTTCTCATTCGTCTTCTTCATGACGCGTTTTAACTTCTTGTCACTTAACACGGTGTTGCCGTCAATGGTGATCTTGTGGACTTTCACCTTTTCTTTCTTGTCAATCATCACATCAACATCCACTTGGTCCTTATTGTCAGCCAAATCACGCTCAACGATGGTCACTTCGGCGTTTTTAAAACCTTTTTCATCGAAATGTTTCTTGATTAATATTTTAGCACGGTCTATCAAGTTGGGAGTAATCTGGCTTCCTTTTACCAAACCTAGTTTGGCTTCCAAATCTTCACGCTCGCTTTTCTTTACGCCGTGGTAACGAATGTCGGCAATACGTGGACGTTGGGTCAGGATGATTTTTAAATAGATCTTGTCTCCAACAATTTTTTCAGCTAGGATTTGTACATCCGAGAACAGTCCGTGTCGCCAATAACGTTTTACAGCTGTGGTGATGTCATCTCCCGGAACAACAATGGTCTGTCCTACCGATAGTCCTGAAAGTCCGATCAATACATAATCTTCATAGTTTTTTACGCCTTCTACTTTGATTCCGCCGATTTCATACTTCTTGGGCGTTCCGGAATAAAGTATGACTGGATTGTCGTTTTCTTCTACGTTTGCTTCTTGGGCGTAACTGCCTGTTGAAAAGCAAAATAGGCATGTAAGCGTTAATAGTATAAGTGAAATACGATATAGCATTTTATCTAACTTTATATTTGTTCACTGGTTTTGCCGAAACGGCGTTCTCTTTTCTGATAATCATAAATGGCTTTGCAAAATTCTTCTTCGCGGAAGTCCGGCCAGAACGTTTCACAAAAATATAGTTCGGAATAAGCACATTGCCAAAGCAGATAGTTGCTAAGGCGGATTTCTCCTCCGGTACGTATAAGCAAATCCGGGTCGGGCATATAGTTTGTACTTAAATGTGCACTTATCAAATTGTCATCGATGTCCTCAATGGCTAGTTTGTCGTTTTGAATCTTGGCCGCTATTTGTCTTACCGCTTCTGTTATTTCCCATTTGGAAGAGTAGCTTAAAGCAAGTGTCAGACACATACCGGTATTGATTGAGGTGCGTTCAATGCATTGGTTCAATCGTTCCAGAACTTCTACCGGTAACTTTGCCGTATCACCGATAATGCGAAAACTGATGTTGTTTTTCATGAAAGTTTCTTCTTCAATGGAGTCCATCAGAAGACTCATCAGAGCAGCGACTTCATCTACCGGGCGATTCCAGTTTTCGGTAGAGAAAGTATATAGTGTCAAGTATTTGACTCCCAGTCTAGCCGCTTCTTCTGCTATGATGTGTACAGTTTCTGCACCGGCTTGATGTCCGAAGCTGCGCGCCTGTCCACGTTGTTTAGCCCATCTTCCATTTCCATCCATTATAATGGCTACATGGGCAGGTATACGGCTTTTGTCTATTTGCTCTCTATATGGCATGTCGCAATCTATTTTATATGACTCTCTTTGACTTTATTCCTTGGAATCGAATCCCAACTTATTGATTCGTCCTCTCCATACTTCTCCGCTTCGGCTCCATATAATCCACAAGAAGTTATTCTTGTCTACGACATAAGAATAGTTGCCGTCTGCCTGGTTGTATAGATCTGTGAATTCTGTAGGGAAGAATACATATCTTGAAACAGGTTTCCATGTAATGCCTTGATCCGTTGACCCGTAGAATCGGCTGAAAGCGGGAATGTCCTTACCGAAACTTTTACCCGGACCACCGAAAGCGTATAATTGGTCGTTATAATGAATCATGGCTATATTAGCCAGCTTGGGACAATAAAAACTATCGTATGCGGCTGTAGGATAATCTGCCCAACTGTCTTCTGTAGTCAGTCTGGTCCATACAGTAGAGGTCGTGTCGGTCGCAATGGGATTTTCTCCCATTAGTACCATACGGTCTATGAATTTATTGGTTACCAACGGGTAAGCTGTGTATGATAACTGATTTTTCGGGAAATTGGCCGGAACCTCGCCATTAGTATCCCAAACCAGAGCATCCGTGCTTTCCATAAAATGATTGTTGGTGTCTATGGCGTACAATTTGCAGTTATGTTCTGAATGAACACCGGCAATCAGCTTCTCGAATTTGGTGTTAGTGCCCATCTTGCTCCAGCTATTTCCGTCAGAGGAGCAGTACAGGTCATTGTCGGCAAGTATGTATAATTGGTTTCCCCATGCCATGACAGAAGAATAGTCCGCATTTTGCATATTTTCAGGTAAAGCCTGTAAGGGCGTCCAGGTTTTTCCGTCATTGATGTGGGTGCTTGTAACAGCGGTGCCATTGTCTTGCTGTGCGAAAACATAAATATAATCCCCTAATGTGACTGCTTTCTGTGCTTGGATAGTGTTGTCGAAACTACTTCCTCTATGGCTCCACTGCAATGAGTCGGGAACTTGTTTATGTACATTAATCTCGGCTTTATAAATAGGTCCATAGACTCCGCTCATCGCCATAACTTTAAATTGGACAGGCTTTTCGAAATTCAAGGAGTCGGTATCATTCCACAACGAATCTTTGTCCTCAGCGACAATAAAAATGCCAATACCGTCTGATTTTATGCTGACTACGACTTTGCTGATGTCTGTACCGACTGGCAGGGAGTCTACGTTGTAGATATGTCTTGTGCCTTGGTCGATGGCAAAAGGGTATTTGGTACCATCAACGGTGAATGTCAGCGTTGTGTCTTTGCCATTAACCTTTTCGGTATATTGAGTTTCAATTTTATCTTTTATAGCAAAAGAGGTAATGCTTGATTCTGAACTATATTCTGTTTCTACTTCGTTGTCGTCCAAGCAAGATGTAATCATAAAAGCCGCAGCAAGCAGACTTGTGATGACAGTCAAAAACTTTATTTTCATTTGCAAATGAGTCTATTGTTACAAGTCGCAAAAGTAGGAAGATTTTTTTCTATATAGAAGTTTTGGGACAAGTTTTATATTAATTTATAGATAAACCAGCCCTTTTTCTCGGTCAATCAGCCACATTTTATCTTTGAATTTGTGAATGGACGGCATGCATTATTTCTCTTCCAAAGTATATTTTATTCAGTTTAAAGTGTTTTTTTTGAATAGAAGGTGCCTGTATTCCATTGTTTAAGCGTAGTGGAGCCTTTTCTATGAAGGCTTCATCCCATAAGCCGGAGTCTATGAAAGACTGTAATAAAATACTTCCGCCTTCTACTAGAAGTGATTGTATTTTTTTCTGATATAATACTTCCATTATTTGCGGCAGGATATCTTTGTTGAAATCCAACGATATGTATTCTGTTAATGCGTTTGGCTGACAGGGGGATTCCCGGGTAAACACGAATGTCTTTATTTTGCCGTTGAAAAGTTCCAAATCTCGGGGTAATGTCAATTCTTTATCTATTACCAGACGCACGGGATGCTTGCCGTACCAATTCCGGGTGGATAGGGAGGGATTGTCAAGTAATGCCGTGTGTCGTCCTACTAATATAGCGTCATGTTCGGCGCGTTTTTTGTGTACCAGCATGCTGGTCAGCGGATTGGAAAGTATGATCGGCTTTCCTCCTGTGCGGTTTATATCGATAAAGCCATCAGCGGATTCTGCCCACTTTAAGGTTATGTATGGGCGTTTGAGCGTGTTGAATGTTATGAAGCGTCTTATCAGGTGCCGGCATTCCTCTTCTAAGACGCCTACGGTTACTTCAATGCCGGCTTTGCGCAGTTTCTCGATGCCTCTGCCGGCTACTTGGGAAAACGGGTCTATGCAGCCTATTACGACTTTGGGGATTCTCTTCTCTATAATCAGGTCGGCGCAGGGAGGGGTTTTTCCATAATGGGAGCATGGTTCCAGACTTACGTATATGGTTGATTCCTTCAAAAGATTTTCGTCTTTAACGGAACGTATGGCGTTTACTTCGGCATGTGCCTCTCCGTAACGGATGTGGTAGCCTTCTCCAATAATGGTGTCGTGATATACAATGACAGCACCTACCATCGGATTAGGGGCTGTGTTACAAAGTCCGTTGTATGCCAGTTGCAGGCAACGGGAAATATATTTTTCATCTTTTGTCATAACGATCTTGTTTAAATTCTTACTTTTGCATATAAAATGACACTATGAATCCTGTTGTATCTTACATAAAACAAACCTTGCAGGGATATTACCCTGATTCAGAACTTGTGCCTATGGCTAAATTGCTGCTTACACAAGTCTTCGGCATGTCTGTTGTTGAATTGTATGCAGGCAAAGATACTACTTTTTCGGTGAATGAGCGGAAACAGCTGGATGATATTCTGGTTCGTCTGCAAAAACTGGAACCTATTCAATACATAATAGGTACGGAAGAATTTTATGGCCTTACTTTTGAAGTGAATAAACATGTATTGATTCCACGTCCGGAAACAGGGGAGTTGGTAGACTGGATTATACGGGAGCATAAGTATGGTCGGGTTAGAATATTGGATATTGGTACGGGGAGCGGCTGCATCGCTGTCTCTTTGGCCAAGAATTTGGAAGAGGCGGAGGTCGTTTCATGGGATGTTTCAGAAAAGGTGTTGCAAGTTGCGGAACGTAATTGCAGGCGGAACGGCGTTCGTGTAACTCTTGAGCAAAGGGATGTGCTGCTTGCTTCTCCTGCAGGTGAGCGGTTTGATGTCATTGTCAGCAATCCACCTTATATTACAGAAAAGGAGAGGGCGGATATGAGTGCTAATGTCTTGGAATGGGAGCCGGAATTGGCTTTGTTTGTGCCGGATGATAGTCCGTTGTTGTTTTATCGGAAAATAGCAGAATTGGGTAGGGATATGCTAGTGTCTGGTGGAAGGCTTTATTTTGAAATTAATCAGGAATACGGTCGGGAAACGGTGGATATGTTGGCAGGTTTGGAATACAAAAATATAGAATTGAGAAAAGATCTCTTTCAAAATGATAGAATGATAAAAGCGGAGAAATAAGATGAAGGGAGAATTAAGTGAGAATGATTTGAGGTATAAGGCAGAAACTTATTGCTCTTCAATGGAGCGTTGTGTAGTAGATGTAGAGGCTAAATTGTCACAATGGGGAGCCACTCCGGAAATGATGGAGAAAATCGTTCGGCATTTGCAGGATGAGAGATACATTGACCAGAAGCGTTTTTGCTCGGCTTTTGTTCGCGATAAATATCGCTTTAACCAATGGGGTAGAGTGAAAATCTGCCAGGCTTTGCGCATGAAGAAAATCCCTGCGGATGTTATAGCCAAAGGATTGGAGGAGGTAGATGAGCGGGAATATATGGAGATACTATCTGGTTTGATCGAGCAGAAAAGAAGAAGTGTGAAAGCATGTACGGAATACGAACGGAATGGGAAATTGATTCGTTTTGCAGTTGGTAGAGGATTTGAAATGGAGGCTGTTTGTCGTTGTGTGAAACAAACCGGAGAAGATGATGTCTATCTGGACTGATCTTTGGAATTTATTTTTCCCTCATAGTTGTCTGCTTTGTGGGCGGCAGCTTATATCAGGGGAGAGAGTGCTTTGCTTGAAATGCTTGTCGGGGCTTCCGCGTACTCAATTTCATTTACGGAAAGATAATATTGTAGAATGTAATTTCTGGGGAAAAATACCGGTGGAGCATGCCACCTCTTTTCTTTATTATGCAAAGGGAGGAAATGTCCGACAGTTGTTGTACGAACTGAAATATCATGGTAATCAAGAAGTGGGTGAAGTGATGGGGCGGATGATGGCATCTGAACTTATGTGCTCTCATTTTTTTGATGGGATAGATTTGATTGTTCCTGTTCCGTTGCATCAACGTAAAAAACGTTTAAGGGGGTATAACCAAAGCGAATGCCTGGCAAGAGGAGTTTCGGTGGTGACAGGTATTCCTATGGATACTAAAGTTGTGATAAGAAGCAGGTATACTGACACACAGACGCATAAAGGACAATATGCAAGATGGGAAAACGTGCGAAATTTGTTTGCCTGTATTTTCCCTGACAGCTTGGAAGGAAAGCATCTTTTGTTGGTGGATGATGTGCTGACAACAGGGGCTACGGTTGTTTCTTGTGCTGATGCCTTTCGTGGCATACCCGGATTGCGTATCAGTGTGCTTACTTTGGCATTGGCAGGGGAATCCTGATAACAACAACTATTTTTTAGAAAAATACCTTGTCCGATTTTTCATTATCTCGATGTATTTCTATATTTTTGCACAATATTTATCAGATATAGTTGAGTTATGAAGACTTTAGAAAAATTATTCGCAGAGAAATTACTGAAGATTAAGGCTATCAAGTTGCAGCCGGCTAATCCTTTTACTTGGGCGTCCGGTTGGAAGTCGCCTTTTTATTGTGATAACCGCAAAACTCTTTCGTATCCTTCTCTTCGTAATTTTGTGAAACTTGAGATTAGCCGTATTGTCCTGGAGAAGTTCGGTCAGGTAGATGCTATTGCCGGTGTGGCGACAGGGGCTATCCCTCAAGGAGCTTTGGTGGCTGAAGAGTTGAATCTGCCGTTTGTGTATGTTCGTTCTACTCCGAAAGACCATGGCTTGGAAAACCTGATTGAAGGTGAACTTCGTCCTGGTATGAAAGTCGTAGTTATTGAGGACTTGATTTCAACTGGCGGCAGCAGTTTGAAAGCTGTTGAAGCTATCCGTCGTGACGGATGTGAAGTGATTGGTATGGTCGCTGCATTTACTTATGGTTTCCCAGTGGCAATTGAAGCGTTCAAGGAAGCAAAAGTGAACTTGGTTACTCTGACTAATTATGAAGCTGTATTGGATTCAGCCTTGAAGACCGGATATATTAATGAAGAGGATGTTCCGGTTTTGGATAATTGGAGAAAGGATCCGGCTCATTGGGAGGCAGGCAAATAAGTTATAGTTTTAAAACAAATATAATATGAAGAGAACCGTTCGGGAATTTTTATGGATTTCCGGATTGTTCTTTTCGTGTTTTTAGAGAGCAGGTATTATGGCACAATTTGAGAGTGGTGTGAAATATGTTCCTTATAGTCAGGAGCAGGTGTTTAATAAGTTGTCGGATTTAAGTAACTTGGAATCTGTACGTGATAAATTGGCCGACAAGGTACAAGGTATGGAGTTCGACAGTGACTCTTTAAGTTTTACGGTACAAGGCATAAGCATTACTTTGCGTATAATAGAACGTGAACCTTATAAATGTGTTAAATTCGAAAGTGAAAAATCTCCGGTCCCTATGAATTTGTGGATTCAGATTTTGCCTGTAGAGGCTGGGCAGGCAAAACTGAAAGTAACTATTCGTGCAGAAGTGAATATGTTTATGAAGGCGATGGTTGCTAAACCTTTACAGGATGGTGTGGATAAACTGGCTGAGATGTTATCGATGATTCCTTATTAAAAATAAAGACAAATATGGCACAGAAACTTTGGGAAAAAAATGTCCGGGTAAATGAGGAGATAGATCGTTTTACTGTAGGACGTGACCGTGAAATGGACTTTTATCTGGCTAAACACGATGTATTGGGCTCAATGGCACATATCACCATGTTGGAAAGTATCGGTTTGCTTACAGCCGGAGAATTGGAAATGCTATTAGCGGAATTAAAGAATATCTATGCTTCTGCCGAAAAGGGAGAGTTTGTAATAGAGGATGGTATAGAGGATGTACACTCGCAAGTAGAATTGATGTTGACGCGTAAGTTGGGAGATGTCGGAAAGAAAATTCATAGTGGACGTTCACGCAATGACCAGGTGTTGGTGGATTTGAAGCTGTTTACTCGTGCGGAATTAAAAGAAGTGGCCGAAGAGGTGGAGCAACTTTTTCATGTGCTGATTTCTCAAAGCAATACATATAAGGATGTGTTAATGCCGGGTTACACTCATTTGCAGATAGCGATGCCTTCTTCATTTGGCTTGTGGTTTGGCGCGTATGCTGAGAGTCTGGTGGACGATATGATGTTTCTGCAGGCTGCATTCAAAATGTGTAACCGCAATCCGTTGGGCTCTGCTGCCGGGTATGGTTCTTCTTTTCCGCTCGATCGTGAGATGACCACCCGCTTGTTGGGATTTGATTCGATGGATTATAATGTGGTGTATGCGCAGATGGGGCGTGGTAAGATGGAACGTAATGTGGCTTTTGCTTTGGCTTCTATTGCTGGGACAGTTTCTAAAATGGCTTTTGACGCTTGTATGTTCAGTAGCCAAAACTTTGGCTTTGTAAAACTTCCGGATGAATGTACTACCGGCTCCAGTATAATGCCTCATAAAAAGAACCCTGATGTCTTTGAATTGACACGGGCAAAATGCAACAAGCTGCAGGCTCTTCCTCAGCAGATTATGATGATAATGAATAATTTGCCTTCGGGGTATTTTCGTGATTTGCAGATTATAAAAGAAGTTTTCTTGCCTGCGTTCCGGGAGTTGAAGGAATGTCTGCAAATGGCTGCCTATATTATGGACAAAATTAAAATCAACGAACATATTCTGGATGATGACCGTTACCTTTATATCTTTAGTGTGGAAGAGGTCAACCGTTTGGCGTCTGAAGGTATGCCGTTCCGTGATGCTTATAAAAAGGTTGGCCTGGACATAGAAGCCGGCAAGTTCACCCATGACAAGAAGGTGCATCATACTCATGAGGGTAGTATCGGTAATTTGTGTAATGACAGGATCGAAAGCTTGATGCGGCAAGTAGTGGACGGATTTAATTTCTCAGTCATGGAACAGGCTGAACGAAGCCTTTTAGGTAGATAGAAATAATTGTAAAACGTAATAGCATGAAATATCAACCTTCGGCAGACCGTTATAGCAAAATGCAGTACAAATACTGCGGAAATAGCGGCTTGCTTTTACCTCGTATCTCTTTAGGTTTGTGGCATAACTTTGGTAGTGTGGACGATTTTGGTGTAGCAACCGATATGATTAAATATGCTTTTGATAGCGGGGTTACACATTTTGACTTAGCTAATAATTATGGTCCTGTTCCGGGAAGTGCTGAGATTAATTTCGGTAAAATTCTGAAGGAGAATTTCCAAGGTTACCGTGATGAATTGATTATTTCCTCAAAAGCAGGACACGAAATGTGGAATGGACCTTATGGGGGAAACAGTTCGCGTAAGAATTTAATGGCCAGTATCGACCAAAGCTTGTGTCGTACCGGTTTGGATTACTTTGATATATTTTATAGTCACCGTTATGATGGCGTGACCCCGGTTGAGGAAACGATGCAAGCGTTGATTGATATAGTGAAGCAAGGAAAAGCATTGTATGTGGGTATTTCAAAGTATCCGCCTATGCAGGCAAAGGTGGCTTATGAAATATTGAGAAGTGCCGGTGTGCCGTGTTTGATCAGCCAATATCGTTATAGTATGTTTGATCGTGCTGTGGAGGAGGAGGTATTGCCGTTGGCCGCTGAACAAGGCTCCGGCTTTATTGCATTTTCGCCTTTGGCACAAGGATTGCTGACCAATAAATATTTGCATGGTATTCCGGAGCACTCTCGTGCGGCTCGTGCTACTGGGTTTTTGAAAGTAGACCAAGTGACAGAAGATAAAGTGGAAAAAGCACGTCGGCTGAATGAGGTGGCTGTACGCCGTGGGCAGACTTTGGCTGAGATGGCATTGGCATGGGTGTTGAAAGACGAACGGATGACCTCTGTTATTGTGGGGGCAAGTTCTGTAAAACAGCTGGCAGATAATCTTCATGCGTTGGATAATTTGGCCTTTACTGATGCAGAATTGACCGAAATAGAGGGAATTTTACGATTGTGAATAAAAAAATGGGTGTAAAGTTTGGTTGGTATTATAAAATGGCTTATCTTTGCACCCGTTAAAACAAAACGCGGAAATAGCTCAGTTGGTAGAGCATAACCTTGCCAAGGTTAGGGTCGCGAGTTCGAGTCTCGTTTTCCGCTCTCTCTCGTCGAGGATGCTCGAATGGTGGAATCGGTAGACACGAGGGACTTAAAATCCCTTGGCCATTGCGGCTGTGCGGGTTCAAGTCCCGCTTCGAGTACAAGATGTAATTGCAATCATTGGAAAACTGATGATTGCGATTTTTGTTTTGTATATTCACCATAAGATAACGGAAGCAGAAGCACGGGTCAGCGGATTTTCCTGGTTGGTAAGCTTTCTTTTAAGCGTATAGCCTAGCCAGTCTGAACATGAAGAATTTCAGGGTCAGCGGATTTTCGGGTCAGTTTGAAAACTTGGGATCAGTTGTAAGTTTTAGATGGAGAAGTATGAGAAAGTGATGGCAACATCTTTTTTCAACACATAAAACAAGGAGCTGCCACCACCCCTAAATCTTTTTATCCATCAGTGTTTCCGATAAAAGGTGGTAGCAGTGGCAGCAGATTTTAAAAACTCTATTGTGGAACTTTCCGGCAAATACAGTCTGTCAGATGATCGTTGATAAAACCTGAAGCTTGCAAATGGGCGTAGCAAATTGTAGTCCCGAAGAACTTGAAACCTCGTTTTTTCATATCTTTACTCATGGCATCGGATTCGGGAGAGGATACCGGAATTTCGCTCAATGACCGGAATGTGTTGATAATCGGCTTTTTGTCGGGAAAGAATGACAGGGTATAATTATAAAAACTGCCGAATTCCTTTTGTACGGCAAGGAATAGTTTCGCATTCGTGATTGTCGATTTGATTTTCAGACGGTTTTTTACAATTCCTTCAAATTGCATTAGCCGCTCAATGTCTTCATCGGTCATTTGTGCTACCAGTTCGGCATCAAAATTATAGAAAGCTTTACGATACCCCTCTCTTTTTCTAAGAATCGTTATCCAGCTTAGTCCTGCTTGGGCACTTTCCAATACAAGAAACTCAAACAGCGTCTTGTCATCGGTAACTAACTTTCCCCACTCTTGGTCATGGTATTTCACATACAATTCGTCTGTTCCGCACCAACCGCAACGTCCGTTTGTTATATCTTGCATAATTCTAATATTTGTGATATAGAACAAATGTAGTGGATTCATGGCATTATGCCAAATTTAAAAGGACTATTTTGTGGCATAAATACCTATAAAAAGTTATTGCATAGTATATATATTCCGTAAAATGGGGGAAAAGATTACCTATATCAGGTGATTGTTTCCTCTTTTCTTTTTACGGACCTTTGCATTCTCAAAAATTAAGAATTTAGAATTATAGGTATTCATGGTAAAAAGACAGTTACAAAGGATCAGTTTAGGCTCTCTTTTTTTTATAATCGGAGCGATATCTATTTTTGCACAACCTAAGACAATGGTATCCGGTAAAGTGATATCCAAAGAAAAACAGGAAGTCGTAGATTTTGCAACCGTATATTTGAAGGGTACAACTTATGGCTGTACAACGAATGAAGAAGGTATCTATCATCTTCATGCACCGGCAGGGAAATACACGCTGGTTGTTTCGGCTATAGGATATAAGACTATAGAAAAGCCTGTAACTTTAGTTCATGGTGAAAGAATTAAGATGAATGTAATGATTGACCCGTCAGTGACTGAGTTGGGTGAAGTGGTAGTGGTGTCTAACGGGGTTTCCCGTGTGAAACGTTCCGCATTCAATGCGATAGCTGTAGATACAAAAGAATTCCAGAATTCTACCAAGAATCTGAGTGATGCTTTGGCTAAAGCTCCGGGGATGAAACTCCGTGAGTCGGGGGGTGTAGGTTCGGATATGCAATTGATGTTGGATGGTTTCAGTGGCAAACATGTGAAGATATTTATTGACGGTGTACCTCAGGAGGGAGTAGGGAGCTCTTTTGGTTTGAATAATATTCCTGTGAATTTTGCAGATAGGATTGAAGTGTATAAAGGGGTGGTTCCTGTAGGATTTGGCACGGATGCTATAGGTGGTGTTATCAATATTGTAACCAATAAGAAGAAACGTAATTGGTTTTTGGATGGCTCCTATTCATACGGGTCGTTCAATACGCATAAATCGTATGTGAATTTCGGACAAACTTTCAAAAACGGCTTTACTTATGAAATAAATGCTTTTCAAAACTATTCGGATAATGATTATCAGGTGGACGCACCGGTAGAGGACTTTGAAACCGGAAGAATTGATAAAGATAAAAGGGTACGTGTGAAGCGCTTTAATGATACCTATCATAATGAGGCGGTTATAGGTAAGATGGGTATTGTGGATAAGAAATGGGCAGACAGATTGATGTTGGGCTTTACTTATTCACACATGTATAAGGAGATACAGACCGGAGTACGTCAGGAAATAGTCTATGGGGAAAAACATCGTAAAGGACATTCGTTGATGCCGTCATTGGAATATAGTAAGCGTGGCTTATTCATCAAAGGTCTGGATGTGGCATTGACTGCCAATTATAATAAAAATGCAACGACAAATATAGATACAGCTTCCTATAAGTACAATTGGTTGGGTGATAGAAAATTAATGAACTCACCCGGTGAACAATCCAATCAATATTCACGGGCGGATAATAACAATTGGAATGGAACATTAACCGTTAATTACCGTCTGGCGAAAATACACATGCTGACCTTTAATCATGTGTTGAATACTTTCCGCCGTTCTAACACTTCTTTATTGGCTAAGATGGAATCGGAGGATGCCATAGCTAAAGAAACCCATAAGAATATCTCCGGATTGTCCTATCGGTTGATGCCGTCTGATAATTGGAATCTCTCAGTATTTGGAAAATATTATAGTTTGTATGTGGCAGGTCCTATGGCTACGACTACGAATCAAGATGATTATGTCCGTACTACCCGAAACATGAATTCCATAGGATATGGAGCTGCGGGAACTTATTTCATTCTACCCGGTTTGCAGGCGAAATTGTCATATGAAAAAGCATATCGTCTGCCTACTATTGAAGAAATGTTTGGAGATGAGGATTTGGAAATGGGAGATATCAGTATAAAACCGGAGAGTAGTGACAATTTGAATTTTAATTTGAGCTATAACAGAACATTTGGCAGGCATTCTGTATATATGGAAAGTGGAGTGATTTATCGGAATACAAAAGATTATATTCAGCGTAATATTGCGGATTTGAGTGGTGGTAAATATGCTGCGAAATATATTAATTACGGTAAAGTATTGACGAAAGGATATACTGTTTCTGCTCGTTACGGTTTTGGTAATTGGGTGAGTATAGGAGGTAATTTTACCAAAATGGATGTACGGGACAATATGAAAACATCTATTTCCAGCAGTGCGGAAAATCTGGCTTATAAAGAACGGATGCCGAATCTGCCCTATATGTTTGCTGATTCGGATGTTACTTTTTATTGGCGGGATTTAGGAAGGAAAGGCAATATGTTGACCGTGTCTTATGATAATCAATATCTGCATAGCTTTACTTATTATTCTTCCCGAATAGGCTCAAATAAAGGGGACTATGTGGTACCTGATCAATTCTCACACAATATATCCTTTTCTTATAGTTTGCAAAAAGGACGATATAACGTATCATTGGAATGTCGTAACTTCACAGATGAGAAGTTATATGATAATTTTAGTCTTCAGAAGGCCGGTAGGGCTTTTTATGGTAAACTGCGTGTTTGTTTCGGTAATTAAAGAATTGGAAAAAGGAGTTTATAATTAATTGGATTTAAAATTAAATAGAAGAATAAAATGAAGAAAGATTTCTTTTTGAACGGATTTGCTGCTATTGCCATAGTAGGAATGGCGTTGAGTGCATGTACGGATAATGAGCCGGATTACGGTTCGGGTACCGAGGCTAAAGGTGAGTATGTTATTGCATCGTCGGTCACAGCGTCTGGAAATACAACGAATGTGCTGCTTACTTCTGAAACGTTGGATAAAGGTACTGTTTCTACAGTGAATAATGGTCTTGTGAATGATGGTGCAACTCAATGGGTGTTTTACAAGAATCAATATCTTTATGCGCTGACTTATAATCAAGGGAATGCAGGTACGACCCGTTCTTATAACATGGATTCAAATAATGAAGTAAAGGCTCGTTCGGGGGAGTTTGCCGTAAAGAGATTTACTACTTACGGTATTTATGATAAATATATCATGACCTCGTCTACCGGTGACGGACCCACAGCGTATGCAGATGAGAATGGATATTTACCAAAGATGTTTTTGCTTTCTTATTTGGACGTATCTGCTGAAACATTTACAACGAATGATACTCAAAATAAGGCTTATATGTCCGAAAACTTCTTGGGAAATGGAGAATATGTAACATTGGCCGGCATATTGGAACGAAATAATAAACTGTATAGCGCTGCTATTCCAATGGGGTTAAGTCAATATGGTTCGGCTACTGACGGGGGAAAGTGGATACTTCCCGGCAATGAGGATTTGGTAAAGACAGAAGATGGTGGTTCCAACAGCAGCAGTTATAAAAAAGGTGAATTGCAATGGACGCAATATCCCAATAAATGCTGGGTGGCTATTTTTGATGATGAAACGCTGACAAATAAAAAAATCATAGAAACAGATAAGATCAGTTATGCTTGCGGGCGTTTTAAATCACAGTATTATCAAACGATTTGGGCGGCAGATAATGGTGATATTTATGTATTTTCTCCTAGTTATGCCAAAACAATGGCTGATAAACGGCAACAGACTACCTTGGATGCCGGAGTAGTACGTATAAAGGCTGGAACAGAAGAGTTTGATCCTGATTATTATTATAGTATCGAAGCGCAGACCGGAGGTAAATCTTTCATTCGTTGTTGGCATATTACGGGAGATTATTTCTTGTTGTTGATGTATGATCGTTCCTTGACTGAAACTGGTTTCACAGCTAATCAGTTAGCGATATATAAAGGAGAAACCGGAAAACTGACTTATGTAACTGGTTTGCCTTCTGCCGATTTGATCTCCGGCTTTGGCAATACTCCGTATGTGGAGAATGGATATGCCTATATGGCTGTAACTACAACAGAAGGATATCCGTCTATTTATAAAATAGATCCGGTTGGTGCGGTAGCGACAAAGGGTATTTCTATAGAAGCGACACAAATCAGTGGCGTCGGTAAACTGCAACCTCAGAACTGAGTATTGTAATAATATAATGGGAGTCTGCGGGCAGTATGTGCTTATGCAGACTCTTTTTATGAATCGTATCGAAGATTTTATGAAGAAAATATTTCGCCAAATACATCTTTGGCTTTCTGTTCCTTTCGGGTTAATCATTTCCTTGATTTGCTTCTCGGGAGCCATGTTGGTTTTTGAAAATGAAGTGATGGAACTGGTCAGGCATGAACTTTATTATGTAAAAAAGGTAGAAACAGTTTCACTTCCTGTTGATCGATTATTGGAAGAGGTAGAACTCACGTTGCCCGACAGTGTGTCTGTGACAGGAATCAGTGTTTTCTCTGACCCGGAACGTGCTTGGCAGGTGAATTTGTCCAAGCCTCGTCGTGCTTCCGTGTATGTGGATCAATATACTGGTGAGATTAAAGGTAAATATGAACGTCCTGCATTTTTTGTGACTATGTTCAGGCTGCATCGCTGGCTGTTGGACAGTATGAAAGCGGATGGCGGAGCCTTCTGGGGAAAAATGATTGTAGGTGTCAGCACCCTGTTGTTTGTCGTGGTTTTGATATCGGGTATCGTTATCTGGTGGCCTCGTACACGAAAAGCCTTGAAAAATAGTTTAAGAATATCTGTCGGCAGGGGCTTTAGAAGATTTTGGTATGACCTGCATGTTGCAGGTGGTATGTATGCGCTGTTTTTTTTGTTGGCTATGGCCCTTACCGGGCTAACATGGTCTTTTGGATGGTATCGGACAGGTTTCTATAAAGTGTTTGGCGTGGAAGTACAGCAGGGAGGTGCTCATGGTGGGGTGACCCGGCGTGGGGGGAAAGGCGGCGACCAATCCGGAAAGAATGTTTCTCATTCTTCGTCCTATGTTTGTTGGCAACAAGTTTATGAACAATTAGCCCTGAATAATCCCGGCTACAAGCAGATAACCTTATCAGATGGGGCAGCAAATGTCTCTTTCAATACCTTCGGTAATCAACGTGCTTCCGATCGTTATAAATTCAATCCTCATAGTGGTAAGATTGATAAGGTAGTTTTATATAAAGATGCTGAGAAGGCTGGAAAGATTCGCGGATGGATCTATTCTGTACATGTTGGTAGTTGGGGCGGTATGCTTACCCGTTTACTGACGTTTATAGCAGCTTTGATAGGAGCCACCTTGCCATTGACAGGATACTATTTATGGATAAAACGTATTTGGAGAAAGAAAGTAAGAGTAAGTTGAATATCTTTGTTATAAGATTAGGGGGCGAAAAGAATTTTATCATATGACCTGTTGTCGTGAATGACAGGTCATATGATATTGTTACAGGATTTTTTAGAACCACTTTATCTTTCTGAAAATAACAAAAGCCAACGCAGACAATGTGATGGATGCCAAAATAATAAAACTAAAAGCATGTGGTAATGCATCTACATGTACATCTACATTCATTCCATAGAAACTAGCTATTAATGTGGGTACCATCAGAATGATGGAAATACTGGTCATGCGTTTCATGATGGTGTTCACATTGTTGGATATGATGGAAGCAAATGCGTCCATGGTTCCGGTTAAGATATCACTGTAGATATTAACCGTGTTATATGCTTGTTTTAATTCAATAACTACATCTTCTACCAAATCGCGGTTTTGATAATCTTTTTCCTGGAAGATACTTTGCAATTTACCTACCATCACCTCATTTCCACGAATGGACGTATTGAAATAAACCAATGTTTTTTGTAGTTTCATCAATCTGAGCAGGTCCTCATTACGTATGCTCCTTTCCAATTCTTTTTCTGCGGCAGCTACATCATTGTTTATTTGTTTCAGATATTTCAAGAACCATACGGCAGATGAGTAAATTAACCGTAAAATCAATTCAAATTTATTAGGCACAATGATTCCTTTACGTCGGGTGTGGTCAATAAAATCAGGAATCATTTCAGTGGAGTGATAACACACGGTAACAATGATTTCATTGTTTGTAATGATACCGATGGGGATAGTGATATAAGGGATGCTTCCCTGTTGTTGCAGGGGGATTCGGATAATGGTCAGTAGCCAGTTGTCTTCCGTATCCGTTCGCGGACGTTCATCCATATCGGCGATGTCCTCTAAAAAAGCTTCGGGAACTTTTAATTCTTTAGTCAGAAACTCAAAATCACTTTGGTCGGGGCATTCTACATTCACCCAGCAGTTTGGCATCCATTGTGGCTTTTCTACAAAGCCATTCTCACAATAAAGATATTTTCTCATCTTATTGCCTCCTTTCGTTCGTTTATATCCGTTCAGAGGCATTCAGAGTAGTGATTGCCCTGTCGGATCAGTTAATACTATTGCACGTTCGTGGTATTGAATCGTCCATTTTTATTGATTGTTTTTTGTTTAAAGCGGTACAAAAGTACATAAAACCTTTAAAGGACAGACAGAAGTCAGGAGGCTTTTATATTTTTTTTAAGAATATCACCGGAAAGCAATCAGTGCCCGAGCAATGATGGTTTTGTCGCCATAGCACAGTTCTAACGTACTGTGTTTACCGATTAAGTTCCCTGGCGGAAACTATTGTTGTTAAAACATTTAGCATCCTTTTAATTACATGCAAAATTCACTTAAAAAATCGTTTGTCCAATACCTATTTATGATGAATCTTGTTCTATATAATCCTAATAATTAGGTATTGTGGAAGGTGCTGAAGTCGGTTACCTTTGCAAATGTAATAATTACAATTTAAAAATCAGTTTTAATTTGAAAATAAAAAGAGTATGGAACCAATTATTAATTCACAAGTTCCTGAATTTAAAGTTCAGGCATTCCATAATGGAGAGTTTAAAACCGTAACTAATAAAGATATTGAAGGTAAATGGGCTATTTTCTTCTTCTATCCTGCTGACTTTACGTTTGTATGCCCTACCGAACTTGTAGATATTGCTGAAAAGTATAATCAGTTCAAAGAAATGGGAGTGGAAGTATATTCTGTAAGCACCGATTCACATTTCGTTCATAAAGCATGGCATGATGCGTCTGAAAGTATCCGCAAAATCACTTATCCGATGTTGGCAGATCCTACAGGTGCTTTGTCGCGTGCATTTGGTGTGATGATTGAAGAAGACGGTATGGCTTATCGTGGTACTTTTGTAGTGAATCCCGAAGGCAAGATCAAATTAGCTGAAATTCAGGACAACAGCATCGGGCGTAATGCTGATGAACTTCTTCGTAAGGTAGAAGCTGCCCAGTTTGTAGCCACTCATGATGGTGAGGTTTGTCCTGCTAAATGGAAGAAAGGTGCTGAGACCTTGAAACCGAGTATTGATTTGGTAGGTAAAATTTAAAGTATAGAACTCATGTTAGATAGTGCGATAAAAGATCAGTTAAAAGGTCTTTTTGCCCAATTGGAAGCGCACTATACTTTTGACATCTTTGTCCACCCTCAGCACGAAAGTCGTGCCGAGTTGGTGGACTCGTTGGAAGAAGTGGCTTCCTGTTCGGATAAACTTTCCTGTCGGTTGCAGGATAGTGAAGGGCTGAAGTTTATCCTTTTAAAAGAAGGAAAGGATACGGGAATCACATTTCGTGCCGTACCTGGTGGTCATGAATTTACTTCTTTGTTGATGGCTGTTCTGAATGCTGACGGCAAAGGAAAGAATTTTCCGGACGAGTTTATTACCAGACGTATCAAGGCATTACAGGGGCCGATTAGTTTGACCACCTATTTGTCTCTCACCTGTACCAATTGTCCCGATGTGGTTCAAGCTTTGAATATGATGGTACTTCTGAATGGTCAGATACGCCATGAGGCAGTAGATGGATCTATAAATGAAGAAGAAGTAGAACGGATGAAAGTACAGGCCGTTCCTACTGTATTTGCTGATGGTGAACAGATTCATGTGGGGCGTAGCAGTATGGGGGATCTGTTGGAGAAGCTGGAAGCCCGTTACGGTTCGGTGGAATTGGAAGCTGTTGAGACAAAAGAATATGATGTACTGGTAGCCGGTGCTGGTCCTGCCGGTGCGACAGCTGCTATCTACTCGGCTCGTAAAGGGTTGAAAGTAGCAATAATAGCCGAGCGTATTGGTGGACAAGTCAATGAAACGATGGGGATTGAGAACTTGATATCTGTGCCTCAGACTACCGGTAAACAGTTGGCCCAGGATCTGAAAAAACATTTGGCGGAATATCATATTGATATTTTAGAAAATCGCCGGATAGAGAAAGTGGAAGTGGCAGAGGGCATGAAAGTGTTGTCTGTGAAAGGTGGAGAAACGTATAAGGCTCCCGTATTGATCATTGCTACCGGGGCGAATTGGAGAAAATTGAATGTTCCCGGTGAAGAAAAATACATCGGTCATGGAGTTGCTTTCTGTCCTCATTGTGACGGACCATTTTATAAAGATAAGGAAGTAGCAGTCATAGGTGGTGGAAACTCCGGGGTTGAGGCTGCTATTGATTTGGCGGGAGTCTGTTCCAAAGTGACTGTATTCGAATTCATGGATACTTTGAAAGCGGATACTGTTTTGCAGGAGAAAGCTAAAAGCCTGCCCAATGTGGATATTATTACTAATACTCAAACGGTAGAGGTGTTAGGAAACGGTGATAAAGTGGTGGGGCTTATAAAGAAAGACCGTTCATCCGAAAAAGAAGAGATCTTTGCCTTGGATGGTATTTTTGTCCAAATAGGTTTGACTGCCAATAGCACTTTGTTTAAAGAATTGCTGGAAACGAACCGCATGGGTGAAATTCTGACTGATAAAAATGGCCGGACCTCTGTAAAAGGTATCTATGCTGCCGGAGATGTAACGGATGTTTCCTATAAACAGATAGTTATAGCAATGGGGGAAGGCGCCAAGGCTGCTTTAGCTGCATTCGAAGACCGGATGCGCGGAACGATTTATTAGTGATAAGTGGTTGGTGGTGAATAGTGGGTGCATATCGCAGTATTTACCACTAATCTTATCACTAAAAAATGCACTCTTTGTATGTATATTGGTGAGAATATGCTTTCTTTGTAGGTGAATCACCGTTTACAGCATTGATATGGCAGAATCGAGACGTACTTCATTGAAAGATTTGGCACAGATATTAGGTGTATCCATACCTACAGTATCCCGTGCCTTGAAAAATAGTCCCGAAATCAGTCGGGAACTTTGTATTAAAGCTCAAAAATTGGCAAAAGAGATGAATTATCACCCCAATCCTTTTGCTATGAGTCTCCGGAAAAATACTCCCCGTACCATTGGAGTAATTGTACCTGATATTGTTACTCATTTCTTTGCGTCTATTTTAAGTGGTATAGAAGATACCGCTATAGCAAACGGCTATTTTGTTATCATCACGACTTCCCATGAGTCATACGACCATGAGAAAAGAAATATTGAGAATTTGGTCAATATGCATGTGGAAGGTATTATAGGTTGTTTATCTCAAGAAACAACAGATTATGCCCATTGGTTGAGTTTGGATGATATGAATATGCCGCTTGTTCTATTTGATCGTGTTTGCATGCCTGACCGTTTTTCTACGGTAGTGGCTGATGGAGTATATTCTGCTCAGATGGCGACACAGCACTTGTTGGATCATGGAAGCAAACGGATTGCTTTTATCGGTGGTGCAAACCATCTGGATATAGTAAGAAAGAGAAAACATGGTTACCTTGAAGCGTTAAGGGAAAATAAGATACCTATTGAGAAAGATTTGGTTGTGTGTCGGAAAATTGATTTTGAAGAAGGGAAAATAGCTACAGAAATTTTATTATCGCTTCCGGAGCCTCCCGATGCAATTCTTGCCATGAATGATACATTGGCATTTGCCGCTATGGAAGTGATTAGAAATCATAATCTTCGTATTCCTCAGGATATAGCGCTTATTGGGTATACAGATGAGCAACATGCCAATTATGTAGTGCCTCGCCTTTCGGCCGTCTCGCATCAGACTTATAAGATGGGGGAAGCCGCATGTCAGATGTTGATTGATAAGATTAAGGGAGATAAAAAAATCAGGCAAATCATTATTCCTACTTGTTTGCAGGTGAGGGAAAGCAGTATAAAAAGGAAGGATTGAGAACCGAAATGTATTTTAAGAAGAGAATAAGGCTGAACTCTTCACAAAGAGCCAACCTTATTTCTTTATATATTGGAGTATTATTGAGTGACCAACGTAATAATGGAACGTGCCGGGATCACAACTTTTTCATGGTTTTTGATGCTTCCTACCGGTAGAAGATTCTCTCCATCTTTATCCGAAGTACGATAGATTGTCCAGTTTTTTATAATTCCGTTACGCTGATAGAAAGTAAACTCTTTATCTTCCGCTGCATAATTAATCATAACGAAAACCTCCTTTCCGTCTGTATTTTGGTATGCTGAACACATTAGTCCGGTTACATCCGTATCGCCTTCAGGAATGATTTTCCCTTGGTTGTCTTTGGCTATAATTGCTTTCCGAACAGCTCCCGGGCGTATAAATCTACTGTAGTTTCCCAAAGCCCACATTAATTTGGAGTCTTTCACCTCACCATTCAGAAAAGTCGGATCACTATACTCACGGATTAATCCGTCTTTATAATCTCCACCGATAGATCGCCACCATTGCCAACTGCGAGCACCTGCATATACAATGTCATGATGAATGATCCGTGCTACATATAATGCTGTCTTCATGGTGAAGTCATATCCTCCGCCTCCGCCGATTTCTTCGTCATTGCCCATGATACAGGTTTCTGTCTGCCAGAAATCCACCTTATACTTGTCTAAAGTATCTTTTAATTGACAACGGATATCGTGTAAATTATTCAGAGGAGTATTAGTCCAATAACTATGCCCTACCATCAGCCGGGGAACATTGGGAGTATCACCCAGATAGGTGGCTGTACTGTCCGGATTAAAGAAAGACTGGATTTGATACCCCCGTTCCCAATTAGTCATGTGAGTATCGAACATACAACGATAGTCAGAGGACTCATTGACTAGAATCTGTGTGTCAATTTGGTTATTTACGAACTCTTTACTGATGAGGCGTATGGCACGGGCTATTTCGCGGTTGGTAGCCGGTGTACCTTCTTGTTTGGGGCCAATCCAGTTCCAATGCCCATCGGGTTCATTGAATGGACAGAGGTAATTGAACTTGATTCCATCGTGTTTCTCCACCCCTTTTATGACATTGGCAAGAAAACGGGCAAAATTCTTATAATGCTCTTCCTTTAAGTTTAAGGTTCCTCCACGGCCTGTGTTGGTGGCAAGACCGTTTTGTGTGAAATATACGGGAGGTGAATTAAGAAATGCCAAAAATTTGTTTACACCCCGTTCTTTTGCCAGACGCAGGAAGTTGCGCTGCCCTTGTTGTTTATTCCAATTATAGTTACCATCTGCCTGAAGGAAACATTCGGTGCGCATCCAGGGAGAGGCTATCTGGCTGGCTTCTCCTTGTTCCGCACTTCCGGCTCCTACATTGAAACGCCATAAAGACAAGCCGATTCCTTTAGGTTGTCCGTTTTCATGGTTTTCCGTACTGAACAGCCAGTCGGCTACTTGGTTTTGTTTTTCTTGCGGCCATAAGCCGATAAATTGCATGCTCCAACAGTCTGATGCTCCGAAATAGTCCATGGTTTGACAGGGTTGGTCTGTTTCTATTTCAAAGTGAATGGCAGGATGTTGAGCAAACAGGTTTGCTGTTGCAAATAAAGAGAATAATAATGCTTTGTATTTCATAAAGTTGAGGGATTATTTCAGATTATAAATGACAGTTGTAACACTTTCCGAAGGCACAATTACTTGTTGGTCTGCCGTGACGTGTACCTCTTGCAAATTTTTGTTATTTGTTGTTGTATAAGTAGTGATGGAGCTTATTTCACTTACCCATTCTTTATGAATTTCGTTTAGCCGGACTCCTTTTTCTGATAGATTGGTATAAACAGCAACAATTTTATCTTTTTTCGGTGAAATCCATGCTGACCCGAAGAAACTGGATGATTCATTCATGTTAAGCATGATACGGCGATAACCCGGTCGGATGAATAGGCTGTAGTTACCTAATACCCAAAGTGTGGGAGTAGCTTTATAAGTGCCTTCTTTCTCTATATCCCCATAAACTCCATCGGAGGGTTCCAGTGAAATCAGTAAGAAGCGGTTTTTGTGTCCCCAGCGGGGGATATCCATTGAGGTCCAGTAACTCCAGGAGGAAACTCCTGCTATAGTTAGGTCATTGTGTATTACTTTTGACATATAAAGTGCAATGTCCATTTCGGTTGCTTGGTCATAGCCTATAAACTCGGAAGAGCTGTATCCGTCGCCTAACATACTCCACTCACTTTGCCATATTTCTACATCATATTGTTGGGCTGCTTGGGCCAGTTGTTTCCGGACATTACGCATACCATCCCATGTGCCATCTGTCCAGTAGCTGTGGCCGCAGATAAGTTTCTTTACATGAGTCAGGTTGCCTATATAGGTGGAAGTTCCAGGTGTGAAAAATGCTGAAAGTACGTTACTATGGGCGGCATCATTCTTAAATTTGTAGAGATATTCATAATCTCCAGATTCCCCTGGAAGAATATCAATAGAAAGACCGGCAGAAGTGATGGCGGTATCCAATTCACGTATAAGTCTGGCTACTTCATCATTAGTCCATCCGCTGCCTTCCTGGCCGCTGTCCCAATTATATTGGGGTTCGTTAACTGGTGAGATATGTGTCACTGGATATCCTTCGTTTACATAGTATTTTGCTACATCTGACATGTATCTGGCAAAGTCCGTATAACATTCATCCTTCAAATTAGAAACTCCTCCGCTATTGGAGAATCCTTTTCCGTTGGAGGTATATTGTACAGGAGGGGTATTGCTGAAAAGTACTATACTCTGACAACCAAACTCTTTGGCGCGCTGCAAGAAGTAGCGCTGCCCTTTACAGCGTGTCCAGTCTAATGTTAAGTCATCAGTCAGATAAGATTCTGCTCTGCGTGATTTGTCTTCTATTCCACTTGCTTCACCTTGTTCTGCACTGCCACCACCTAGATTCACACGCCACATGGAGAGTCCTATACCTTTAGGTTGTCCTGATTGTATTTCAGAAGAGAATAGCAGTTCACTGATTTTGTCACGATTCGTTATCCAGCTTTTTCCTACGAAGGCAGGTGCCCAACAATCTGATGCGCCAAATCCTGTCAGAGTCTGAAAAGATTGTCCGGCATCTATGGTTACTGTTTTTTCTACGTTTATGCTGCTGTCCGGTTGCCCCGATGTATCCGGTGTTTGGGGAGAATCGTCACTGCAGGCTACAGTAGAAAAGAACAGTGGAAGAGTAAAAATATATTTTAGTTTCATTGTTTTAGATGGATTAAAAAATAGTCGCGGATAATCCTAGCAAACTATCCGCGACAGAATATAAAGACCTATTGAATGTTTAATTCCTGTAACAATCTGTTCTTTTTGGAAAATGATTAATTCCAGCCCGGATTTTGGGTGATAGAACCATTAGACATTGTAATCTCATATAAAGGTATCGGGAATACCATATCCCGGTTTTCGTTGAAGCTGATTCCTTTATCACTTGCCTCACCTTGATTTTCCCATTCGTAAATGTCGCGGGTAGCGGGATCTGTATTGTATTTTACAAATGTACCGTTTGCTCCCATCAGGTTACAAATCATTTTCTTGCCATTGTCATCTGTCCAACGGCGGATATCATAGATTCTGTTTTGTTCCCATGCCAGTTCCAAACGACGTTCTAGCCGGATAGCTTTGCGAAGCTCGTTCCCACTGGATGTGACAGCAGGTAATTTTACACGATTCCGTACCTCATTAAGGTAGGTACGTGCTGTACCATCTTCGCCCAATTCGTTGCAGGCTTCAGCATACATCAACAATACATCTGCATAGCGTAAGATACGATGATCTAATGGAATTTTGTCGATATTGTATACTTCCGGACGTTTTTCAATAGGTACAAAATACTTCCGGACAATACGTGCTGATTTATGTTGTGACGGATCTATAATATAACATTCGGGATCCCAACCGTACTTTTCGATATAATCTTTATAATTGGCGATTTTTGTGTTGTTTTCAACGAACTTGTCGAAGTTATTCTCTCCGGCAATTTCTGTACAACCGGTTTTAATGATAGTCCAACGTAAACGTTCTGTATCTCCTGCATCGATGTAGGCTTGTTCGAGGTTAGCGGTTGGCTGTCCCCAAGACCATCCGTCGCCGGGACCACTACGGGCACCGGTAATAACAGTCAAAGAACCACCCAATGCATAAGTTCCATCATACATATATTGTACTTCAAACAGACTTTCTTCGCTATTGTTATGGTCAACATCCCATACATCACCGAAGTTGTCGAGTAATTTATATTCACCTTCGTCGATGACTGTTTTCAATACATCATGTGCCTCTTGCCATTTGCTTTGGTAGAGGTAAACCTTTCCCAATAGGCCTAATGCAGCTCCACGGGTAGCGCGTCCCATATCTGTAGCAGCATATTGACTACGTTGTGGCAACACATCAGCAGCGGCTTTTAAATCATCTTCAATGAACTTATATACATCTTCGGCCGAAGCGCGGGTAATACCTTGTATTTCTTCGGGCAACAGGAAGCCTGTAATGAGAGGCACACCACCAAAATTCTTCACAAGTTCAAAATAGAAGTATCCACGGAGAAAACGTGCTTCGGCTACAAGCCGGTTCTTCATTTCTTCATCTGAGAAATCAGCTTGTGAAATGCGTTCCACTGCGATATTGCAACGTAGAATGCCTTTGTATCGATACTGCCAAAAGTTGGAGATGGCACCATTGCTTTGTCCGGTACCTTGATAGTGGGCCAAAGAAATATAGTCACTTTGACTTTGGCTGGTATTGCCCATCCAACCGTCATCACTACACATCTCGGAAAGCAACCATACTGTGTTGATATTCCACCATCCGCCAAAAGTAATGGCCTGGTAACAACCAGTAATAAATGCTTCGGCTTCTTCTGCACTTTGGAAATAAGTATCCAAATTTTGTTGCCCGCGCACTTCCTCTGTTAGGAAATCCTCACAAGAAGTGAATGTCAGCGAGGCAATCATTGTTAATATTGTTAATATCTTTTTCATGGTTTATACCTTGAGGGTTAAAATTTTAAATCAATTCCAAATAAGAAAGTACGTGGGTTAGGATAAGCGATGCCGTCAATACCGGTTTCAATTACACTGCCATCTTTACCAATCTGTGGACGTTCAGGATCCATACCTGAGTAGCTGGTGATAGTGAAAGGATTTTGAGCCGACAATGAGAGACGCAATTCGGTTCCGTTCAACCACTTCTTGGGGAGTGTGTAACCCACTTGTAATAGTTTGCAACGCATATAAGAGCCGTCTTCTACAAAGAAACTTGAAACGCGTGTGTAATTCTGATTCAAATCATTGTAGGACAGACGAGGAATATCGTTGCTGGTTCCTTCGCCATGCCATGCTTTCTGCAATGTACCTGCCCAAACGTTTTGCCCACTTACGCCGGAGTATAAACCTTTGGTCTTATTGAAAATATCATTACCGAATGTACCATAGAAGTTGGCTGTGAAATCGATGTTTTTATAGCTGAAACCCAAGTTCAAACCTACCATCAAATCGGGATATGGGTTACCGATCCATGTTTTATCATTTTCATCTAGAACTCCGTCATGATTCAAATCCTTAAAGCGAATGTCACCGGGTTGGGCATTGGATTGTACCAGCTTGCCATTTTCGTTGGTGTGAGCATAAACTTCATCCCAATTTTGGAAAATACCATCGGCTACGTAGCCGTAGAAGCGTGAAATCAAGCCACCGTCTTCATTACGGATAATTTGGTCGCTGTTGAAACCTCCAGTTTGGATAGGACCGTCACCGGAGAATTTAACAGCTTTATTTTTCACTGCGGAAAGGTTCAATCCCACATTATATCGGAAGTCTGCTACTTTGTCGTGCCAGTTCAGACTTAATTCCCAACCGCTAGCTTTCATACTACCTATATTCATCCATACTGTACTGTTCCAGTCGGGGTATCCGATGGCGAAGATATTTTGTTTCTGATAGAGCATATCAGAAGATTTCTTTTGGAAATACTCAAAGGTCATGTCTAGACGGGAGTCAAGGAAGGACATATCCACACCTACGTTCCAGTCTTCTACTGTTTCCCATTTTAGCAAATTATTGCCAACGCCTGATACCATAGTACCTGAAACACGTCCTGGAGCTGTACCGAATACATAATCAGATTGTCCTAACAAAGTCAGCGTAGCATCATTATCTATGTTTTGATTACCTACACGTCCCCAACCTCCGCGTAATTTCAAGTTACTGAAAATCTTCTGGTCTTGCATGAAACTTTCACTGATGATACGCCATGAAGCAGAAACAGAAGGGAAGATGGCATATTTGTTTCCTTTGGGGAAACGAGAAGAACCATCTGCACGAATAGAAGCTGTTAGATAGTAACGATTGTCATAGTTATACATCACGCGTCCTAAATAAGATACTAATGTGCTGTAAGCAGTTTTACCTTCTGACTTTTGGTTTTGTGTACCGGCATTTACTTCCTGCATTTGATCCATATTATTAGGAACATCGTCACGTGAGGCTTTTGATTGGAATTCAGCAAAGCGTTCAGCTGTAAAGCCACCCATTACATTAATATTATGCTTTTCTGCAAAAGTCGTGATGTAAGTAGCAGTATTAGTCCAGTTCCAATCAAGCCATTCCTGCATTTCACGGGAAACATTACTTAATGTAGATTGTTCCAAAGCATCAATATAGAATTCAGGAGTGAATTTGTCTGTACGGCGGAAGTGTGCATTAGCGCCGAACTGCGTGCGCAGGGTCAGTTTTTGAATAGGGTTTATCTGTAAATAAGTATTTACAATTGTACCCATTTCACGGGAGTGGGAATTTTGGCGAGCCAATGAACCGGCAGGGTTCCACTCCTGGTTGTTGTAAGAACGCTGATAGTTATTGAATTCGTTATCCACCCATTGATCTTCCGGCTTGAATATAGGAGTTGTGGGGTCCATAGACATGGCAGCTGAAAAAAGATCGGGGGTATCATCCCATGATTCTACACGTGGGGCAATGTCGAAACCCATTTTTACATATTTATTAAATGTATATTCTGTATTAAGGCGTGCGTTGATTTTGTCCCAATAACCATAGTCATATTGTGAATTGTTACGGTAGTAACCCATACTCAGGTTATAAACCAGTTTGTCTGAACCACCGGAGATATTGAGTGAGTAATTTTGCACTAAAGCAGTTTTGTTGATTACTTCGTCCCACCAGTCTGTTCCTCCGGGATTGGTAGTAGCGCCTGTATCATTCCAAATAGAAGTTCCTCCGTCATTTGTGTATCGGGTATTGAATACTTCTTTATATTCGGCGGCATTAGCCATTTTGGGTTTTGACAGTGTTTGGAAACCTGCAGATGCATTAAAACTGATATTTGTTTTTCCTGCCATTCCTTTTTTGGTTGTGATTAGAATGACACCGTTAGAAGCACGTGTTCCGTAAATGGCAGCAGCCGAAGCGTCTTTTAAAACTTCCATAGATTCAATGTCATTACTGTTTAGGAAGTTGATGTTTGTACCTACCGGCATGCCATCTACTACATACAAAGGATCGGTTCCGTTTACTGTTGTTACACCACGGATTAGAACTTTTGGTTGTGCGCCCGGACCACCACCACTGGTTACTTGAACACCGTTGATTTTACCTTGCAAGGCGTCCATTGCATTACCGGTTACAGTTTCGGTAATTTCTTTTCCTTTTACGGTAGATATAGAACTGGTCAGGTCACTTTTTTTCACGGCTCCATAACCAATAACCACTACTTCGTCCAGTAATTCACTGGCATCTTTCAGCACTACATTGATAACGGTTTGTCCGTTTACCTTTATTTCTTGAGTCTCATATCCTATGCTGGAGAACACAAGTACGGCATCCTTGGCAACATCGTTTAGTGAATAATCACCATCAATACTTGTAATAGTACCTGTACCTGTACCTTTAACTTGCACTGTTGCACCAATCATCGGTTCTTTATCTGAAGCCGAGGTTACTACACCTTTTACAGTGATGGTCTGCGCATAGCTACATAGACTTGTCAGCGCAAGACACAATAATAATATTTGCTTTTTCATATCTTAAATCTAATGTTACTTGTTAATTGGCCGGAATGAGTTTAGCTCTTTCCAAATGAGCGTCGAATATAAGTTTATAATTCCCTGTGACGTTCACTGTTGGTTTTGCCCAATTGTCACCTACATGATCGGGTTTGGTCCATGCCGGATTGGTATATTTGGCTTCTTTACCATAATATCCGAAGATCTCCGGTTCGTCTGAGTTGTCTACACGCCACGTGCAATAATTCCACCATCCGTCAGAGTGCCAGTTATGAATAACGAAATTCATTTTAGTACCTGCCTCCAGGAATAGGGGGGTATCCAAATAGAATAGGTGAGGATTGGTCTTATCTTGAGTGAAACGCAGGACTTCAGTTGGGCTACTGGTCATATATCCGAAATAGAATTCCTGTAACCACGAACCACCGTCACCCCATGTGTCAAGGCTGATAGAACCGTATGTGTGAGGTATGGGGTCTACAGCATCGGCAATTGAGTAAGTTTTCAGATTGTATGTACTGTTCTTCACATCAATATTAATTTCATAATAAACATTGGCTTGGTCAAGTACGATTGGCATTGCTGTTTCGGGATCGTCTGTCAGTTTGGTGTTATCCTCTGGATCAAGCCCGAAACAAATAGGAGTGAAGTCACTCTTTTGTGGTAAGAAGAATATTTTAGTTCCGGCTTTTTGACAGTAATAATTTGCTTTATACTGATATTCACCTGTATGTTCAATTACCATCGGTACCCCGAATATATCACTATTCAGTTCTTCGGCAGTTGCCACATCTGCCAGATACATTTTGGGAAAATCCGGCATTTCTGAGATATTCAATACACTGGTGGTAGTGGTTGAGTTTTCTTTCTTGTCAAAAGCGGTAATTGTCACATTATAACTTTTCGGTTCATTGGGGAATACTATTATTTCGGCAAAGTTCAATGAACTTTTTCCATCAGCATCTACACGGCGGTTGTCAAACCCGTCTATACCTGGAATATTAATTGTGACATAATCCAATGCACGATCATCTGTAGCCGTGAACCGAAGATTGAATTTCGTTTCATTTTTCATTAATACTGTAACAGTGGCATCCGGGGCAGCTGAAAATACCGGAGCTGCAAAATCTCCGTCCATTGTGATTAATACATCTTGAGATATACTGCGTCCTCCTACATCGGTTACAGTAACTTTGACTGTGAAACGTTCGCCGATTTCATTTCGGTTTATGTCAAAGTAATAACTTAAATCATAACTCTCTTGCGGAGCACCATAGATTTCGATTAAATCAATTGTCTTGTTCAAATGCAGGTCGGCACATTGTAGGCTGATAGAAGCAATACCGTCTTTGTCTTCTAATGTCCCTTCAATAGTAAATCGATGTCCCGCTCCGGACTCGATGTGGTCTGTTGCTAATGTCATTGTTGGATTTTGTCCGTCTACATCGGGGTAGTCGTTATCATCACTACATCCCGTACATAGGTTTGCAGTTACAAGAAAAGCCCATAACATGGCACCATACAAATGTTTCTTTTTCATATTTTATTAGTATTTGAAGATTAAACATCTACTCTAATAGAGGACGAATTAAATTCGTCAGTGGTGCAAATGTACGTGAAGAAGAATTAAAATCCTGATATAAATCTTGCAGAAAAGGGAGGTAAATCTTGCAATGCATGATTTATGTATCTAAAATACAGACTTTATTTGTATTTTTGAACCATATTATTTAACAATGTGTACACTGATGCTATGAGAAAGATATTCGTACTTTGGCTCTTGCTGCTGTCGGTTGTTTCATTGGCACAACCTTATTCTGTTAAGCAGCTTGGTATAGAGAAGGGATTATCCAATAATTATGTGGTGAGCATTGCTCAAGACAAACAGGGCTTTCTGTGGTTTGCCACGGAGGAAGGGTTGAACAAATTCGATGGTACCCGTTTCATTACTTATTTGAAGAATGAAGATTTGACAAGGCAGGGTATAACAGGCAATGAACTGAATTGTTTGTTGGATGATCCTCAGGATTCTATCCTTTGGATAGGCACGCAAAGGGCCGGTCTGAATGCGTATGACTATGTAAATAACACTTTTCTTTGCTATAGGCATGATGGCGAGAACCCCGAAAGTCTGATAACGGATGATGTTACTAAGATTGTGGCAGCTACAGATGGTAATCTTTGGATTACGACATATTGGCGGGGAGTAGATTATTTCGATAAAAAGGCTGGAAAATTCATTCATTACAATACTCAAACAGTTCCGGGATTGGCTAGCGATAATATTTGGTCGGTTGTTGATGGAGGAGATGGAAAGTTGTATATGGGGCATGTGCATCATGGATTCAGTGTGTTGTCTCTTAAAGATAAAAAAGTAAAGAACTTTATGCATGACCCTGAAGATCCGGTCAGTTTGCCAGGTAATGGGGTAACTTGCATTTATAAGGACTTAAGCGGTAATATTTGGCTGGGAACAGACCGGGGGCTGGCACTGTTCAATCCGGAAGCCGAAAATTTTATCCATTTTCATCATAGTGAGGACGGGGTTCCTCATACCGTATTTGATATCAGACAATTTGATGGGAATAAACTTTGGATTGCCATGGAATTTGGAGGAATAGCCATTTTGGATTTAACGCAACGTATGTTTCTTTCTCCTGACCAAGTGCGTTTTCAATATATAAAGGAAGGGGATGATGAATACAGTCTCTCTAATTCTACTGTACGTTGTTTGTTTCAGGACTCCTTTAAAAATGTATGGGCTGGTATGTGGGGAGGTGGAATTAATTTTCTTAGCCATGAATCTTCCTATTTTAATGTTTATAGTTATTCTCCTATCCAGCATTCGGGTAGTAGCCTGAATAATAAGACAGCAAGCAGTGTATGCGTAGCAAGGGATGGAAAGTTATGGATCGGAACCGATGGGGGAGGCATCAATGTATTTGATAAAGGCAAGCGGGTGGCGGTTTATAAAGAAGAAACCGGTGATTTGACTGATAATTCCATACAGGCTGCACTTTGTGATTCGGAAGGAAACCTTTGGTTTGGATCGTTTATGGGAGGAGTGGATTTTTATGATGTGAAAAAGAAAAGTTTTCACCAGATTTTTCCTAAAGATAAAACAGGGGAAGATGTGCGTGCACTGTATGAAGATGCAGAATATGTATGGATAGGAACTAGTAATGGCATCTATAAGGTACGCTTGCATGATAAAGGCATTGCAGACCATTATACAGTAGAGAATAATCTGGTGAGATGTATCTCGAAAGATAATCTTAATCGTTTATGGATTGGTACTTTCGGAGGAGGATTAGGGGTTTTTGATGAACATTTTCAGTGCGTTAAACTTTTTAACGTGACTTCTCTTTTTCCCTCTAATACTATCAATACTGTTTATATGGATAGTCAGAACAGAATGTGGATAGGAACGGGAGAAGGTCTGGTTTGTTTTCCATCCTCTCAGAGTTGGGACTATAAAGTATATCGCAGTGAGGAGGGTTTGTCCAATGTCCATATACGTGCCATTACGGAAGATAATCATGGAAATATATGGGTGAGCACCAATAAAGGTATCAGCTGCTTGTTGAAAGACAAGGAGGTTTTCTATAATTACGATCATTGGGATAATGTGCCTATGGGCAATTTCATGAGTGGAAGTGTGGCGGAAGCTAAGGATGGAACACTTTATTTTGGCTCAATCAATGGCTTATGCCGTTTTAATCCAGATCAGGTATTGGAAAAACGAGAGTCACCTGCTGCAATTATTACGGAGATGCGTATATTCGGCCCGTTGCGTGATACGGACAGTAATGAAAAGGTGATGGCGCTTGAAGGCCAGTCGGAAGTACGTTTAAGCTATATGCAAAATAACTTCAGCGTCACCTTCAATATACAGAATTATGCCTTGGCCGATCAAGTGGAATATGCTTATATGTTGAAAGGGTTGGAAAATTCATGGTATACAGTAACCGATCCTAATAATGTGACTTTCCGTAATATACCTCCGGGAAATTATTGTTTTCAGGTAAAGACAAGAATACGGAATCAGGAATGGGCGGATGAGATAGCTTCTCTGGATATCCGTATTGACCCGCCTGTATGGCTTACGTGGTGGGCCAAGTTATTTTATATTCTTTCGGGTGTTTCTGTCCTGTATTTTATTCTTCATGCCTATAAAAAGAAACTGGATATGGAGTCTCTCTATGAGTTGGAGAAGAAAAATCATGAGCAGGAACAGGAGCTGAATAATGAGCGTTTACGTTTCTATACCAATATCACACATGAGTTGCGTACTCCTTTGACGTTGATTCTGGGACCGTTGGAAGATATGCAGAAAAGTAATTCTTTATCAGGGAAAGATTCACAGAAAATATCGGTTATCCATCAAAGCGCCATCCGGTTGTTGAACCTGATTAATCAGATACTGGAGTTCAGAAAAACGGAAACCCAAAACAAGAAATTATGTGTAAGTCGTGACAATCTGGCAGCCCTTGTACACGAGATCGGACTGAAGTATAAGGAATTGAACCGGAAACCTGAGATTGATTTCTGTCTTGAGATTGAGCAGGAAGATATGTCTTTGTTTTTTGATAAGGAGGTAGTAACGATTATACTGGATAATTTGATCTCCAATGCTATAAAATATACAGAGAAAGGAACTATAACTTTAGGATTACATCAGGTGGTCCGGAATAATATACACCATACGGAAATCAGTGTGAGTGACACCGGTTTCGGTATTGCTCCCGATGCATTGCCTCATATTTTTGACCGTTATTATCAAGAGGGAAGCGAACATCAGGCTTCAGGAACAGGTATTGGTCTGGCTCTGGTAAAGAACCTGGTAGTTTTGCATGAGGGGGAGATCAGGGTTGAAAGTTCTTTGAATGTGGGAAGTACTTTTTATGTCAGTCTGCTGACGGATAACACGTATCCCCATGTGCTGCATGCTGACTCGACGGAGAAAACTTCCGATGAAAAGGACGAAAAAGAAGAAAATATAGAACCTGTGCATAGTGGTAAGCGTATTCTGCTGATAGTGGAAGATAATAGGGACATCTGTGATTATATTGTAGAATCTTTCTCGGACGATTTTGAAGTGAGGACTGCCGCCAATGGTGAACAAGGTTTGGAACAAGCATTGGGCTGCATTCCTGATATTATAGTCAGTGATATCATGATGCCGGTGATGAACGGCATTGTGATGTGCCGGAAATTGAAAGAAGACTTGCGTACCAGCCATATTCCCATTATTTTGCTGACGGCAAAGGACTCTTTGCAAGATAAGGAAGAGGGGTATCAAGTGGGTGCTGACTCTTATCTGACAAAGCCTTTCAGTGCTACTTTGTTGCATAGCCGTATCCATAATTTGCTTGAATCCCGCAAGTTGTTGGCAGAGCGTTTTAATACGAATTCCATACTCATTGACAAACGTGCGGCAGTAACCGAGTCTATGAATAAATTGGATAATGAGTTCCTTGAGAAGATTAACAAGCTGATTGAAGATCGTCTTTCTTCTGAGAAGATAGACATCGGCTATTTGTCGGACGCCATGTGTATGAGTAATTCTACCCTATATCGGAAGATGAAGGCATTGACCGGACTTTCCACCAATGAATATATCCGCAAAATAAAGATGCAATATGCGGAACGTTTGTTATTAGAGGGGAAATACAATATTTCAGAAGTTGCGTTCAAGGTGGGAATTAACAGTACGGTCTATTTCCGTCAGTGTTTTAAAGATGAATTCGGTATGGCTCCTTCTGATTATCTGAAAAAGATAAAACCGGAATAGAGTGGTTGTGTAAGCCGTTTCTTCCATATAGTTAAGCTTTTTTTTACAGTCATCTGCTACAGACTCCGCCAGTGGACTGTAAAGTCTGCTTGGGTGGACTATACAGTCTGCTGCAATGGACTCTACGGTCCATTGAGGGAGTCTGTAGTAGGTAACCGTAAGAAAGGGCTTAATTGTAGGCAAGAAAAGCCTTAGCTAATAGGGAGATTGGACTTTGAAGGAAATTGCTGTTTCTCAATTTGTATGTTTATAAATGATTGTAGAATGCTTTCACCGTTTCCCATTTATAATAAGGGGCAATAGGGCTGTCAATGGGTAATTTGACTTCATTTTCATTATGTAGCAATTTTACAATAACTTCTCCTTGTTTATTCTTGAAAAAGATTAATTGAAGGTTGGCTCCCATAGGTGAAACACGGAAATCTTGCCAGGCCAGGTAATATCGGTCGGGATCTGTTTCTTGATTGGAGCATCCTTCTACTTGCATGAGTGCCAACAGACGGATCAGGTTGGTATCATGTCCGAAACGGAGGGTGGCGCAAGGAGTTCCTTCACGGATGGCGCGGTCGGCACTTTCTATAATATTCTTCAATAAAGATTTTGCACTCTTGGGGGCTGCTCCCTGATTGACGGGAGCATTGGCATTGCAAATATACATCCGATAATTCACAGACTGCCAGATACCGAATAATTCTTCTTTTTCAAACAAATCATAAAAGGATAGAGGCAACTCTACATCTTGCATGTCGGAAGCAATCCAATAAAGTCCCATCATGAGCTCGCGGGGATTCCTGACTTCTTTGGGATTTTTGAAAAGTGAAGCGATTAAACGTTCCGGATGAATATGATTTTCTTCGAATGTATGGAAAGCTGTTCTCCATGGCGCACTTGCCGAACCCAGCTTTTCGGCTTCGGGTGAAGTATAGGCAATGTAGTCCATGTGTCTTTGGTTGGCTTCGCGGGTGATCTGGAGGGAGGGGTTTAGTTCTTTCAGTTGTTCTGTGAATGCGGACATGCTCATGATACAACGTACGGAAACGCTCGAACGCGCTGATATGTTGGCGCTGTCCCGGAATATATGGGGATATTGTTGATAAAGCCGTTTGGCAATGGCTTTGTGTTGTCGTTCTCCTAATGGGGTCAGGTTTCCTCCGCGCCCACGGGCATTTTCCCATACTTTCTGGAGTCTGAGCCTCACATCTTCACCTAAATCGGTAAGTCCTGATTTATTGTGAAACGTATCAAAGACACGAATGACTTCTAGATAACGTTCGTCCGAAGTCATCCAGCGGGACCCATGGCGTCCGTAATGGCTGATGTAGAAAGGACTGTAACCTTCGGGTACCGGAGTTTGTATGCCGTTTGGTGTGGGATAAGCATAATAGATGCTACCCATTTTTTCCGGGCTTTGGATGATTTCTTCTTTCAGATTGTGTGCGGGGAGATCTATGGGAGCTACTTTCCAATTGATGCCGAGCGGATTATTTTGTATTTCCCATATCAGAGGGAAATCCGGATTATCCATAATCCACATTTCGCATCCGTCTACTGAGTCGTTTACATGCAGTAAGGAATAGCCCATAGCTTGTGACTTGGTATCAGCCAGTTGGTATTCTGTCTGATTATAATGAAATGCCTTTTGGCTTTTCAATTCCTGAAAAGCGGTTGCTGAAAGTAGGGCAAAGGTTTCTTGAATGGGGAGACAGATATGCTGTCCGTCTTCCGGCTGTAAGAAGCTTAGTCTGACCGCCGTTTTTAAAGCTTCTTGGGGCATGGCGTAGCTGCCTGATTGCCATCGGGTGTTTCTTTCAATTCCCCAATGCAGATAAAGGGTGTCGTTGGACTGATTGAAAGTAAATTGGTACTTTCGGGTTTGTCCATGCAGTTTGAATACAAATAACAGAGGGTTGGTAATGATATCTTGTGCCATTACATTTCCCATCAGGCTGCCGATAAGCAGAAAGCATATAAAAAGTTTTTTCTTCATCGTATGTTACTCTTTAGATTCAGGAAATAGTTTGCTCCCCCAGTTACCGGGACTAGGGCCCATTTTTAAAACCAACTCGCCTCCTTTGATGATATCATTATGGCGGATGGTGGAATATGGATAATTCTTTCCATTTAATAAAATCGACCGGATATACTTGTTCTTTTCGGAAAGCCCTTCGGTTTTGATCGTGAATGTTTTGCCTTCCTGTAAATGGAAACGACTCTCTGTCAGTAGAGGGGTATGGATTAAATAATAGTCTTGTCCGGCATTGGGGTACAACCCCATCATGTGGAATACCAACCACGATGACATGGCTCCGGAGTCATCATTTCCGGGAAGACCGGCAGAACCGTCATTATAGTTCTTCTGGATAATTTCATGGATGCGGTCGCCACTTTTATCCGGACGCCCTACCCAGTGGTATAGGCAGGGAGTGAGGAAGGAGGGTTCATTATTCACATTGAAGAAACCCTTGTCAAAGAAAATATCCAGCCGTTCGTCAAACTTCTCTTTTCCGCCACATTGTTCAATGAGTCCGGGTACGTCATGCGGAATGCTGAGTGCATATTCCCAGGAGGAGGCTTCATAAAAGAACATGTTCCACCAAGGAGTATACCAAGGGCCTTCAAAGGTAACGGGGGTATATGTGAAGGTGGGTTTCTGGATATGGGAGTTTCCGAAAGGTATTTTGTCTAACCAGTTTCCTTCTTTATCCCGGGGAAGTATGAATCCTTTGACTCCTGCATGTTCATAATCGGCCCGCCACAAGTTCTTCCAGTTGGAAGATTGTTTCAAGTATTGCTGGTACAAGTCTGTCTTGCCTAGTCCTTTTGCTACTAAGGCTATGGCATAATCACAATAGGAGTATTCTATTGTGCGGTTTCCGGCTCGGGGAATACCGTATGGAATATATCCCAATTCCAGATAAGGAATCAGTCCGCCTCTTCCCTCCGCTTCTTCGTTACCTCCGGGCGGTATGGTCGCATCTTTCAGCATAGCTTCCAAAGCCAGATGGTAATCTATGTTTGGTAGTCCTTTTACAAATGCATCGGCTATAACAATTTCGGCGTTGGAGCCGCCTTGTGTCCGTCCGTTACAATTTCCGCTTCGTGCATCAGGCATGTAGCCGTCCCGTTTATAGATATTGATCAGTGAACGTACAATGTCTGTTTCTCTTTGAGGGTCAATCAGTGTGATAAGTGGAGTTGAGGTGCGGTAGGTGTCCCAGATAGCATAAAAATCATCATAATAAGGTTCCGGATCACTCCATAATGGATTTTCACCGGTACGGTCTACAGGCATTAACATGGTATGGTAGATACCGGTATAAAACATACGCTTATATTTTTCGGGTGTATTTGAGGCTATATCAATGCGTTGCAATAAGTTTTCCCATTGTGCCAATAAGGCTTGCCGGGTGTCCTCAAATGACCAATGAGGTATTTCGTTCCATACATTCTCTCTGGCTTTGAGAGAACTGATAAATGAAATTCCGACTTTCAGTTGAATGGTATTTGCAGAAGAAGGGAAACGCAACAAAGCTCCGGTTTTTTGTTGGGAGTCTGGCTGGTATCGTTCATTGCTGATCTGGTTTCCTTTCCATGTGGTCGTTTGTACAAAGGGATGGTCGGTTACTGCATAAAAATAAACGGTGTAGGCACGTCCGTTATTCCAACCTCCGCGAATACGGGTATATCCCATTACTTCGTGATCGGATATGATTTGAATTTCCGAACCTACAAATTGTTGTGCTTCGCGGGCATCGGGGGTCGGTTGTTCACCCAGGAAGAAGCCGGCGTCAACCAACAGGGATTTTAAGGAATCTTCGGGATAGGTGAATCGGTAGAATGAGGCGCGTGGAGCAGTTGTTATTTCAGTATATATGCCTGTTCTCTGGAATTCGGTAGCATAATAGCCCAAGCGGATTGTTTCATCTTTGCGATAGTCTATATGATTGAGCTGATCCATACCTTTGCCAAAAGGCATGACAAGTATGTTGCCATATTTAGGACCTCCTCCTGTCCCGCTGACGTGTACTTGGGAGAAACCGTTGACTTGTTCGGGCATAGGCAGCCAACCACTATTGGGATGGACAGTGCAATCGGGCGATGGTTTCACCATACCATAAGGGCAGGAGGGACCGATAAATACCCGTCCCAGTCCTTCCGAACCGATTCTGGGATCTACGTAATCAGAAAGTCTGGCTTCCTGTGCCGCGACCGTCACGGGCAGCAGCAGGAAGACCAGTCTTAACAAAGAAACTTTGAATGGAATGTGGGTCATAATTATTTCTTGTTTATTTTTACACGTATTGTATTCTTCTCTTTGATATCTCCTCCGGCTTGTGTCAATTGAGGGAAGGCCCAATAAATGTTACAGCCGGTAATCCGGATATCCGAAGCGGTGTCCAGATAGAAAGCATAAGTCTTGTCATATACAAAACCATCTCCGTTACAAGGACGTTTGTCATACACACCGCCTTCATAACCGGTACGTTTTAACAACTTGACATCTATTTCATCAAAATAGATATGATGCACTTTCTCCGGAGTGTCTCCCCCTACGAAAATGCCGTTTTCACTAGTGCATTTAATCTGATTGAAGAAAATGTTGCTGACTTCTCCCGAGTGTCCTTTCGTTGCACCTTTGGGGAAACGCCAGCCTGCATCTTTATGATTGCCTACGGCACGAGGGTATGAGGTGACATAGATAGGTTCCGCTTTACCCCACCATACATCAGAATAGAACATACAGTCTACTAATATATTGGAGAAAATGACATTGCTCACAGTACCTTCATCCCGGTTTTGTATGCCGATGCCCCGGTTGCTGTTTTTGATAATGCAATTATTGAATAATACATTATCAATCTTGTCCATATTTTCCGAGCCTATCTTAATAGCGCATGAACGTGAAGTCATGATACAATTAGTCACTACAATATCTTCGCAAGAGCCATATTCTTCAAATTCCCGACGATTCTTCAGGCAAATGCAGTCATCGCCCGATTCAATGAAGCAGTTCGCTATACGTACTTTTTTGGAGTGATCCACATCAATACCGTCGCCGTTGCGTATTTTTAGATTATTCAATAAAGAGATGCCGTCAATCAAGGCATCGTAACAGCCTATCAGGTGTATTGTCCAATAGGCGCTGTTCCGGATCGTGATGTCACGGATAACGGTTTTCTCTACATTGATAAGGGTAAGCACATGTGGGCGTGGGTCAAAATCAGTGACGGGCTTCAGCTCGTAGGAATCATCCAGCTCTTTGCCCATAAAGGCGATTCCGTTTCCGTCTATTTCTCCTGTACCGGTAATGGATATTTGTTTTAAGTCTTTTCCACTGATCCACATCATTCCTTCGCCACGGTTTTCGCGGAATGCGCTTTCTGTATAGATGCTTTCATCGGGGTTGGCCAGCAATCGGGAGTTGGGTTCCAGATGAAGGTTCACATAGGATTTCAAATATAGCGGACCGCATAGAAAGGTGTGTCCGGCAGGAATGATTACGGTTCCGCCACCGGCAGCGGAACAGGCATTGATGGCGCGTTGTATAGCGGCGGCATCATCTGTTTGTCCGTCTCCTTTGGCTCCATAGGTCATGATGTCGTACGTGTTCCCTTGATGGGAAGTACTGCATCCTGTCACAAACAACAGGAGGCAGCATAAGAGGCTGATGATAGTTTGATTCTTCATATGGGTTGTTTTTTATTTTTTGTACTTATTTCATATTGTCGGGAGGCAGGCTGAGGGCGGATGCTCCCCAGTTTGTATTAGGGTTCGGGCCCATCTGGAACTCTAATGTTCCTCCCTGTATTATATCTTGGTGTGTAAAGTAATTCTTGTCATATTCTTTTCCGTTTAGTTTTGCTGACTGGATATATATATTTTTTTTGTTGGCGTTGTGGGCTAATATGGTGAATGTCTTTCCGTTTTCCAAGCGGATGCTCATCCGGGGAAAAGAAGGACTTCCTATTATATAATAAGGTGTACCGGGACATACCGGATAGAATCCCATAGCAGAAAATACATACCAGGCAGACATCTGTCCTGCATCATCATTACCTGACAGACCACCGGGAGCATTCAGATATTCTGTTTCCATAATATGACGTACCTCCCGTTGGGTTTTCCAAGGTTGTCCGGCATAGTTGAAGAGGTAGGCTATCTGATGACAAGGTTCGTTGCCGTGCCAGTAGCGGTGTTCGCTGAACATGGAATCCAGTTTGGCAATGTATTTTTCTTTTCCGCCCATACATTCCATAAGTCCGTATATATCATGGGGGGCATACCAAGTATAATGGCAGGGAGCTCCTTCGGTGATGAAGCGGGTGAAAGAAAAGGCGTTACCGGCATCGGTGAGGAAACTTCCGTCAGCGTATCTGCCTTGGGCATATCCGGTGCTAGGGTTTATTACGTTACGGTAATATCGTGCACGTATCATTAATGTATCATAAAGTCCTGTTTTTTGTGGATCAGGAAAGTAATCATCTGATGTTTCCAACTTTTGCAGGACTTGGGCCAATACGAAATCATCGTATGCATATTCTAAAGTACGTGACACTTGTTCGCAGGTATGAAAGGCTTCTGGTACGCTGTCTTCCAAAGGAATGTATCCATATTTCAGATAAGAATTCAAAGCACGCCGTCCCATTCCGTTTTTATATTCTTCATAGGTGGCGGGAGTCCTGAATGCGTTCCGGAGCATTCCTTCGCAAGCTTTGTTGATATCAAAATTACGGATTCCTTTGATATAGGCATCTCCCAGTGCGGAGATGCAATGATCGCCTATCATGGCTGCGGTATAACTGTTCCAACAAGGAAATATAGGCAGCCAGCCGCCTTGTTCATATTTGTCCACCAATGATTGCATCATGTCTCCGGCTTTCTTTGGGGTTAGGATATTGACTAAAGGATGGAGAGCACGGTAAGTATCCCACATACTGTAATCTTCATAGTAATTTCTACCGTTGGCTGATTGTCTGAACGGGTGTCCTGTGGAAAAAGAAGGATAGCGCCCGTCTACATCATTGAATGTACGTGGCAGGAATGAGGCACGGTAGAGTGCTCCGTAAAATTTCTCTTTATCGTTTCGGTTGTTTGTCTGTACTGTAACTTGTGAAAGCCTTTGTTCCCAGATGGAGTTCAGTTCCTGTCGGGTGCGGTCAAAATCCCAATGAGGTATCTCGGTGTCCAGATTCTTTTGAGCGCCTTCCATGTCAGTAAAAGAGGAAGCGGCTTTGATTAATATGGGTCCTTCTGAGTGTATTTTGAACCGGAGATATGCACCTATACCTGTTCCATCGGCTATCTGTCGTTGTCCGGCGAAGAGACTGTCATGCCGGAATGTACCATATTCTTCTATTTCATTTTGATATTCAATGATAAAGTACCCGTTGTATCCGGCGGGTTCTCCCCAGCCTTGATAGATGCGGTGGACGGGATTGTATCCGCGTATCTGTTTTTTTATGGTATCGATTTCAATATATCCTTTCCCTTCATCACTGTTAGGATTGACTATGAGATAAGCATCTTCCGGTTGGTTATAAGTGAATCGGAAAATGGCTGAACGGGAACGTCCGGTCATTTCTGCAAAGATGGAATAATCTTTGAGAAGGACAGAGTAATAGGCGGGCGTTGCTGTTTCTTCTTGGTGAGAGAACAGGCTTCCTCTGTCTTGGGGAAGATATTTCAGTGTACCCGATACAGGCATCAAGGTCATGGAACCGTAATCCTGTGTACAACCTCCGACAATCCAATGTGAATTGCGGAAACCTTGTATTTTCGTATCTTTGTAATAATAGGGAGCCTTACATTTTGCTTCTGTATCTTGTGTTTGGGGAGTCCAAAAGTTCATTCCGTTGGGCTCTAGAACAGCAGGCAGCGTTTGCCCGTACTCTTCGGTATTTTTGCCGAAAAGTTCTGCGGTGTGGGTTGCGCTTGGTGCAGTGCCCGTACGGGTATCTACGTAGAACAGTAGGGATTCTTCCTGATGACCGATACAAGCAGTAAACAGGCTGCATATAATCAGCAGGTAAGATAGGGTACTTTTCATAGCTCTTCTTGGAAAAGGGTTATTTTTTAATCTCCTGATGGAGTATTTTTATAAAGAGTTCCGGCCGGTCCAGATTGACTAAATCGGGATGGACTTCAATCGCTTTTTTATATTCTTTTTCACTCGCATTCTGAATAGCAGCCATTATCTTGATATGATTGCTTTTGCAGAATTCTTTGAATTGATGAGTGATATTGAGGATATCTGTTTCTACATAGGCCGGGGTGCATATTTTCATCCATTTCTCCAAAGCCGCTATATTGGAGGCATTTACTTTAATCTTCATTTCCGGAGCGATTTTGATAAATTCTTTCAGCATTTCTGAGTCTGCAAACCAGAAGAAACTTTTATTTTCATATCCTTTTTGGCGTACTAATGTAATCAAATCTTTTATCGGAGTTCCTCGTTTTACATCAAAAAAAATGTGTGCCTTTCCTTGTAGGGTATCTAGCATTTCGGCTATACGGGGTACGTGAATGCCGGTAAATCGAGAACTGAACCAACTGCCGGCGTCTAATTTTTCAATATCTTTGGATAGCATATCTTGAATGGAACCTTTACCGTTGGTAGTACGGTCTAAAGTTTCATCATGCAGATTATAAAGTATATTGTCTTTACTTTTGCGCACGTCCACTTCTATCCAGCCGGCTCCATGTTTCAATGCAGCTAGAGCTGATGGAATGGTGTTTTCCGGCGCTATATGGTTCGCTCCTCTGTGTACTACGATTTCGATAGAGTCCTGGTACATCATTTTATGGGCATGTATAGGAAATGGGAATAATGCCAAGATGGATGTCGCGATATGAAGTAATAAGATTTGATGACGTTTCATGAATTATTTTTTGCCTTAAAGGTTTTTATAAGAGCTTGCCGTAACAAGCCCTTATAAAAACTTATTTAATTTATCAATAACCGTAATTTTGCTTCCAGTTGGTGTTTGAATTCATCAAGCCGACAGATACAGGGAAGATTCTACGCCATTTCTCGGTCTTGGCTTCCGGATGATATTGATTTTTATATCCCCAGTCGTCTTCGAACTTTCCAAAACGGATTAGGTCATTGCGACGCCATGTTTCTGCGTAAAATTCACGTGCACGCTCTTCAAGCAACTCGTCCAATGAAGGAGAATGCTCCAATAATGGAGCGTTACAGTAGCTGCGTATTTGGTTGAACAGGGATTGTGGCGTATCACCGTTCGTAGCTGTTGCTCCCCGTAGAATAGCTTCTGCTTTCATCAGCAGAATATCTGCATAACGGAAGATAGGTACATCATTGCTTTGATTCCGGTTATAGAGGTTATAATCGTCTGCTTGAATAGCCCATTTGATGCATCGGTATCCCTGACACCATGCGTTCAAGTCATTTCCAAGATCCATTTGGTCATTCAAGATGGTGATATTCTTGGTGAGGACAACTTGTTGTCCGTTGTATATATAAGGTTCTGTTCCCATTGTATGTGTGCTGATGTCATAATAGTTGATCGCACCTTTCATGATGATGTCATTGCGTTCATCTCCTTCCAGGCAAAAACGGTCTGCTGCTTCAGGAGTGACGATGAAAACGCCTCCAGCATTTTTGGATAGTGTTATACCGAACAGTCCTTTGCCGTCCGCGCCGTCATTGTTGAATTTAGGCCAGAATTGAAAACGGGCGTAAGTATTGGCTCTGGTTGATGTTTCATTATTTTGGTATGGCATTGCATAGATGAAATCTTTGATCTGATAGCCGTTGTCCGGCATGAATTTCTTGCGATAACCATCACTGAGGTTGAAATGACCAGAGGCGATGATATCATCGCAATATTTTATGACATCATTCAATTTGGAATTAGTCATGCTTGGATCATAAGTAGCTACATCATCACAGGTATAAACAGCCCAGTTTATATAGAGTTTGGCAAGGAGAGCCTCAGCCATCCATTTGGTTGGCTTGCCATAAGTGGAAGCATCAACATCTTCTTTTAAACCGCCGGAAGCCAAAGCACGAAGCAGGTCGCTTTCGATAAATTTTGTAATTTCGGAACGGGGAGAACGGTCGATAGCTTCAGAATCGCCGATCAAATGGTCTAATTTGGGAGTTGCTCCGAATGTATCCATAAAAATAAAATGATAGAAAGCACGCATGGCAAGTGCCGGAGCAATCAAGGCTTCTTGTTCGGCATTGTTTTCATCCTCTCCACCCAGGTCAAAAATTGCTTGATTGCACTTTGTGATTGCAGCCGGAATATCACCGGCCCAGTCCACGTGTGCGTCTCCTGGAAGGCTGGCATGAAGAGAGGAATGGATATAATTGCCGCCATCATACCAGTTACCACCAAATGTCACTGCCATGAATTCATCAGAGGACAGCAGGGCAGCTTCCATATAACGACGTCCTAATGCTCCGCCGAATCCATAATACAAACCTGCCATTTTCGCTTCTTTGGCAATTTCGGAATCCGGGTATTCTGTATAAGTGGATTTAAGATCCACATCTAGATCTGTGCAGGAGGAGAAGGTGAACAGACCACCTACTAGCCAGGTTATTAATTTTATGCTATTTTTCATATCAGTTTTCAATTATATGGTTAGAAATTCATGTTTACACCGATCATAAATGAACGGGTACGCGGATAGTAATTGGTGCGTCTGTCCATACCCGGTTCCAAGCCTCCAAGGTTGATTTCCGGATCACGACCGGAGTAACCGGTAATGGTGAATACATTATTACAAGTAGCGTATAGCTTGAGCGAGTTTATCCAGTTACCAATTTTGCCGAAAGTATATCCCAATGAAACCGAGGACAGACGGAAATAACTACCGTTCTCTATCCAGCGATTGGATGGTGCTTGAGATTGTGTGTCTGTAGCACGGTGTTCGGTAGCTACGCTTTTTAATACATTGCGGCCTTCTTTCACAAAAGAAACATTAGAGTATTGTTCTGCAGTGGCGTTGTAGATATCTTGTCCAAGAACACCAGTAAAGAATAAATCGAGATTCCAGTTCTTGTATTGGAAGTTATTGCTCCAGCCTAAATTTAAATCAGGTTGTGCACAGCCGGTAATAGTACGGTCTCTATCAGTTTCAGGATCTGTGGTCGTTTCGCCTGTACGCTCACCCGTTTCAGGATCGTGTACATAAAAGATGGATACTCCTTGGTTATTGTAGCCGGCCCATTCGTAGGTGTAGAAGGTGCCGATAGGATGTCCTTCCATGATGCGCTGTACGTCTGCATTTGAAGAATAACCTGCGATTTCAGGATCGGCTGCACGGATATAATCTACGGAATATTCACTGTTGGATATACTTTCTACGTTATTTTTATTATGAGATAAGTTCAAACTGGTTTGCCAAGAGAAATTTTTTGTTTGTATAGGAGTGGCATTAATGGTAAATTCAATACCTTTATTGCTGATATCTCCCACATTGGCCGGCATGGTTCCGAAAGGATAGCGGTTTGTGGAAACCTCGTAAGTGTATATCAGGTCGCTGGTACGCTTGTCATAGTATTCGATGGTTCCTCCTAATCTGCCTCCAAAGAAGCTGAAGTCCAGCCCGATGTTCAACATGGCTGTACGTTCCCATTTTAGGTCTGGATTGGCATTTGAGGCGGCTGCCAGGGTATGGTAACTATTCTGTGTGCCATTGGCGTTTGTATAGTTGAACCAACCTGAAGTACTGTAAGTCTGGATAGCCGAATAAGCTCCGAATCCGAGTGAGTTACCACTAACACCATAACCAACACGGAACTTCAAGTCATCGAAAACATTTAAATCTTTGATGAACTTTTCTTCGCTCATACGCCATGCCAACGATGCAGATGGAAAAGTTCCCCAACGGTTGTTCTTTCCAAAAGCAGAGGAGCCGTCACGGCGAATTGTTGCTTGAAGCAGGTATTTGCTGTTGAAGGAGTAGTTGATACGTCCATAAAATGAGATCATACGTAAAGTTTCCAAATGACCGTTATTATTGCTGGTGATACCGCCATTCTGCCAATCCATTTTATTGGCAAGGTTCAGATTATAAAAGGTGGTGTTATCATTGTAAAAGTCGTAGACATCCAGACCGAAACTGTCATTGTCATCATTCTGTTCCCATGAATAACCGGCCATCAGGCCCAGTTTGTGGATATTGGCGAATGTATGATCATAGTTTATGTATGTTTCAAGAATTTTTTTCTTGTTTTCTGTTGCAATACGTTTAGCTTCGCCATTTCGGGTGTTATATTGGGATTTGCTGGTATGGTATTCGTTCCATATATATTGTTCGTCTTGATAGGAAAGACTTAAGTTCCATTTCAAGTCCTTAGTGATATCTAAAGTACCTTTGGCTGTTCCTTGAAGGAGTTTCTTGTTATTTTCAAAAGTATCTTCATTGATCATGGATACAGGATTGAAGTTTTGGGAGATAGTTTTGTCGCTATACCAAGAACCGTCTGCATTGGTGACAGGAACTAGTGGAGAATAATAATTCATGGCATCGAATACGGATTGGCCATCTTTGGCGGAATCAACGGTGGTACCTTTTGATTGTGCGGCATTCACATTAAAGGCTAAGGTGAGCCGATCATTCAGTGCTTTGGTTTGCAAGAATGCGCGGCCGCCGAAACGCTCGAAATCTGTACCACGTACGATACCTTGTTTGTTTTGATAACTCATGCTGGCACTGTATTGAGTCTTTTCTGAACCGCCATTGATAGAAACGTTGTGGTTATGACTGATTGCTGTGCGCAGTACTTCATCGTTCCAATTGGTGTTTGCTCCTTTGTCATTCGGAAGAGTGATGTTATTTTCCTTGGCATAGGTGCGGAGTTCGTCGGCAGTCATCATATCTAAACGCTTGGCAATGTTGTCAAATGCAAGATATGCGCTGTAGTTTACAGAAGTGTGCTCACTTTTACTACCTTTTTTGGTGGTAATCAAGATTACACCGTTAGCAGCCTTGGAGCCATAAATAGCCGTTGCAGAAGCGTCACGAAGTACGTCAATGCTTTCAATATCTTCGGGAGCAATCAGACTTAATGACATACCGGGAATACCGTCAATAACATAATAAGGTTCCATTGCCGCACCGGTACGCAGAGAAGAAGCCCCACGTAAAGAGATAGAAGCTGTACCAGAAGTCGGGTCGCTGCTTTGTACTACCGTCAAACCAGGAACTTTACCTTGCAACAACTGTCCAGGGTCAGAATAAACTCCTACATTCAGTTTGTCTGCTTTCACAGTGGTAATGGAGCTGGTTACATCCTTACGACTCATACTGCCATAACCTACTACCACAACTTCATCTAATGTTTTAGAATCTTCTTCCATAATAATCTTCAGAGAAGATCCTTTTACTGTAATTTCCTGGGTAGTGTAACCCACGTAAGAGAATACGAGTGTCTTTCCTTGTGCTACATTCAGTGTAAACTGTCCGTTAAAGTCAGTGATAACACCGTTGGTAGTACCTTTTTCGACTACATTCACTCCGATAAGGGGTTCTCCGGTCTTGTCTGTGACAATACCGTTAACTTGATTTTGAGCAAATGCCAGTGTACTGTTTAATAGGAGTAATGCAAAGACTACTATCTGTGCAAATGTCCTTTGGGTTAGAGATTGTACGTTTAGCATAGAATTTAATTTTGGTTTTGATTAATATGTTCTTGTTTAATACTGCATAGTTCTCTATATATTATGAATTGGTTGTTACAGTTTGATGTATATTTTCTTAAGATATAGCGGATAACCGATACACCCCAAAAACAGAGTGAAAACGAGGGCGTAGACAGCTGAGGCAAGGTAGGCGTCGGTTATTCCTGAATGAATGGCTGCATAGGCTGCCGCCTTCCATCCGGTACTTCCCATCATAATGGCAAGTACTTCGCTCAGTACATAGAGGAATAGGGGGTTGACGCCGAAGATGATGAAGAAGCGGCACCATTTTTGTTTATTCCTTATGTCTATATAATACATTAATGTGGCAAGTGACATGGAAGCCGCTCCGCAGGTCACCAGAACAAAAGTAGGAGACCATATTCTTTTATTTAAAGGCAGCGCATCTGCCAACAAATAGCCGATACTCATCAGAATGAATCCGGTCAAGAACAAACGGAGCACTTTGTTTTCTGTCTGATGGCTTTGTATTATCCATTTTCCACATGAAAAACCGATACAAGTGTGGGCGATAGCAGAGAGAGTGCTTACAAATCCTTCCGGATCAATCGGGCTCTTCTGATAGAGATGTGCTTCGCCGAAAAGTTGCCTGTCAATGATGGATAAAATATTGCTTTCATCGCAGGTATAACCGTTCCCCATGCATAATATGACAGTGTAACTTACCAGTAAGATAAAGGTTAATGTGGGGATGAACTTATGATTCATAAATAGGGCTGTAAAAGAAATAACACAGTAACATAAAGCAATGCGTTGTAGTACCCCGGGGATGCGCAGATGGACAAAAGGCAGGAAGTCACCTTCACATACATGGTCAAACCAACCGATTGCCCATCCGATGCATAGAATAAGAAATGTGCGTTTCAATATCTTGGTTACCACTTGTAGGGAAACGTTGAAATTGAATTTGTTCAATGAAATATATGTTGAAATACCCATGATGAACAGAAAGAAAGGAAAAACCAAGTCACAAGGTGTCAGTCCGTTCCATGCAGAATGTTGTAAAGGTGCATACGACACTTTGCCTCCTGCATTGTTGACCAGAATCATTCCTGCTACAGTGATGCCCCTGAGTGCATCGAGTGACAAAAGCCTCTTTTTAATGGGCAGTGCCTGCTGTGCGGTTTCTGTATCGAGTTCTTTCTTTTTCATCTTACAATCAATTGTTTATCAATGTTATAGCCTCTTTTGCTACTTCTATACAATCACCTTCGGCAGATGCCGCATAGGTGTTCTTTGCCAGTGTCCATGGTTCTTCCAGGGCATACCAATCTATGGTCATGGCTGGATTATCGGCAGTGGGGGTTGATGAATTACCTACTGGCAGTACAGGAAGTTTGCCATCCAGTTGGTCTTGCAGTACTTGCCAGTATTTTTCCCAACGTTTATAATAAAAGTCGCGCAGTAGTCCGTTCCATTCTTTATGGGCATAATCTCGTAACTTGCCGATGTCGGCGCAGTAACGGTTTCCCCATGTGGTGATTTGTACGCGGGCATTCCATTCGTAGAGGTCTTTCTCTTCAGATGTACTTCCTAGATTGCGCGCTTGTTGAATCCAGTTCCCTACTTTGAATTCTTTGCGTGTGCCCAACAGTTTGTCTTGCATTATCAGTAGTTCCAAGAACTGTCGGGTATGTGTGGCATAACTTTTTTTATCGAAGCTTTTAAAGTCGGCAACAGCGTAATTGTACACTATTCGGGCACGGTCGGCAATGGCTTGTCGGGTGATATCAACTAGATCATATTCAAAGTTGTTGTTACCGCGATATTTGTGTGCTACGCTCACCATCAATCGTGCGGCTTCTGCTGTGGTAGTGGGGTCGTAATAGTTGCACATTTTGCTCCAGCTGGATGCTTGGAAATTATTCAGTGATGGGCGCCCGCAAAAGATACTTTCGTGAGGACCTTGTTGGTTGTTGCCTGCCGGACAGTTGTAGATACCGTTTGCCAGGATCTGCCAAGCTTGCCAGATAGATTCATCGTCTGTGCCATAGCGTGCGCGGATATATTGTTTTATCCATTCTTCTTTGGTAAACTTTTCTGCACGCCAAGGTAGTTCGCACATCAGTTCGAACATAACGGGATTATTTTCAATGCCTTCCATTGTCAGACCGATGCCTTTTAGCTGAGCGGCCAGTGGGTTGTCTTTGGTCAGGTAAAAATTATGAAGAAGTTGGTCCATCCTTCCATGCAAACCCACGTTCCCACCGAAATTTTCCAACAGGCAGAACAACCAGTTGTGTTCTTCGTATCCTTTGTCTCGTTTCCATATAGAGGGAATGCCCCACATGGGACGACATTCGCTAAATAAATCAAGGATGAGCAGATCGCCGGGATTCAGCGCTTTCATCATTTCCGGGCGTGGATTTTCTGTCCATCCCTGCACCACCCACACAGCTTTTGGATTAGCCTTTTTCATTGCATCCATAATAGCCTTGCCGGCTTTGCCGAAGTCTAGTCTGGCAGGCAAGCTTTTGGCTTCATGAAAAGGATCGATGGAGTAGTAGTCACTTGTTCCATACAGCTTTTCGGTTTCTTCGTAAAAAAGGCTGGCAATCTGGGTAAACTTGGGATCGTCGGGCAGTAAGATTCCCGGTCGGTCAAATCCGTTCCATTTGTTGAGAGTGCTTTGGGCGGATTCCGAGGAAGTGTTGCTTAATGTTTTCTCTTCTTTTCCACCATCAATACGTTTTCCCAAATCCAGTTTGGAGGGGATCATACCCGAGTAACCGGGCAGTACGGGGTGCATTCCCCATTCTTTCATTCGTTTCAATATTTTTTTCTGCAAGTCTTCTTGCTGTTTATACCAACTATCGGGGTTAGGGCCTCCCCAGCCTTCCAAATTGTTCATTTCCCACCAGGCAAGGAATGCTGGTCCGGCAATAAAATCATTGATTTGCTGTTTGGAAAATCCTAAGCGGAGTAATAGGTTACGCCACACACATTCATGTCCTACGGCAGCAAGTGGCAGGTTGATGCCATGCAGTGCCATCCAATCCAGTTCCTCTTCCCAACGTTTCCAATCCCAAAATGCCATGGAGTAGGAGTAGGTGCAGTAATTGAAATCATAACGCAGGGCCAGATTTGTTTCGTGGCGTTCTTTACGGAAGACGGGAGGAAGAACATTGGGTAGTGAGGCATGCATACTGTTCCATGACAGGTGGATTCCGGCATGATACTTTAAGTACCAGTTGATTCCGGTTGCTATATTAATATAGGTATTGCCTCGTATCACTACCTTGTCGCCTTTTTGGTCCAACTCGAAAAAGTCATTTGAGCTTTTGTGTAGTTCGACTACGAACTTGTCCGATGCTCCCTTGTCTATCCTTTCCAGCATTTCCTTGATGGGGTTTGCCAGTATACCGGAGGGGAGTAATATCAGCCAGCTCAATAATAAGAATGTGTTTTTCATATACATTTGCATTTCTGTTTTTTACAAATGTAAGGGAAACAAAGCTTTTTATAGGAGACTATGGTGCACAAATGGAGTAAAATAGTAAAGTGAACTATTTTTTTCCAAAATATTCGCTTGGAAGTACTCCAAACAGCTCTTTGAAGCATTTTGTGAAATATTTAGGGTCGTTAAAACCTACGGCGTATGCGATTTCTGCAACAGAAATGTCACATTCTACTTTGGTTAAAGTGTCTTTTGCCACATTTAATCGGTAGTTTCTCATGAATTGACCAATGGACTGCCCTGTCAAAGATTGCAATTTCTGATTGACTAAGGTTTTGCTGTATCCCATATCGCGGATAAAGCGCTCTAAGTTATAATCCGAGTCGGCATAATGTTCTTTCATTAAATTGATTGCCGATGTCATAAATGTGTTGTCTTTGGAACTAGCGTTTATATTCAATGTTTCACAATTCATACTAGTGGAGAACATGGATTTGTATTTCTGGCGTAAGGCAAGTATATTTCGGATACGTAATCTTAGAATAACCTCATCAAATGGTTTGCACAGATATTCATCTACTCCTATTTCATAGCTGATTCTTTCTTGGGCTTCAGACCGGAGGGCAGTGAGCATGAGAAAGGGGATGTGGGAAGTAGCCAGATTAGCTTTTACCCGGCGGGATAATTCATTCCCGTCCATGACGGGCATCATCAGGTCGCTGACAATCAAATCAATCGTTTCTCTTTGAATCAAGTAAAGAGCTTCTGCACCGTTCTGTGCTTCTTTTAATTGATAATTGTTTTTGAGAATGGAACAAATATAAGTACGCATATCTGCATTATCTTCAACAATGAGGATGGTTTCCTTTTTCTCGTTTCCATTGGCAGGAATGGAAAGTGGATGTTCATTCTGCTCATATTTTTCTTTTTCTGATTCGGCTTGGGGGATACCTTTTTCCAAAGGTAATAGTATTCTGAAGAAAGCTCCTTGCTTGGGATTGTTTCCTGCATAGATGTTGCCTCCGTGCAGAGAAATGATTTTCTTACATAAGAATAGTCCGATTCCTGTGCTGCTTTGTCCATAAACGGGATATTTGATGCTCTTTTTGGATTGGTAGAAGCGTTCGAAAATACGTTCTATATCTTCGGGTACGATACCATTACCTGTATCTTTTATATCTATGAACAGCCAGGTATGGTTGTCTTTGTCGGTAAGGGAAGCCACATACAAACTTATTTTTCCATAATCGGGAGTGAATTTAACAGCATTGGATATCAGATTAATAATGGCTTTGCGCATATATTCAACATCAAATATCCAAAACGGGGTACAGAGCCGGAAGTAGGTGATGATGTTTATGTTCCGTTCATGGGCAAATACTTCGAAAGGCATTAATATATTTTGTATAAGGCGGATAAAGTTTTCGTTTGTCTTATTTAATACAACTTTGTCTGCATCTAACTTTCTGAAGTCCATTAATTCATTGACTAGTGATAGCAGATAATTGGAATTCCGTTCAGCTATTTGTAGCTGTTTCTTTACTTCCGGCTCATGGCTTTCGTCAAGGGCGCGTTGGATGGGACCGTTGATTAAAGTGACTGGTGTCCGGAATTCATGAGTGATATTGGTGAAGAAAGCAATTTTTTCTTCCGTTACCTCCTCGACGTGTCGTGCCATTATTTCTAGTTGTTTATTTTGTAACTCTAGCTCATGGGTGCGTTGGGCTACTTCTTTTTCCAGTTGTTTTTTCTGTTGACGGTACAGACTTATTTTCCATTGATAAAAATAATAGCTGCCTACGGTGATCAGAATGGCAAGCAATAAATAGAACCACCAGGATTTATAGAAATAAGGAGTGATGGTTACTTTGACTTCCGTTATTTTATCGGACCAATGTCCTTTCTCGTCTGTGGCACGGACTTGGAACACATATTTTCCGGAGGGAACGAAATTGTATCTAGCAGTATGTTCGCCAGGAAGGGTTTCTGTCCATTCATTCTCATAATTTTTCAAGCGGTAGGCATATTTCACTCGGTTACAGTTTCCATAGTTTAAGGTGGAAAACTCGATGGAAAAACCATGATCTTTTTCGTGCAGACGGATGGTATGTAAATTTGTTACCGCGCAGGGAGTTTTTCCGTCTGCTGGAGGATAGACCATGGTACCGGCGACACTGATTGAGGTCAGTTTGACTTTGGCATCCTGCTTTTTTGTCTTGGCTATATCGGGGGTGAAAGCGACTAATCCGTTTATAGTACCGAAATATAACAGGTTATTTTGGGGAGAATAATAAGATGCGTTCCAATAAAACTGATTATTGGGCAGTCCGTCTTCTTTTGTATAATTGGTGAAAGTCATGGTTTGTGTATCCAGTTGGGCGATGCCGTGGTTGGTGGACATCCACAGATGTCCCGTTTTATCTTCCACAATACCTATAATGGTATTATTGGGTAACCCGTCCTTGCGGGTGTAGTTATGAAATGTGAACTGTGTTCCGTTTTCTTCCGCTAGTTGATATAGTCCGTTCCCATTTGCCCCCAGCCAGATGGTACCATTATGATCTTCTATGATACAGTTTATTTTTTCTAATTGCAATGAAGTGGGTTCCGTCAGTTTATGTTTTAAATAGGTATAGCTGAATTGTGCGGAGGAAATGGAGAACGAGTGTAAATCCATAATGAAAACTCCTTCAGATGTTCCCATCCAAAGGCGTTTCTTGCGGTCGATAATGATGGACCCTACCGCATCGAATTCATTGTCGGAACGGTCAAACAAGACCCGGGTGAAACGCTTGGTCTTTTTATGGTAGAAATGAAGCCCTCTGGTAGTACCAAACCATAAACCATTGTTCATGGTGTCTTCACAGGCGCTGCTCAGGAAATCTCCTTCCAGTCCTATGGAGTCTTCCCGGATATGGCGTTGGAAAGTTTGGTTATGGGGGATGTTCAGATTTAGTTCATTGATTCCGACTCCCCAAGTATATGCCCATAAATGATTTTCGGAATCAATGAGAATGCCACGGATAGAGTTGTTACTGATGGAAGTGGGATTGTTCTGGTCAAAAGTATAATGAATGAACTCATCGCTGCCTTTGCTCTTTTTGTTGAGTCCTCCCTCTACTGTTCCTACCCATAGATTTCCGTCTTTGTCTTCGCTGATGGCATTGACCGGATTGGGGGAAAGAGAGGTTTCTCGAAGATAGTTATATTGCCACACATACGTTTGCAGACAATTGGGAGTCAATAAATTGATTCCTCCTATCTCGGTCCCTACCCAGATATTCTCATTGTCGGTCAGCAGGCAGTTGATGAAATTACAGTTCAACGACTTGTCAGGCATTTCATTGTTTTGGCGGATATAAGTAAAAGTATCGGTATCTCGATTGTATACATTGAGTCCGTTCAGAGTAGAAACGATGACATCTCCTTTGCTAGTCAGTTTAACTCCGGTTATATAGGCTTGACTTAGCATTCCGGGGCGATGATTGGAGTAACGGTACCGTTTCAAACTCTGCCGGGTATGGTTATACTTGAAGAGTCCGCGATTGGTTCCTATCCATAACAATTCCCCGTCAGTTTCCATGCAGAGAATTCTCCAGTCTTCTGAAAAGGGTTTCAGCAGCTCCGATACCATGCTGGTTTTCAGTAAGTGGTTGCTTCCTTTTTCAATACGGCATACATGATTATCTATGCCTGCACAGATGTATTCTTGCAGGTCAATAACAGCGTGGATGGGGGATTCTGTATCTTTTTTCAGTTTATAGTAATCTTTTATTTGCCCGTTTACGCCTAGTTCCAGATACCATAGATTCTTGTCTGTCGATATCCACAGATTGTCCTGCTTGTCCCGATAGATGGATGCAATGTAGTTACTTGCTAGAGATTTCAATTCGGCAGGCAGTTCTTTGTCCGTGTCTATCTGTGTATAATGTTTCAAGTCAATGAGGTCTATTCCTTCTTCCGACCCTATCCAGAGTCGTTGAAACTTATCCTCACAGACTTTATGCACGTAGTCGTTTTTCAAGCGAATGGAGTGGGATTGGGAATTATAATGAATGAATTGATAGCCATTATACCGTCCTATTCCATTATTAGTAGCTACCCAAATATATCCTTGAGTGTCTTTGTAAATATCATTGATGAAATTATGGGGTAACCCAGTATCTTCTGTAATGAAGCTGAAATTATATCGGTTGAAAAAGTTATGTAAGTTTTCTCCAAATAAGTTCAATACTCCTCCTATAAGTAGAAGAAGTGCTATAATGTGCGTTTTCATATCAGTAATTGTTTCCCAACAAATGTAAATAATAGTAAGATAGTTCCAAAACATTTGAGTGGAAATCTTGTTTCTGAGAGTAATATAAGGAAAATGTGGGTCAGCGGATTTTCCTGGTTGGTAAGCTTTCTTTTAAGCGTATAGCCTAGCCAGTCTGAACATGAAGAATTTCAGATCAGCCACCCCTCTTAACTGGCTTCGAAAAGCTTTGATTTTAGCATTGAACGACTCCGCTGAAGCATTTGTCAATCGTTCTTCAAAATAATTTATGATGGTCGTACTATGGTTTGAAAAGGTATCAAGTACCTTGTTGAACTCCATATAGTCAAACTTTTCCACTTCATTGTACCATCTTGCGAGATTTAGCCTTGCTTCATCGGGACCTGACTTCTTGTTGAAGATGTCTGTCAGTTTCATGCTAAGGCTGTATCCTTCCAGAAGCTTGGGGAATTTATCAAAGAGAATGGCAGCCCTGGTCTTTTGCTGTTCATTCCATTTGCTCCAGTGTTTCAGTATAATATGCTTGCTTCTGCTTACTATCTGTGGCAGGGTTTCTCCGTTCTCCATTCTTTCAGGCTCCCATTTCCCTATTCTCTCCCTTTCCGCCTTACTCTTTGCTTCTTTCTTCTTTTGACGGTGCTCCCTGATAGCCTGATTTTCCGCATCAAGTACTTTCCACCGATAGCGTATTCTTAACCGGTCAACAGCTTCAGACATGAGCTGCTGTACATGAAAACGGTCATTGATCAGCTTTGCGGCAGGAAACACCTTTCTGACCGTCAGCATCATGGCTGAAGATAAATCTGTAGTGACAGTCTTGACAGACAGCCGTTTCCGGTGCGGAAGCCTGCGCAAGATTCCGCTTACCGCATCTGTGGCCACTCCACGAACCATTGCAACTAAAGCCCCCTTACGGCCTTTGGCTGCTTTATTGGTCAGAATCGTATAAACATCTCCATTGCTCAGGCAAGTTTCATCCAAAGAAAGGTT
>ERZ506753.35-NODE-35-length-151748-cov-6.810617_pt1 | contig 151748 bp, 126 predicted proteins | sample MGYA00513044_ERZ506753 | MGnify/ENA metagenome assembly ERZ506753 | reverse complement strand
CATGCGAACCTCCAGTCCGGACCGCTTCACGGTCCAACTTTCTGTCCGCACCCCCCGCCGCCTACTTTCTTGGTAACTTTCTTCTTGTCACGCTCATGGCTTTAAAACGAATTAGCGCGGCATACACAGCGTTTTCACGCGGCTGGAAAATGTAACCCCCAAACCCATGGGCTTTTATAAATAGTGTTTCACGAGCTTCGCATGCGTAGAAGAATCCCAGCTTGCCGCGAAAAGCTCTAATAACATGACAACATGATGCATACAGTCCCGTTATCCTAATGCGAACAAAAAACTTTGCGTTCCGTAAACCAAAGCGATCGGGCTATTGACCGTGTGACGATGCGGCTTCTCGGTAGAGGCAATTTCAGCGTATATTTTGAACTTATCGTAGGCATTCTGCTAAAGGGAGATCCGAGGACTGTCGTCTTCTCAGACACTTTCCGTAATAGTTCAATTCGGCGCTTTGCGCATGCAGCTGACGATCTCAGTTGCATGCGCGGCCGTTTATGAACATCGTTTGACGGGCGCTCTCCTTTCACCGATTGGCAAAACGATTTACACCTAATTTCGGGGTTCTATCTCAGGTTTCTTCATCGTCCCTCACCTGATCTCGCTACAATAATAACTGCTGCTACCAGGTAGTTTTCTGGTGCAGCCTTCATTGGCTCTTGTGAAGATCGGAGCGGTTATGTTTGCTGCCGCGTTCCACACTAGCCGTCACTACATCCTGATTACTGCCATGGCCTGCCTATGCGTTTTGCTGGGCGGGCCTTCTTATGCCGCGGGCGCGGACAGCCTGTTCATTGCGGGCGCCACGTACTACGAGCCGGGCGCGTCAGGCCCCGGGTGGGCCTGGACCGATGCCGACCATCTGGAGCTTAACGGCTACACGGGCGAGGCCATCGGCTCCGACGACGACCTGGTGGTGACGCTGACCGGGCAGAACGCTGTTGTCGAGACGAGCGCGCCCGACGTGGACATCTCGCGTTGCGGCATGGAGGTGTGGGGAAACCTTACGCTTATCGGCTCCGGCTCGCTGACGGCGACGGGTTCGCAATGCGGGATCCATGTGCCCCAGGCGCTGGTGTTCGACGGCTGCACAGTCGACGCCCGGGCTGACGGGGCCAATGCTGACAGCCAGACGGTGGCAGGCATCCTTGCGTGCGGCCTGACCGTGCGCGGCGGCGGGTGCGTTGTTGTCTCGGGCGCGGGGGCAGCAACTGGCTTGGACTGTTATGGAGTGCGTCTGCTCGACGAGGGGGCGGGCCTTGGCGCGGATGGCGGGACGCTTGTCGTGGATGCGTCCTGGCTGGATGCGTCCGGTACGGATGCCGGCGTTGCCTGCGACCGCGGGTCGCTCGTGACCGCGCGCTTGGTTACGCCTGCTGGCGGGGCCTTTGGTGATGTTGGCGTGGTTGATGTCGACGGGGCCGTGGCCGCGCATGTGGCGATCGAGCCCGAGGGCGCTATCGACCCGGCGGGGGAGAGCGGAGCGCGCGATGTGACGGGGGATGGCGGGGCTACCGCCGGCGAGCCTGCTACGAGGCCGGGGGCGGAGGCGACGGATGTACCTGCGGGCGCGACAACCAAGACGACCACAGTGGCAACGACAGTGACGACCACGTCGGCAAAGACCACCGTCACAAAGCCCTCAAGGCCCAACGCTTCGACCACAACAACCACCAAACTCCCCAAAACCGCCGACAGCCCCTGGATCGCCCCATCCTCGGCACTTTTCCTGCTTGGAACAGCGCCTGCGTGCGCGGTCCTGGGCAGCGCTTCAGTTTGCGTCTAACGAGGGTCGGCTCATTGTTAGGGATGCGGGGTGAAGATACACTCGCCGCCATCAATCGTGTCCGCGGCTCTTGCAGGCAGATGGCGAACACCAGTCGCATCCCTCTAACGTTCGCCCCCGAGGCGACCCTAAAACTCGAAGGTTTTGACGTCAGTAGATTCCCCGGCACAGCAAGTCAAATATTTATGCCCGGATAAAAAACCAGGCGGAACCGCTTTCGCAACTCCGCCTTACAAAACCCAAGAGTTTTGCTGTCTATATTCTTTATGGCAAATCATAACCAGCTGTCAATCAATCTCGTGAGAAAAGCCAGGGATGAACGGACGGTCGTTTTTAGAGATAAGACAGCCAGTCGTTTTATCCGTTAATGGAGAGCTGGTGCGATTCAGCGAGTTGTTGTTCGCAAAAATATTCAATAACTGGTATTCTTAGCGGATATCGAATCTGGTCTGCCAATTGACTTCCAGATACCACGGAATCACCAAAATGCGACGCAAGCTAGGGGTCGACATAGACGCGAGAGCTAACATATCCAAGAACAATGACGGCCCCACCATCGGGGCTGTTGACCTTTTCTGCGGAATTGGCGGGCTCACTTACGGCCTCCGCGCCAGTGGCATTGATGTTGTTGCCGGCTATGATCTCGATGATTCCTGTAAGTACGCCTATGAGGCGAACAACGGCGAGGGCACCTTCGTCTGCAAGAACGTGGGTGATGTCACGGGCGAGGAGATTAAGGGTCGTCTCAAGGACTTTGACATCAAAGTACTCGTCGGTTGCGCACCATGTCAGCCTTTCTCGACGCACCGCAAGGACAAGAAGCATCGCGAGCGTCACAAGGACTGGGGGCTTCTTGCGCAGTTCGGTCGGCTCGCCAGAGAGGCCATGCCGGACTATATCTCCATGGAGAACGTGCCAGAGCTTGCGAAAGAGAGTATTTTCACGGACTTCATAGCAACATTGGAAGAGTTGGACTACGAGGTCACATATCGTGTGGTCAAGGCTGAAGAATATGGGGTACCGCAGCATCGGCGGCGTTTGCTTTTGCTCGCGTCAAAGGAGGGCACTATTGATTTAATCGCCCCTACCTGCAATGAGGGACACGTTGTCACGGTTAGGGAAGCAATCGGCAAACTTCCGCCCGTTAAGGCTGGCGGCTTCTGCAAAGGCGATCCCTTGCAGACTGCATCTGCGCTTTCCAATCTCAATCTTCGCCGCATCAAGGCATCAATACCAAACGGAACGTGGCGCGACTGGCCAGAAGACTTAAGGCTTGACTGCCACAAGAAGACGAGCGGTCAAACTTATCCGTCCGTATACGGACGGATGGCATGGGACGAGACATCGCCGACCATTACAACTCAGTTCTACATGTATGGTACGGGCCGTTTCGGACATCCCGAACAAGACCGTGCGCTCACATTGCGCGAGGGTGCAATCTTGCAGAGCTTCCCTAAAGGCTACGTGTTCACGCGTCCTGGTGAGAAAATCAGTCGTAAGGCCATAGCGCGCCATATTGGTAATGCTGTGCCACCCAAGCTTGGCGAAGCTGTAGGTAGGAGTATTATTGCTGCTTGCGCGGGTTAGACAGCAATTTGAGAAACTTGATTGGCTTTGTAGACGCCTAAATCCAAGTAGTCAATGACGTCTTTTCGGAGCTGCATCAAAAATGAATCGACGCGATCGATTAAGCCAGTCAACTCGGATGTTGTAACTTGGTTACTAGCATCAGCGAAAGAAACCGAGCCGTGAGCTAAATCGTTTCGTCGGTCTTTTATATCCCTGAGTTCATCAGCTCTGAACTTGGCATCCGCAGTGTGAACCGATACGCCATGGTCATCAAAAAGCTTCAGGATTTTTTCGCCGTCCAGATTGCCACCGGAAATGGTCTTGTGTGTATCCAGTCTCAACGTCTTATTTACGATGACCTCATCAAGCAGTTGTTTACTAATGCGCACGGCGGTTTCGTTGCTGGCATTGGGGTCGCTAAGTGTGCGCATCCGTGTGCGGTGCCAAAGCGTACGAAGCTTTTCGGAAACATCCGCATACCCACAGTTCTCGTCTTTCAGCCGATCATAAATCGCCCTTATCAAACTTGTCACAGTGAATTCAATGATATTGTAAATCATGATTTTTACATTAGAGCGTATAACGCTGGAAGCCAGGGTAACTTCAGGTGTCGGCGAAGGTAAGCCATCTTGATTGGCCCTCTCTGCAATAGCGCGCGCCTTTGCCATCACAGAATCATAGTCGTATCCATCGCCGGCGCCCTGGTCAAGAAAATCAAGTAATGTAGCAAGAGTTACCATGCTTCGCGTTTCTTCAAGTCGCTCTCGATAGACCTGTTCGTATCCCAATTCAATGTCATTGTCATTCATGCTGTTACCAATCCCCAAGCAGCCTATTTGCAACGTAGTCTATGCGAGCTTTCAGCTTGGCTTTCACATTGGCCGAATCGGATCGAACGAGACCCAGGAACTCTTCAGCGTTAACCCATGACATGTCCTGTGTAGGCAAATTCTGATTCTGCGATAAAGCGACTGCTACACCAACCGCTATCGCCTCGAACCTGGCATGTGGAGTTGATTTGCCTGTTGGCGATTTTCTGAACCCGAGTGACCCAAGGGATTCGTTTACGTACGTAAGCATATTGATAAAGCGGTCAGCATATTGCTGGCTTAAGTCGCTCTGAGCATCGAACCGCTTATTCATGGATTGCGTATAGCTGTCAAGATAGTTTGCCACGCGATCACGATAGCCATCAAAATTGGGATAGCCGTCGTAGTAAGCGAAAAACCTGGTAACAAGCTCCATGTCTTCGTAGTGTTTACGAGCCGTCTCGCTCAATGGAGCGAGTTCTCCAAAGAGGGAGTTTTGAGAAAGGCTCTTCACAAGGTCGCTGAATCCACCATCCATAGAGCCGCGTCTAATCTCTTGAGAGCGAAGCTGTTTGCCTGAAGAATTGATGCGGCGGAATATCTCTTGCCGAACCTCAACGGTTGTGCCTTCTTCAAGATACACAACACGAAAACTTGCATTGGAAAACCTTCTCTGCACTTCTATCGGCAGTTCCGAAAATGTCTTGCCGTTGACCGACGTCAGGATCTTCAAGTCCGCAAGCTTCAGGTCGTCGTTAACAAAGTTGACCAGCGCGTTCATTCGCTGTGCTCCGTCTACGATTTCTGTTCGCCCATCATCTGTGTCCGCAAAGAACATATACGGGATTGGAAGCCCGATAAGAACCGACTCGATAAAATAGCTGCAGTCTTTATCGGTCCACACAAAGTTGCGCTGATATTCAAAGGGTATGAAGAAGTCTTCTTCTTTGAATTTGTCAATCAGGTATTCGGCTACATATTCGCGAGTGCTGAAGCGCACTTCTTGCTTCTTTTCACGTATTTGCTCGGCGATTTCAGTTACCACATCTGCGTTATTGCTCATACGATGACACCTCAGGCTTTCGTATACAACAGGTCATAATACACGTCCAGTAAGCCGTGCAATTTTTTGACCCCATGATACCAGTCATTGGTTGGGGGATGAGGACAAATAGTTGGACCGAATCGGTCCGGTTGGGTTGGAATGGGAAGGGATAATTGGAATATATTTTAAGCTTCTTTATGTGCATCTTCGCTCGTAATCCACGGGGGAATCGTAATCGAGCGCCGAGTGCATACGGACCGTGTTGTAGTACAGCTCGATGTGCTTGAAGATGCCTTGTGCAGCTTCCTCCCTCGTTTTGTAATCCTTCCACTCCACCGGCTCTCTTCAGCGTCTTTAAAAACGATTCCGCCGCTGTGTTGTTCGGTGGCGTGCCGGGCCTCGACACGGACCGAACGACGCTATGGGAGCCCGCGCGGCCTCGGAAAGCCCTTGAGGCGTGTTGGGTGCCCTGGTCGTCATGGAACGCGGGACTCTCGTTGCTCGGGGGGGGTGCACCCACGAATTTAAAATCGAGGGCAAAAAGTTCTTGGTAAACCACGCGCGGCTATGTTAGTATCTCTTTTGCCGAAAGGCGACGGGCGATTGGCTCAGGGGTAGAGCATATCCTTCACACGGATGGGGTCACAAGTTCGAATCTTGTATCGCCCACCATCTAAAGCGCAGGTCAGAGGTGTTTAGCCTCTGGCCTTTTTCTTTTTGACACCAGGGTGACACCAAAAATAAATCATAGTCGTCTAAGGCGTAATTTTATATCACAACTATTTTGCTGACGTCATTGCGCGTTTTGCATAAAACGCATGCGTATTTTCATTGAATTCCCCATGTGATTCATGCGCAAGTGTGGAGACAGGGACCACACGCCCAGAGCTCCTTCCAGCGGATTTCTATCATACGTGGGATTTTCGACAGAACTCGTCAAGCTATTGGTCAGCGTTTGGTCAGCTTCCGGTACTTACCCGCATGATGCCCCAGTAGATAATCGGCGATGTCCGCAATCCGCGCGGTCAATGGCCGATACCAGGGGAGACGCAAATGGACGAAATCGTCTGCGCAAACACCGCATTCCGCTACTGGCGCTGCCCACCGCAGGTGCGCGATCTCTACCCACGCCTGCCCAACTCCGAAGACGGCTGGCGTGCCCTATCTCAATCGCCCTTTGTAGTCGACGTCCTCAAGACGCCAGTCATCACAGCAGCATCAACACGAAGCAACCTGCATTCCGAGACAAGGCGGACCATCCGATGGAACAGCGCCTATACAGAGAAGGTTTCCATCGACACGGGTATGGGCTTTAGCGTCACCGACCCTCTTAACACGCTATTCACCATGACTCGAAACGTTTCTTCATGCGATCTCGTTCTGGCTATGTACGAGTTTTGCGGATGGTTCTCTGTTTTTAAACCATCGGCCGCTGTCGACATGGCACTTGAACAGGCAAATTCAGAAGAAGAGCATTACACCACAGAGAGTCTGTTTGAACTAGACGAAACCCAAGACGAGGCCCCGTGGAAGCGAGTCTATGCTCGGGTACACCAGAAGGACAGAGAGAATAATCAAAGTGGACAGCAGGATGATGGATCAGGAAATAAAGCTAACGGTAGGGGCACATCGCTCTGGATGAGAAAGCCTCTAATTGAAATAGAAGAACTTCACAAATTTGCAGCGAAGGTTAAGGGCGAGATGTGGGGAAAGCAATTCTACGAAGCCACGCAGCAGGTAATGGGTATTGCGGCATCCCCGCTAGAAGTTGCTGGAATCATGTTGCTAAGTCATCCGAGGCGTGCCGGCGGAGCGGAGTTTAAGAACATATACGTCAACGACTTAACACCGCTGTCGAATTCAGCTCGGAAAATCGCAGGTCAGAAAAACTGTTACGGCGATATCGTCATCGTAAACCCAATAACAATGAAGGCTGTGATTATCGAACTTCAAGGGGAGGTTATCCATGGATCGGGCGCCGTGCTTGACCACGATGCCACACGAATGACAGCATTGCAAAGCATGGGATACGACGTATTTCTTGTAACCCATGACATGCTCAATAATCACGATCAGCTTGATGCCATCATTCACAGCGTGTGTGAGCGATTGAAGTTGCGCTACAAACCAAAAACTGAAGCTATGAGATGCGCTGAGACCAGATTGCGGGCCAACGTTCTGTGCAATTGGCTTGTTATTGGTAAGTAATAATGCCCAAATGAGCGTTTCTAATACTTTATATGCTGCCAGTAATTAAGTGCCATTTCAAAACCATGCCGGTTTACTACGTTGGATTGAGGGTGGCTGAGCACACCGAATTCGCCGCTCGTAAAACCGCAGGTAGATTGCCTGCCATTTTTGTGAAAATAGGCGTGAGGTCGAAAATCCGGGAATCGGCGTAGTAAATCGGTCTGTTTATGAAGCGACCAGCTGGGGCGAGCTACGCACGGTTCCGCAAATTGGCCCTAAGGTGTGCTGAGAGGCTCAGGCCCCCGGAAGCACCGCGGATCGCTTTGGTCTGGCCGACGGCATCTGGGGCGACATGCCGAGCCCCGGGAAGGAAAGCGGCGGGCTTGCCGTCACCCGCGGGGCGCGCCCCGCGGGCTATTTCGGGCATCATGTGTCTCTTCGGCCTCATGCCCGTTCCACGCGCCGCAGAATATTTTCCAAAATTGTCCTTGCATCGGCGGGGGAGTTCCCGTATAGTACTTCTTCGCACGGGGGCGTAGCTCAGCTGGGAGAGCGCTTGACTGGCAGTCAAGAGGTCAGGGGTTCGATCCCCCTCGTCTCCACCCGAGCATTGAATTAGGCTCCAACGCAAGTTGGGGCCTTTTTTCTTATCTAACGATTGACGCCATGTGTTGGTTGGGTGGCATCTTGGCGACATACCCATTGTTAATTACGAATATGAATGTTAAAAACTTTACATCTCTGGATGGCAAAGCTAGTTTGCAGCGCTAATAACAAAGAGGCCGGGCGTAATGCCCAGCCTCAAAATACTCTGGTGGGCCCTCCGGGATTCGAACCCAGAACCCAGGGATTATGAGTCCCCTGCGCTAACCGTTGCGCCAAGAGCCCTTATGAACGGTGAATGCAATTCTAATAAAGCAACTTAGGCCTAATTTCTTCGCTTCACGTCGTGAAATACTACCATGCACGAGCAAGTCGCACAACGCAAGATCAATTCCAATGCTAAACAACAACCAATCTGGGCGCGTCGCAGAAAAGACGTGTTTTAGAAAAAATTAAGGTCATTAATTCAGGGCTCCAACACATTTATTCGTGAAATCGAGCTGATGCCATTTCAAAACATTGCCGGTTTACTACGACTGATCGGCGAGTCCCGAGCACCGCGTGTTCTCCGTTTGCAAAACCGCAGGTAGGGAGCCCGACGGTTGCGCGAAAAGGCGTGCGTGGTCGAACATCCCTGATTCATCGTAGTAAACCGGCATAGTTCTGAGGCGCAGAGGAGGGGCGGTTCGCAATCGGACTCGATAATGGGACTGGCGGCGCACAGGAAACCCGGTTGCGCGGGGCGGGTCGTGTTTCGCCCTAGCCGGCGCGGGCGAAAGTTTTTCCAAAATTGTCCTTGCATCGGCGGGGGAGTTCCCGTATAGTACTTCTTCACACGGGGGCGTAGCTCAGCTGGGAGAGCGCTTGACTGGCAGTCAAGAGGTCAGGGGTTCGATCCCCCTCGTCTCCACCCGAGCATTGAATGAGGCTCCAACGCAAGTTGGGGCCTTTTTTCATATTGGCACACAAGGTCAAAGGCGGCACCATGATCCTCCTGGTCGACAAGATCGAAAAAAGCTTCGGCGCGCGCGTCCTCTTTAGCGGCGCGTCCTTTCAGATCAACCCCGGCGAGCGCTTCGCGCTCGTGGGCCCCAACGGAGCCGGCAAAACCACCATGCTCAAAATCATCATGGGCATCGACAGCCCCGACGCCGGCCAGGTCCAGTACGCAAAGGACTGCCAGGTAGGCTACCTGGAGCAGGAAACCAACCTGGAGCACAAGGACACCACCATCCTTGCCGAGGTCATGGCTGCCGCCAAGGAAATCCGCCGCATGGGCGAGCGCGCCAACGAGCTGCAGGCTCAAATCACCGAGCTCTCCGAGCAGGGCAAGGACGTCGATGCACTCCTCAACGAGTACGGCCAGGTCCAGGACCGCTTTGAGCACCTGGGCGGCTACGAACTCGAGAGCAACGCCCGCAAGATCTTGTCCGGCCTGGGCTTTAAGGTCACCGACTTTGAGCGCCCGTGCTCCGAGTTTTCGGGCGGCTGGCAGATGCGCATCGCGCTCGCCAAGCTCTTTCTGCGTCACCCCGACCTGCTGCTTCTGGACGAGCCCACCAACCACCTGGACCTCGAAAGCGTCCAGTGGCTGCGCGGCTTTATCGCGAACTACGACGGCGCCGTGCTTATCGTCAGCCACGACCGTGCCTTCATGGACGCCTGCGTCGACCACGTCGCCGCGCTCGAGAACCGCCGCGTGACCACCTACACCGGCAACTACAGCAGCTATCTTAAGCAGCGCGAGGACAACCTGGAACAGATGCGCGCCAAGCGTGCTGCCCAGGAGCGCGATATCGCCCACATGCAGGTCTTCGTCGACAAGTTCCGCTATAAGCCCACCAAGGCCGCTCAGGCCCAGGAGCGCATCCGCAAGATCGAGCAGATCAAAAAGGAGCTCGTCATCCTGCCCGAAGGCCACAAGCACATCGACTTTAAGTTCCCCGACCCACCGCGTTCGGGCGACATGGTCGTGGGCCTGGAGGGCGTGTCCAAGTCTTACGGGAACAAGCACATTTACAGCGATATCGACCTCAAGCTCTACCGCGGCGAGCACGTGGCGCTCGTCGGCCCTAACGGCGCCGGCAAGTCCACCCTCATGAAGATCCTCGCCGGCCTGGAGCCGCCCACCACCGGCACCCGCGATCTGGGCACCAACGTGGGTGTGGCCTACTATGCCCAGCACGCGCTCGAAGGAATGACCGAGTCCAACACCGTCCTGCAAGAGATCGACACCGTCACGCCCAAGTGGACCGTGCCACAGCAGCGCAGCCTGCTGGGCGCCTTCCTGTTTAGCGACAACGACGCAATCGAAAAGCAGGTCCGTGTCCTCTCCGGCGGCGAAAAGGCGCGCCTGGCGCTCGCCAAGATGCTTGTGGCCCCCGAGGCGCTCCTGTGCCTGGACGAGCCCACCAACCACCTGGACATCGACTCAGTAGACATGCTCGAGAACGCCCTGCAAAACTTCCCCGGCACCATCGTGCTGATCAGCCACGACGAGCATCTGGTGCGCGCCGTGGCCAACCGCGTCATCGACATCCGCGACGGCAAGGTCACGGTCTACGACGGCGACTACGACTACTACCTCTACAAGCGCGAGGACCTCGCAGCCCGTGCCGCCGCCGAGGCGTCCACGGAGAGTGCTCCCGCCGCGGCCAAGCCCTCCAAAGCCAACGCCGCCCAGGCCGACACCCCCACCGCGGCGCCTAAGCCTGCCGAGGGCAAAAAGACCAAGGAGCAAAAGCGCGCCGAGGCCCAGGCCCGCGCTGCGCTCAACAAAAAGCTCAAGGGCGTGCGCAACCAGCTCAAGAAGATTGAGGCGGAGCTCGACAAAAAGCGCGCCCGCTATGACGAGCTTATGGAATTGATGGCGAGCGAAGAGCTTTATGCCGATCAGGATAAGTTCAACGCCGCGCTGGGGGAATATAACGGCCTTAAGCAGGAGCTGCCCAAGCTCGAGGACGATTGGCTGGAGCTTTCCACCCAGATCGAAGAGGAGACCGCGCGTGAACTCTCGTAAGGCCGCTGCCGTGGCGATGAGCATCATCGCCATCGCCTGTCGCATCTGCGGCATCTTTATGAGCGCGATGACCGTGCTGCTGTGCTTTAGCGGCCTCACCGCCAAGCTGCAGATCGTGGGCTTTGTCGTTGAGCTTTCGCGCGCGCTGCCGAGCGCCATCGCCGGCTACGGTGTCATCACATCGCCCTTTGGCGGCGTGTTCCGCCTGGATTACGCCATCGTGGCCGTCATCCTGTTTGTGGCCGACTACCTGCTCACGCGCGCCTCGCGTCGCGTCCGCTAGGGGATCGACATGTCCAGCAGCTACTTCATGAACCTGCTCGCCAGCGCCGTTGCCGTCATCGTTGGCATCGTGATCCACGAGAGCGCACACGCCGCCGCGGCCTGGGCACTCGGCGACAAGACGGCCCGCTCGCGCGGCCGCGTCTCGCTCAACCCGCTCAACCACATCGACCCGTTTGGCACCATTCTCCTACCGCTGCTGATGCTTGCCGCCGGTGGCCCGGTGTTCGCCTTTGCCAAGCCCGTGCCCGTCTACCTCAACAACCTCAAGCACCCCAAGCGCGACGAGGTCCTGGTGAGCGCTGCCGGCCCCGCATCGAACATCGCGCTCGCGTGTCTCGCAGCCGCCCTCATGCACGCAGCGTATGTCAACCTCTATGCCAGCATGTCCTTTGCCGTGGCCTCCCACATCATGAACTTCGGCGCCACGTTCATCGTGGTCAACCTGTCCCTCGCGTTCTTTAACCTCATCCCGATCCCGCCGCTCGACGGCTCATCGATCATCGTGCCGTTCCTTAAAGGTAAGGCGCTCGCCAACTACTATCGCCTGCAGCAATACGCCATGCCGATCCTTATCATCGTGCTGTACCTGCTGCCCATGTGGACCGGCATCGACGTGATCGGCCGCTATTTCGACGTTACCGTGTATCCGCTTGCTGAGCAGCTGCTCAACTTCGCAATCGCCGGCATCTAAGGTAAACTTACAGGTCGACCGTGCAAAACGGTCGCAGTATGCATCCAAACCGCGCCGCGAAGGCGCCGTCAAAGGAGGTCGAAGATGTCGTATCGCGTGTCGACGCAGGTCTACAGCGGACCGTTCGACCTGCTGCTGCAGCTGGTAACCCGCCAAAAAGTAGATATCGGCGCTATCTCCATTAGCGAGGTGGCCGAGCAATACCTTGCCGAGGTCGAGCGCATCGAGGCGCTGGACCTGGACGTGGCGAGCGACTTTTTGCTGGTCGCGGCAACCCTTTTGGACATTAAGGCCACCTCGCTGGTGCCGCAGGAGGCCCCCAGCAAATCCGTCGACGATGACGAGGACGATGAAGACCTCGAGGAGCTCAGCGCGCTCGATGGCGACGCCCTGCGCGAGGTCCTGATTCAGCGCCTGATCGCCTACAAGCAGTTTAAGGGTGCGGCGACGGCCCTTGGCGCGCGCATGCAGGCCGAAAGCCGCATGCATCCGCGCGTGGCCGGCCCCGACCCCGAGTTTTTGGGCCTTATGCCCGACTACCTGGCTGGCATCACCCTGCGCGGCCTGGCCGTCATCTGCGCCGACCTGGACGGCAAGCGCCAGACCTTCCTGCTGGAGGCCGAGCACGTGGCACCGCATCGCGTGCCGCTCGACCTGACGGTGGCCTCGGTCGACCGCTTTACCATGGCGCACCAAACCTGCACCTTTCGCGAGCTGTTGGACGGCGATGCCACCACCGAGCAGCTCGTCGTCACCTTCCTGGCCATGCTGGAGCTCGCCAAGCGCGGCTCGCTCACGCTGAGCCAAGACGAGATCTTTGGAACCATTCAAATCAACCGCGTCGAGGGCGCCGAGGCATACGTGCCCGGCGAGGACCCCGAGCTCACTGAATAGGAGCGGCAACCATGTCAACCCTTTCCACGCTAGAGGCGAACAGCCTCAAAGGCGCCCTCGAGGCGCTGCTGCTGGTGTCGAGCGACCCCGTGAGCGCGCCCGCGCTGGCAGGTGCGCTGGACATCGCCCCGGGCGAGTGCGCGTCGCTTTTGGCCGAGCTCAAGGTTGAGTACGAGGAGGCCAACCGCGGCTTTCAGCTGCGCGAGGTCGCTGGCGGCTGGCGCCTGTTTACACACCCTGCCTACCACGACGTGGTCGAGGCCTACGTGCTGAGCTGGGACACGCAAAAGCTGTCGCAGGCGGCGCTCGAGACCCTGGCTGTCATCGCTTACCACCAGCCCGTCACGCGCGAGGTGGTCAAGGGCATCCGCGGCGTCAACTCCGACGGCGTCATCGCGTCGCTCGTTGACAAGGGTCTGGTGCGCGAGCTCGGCCGCGACCCCCAGCGCGGACAGGCAATCATCTACGGCACGACCAACGCCTTTTTGGAGAAGTTCGGCCTGCGCTCTACCCGCGACCTGCCCGATCTGGAGCAGTTTGCCCCCGACGAGCAGTCGCGCCAGTTTATCCGCGAGCGCCTGAGCGGCCGCAGCATTCAATCCACCCTCGAGGAGCAGGCCGAGGACCTGGACGAAGAGCGCGAACTGATCGATACCGATGTTGAGGATACCGATGGCGCAGATCTTCTGCCCACCGACGAGACCTCGGAGGATATGCATGACGAGGACTAACGAAGCAGGGGAGACGCGCGCCGCAAGCGCCACGGACGCCGCAGCGCCCGCAGCCGGCGCCCAGCCCGTCTACCCGCACACCATGCGTCTTCAGCGCTTATTGGCGCGCGCGGGCGTGGCGAGCCGCCGCGGCTCGGAGGACCTGATGACCGCCGGTCGCGTGACCGTCAACGGCCAGGTCGCGACCGAACTGGGCACCAAGGTCGATGTCGACCGCGACCATATCGAGGTCGACGGCATGCCCGTCAAGCTCAACCAGGGCGCCGTGTACCTGATGCTCTACAAACCGACCGGCCACCTCACCACCATGAGCGATCCGCAGGAGCGCCCTTGTGTGGCCGACCTGGTGCCGCGCGACCGCTTTCCGGGGCTCTTCCCGGTGGGTCGCCTGGACCGCGACACCACGGGCCTTCTGCTCTTTACCACCGACGGCGACCTTTCGCAGGATCTGCTGCACCCCAGCAAGCACGTCTACAAGACCTATCAGGCACTGGTAGACGGCCGCCTGACCGATCGCGACTTGGAACCGCTGCGTCGCGGCATCGAGCTCGATGACGGTCTGTGCCAGCCGGCGATTTGCCGTGTCATCAGCGCGCGCGAGGCCGAGGCCGTGGCTCCGCAAGGCGTAAAGCCCGGCACCACTGCCGTAGAGGTCATCATCCGCGAGGGCCGCAAGAACCAGGTCAAGCGCATGCTGAGCAAGATTCACCATCCGGTAATCCGTCTGCATCGCTGCAACTTTGCCGGCCTGGAGCTCAAGGACGTGGCCAAGGGCTCGTGGCGCGAGCTCACCGACCGCGAGGTGCAGATCCTCAAAAGCGGTGGTATCCCACCCAAGCAGGCGAGCGCCAAGCGCAACGGCGGCAGGCCCCAAGACACGCCCGCCAGCCGCACGCGTCACCATGGCAGCCACGGCTCCGCGCCCAAGCGCAACACCTACCGCGAGCGCTACACTGGCTAGGCAAACCGCCGCGCCCCAACGCCCGCGCATCATACCAGCACGTCAACCACCGAAAGGAAGCATTACATGATCGTCGCCATCGACGGACCCGCCGGTTCCGGCAAATCCACCATCGCCAAGGAGATCGCCCGCCAGCTGGGCTTTAACAAGCTCGACACGGGCGCCATGTATCGCGCCGTCACCTTCGCCGCGCTCGACCGCGGCATCGACTTGGATAACGAGGCGGCCATCGACGCCCTCGCCGAGCAGATCGAGATTCGCTTTACCAACGGCACCGGCGAGGACACGCGCCTGACCATCGACGGCCAAGACGCTTCGGCCGCCATCCGCACCCCGCAGGTCGACGCCAACGTGTCCAAGGTCTCGGCCTATCCGGGCGTGCGCGCCGCCATGCTCATCCACCAGCGCCGCGCAGCCGAGGACCGCGATATCGTGGCCGAGGGTCGCGACATCGGAACCGTCGTGTTCCCTAACGCGCAGGTCAAGGTCTTCCTAACCGCCGACCCGCGCGAGCGCGCCCGCCGCCGCGTGCTTCAGCGTCACCAAAACGATGCCCAGCCGCTCACGTCCGAGCAGCTCGAGGCTGAGGTCGACGAGACCCTCGACGCCCTTAAGCAGCGCGACAAGCTCGACAGTAGTCGCGAGGTCGCCCCGCTCGTGCCCGCCGAGGACGCCGTGCACGTCGACTCCACCGCCCACACCATCGACGAGGTCGTCTCGATAATCGAGGACCTTATCAACCAAAGGAGGTAGCCCATGCGCCTGTTTCAGCAGACGCCCGAGGACTATTACAACGCCCCCTACGCCGAGTTTCCAGCGCTCATCCGCGGCACCGTCGTCGTAGTCATGGCCATCCTTTGGGCCTTCTCCAAGCTCATGTGGCGCTGGAAGGTCGAGGACGCCGATCTTCTGTTTGAGCGCCAGGAAGGCCGCGGCAGCGTGGTCATCTGCAACCACACCTCGATGGCCGAGCTCTTGGCCGTGGAGACGGCGCTGTTCTTTGGGGGGCGCCGCATTCGTCCCATCTTTAAGTCCGAGTTCGCCAAGAGCAAGATTGTGCGTTGGGCCTTTAGCCGCGTCGGCGGTATCCCCGTCGAGCGCGGTACCGCCGACATGAAGTGCCTGCGCGCCGCCCAGCATGCGCTGCAGCGCGGCGAGGACGTCCTGATCTTCCCCGAGGGCACGCGCATCCGCTCGCGCGAGATCAAGCCCGAGGTCCACGGCGGCTTTGCGCTCATTGCCCAGATGGGCAAGGCGCCCGTCAACCCGCTCGCTATCTGCGGCTGGTCCGATATTACGCCTGCGGGCAAAAAGCTCATGCGCCCTAAAAAGTGCTGGATCCGTGCCGGCAAGGCCATCTCGCTATCCGATGCACCGGCCGAGCTCAAGCGCAAGGAGCGCCTGGCATGGTTTGAGTCCGAGGCCATGAACCGCGTCTACGCTATGCGAGACGAGCTGTGCGCCGAGCATCCGGGCAGGTTCTAGCCATGAGCGAGAACGTTACGAACACTGCCGCGACCGCGTCCGACCAGGCAACAGCGCCTACCATCGAGATCGCAGCACACGCCGGCACTTGCTACGGCGTACAGCGTGCGCTCGATATGGCGCTGGCCGCCGCGCCGCAGGCAGGGGAGTGCACTCAGGTTCATACCTTGGGTCCGCTCATCCATAACCCCATCGTGGTACGCGAGCTCGCTGAGGCAGGCGTTGGCTTGGCCGAAACCCTGGATGACGCCGCAACCGGCACCGTGATCATCCGCGCCCACGGCGTGGTGCCGCAGGTAATCGATGCTGCCCGCAAGCGCGGCCTAAACGTGGTCGACGCCACCTGCCCCTACGTGAAGAAAGTCCATATGGCAGCCGAGCGCCTGGTGCGCGAGGGCTACCGCGTGGTGGTCGTAGGCGAGCCGGGTCACCCCGAGGTCGAGGGCATTCTTGGCCACGCCGGCAAAGATGCACAGGTCGTGAGCTGTGCCGCCGACGCCAATGCCTTGTCGCTCAAGGGCAAGGTAGGCCTCGTCGTGCAGACCACCCAGACCGCGCAGAACCTCGCCGAGGTCGTGGCAGCTATCACCCCGCGCGTGCAGGAGCTGCGTGTGATCAACACCATCTGCGCCGCCACGAGTGAGCGTCAACAGGCAGCAGCCGCACTTGCCAACCGCTGCGACTGCATGGTAGTCGTGGGCGGCAAGAACTCGGGCAACACCCGCCGCCTGGCGCAGATTTGCGCAGACGCCTGCGAGCGCACGTATCACATCGAGGAAACTTCCGAGCTCCAGGCCGCGTGGTTTACCGACGCTCACCACATCGGTATCACCGCCGGAGCCTCCACCCCGCAAGAACACATCGAACGCGCCGTCACGCGCATCAAGGAGCTTTGCTGCTAACCATGGACCAGACCGTACCCGCATACGCCGCCGAGGTGGCCGATTACGGGCGCAGCCGCGACCCCGAGCCGGGTGAGGGCGCGCTCGTTAAGAACGTGCGTCCCGAATCGCCCGCATGGGATGTGGGTATCGAGCCGGGCATGCGCGTGCTCACGGTCAACGGCGAGCAGCTTACCGACATGATCGTGTGGCTCTGGGAGGCAGACGACGACACGGTCGACCTCGAGGTTTTCGACCCGCGCGATGGCACCGTCACCCCCGTGGGGCTCGATCGATTTCCCGGAGAGGATTGGGGTCTGGAGTTCGACGGCCCCATCTTCGACGGCATGCGTACCTGTGTGAACGCCTGCGTGTTCTGCTTTATGACGATGCTCCCCAAGGGCGGCCGCTCCACGCTCTATATTCGCGACGACGACTACCGCCTGAGCTTTTTGCAGGGCAACTTTGTCACGCTTACGAACCTCACCGACGAGGACGTGCAAAACGTCATCCAACGCAACATGAGCCCCATGAACGTGTCGGTCCACGCCGTGAGCCCCGATGTCCGCCGACGCATGATGGGCCGCAACGCCCAGCGCGGCATGGATGTGCTCGAGGCCATCATGGCCGCCGGCATCGAGATTCACGCGCAGATCGTGTTGTGCCCCGGCATGAACGACGGCGAGGAGCTGGAAAAGACCCTGCGCTTTTGCGAGGAGCACGAGCAAATCACAAGCCTGGGCATTGTGCCGCTCGGTTTTACCAAGCATCAGAACCGTTTTAGCTGGTCCTACAGCGACAAGCCCGAGCTAGCGCGCGAGACCATTGCCATGATCCGTCCCTACCAGGATCGTGCCTACGAACGCTTTGGCCGCCACACCTTCCAGATGAGCGATGAGTTCTATCTGGACGCCGGCATCGATCCTCCCGAGGCAGACTTTTACGACGGGTACCCGCAGTACTACGACGGCATTGGCATGATCCGCTCGTATCTGGACGAGACCGACGACGTGCTGGCTACCGACGCCGAGCGTCTGGCCCGCGTCCGCGAGGCCGTCGCCGCCCGCAACCAGCGGCTTCTGTGTCTCTCGGGCGCCAGCGCACGCGACACGGTGGCCCGCTTTGTGGAGTCGCCCCAGGGACTCGCCGGCACTGTCACGGCCATCAAGAACCGCTATTTTGGCGGCAACGTGGACGTGACCGGCCTCATCGTCGCGTGTGACATTCTGGAGCAGCTGCCGCAGGATCTCTCTGGGGTTATGCTCTTTGTGCCTAAGCTCATGTTCAACGCTGACGGCATGACGCTTGACGAGTATCATCGTGACGATTTACTCGCAAGCCTTACCAGTCGCGGCGCCGAGGTTCATGTGGTGTCGACCATGCCGCATGAGCTGCTCGATACCCTGGAGCACATCCTTGGCATTGTGCCTGCCGACTCTAACACTTCCACTGACCCTACCCATTAAAGGAGAGCAGATGAAACCTATCGTCGCCGTCGTCGGACGCCCCAACGTGGGCAAGTCCACGCTCGTTAACCGCCTGGCCCAGACCTCGGACGCCATCGTCCACGAGTCACGCGGTGTCACGCGCGACCGCTCGTATCACACGGCCGATTGGAACGGCCGCGAGTTCACCATCGTCGACACGGGCGGCATCGAGCCGCTCAAGAGCGATGACGTCTTTGCCACGTCCATCCGCGACCAGGCGCTCGCCGCCGCCGAGGAAGCCGCCGTCATCCTGTTTGTGGTCGACGGCCGCACCGGCGTCACCGAGGAGGACGAGTCGGTCGCCCGCATGCTCAAGCGCTGCGACAAGCCGGTCTTTCTGCTGGTAAACAAGCTCGACAACCCCGATCGCGAGAACGACAGCATCTGGGAGTTCTATTCGCTCGGCATCGGTGAGCCCACGCCGCTCTCGGCCCTGCACGGTCATGGCACGGGCGACCTACTCGACGACATCGTGGCCCTGCTTCCCGAGGAAGAGGACGAGGTCGCCGATGAGTTCCCCGACGCGCTGAACGTCGCCATCATCGGCCGCCCCAACGCCGGTAAGTCCTCGCTGTTCAACCGCATCCTGGGCGCCGACCGCTCCATCGTGTCCAACATTGCCGGAACCACGCGCGACGCCATCGACACGGTCGTCGAGCGCAACGGCAAGCACTACCGCATGGTCGACACTGCGGGCATCCGTAAGAAGAGCACCGTGTACGAGAACATCGAGTACTACTCGATGGTCCGCGGCCTGCGCGCCATCGACCGCGCCGACGTGGCGCTGCTCGTCGTTGACGCCTCCGTGGGCGTTACCGAGCAGGACCAGAAGGTCATGGGCCTTGCCATCGAGCGCGGTTGCGCCATCGTGGTGCTGCTCAACAAGTGGGACCTGCTCGACGACGACCGTAAGCGCGAGGCCTGCATGGAGACCATCGACCGCCGTCTGGGCGTCATGGCTCCCTGGGCCCAGTACCTGCGCATCTCTGCCCTCACTGGCCGCAGCGTCGAGAAGATCTGGGCAATGGTAGACGCTGCCGAGAAGACGCGCTCGCAGAAGATCAGCACCTCACGCCTCAACACGTTCCTCACCGACCTGCGCGAGTTCGGTCATACCGTGGTGGACGGCAAGCGCCGCCTGCGTATGCACTACGTGACCCAGACGGGCGTCAACCCGCCGACGTTCACGTTCTTCGTCAACCACAGCGACCTGGTCAACGACACCTACCAGCGCTACGTAGAGAACCGCATGCGCTCGACCTTCGACTTTGCCGGCACGCCCATTCGACTCTTCTTTAGGAAGAAGGAGCAAAAGGATGCATAATCCGATTCTTCTGACCGCCATCTGCGCCGTGGTCTCGTTCTTTATCGGGGCGATTCCGTTTGGTCTGATCTTGGGCCGCGTGTTCAACCACACGGACATTCGTAAGGCGGGCTCCGGCAACATCGGCACCACCAACGCCCTGCGCGTGGCCGGCCCCAAAGTGGCCGCGCTCACGCTGCTGCTAGACTGCCTTAAGGGCGCCATCTGCGTCCTTATCGCGCGTCCGCTCATTGCCGACTTGGGCTATGGCTTCCCCGTGAGCATTATGGCCCCCGGTGCCGCCGGCGACTGGATGCTCGGCGTCATCTGCCTGGCAGCCGTGTGGGGCCATATCTTCTCGCCCTACCTCAACTTCCATGGCGGCAAGGGCATCGCAGTTGGTCTGGGCGTCATCCTCGCCTGGTACTGGCCCATCGGACTTTCGCTGCTGGGCATGTTTATCGTGGCCGTCGCCATCACCAAGTTTGTGTCGGTGGGCTCGCTTGCCGCGGCCATCGGTCTTCCCATCGCTGCCTGCGCGGTCTTTCCGTACAGCAGCCTCGGACTTAAGTTTTGCATGGCGCTGATCGGCATTACTGTGGTGTGGGCCCATCGTACGAACATCAAAAAGCTCATGACAGGTAAGGAGTCCAAGCTCTCGTTTACCAAGCGCGTCACCGAGCCCGACGATAAGTAGGAGAGAGTCATGAATGTTGCGCTGATTGGCTCTGGCTCGTGGGGAACCGCCGTCGCCGGCCTTGCCGCCGCGCGAGCCGTGCGCGTGACCATGTGGGCCCATAGCGAGCAGACGGCCGCCGGCATTAACGGTGAGCACCGCAACCCCCGCTACCTTGTGGGCTACGAGCTGCCGAACAACGTGGTAGCAACGACCGAACTCGCCCAGGCGCTCGACGGTGCCGATGCGATCATCTTTGCCGTGCCCTCCACGCACTTGCGCGACGTGTGCCATCGGGCAGCGCCCTTTATCGCCGCCGATACCCCGGTGCTCTGCCTCACCAAGGGTATTGAGCCCGAGTCTGGCCTGCTCATGAGCGAGGTCATCGCCAATGAGATCGGCAACGAGGCACGTGTCGCGGCGCTTTCGGGCCCCAACCATGCCGAGGAGATCTGCCGCGGCGGACTTTCTGCCGCCGTCATCGCCAGCAAAGACGCGCAGGTAGGGGAGACCTTTAAGAACCTGCTCCTATCCACGGCCTTCCGCATCTACCTGTCGCAGGACATGACCGGTGTCGAGGTCTGCGGCGCCATGAAAAACGTTATCGCCATCGTGTGCGGCATCTCCGCCGGCACCGGTGCCGGCGACAACACGCTCGCCCTCATCATGACGCGCGGCCTGGCCGAGATTAGCCGTCTGGTGCATGCCCGCGGCGGTCAAGCTATGACCTGCATGGGACTTGCCGGCATGGGTGACCTCATTGCCACCTGCACCTCGGAGCATTCGCGCAACCGCACCTTTGGCTACGAGTTTGCCCACGGCGTGTCGCTCGACGAGTATCAGACGCGCACGCATATGGTGGTCGAGGGCGCCGTCGCGGCCCGCAGCGTGAGCGAGCTTGCCCGTTCACTGGGCGTAGACATTCCGCTCACCTTTGCCGTGGAGCAAACGCTCTACAACGGTGTTACTTTGGATAGGGCGCTCGAGATTCTTACCGACCGCGTACCCTCCCAAGAGTTCTACGGACTCACCGATTAGCGCAGAAAGGCTACTACCATGGGTTCCATCAAAATCGCTCCGTCCGTCCTTTCGGCCGACATGGCCAACCTCAAGGGCGAACTCGACAAGATCGCCGGTGCCGACTACGTGCACTTCGACGTTATGGACGGTCACTTTACCGGCAACCTCACCTTTGGCGTCGACATCCTTAAGGCCGTCAAGCGCTCCACCGATGTACCGGTCGACGCGCACCTCATGGTGTCGAACCCCGACGAGACAGTCGATTGGTATGCCGACGCCGGTGCCGACATGATCACCGTGCACTACGAAGCTTCCACGCACCTGCACCGCACGCTCACCCATCTGCAGCAGCGCGGCGTCAAGGCTGGCGTGGTGCTCAACCCCGCCACCCCCGTGTGCGTACTCGAGAGCATCATCGACGTCGTCGATATGGTGCTGCTCATGAGCGTGAACCCGGGCTTTGGCGGCCAGAGCTTTATCCCGGGCACTCTGCATAAGCTCCACGAACTCAAAGCCATGTGTGAGCGCCACGGCGTGTCGCCCATGATCGAGGTCGACGGCGGCATCTCTTCCAAAAACATCGCCGAGGTCGTCAAGGCCGGCGCAAATGTCCTGGTGGCCGGTTCTGCCGTATTTAAGTCCGAAGATCCCGCCGCCGAGGTTGCGCTGCTGCAGAAGCTGGGCAACGAGGCTGCACAGGAGGCATAAACCCTTATGACCGCAGGTCAAAACCGCATACCCGTGAATCTTGACTATGCCGCCTCGACGCCCATGCGCGCCGAGGCGCTCCTTGCGCAGCGCGAGTACGACGACAGCGAGCTTGCCGGCGTCAACCCCAACTCGCTGCATTCGCTCGGCCGCAAGGCCGCTGCGCGCCTAGAAATGGCGCGTCGCGAGATTGCCCGCAGCTTTGGCGCGCGCGTCCGTCCGTCCGAGGTTATCTTGACCAACGGCGGTACCGAAGCAAACCAGCTGGCGCTCCTCGGACTTGCCGAGGGTGCTCGTCAGCGCGATCGCAAGCGCGACCGCGTGATCGTGTCGGCGATCGAGCACGATTCGATTCTGGATAACCTGCCGCTGCTGCGTGCCGCCGGCTTTACCGTCGACCTGGTGCAGCCCTGCCGCGCGGGCTACATTGAGCCTACCACGCTTGTCGAGCTGCTAGGCGACGACGTGGCGCTCGTGAGCATTATGGTCGCCAACAACGAGACCGGCGTGGTGCAGCCCATCCGCGAGCTTGCCGCGGTCGCGCATACCGTGGGCGCCCTGTTCCACACCGATGCCATCCAGGGGTATCTGCACATTCCGCTCGATGCCGCCGAGTTGGGCGTCGATGCCATGTCCGTCGCCGCCCACAAGATTGGCGGTCCTGTGGCATCCGGCGCGCTTTACGTTAAGACCCGCACGCCGCTGCGTCCGCGCATCTTTGGCGGTGGACAGGAAGCCGGCCGTCGTGCCGGTACGCAGGATCTGCGCACGCAGTTGGCTTTTGCCGCTGCCGCCCACACGTTGGCGCCCCGCGTGGCCCAGGAGCGTGCGACGCTGCAGGCCCTGTCCGACAAGCTCTACGCCGCGCTTACGGCCCATCCGCGTATTCATGCCACCATGGGCGACTACGCACAGGCCGATCGTCTGCCGGGTATGGTTTCAATCTACGTCGACGGCATGGACTCCGAGGAACTCATCGTTAAGCTCGATGCCGCTGGCTTTGAGGTTTCGGCCGGATCGGCTTGCTCGAGCGGCAGCATGGACCCGAGCCACGTGCTCAGCGCCATGGGCATTGGTCGCGAGCAGGCGCTAGGCGCACTGCGCATCTCCTTCGATGACCGCGTGAATCCAGGCGATCTGGACGAGTTTGCCCAGACGCTGCTCTCGATCGTAGGCGGCGCATGATCGTCGCCGAGCTCGAGCGCGCCCTGTTTGCGCGCTATCCCAAGGCGGATGCCGAGCCCTGGGACCACGTAGGCTTATCCGTGGGCGACCCTGCCGTGGAGATTACCGGCGTTGTCTGCGCGCTCGATGCGACCGAGGCTAATGTTCGCCGCGCACAAGAAGCCGGCGCCAACGTGCTGCTGACGCATCATCCTATATACATCAAGGCACCCGAGGCCTTTTGTCCGGCGGATGCCACGCGCCCCCAATGCAGCGCGGCGCTCTACGAGGCAGCGCGTTGCGGTGTGAGCATCATTTCGCTCCATACCAATCTGGACCGCTCACACGAGGCGCGCACCTGCCTGAGCGAGCTGCTGGACGCTGAGCCCATGAGCTCGCTGGAACATGTGGACGAGCCTGAACTCACCGGCCTGGGTGCACTCGCGACCCTCGACGACCCCTGCAGCCTGCGTGACCTCGCCGCCCGTGCCGCAACGACATTTGGCAGCGACCCTCGTGTGTGGGGCGAAGCCGATCGCCCGTGCCGCACCGTCGCCATTTTGGGCGGCTCCCTGGGCGACTTTGGAGAGCTCGCCATCGCCGCGGGCGCGGACGTTGTCGTGACGGGCGAAGCGGGCTACCACGTGGCGCAAGACCTTGCCTTGCGCGGGCTGCCGACGATCTTGCTCGGCCACGACCGCTCCGAGGAGCCGTTCGTTGATATATTGATGAACTCTGCAGTTGACGCCGGGGTCGACCCCCGTCATGCGATTAAAATACTGAACCCTTGCCAATGGTGGACTGTGACAAAAGGAGAGAACTTATGAGCGCCGGCGCTACGCTACTCAAGCTGCAACAGATCGATTTGGAGCTCGCCCGCAACAAGAGCGAACTTGCCAATATGCCGGAGCTCAAGGAGCTCGCTTCCAAGCGCAAGACCTATGTGAAGCTCAAGTCTGAGATGACCAAGCTCTACGCCCAGCGCAAGGATCTGGACATTGAGCTCGACGATCTCAACACCACCGAGATTCAGACCAACAACGCCATCGAGGCTGCCAAGAAGCGCCATGTCGACGGCTCCGACTACCGCGAGGTTCAGGACCTGGAGAATGAACTCGCCACCCTGGCCAAGCGTCTGGACAAGATTGAGCACACCCGCAAGGACGTCGTTGTCGCCCATAAGGAGGCGCTCGACCGCGAGGCCCGCGCGCAGGCAATCATCTCCAAGTTCGAGGAGGGCGTGAAGGCCGATACCAAGGCTGCCCGCGCCAAGGCTGCCGACCTGCAGGCTCAGATTGACGCCGCCACTAAGGAGCGCACCGCGCTTGCCGCCACGCTGCCGGCCGACGTGCTCACCGACTACGAGCGTCTACTCAAGCAGTTCCGCGGCCTGGCCGTCGAGACCATCCAGGGCAACATCCCCACGGTCTGCCACACCGCGCTGCAGGCATCGTCCATGAGCGACCTCAACCACGATGGTAGCGAGATTACGCACTGCCCGTACTGCCACCGCCTCCTGGTGCTCCCGAGCAAGGAAGCCTAGCGATGACGCCGGCATCCAACAATTCAATGCAACTTGAGGGAAAAACGATCCTGCTGGGCATTACCGGCGGGATCGCCGCCTATAAGTCGTGCAACATCGTGCGCCTGTTGCAAAAGCGTGGCGCGCGCGTCAAGGTCGCTATGAGCGAGCATGCCACCGAGTTTGTGGGCCCGCTCACCTTTCGTGCGCTCACCAACGAGCCCGTTGCCGTGGGCCTATTCGACGACCCCTCCGACCCCATCCACCACATTTCGCTGGCGCAGGAGCCCGATCTGGTGGTCGTGGCGCCCGCGACGGCCAATATCATCGCCAAGATGGCCAACGGCATCGCCGACGACCTCATCTCCACCACGCTGCTGGCAACGCCACGACCCATTGTGATCGCGCCGGCCATGAACAATGGCATGTGGAAAGCGCCGGCGACGCAGGCCAACATGGCCACGCTGCGCGACCGTCGCGTCCATGTGGTGGGGCCCGGCAGCGGCTACCTTGCCTGCGGCGACGTGGACACGGGACGCATGAGCGAGCCCGAGGACATCGTCGAGGCCGTCTGCCAGGTGCTCAACTCCGCACCTCAGGATCTTGCGGGCAAGCGCATCGTGATCACCGCCGGCCCCACGCACGAGCCGATCGACCCCGTGCGCTTTATTGGCAACCGGTCGTCGGGCAAGATGGGCATCGCTCTGGCGGGGGAGGCCGCTCGCCGCGGTGCTGCGGTCACGCTTGTGCTGGGGCCGACATCGCTCGATGTTCCTCGCGGTGTGGAGTGCTTGCGCGTACAGACCGCCGCAGAGATGTTGCAGGCGGCAGTGGGCGCCTTTCAGACGGCCGATGCGGCCATTTGCGCGGCGGCCGTCGCCGACTACACCCCCGCATCCCCTGCCGACCATAAGCTCAAAAAGGCCAACGAACGCCTGGATCGCATCGAACTAGTCGAGACGGTCGATATCTTGGCCGAGCTTTCGCGCCAAAAGGGAGAGCGGTGCGTGATCGGCTTTGCGGCCGAGACCGATAACGTCGTGGAGTACGCGCAGCGAAAGCTCGCCCGCAAGGGTTGCGATGCCATTATCGCTAACGATGTCTCGCGCGCCGATTCGGGCTTTGGAACCGATACCAACAAGGCCTGGATCGTGAGTACAGCGGGCACGCAAGAACTTCCCGTGCTAACAAAACCCCAGCTCGCAGATACAATTTTGGACTTGCTTCAAAATTTGTAAAAAAGTTCTTGCACAAGGACAAAGTTTCGGGTTAATATACTCCCTGTTGCGAGCGAGAGCAGAGCAACAAAGAAAAGCTTCGGGACGTGGCGCAGCTTGGTAGCGCACTTGACTGGGGGTCAAGGGGTCGCTGGTTCGAATCCAGTCGTCCCGACCAGAAGTTTGCAGGTCAGGCACTTAGTGCCTGACCTTTTTTGTTTTAATCACCATGATTATTTTGCTTAAAGTAACAACGTTCCCGATCGATGTAATCACCGAATCAAAACGTGTACATTAGCCACCAAAATCGACATTTTTCGACATGTTTGGAGGCTGATGTACACGAATGCGAAATCCCCCGCCGCCTAAAAGCACCTTCCACATGTCTGGACTCTCTATGGCTGCGCTGGATAGACATCGCCGGAACGGGTATAGTATCGAAAGTTTTGTCGTTACCAGCGGGGGAGTCCTGTGGGCATCAAAAAGAAGATCAAAAAGGAGCTTATCGGCACTTCCGATTACCCGTCGAATAAGATCTTTACGATCTCCAATTTCATCACCTTTACGCGCCTGATCCTCACCCTGGTATTTCTGTACCTGTTTGTGACGGATAACAACCGCGTCATCGCCATCGTTATCTACGCCGTTGCCGCCTCCACCGACTGGATGGACGGTCAGATCGCCCGCATGACTAAGACGGTCTCGTGGCTCGGCAAGGTCATGGATCCCATTTGTGACCGTGCGCTGCTGTTCACCGGCGTGCTGGGACTGGTGGTTCGCGGAGAGCTGCCCATCTGGGTCTGCGTGCTCATTATTGGCCGCGACATCTATCTGGGCATCGGCACGCTTATCGTGCGCCATTATCACCGTCGCCCCATCGATGTCGTCTTCCCCGGAAAGATTGCCACAGCGCTGCTCATGACCGGCTTCTCGCTCATGCTACTCGGGTTCCCCGTTATTGACGGCCTGCATCTTTTGCCTTCAGCCCTTACGGCCTTCCCAGGCCTCAACGGAAGCTCGGTGCCCCTCGGCATCTTCTTTGTGTACGGCGGCGTGATCTTCTCCATGCTCACGGCTGTCATCTACTCCATTAAGGGCGGAGCGGCCATTAAACAGGCTCTCATGCATCCCGAAGACGAGGACATCGACTTTCTGAACCCTGAAATCGAAGACTGATTCGTTGGGGTATGATTACGTACGGTTCATTATTTGCGGCACGTCCGCGATAAGTTAGGGGTTGTCATGGACAACATGGTTAACAATATGCCTCAGAATGATAAGACTGCTGACGCTACCTGCGTATTCCGCGTGCCTTCAGGCGACGTCACCGTTCCCGACCTCATGGCCAACGTGCGCATCACCGCCCCCGTTCTGTCCATCGTCAAGGGTCCGCAGACTGGTGCCGCTTTTGAGCTCGAGGACGACGTGACCACCATCGGCCGCGATCCTGCAAACGGCATCTTCCTCAATGACATGACCGTTTCGCGCAGCCACGCGCGCATTATTCGCGAGGGCCTCGGCGCTCGCATCGAGGACTTGGGCTCGCTCAATGGCACCTGGGTCGACGGTGCCATCGTCAATGCAGCCCCGCTGCACGACGGTTCTTCCGTCCAGATCGGTACGTTTACGCTCATCTACCACGAGAGCACGCCGGAGCGCATCGAAACCGGTGAGTAGGGCATGGCCGAACGCAACTATCTGAGTATCGGCCAAGTCGTCAACCTACTTCGAGGCGCATACCCCGATCTTTCGAACTCAAAAATTAGATTTCTAGAGGATGAGGGGCTCATTACCCCTCATCGTACGCCTAAGGGATACCGTCAGTACTCCAAAGAGGACGTTGATCGCCTGGAGGTCATCCTGCACTTGCAGAAGACCCGCTACATGCCGCTCAACGTGATTAAGCAGCGCTTGGAAAACGCCACGGACCTGTCAACGCTCGCCTACGAGGTGGGCTTGCTGTCCGATGTTCCGCTCAAGACGGAGCCCAAGGAGACTAAGCAAAAGCTGCATCCCATCGAGACCATTCCCGATATGCTGGGCGTCGAGATTTCGTTTATCCGCTCGCTCGCCGAAAACGACCTCATTCGCATCATCAAAAGCCCGCAGAACCGCGAGCTCGTCGATGGTCGCGATTTTCCGATCATCCGTTACTGCTCCGAGCTGTCGCGCTTCCATATCGAGCCACGCAACCTGCGTCAGTACGTATCTTCCGCTAACCGCGAGTCCTCGATGTTTGAGCAGGTGCTCGTGAGCATGCTCGGAATGGATACCTCCGATGACGAGCGCGACGCCAAGCTCGAGCGTGCGTTTAAGAAGCTTCACGACCTGACGGAGGGCGTGCACACTGCGCTGCTCAAGAACCGCGTTTTTGAGTCGCTCAACGCCGTGGTCGAGGACGCCGACATCGATGCACTCGATGAGGAAATCACGCGTTCCGAGTCCAACAAGGCCAAAAACGAAGAGCCAGCCGCGCCGGTTTCGCACGAGGATTCTCTCGTAAAGCCGCTCAAAGTCGTCGCCCCTTCGCAATCCGGCGCCGCCACCGCGGGCAAATAAACGCTGCTGAAATTTCGGCAACCCATTGAAAGGTCATGCAATGTACGACTTCGAATCTCAAATCGTCGACATCCCCGACTATCCCGAGCCCGGAGTCATCTTTAAAGACATCACGCCGCTCTTTGGCAATCCCGAGGCGCTCAAAGCCATGACCGATGCCCTCGCCGAGCACTTTGCCGGCATGGGAATCACCAAGGTCGTGGGTCCCGAGGCTCGCGGCTTTATGGTTGGCGTACCGGTGGCTGTAGCCCTTGGCGCCGGCTTTGTTCCCGCACGTAAACCTGGCAAGCTACCGCGCGAGACCGTAAGTCAGAGCTACGAGCTCGAGTACGGCACCGATTCAATTGAAATCCATGCCGACGCTATCAGCTCTAAAGATACCGTGTTGATTCTGGACGACTTGGTCGCGACGGGCGGAACCGTCGAGGCAACAGGTAAACTGGTGCGAGATATGGGCGCAAAGCTTGTTGGTTACGGTTGTATCCTTGAGCTTGCGTTTCTCAACCCGCGCGAGAAGCTCACACCGTCTAATGACGATGTGGAGCTCTTTAGCCTGGTGACGGTGGACTAGCCGTTACCCTTAGTTACTGGAAAGGAAGCTACATGCGCACAGCAAACACGCACAAAAACATGGCACGCTGCGCTGCTACGGCAACCCTCGCTTGTGTTTTGGGCTTGGGCCTCGCGGCTCCTGCCTACGCCGATACCGCATCCGACCTTGCCTGCGCTCGTACGAAGCTCGAGCAGATCGGTACCCAAACTCAGCAGATTTACGATGAGCTCGCCACGCAGACACAGGCGCTCGATCAGACTGCCGGCGAGATCACGCAAAAGCAGCAGGAGATCGCCGATGGTCAGGCTAAGCTCTCGACCTATGTCGCCGGCGAGTATAAGACCGGCGGCCTGAGCTTGCTTCAGGTTCTGACGGGTGTCGATGACCTGAGCGATATGCTCAACCGTCTGTTCTACTACGGCAAAGTTTCCGATAAGCAAGCTCAGACCATTCAAGAGGTCAAGGAGCTTAAGCAGCAGCTCACCGATAAGCAGTCCGAGCAGGAAAAGAACGTCGCCGCCACGCAAAAGAAGGTCGACGAGCTTAACGCCCAGCAGGCTGAAGCCCAGAACGTCGTAAACTCCCTGGATTCGCAGCTGCAGGCCGAGCTTGCCTCCGAGGCCGAGGCCAACGCCGCGCTGCAGGCCGGCATCAACGCCAGCACCGCCGAGAAGGCCACGGTGAGCAACGAGACTGCCGGTACGACCGAGAACACCAACAACGGTGGCCAGACCAGCAATAACAACAACCAGGGCGGCAACACTCCGGCTCCTACGCCGGCACCTGCTCCGACGCCGCAGCCCTCCACGCCTGCTCCGGCTCCGACGCCTTCTGCTCCGAGCCAGTCCGTCGATGGCGGTTCTGTTGTCTCGCGTGCATACAGCAAGCTTGGTTGCGCCTATTCCTGGGGCGGAATTGGCCCGAACAGCTTCGACTGCTCTGGTTTTGTAAGCTATTGCCTTACTGGTCGCTATTGCCGCCTGGGCACCACGGGCACCTTTATGGGCTGGACGCGTGTGTCCGATCCGCAGCCCGGTGACGTTGTAGTCAACTCGTACCACACCGGCATTTACATCGGTGGTGGTCAGATGATTCATGCGTCCGACTACAACACGGGTGTTATCATCAGCTCCGTTGCCGCCGGCATGAACAACAACTACATTTTCGTGCGCTACTAAGTATTCAGATAAAGCAAACGGATATGGACCTCGTGGCTTTGAGTCATGGGGTCCATTCTTTTGCCTTTCGTGCAGTCCGCTATCTAGTTTTGAATACTAGATAGCGGCCCAATCGGTCTGCAAGATGGCTATAATTGAATGGGAACGATTAGAAAGGACCCTCTATGAGCTGGGCACTTATCTCCGATTCAAGCTGCAACCTTCGCGATTGGCAACCGACCGCGCCCCATACCATCTTTGCATTTGCGCCCCTCAAAATTCGAGTGGGGGAGCGTGAATTCGTCGATGACCTTTCGCTCGATGTTCATGAGCTCAACTGCGCTGTTCAGGCGGAGACGAACGCTTCTTCGAGCGCTTGTCCCAGCGTAGGGGAGTGGGCCAAGCTCTTCAAATTGGCAGACAAGACCATCTGCATGCCGATCTCTGAGGGCGTGTCGGGCAGCTACAACGCGGCAGCCACGGCTCGCGATATGGTTCTTGCCGAGGAGCCCGACCGACAGATTCATCTAGTCAATTCACGCGCAGCTGGCGGCAAAATGGACCTCATTTTCTTGCTGTTCGACCGCTATCTTGCAAGCAATCCGGATGTCTCATTCGAGGAAGCTTGCGCATACTTCGATAGCCTTGAGCAGAACAGCAAAATCCTCTTCAGCTTGTGCAATTACGAAAACCTCGCCAAAGCCGGACGTATCCCTAAGGCAGCCGGCGTTATTGCCAACAAGCTCAATATCCGCATTTTGGGCACGGCGAGCGAGGCCGGTAAAATCGAACTCGTCGGGCACACGCGTGGCGAAAAGAAGATGCTCAACAAGATCATCGATACCATGGAAGCCGAGGGTTTTGCCGGCGGCGAGGTCGTCATCGATCACGTTGAGAACGAAGCTGGAGCCCAGGCGCTTACTGACCGCATAGTCGAGCATTGGCCCGGCTCCAAAACCATCATCATGCCCTGTAACGGGCTAGATTCATACTATGCCGAAATGCATGGGCTCATTATCGGCTACGGCATGGGCGTGGCTTCGGGCAAATAAAGTCCAATCAAGCAAAAATACGGGCGGTACAAAGCGACAGATGGCTCTTTGTACCGCCCGTTTTATACGTCGGCTAGCTATTAAACCCGTTGAACTTGAGATAGCTCATCAAGTAAGCCTTCGAAACGAAGGACGATACCGCGCTACGCACAAGCAGCGACTCACGCGTTACCTGATGCGCCGTATCGGGCACGGGAGTCTGCTCGACGGAAAACGCCGCACGAATCGATGCCTCGAGCTGATCGACCACATAATCAAAGGCCGTCGGGGCATCGTAGCTCAAACGCTGAATGTTAAAGAGTGCCTGCACAGCAGCAATAGGTAGCACCTGCTTAAAGATGCAGATAGCGATCAGGCGGGCAATCTGCTCGCGGCCATATTGCTTTTTGACCGGAGCAGGCACTAGGCCGACCTTTACGTAGTTATTGATCATCGATGGCGTAATGATAGGCTGCTCAACGCAAATGAACAGCGGCTCCATCCACAGCGCAACATACTCAATAACCTGGTCGCGGTAGAGCGTCACATTGGGCAACTGGTCATAGCGCGGCAGACTCAACGTATTGAGTTTGCGCACGATATCGGACTGAATAAATGCATCGGGCAGCACAGTGGGCTGAATATCCTCAGGCTTAATGCTGACCGACGAATCAGACATCGGAATAACGTGTTTAACGTGGTTCATAAAGGTCCTCCGTTCATTTTCTATATTGTATTCTAGGTTATCTAGTTTTGCATACCATATAGCCTGCAAGAAAAATGGCGGGACAGTGCACTGATGCATCGTCCCGCCATTTAGTTAATAGATAACAACCTTACATAAGATATATTATCGTACTTATCCGCGGAGAAACGCGTATGCGCTCGTTGCTGCTATGGCTCCGTCAGAAACGGCGGTCACAACCTGGCGTAAGCGTTTGGAACGGATGTCGCCAGCAGCGAATAGACCTGGCGTGCGTGTCGCCATGGATTCATCAGTCAGAATGCCGCCATCAGGCGCCAGATCGACTAAATGCTCAACAAGCTCGGTATGGGGTTGCGTGCCGGTAAAGACAAAAATGCCAAACGAGCCAGGCTCAAATGACTCGGTATGAATTTCCCCGGATGCATTGTCCTTAAAGGCAATCGTCGTTGGCATCGCTTCACCAGAAAGTTCAACAATACTAGTTTGGTACCTAACTGTAATATTGTCCTTTTCGAGTACTTTCTGAACAACACCATCAGGCGCACGAAACTGGTCGCGGCGCAGCACGATGGTCACACTGCTGGCAATATCTGACAGGAACAGAGCCTCCTCGCAGGCAGCATTGCCGCCGCCGATGACAAAGACCTGTTTGCCGCGGAAGAACATGCCGTCACATGTTGCGCAATATGAAACGCCACGACCGCGATACGTATCCTCGCCAACAAAACCAGCAGATCGCGGCGTGGCACCCATGCAAGCGATAACGCTCGAGGCCAGCGTATCGCCCATATCGTGATGCACCGTAAACAGCGCTGCATCGGCATCGTAATCGATACCCGTAACCATGCTCCATGCGACCTGAGCTCCCAAGCCCTCTGCATGCTGCTGAAAACGCTCGCCGAGTTCGGCGCCACTCAAGAGCGGAATGCCCGGATAGTTCTCGACTTCATTGGTCGTGGCGATCTGTCCACCCGACATGCCCTGCTCAATCACGGTCGTCGTCAGGTTGGCACGCGCAGCGTAAATGGCGGCAGCATAGCCCGCGGGGCCTCCACCGATAATCGCAACATCAATCGGCTGATCGGTAGTCATGAAGAATCCTCTCGTCGAAACGTTGTCGTTCTTTGCGCTCATACCCAAATTTACGTGAACATGACACTCATGCACTACAATGATAAATCGCGTAACAAAGCTGAAGGGGAGTTATCGATGGATCAAACGCAGACGAGCAATAGCGCTCCCCTGCCCATGCAAGCCACTCCCCAACCGGAGCAAATGACCGTTTCACCTGCACAAAAACCCCTGGTAACCATTGTGCACGCATCGGTTGGATCGGGCCACAAAGCCGCCGCCAACGCGATTGCACAAGCATTTGACCTTATCCGCGGCACCAAGGGAATCCCTAAGGATATTGAGATCGAAGTCCTAGATATCCTCGATTTTGGACGCATTAGGTTCGATGGTAATAAAACAGCAGCGTCGTTTACCGGCGCCACGCGTCCCATTTACGACCTGACCTGGCGATATACGCTTACAGGACATCTGCTCTGGGGCGGCGGCACAGCATGGTCACGAATTATGTTCCCCGCCTTCAACGAATACGTCCGGACCCGCAGGCCCATAGCCGTGGTCGCAACACACATTACGGCGGCCAACGTCGCTGTGGGCGCCCGCGTCATCACGGGTATCGATTACCCGGTCATCTGCGTACCAACAGACTATGAAGTTGAAGGCTTTTGGCCCCACAAGGACACCGACCTATTCTGCGTAGCCAACGAGTTTATGGCCGAAACGCTGCGCCCGCGCAAGGTTCCCGAGTCAAAGATCCGCATAACGGGCATTCCCATTCGTGCCGGTTTCGATTCAGATTACAAACGCGAAGATGAGCTCAGCAAGTTCAATCTCCCCATAGACAAAACCGTCGTATTGGTGATGGCCGGCGCCAGTTTGCCCCAACCATACGTGCGTTTCCGTGCCGCGATGGACCACACGCTCCCCTTCTTACGCAGCTTTGAGGACATGCACTTTGTCTTTTTACCGGGCAAGGATAAGGAATACGCCAACCGACTCAAAACGCTCTTCGACGCCATGAAGCTCGACAACGTGACGGTACTGGACTACGTAGATGACATGGCGGCCCTCATGCACGGCTGCGACCTGGCAATCCTCAAATCGGGCGGGCTCACCGTCACCGAGTGCCTGTGCGCGCATCTGCCGATGATCCTACTGGGCAAATCATACGGTCAGGAAAAGGCCAACACCACGATGCTCACCGGCATGGGCGCCAGCATGCATGTCACCACCGCACGAGAACTCATCGTAACCCTACGTCACTTGCACGACCATCCCGAATCACTCAAAGCCCTACTCATCAACGGCGAAGTACTACGCCGCCCTCACGCTGCCAAAGACATCGCCATCGCAACCATGGAGCTCGTAGGCAAGCCCCAAAAGCGCAAACGAGCCTTCTGCCGCTTCTACTGGGGCGGAAAGCCCGCGCATATCCGCTAGTCGAATGTCCGCCGCTCTGCCGGAGCCGCCCTTATATCATTCCATGCTCAAACATTCTCGCTTCGCTGCGAAACTGCGCGCGGGACGATATATAGGGGCCTCCCACAGGCAAGCTACGTTAACGTACTAGCGGCTATACCAGATTCCCCACCAGTAGAATCTGCAAAAGGGAACCAGAAAAAATAAATACAGTAAGCCGATGCGACAAAGGAGGCGTCCCTTTATCGCATCGGCTTACTAGAAAGACTTTTGTTTTCAAGCGAGTAACCGCCCGCCCGCCTCTCACACATATCGTTCCACGCGCAGTTTCGCAGCGAGCGAAGCGAAGCGAGAATGTTTGAGCATGGAATGATATGTGTGAGAGGCGGGCGGGAGGGATACGAGCGCCCCTAGGCGACGCCGCTGGAGCCGAAGCCTCCGTTGCCTCGGTCGGTTTCGTCTAGTTCTTCTACTTCTATGAGGTTGACCGTGGGGACTTCTTGGATGACGAGTTGGGCTATGCGGTCGCCTTTGTTGATTTGGATGTTGTTGGAGGGATCCAAGTTGATGAGGATAACCTTGAGTTCTCCTCGGTAGTGGGCGTCGATGAGGCCCGGCGTATTGACTATAGACAGGCCCTGCTTGATGGCCAAACCGCTTCGGGGCTGGACGAAGCCGGCGTAGCCATCGGGCAGGGCGATGGCCAGCCCAGTAGAGACCAGACGGCGTTCGAAGGGCTTCAGAATGCAGTCCTCGTTGGAGCGCAAATCCAAGCCGGCATCGGTGGGATGGGCGTATTTGGGAAGCTCGACGGTGGGGTCGAGACGCTTTATGTTGACGGTAATGTTGGACATGGAATCACCTTAGCTTGTCGAGCTCTTGCAGAAACTCATCGACGTCTTTGAAATCGCGGTAGACCGAGGCAAAGCGGATGTACGCCACCTTGTCGATCTTGGCCAAGCGCTTGAGTACCATGTCACCCAACTCATGGGACGTAACGGCCGTCAGCGTGCGAGAGCGCAGCTCGACCTCGATGTCATCGATAATCTCATTGAGCTTCTTAGTGTCGATATCGCGCTTGATAGTGGCGCGCATCAAGCCGACGAGCAGCTTATTGCGATCGAACCGCTGCTTGGTTCCGTCCGACTTAATGACCTCGATTGGGTCTTCGCATCGTTCGAACGTTGTAAAGCGATAGTTACACGAGCAACATTCGCGGCGACGCTTAATGGTGTTATTTGACTCCTGCATACGGGAATCAACGACGCGGGTATGTGCCTTGCCGCATTTGGGACAGCGCATGGTACCTCCTCTTAAACGATAACAAGGGTACCATGCGCAGCGCGATAATGATTACGAACGAGCAGGAACCTTAAGATGCGCACCGGCGGCGAGCGAACCATGCTCCAGATGATTGACGTTACGGATCATGTCGGAAGTCTCTTGCGTGGAAAGGCCTTCGATTGGATATTTCTCGGCAAGCGACCAAAGAGAATCACCAGACTGAACGCGAATGGTCTCATAGGTAACGTTGGAAACGGACTCGGCATACGCGGCGTGACGAGCGCTAAAGACCGACGTAGCGAGGACAAAGAAGAGCGTAAGCGCAACGGCAACGGCGACAATCGTCGGAACCTTCAGGGCAACGCGGCCCGGCGCGGCTACAGCCTGCTGATTGCGAGCAGGCTTTACGGTCAAAGGCTGAAAGCCGGAGCGGCCACCCTGAACAACCGTAAAAGTGTATTCTGCAGACGTCTCGAGCTTAAGGGCGAGGTTTCCCTGGACCATATTCGTTGCGTTCATCATGTTCTCCTCTCGCGTGTTTTGCTGAGAACAGTTTTATCAAGCCGCGCGGACAAAAATGTCTAGCGCGAGAACGAATGTTCGGTTATTATTATCTTCGAACAGTTGTTCCTGTCAAGCAAAATTCGAACATTTGTTTGACATGGGTAGAGAGGATGCCCTGATGGCTCGCAAAATTACCAAGCGTCAGCAGCAAATTTACGACTTCATCAAGGAATATCAGCAGGAGAAGGGTTATCCGCCCAGCGTGCGCGAGATGGCTTCTGCCGTGGGCCTTTCCTCCCCCAGCACCGTGCACGCCCATCTATCTGCCCTGGAGGCGCGCGGGCTACTCAAGCGCGATGCCACCAAACCGCGCGCCCTGGAACTCTTTAACGAGGACGGTTCCTCTGTCTCAATTTCTAAATCTGACGAGCCCACCGCACCTCGCGGAACGGTCTCGCTACCGCTCGTTGGTCGCGTCGCGGCTGGGATTCCCATTCTGGCCGAGCAGAATATCGAAGACACTTTTACTATCCCGACCGAAATCGCCACCGATCAGGGTTCCTTTATCCTTGAGGTGCATGGGAGCTCAATGATCAATGTCGGCATCTTCAATGGCGATTACATCATCGTCCGTGAACAAAAGAGTGCCATGAACGGCGAAATTGTCGTGGCCATGATTGATGGTTCAGCGACCGTCAAGACGTTCTACAAGGAGCAGGGACGCGTACGCCTGCAGCCCGAGAATGACACCATGGAGCCTATCTATGCAACGAATCCCGTTATCTTGGGCAAAGTCGTCGGCTTGATGCGCCGGTTCTCGTAATGCAAAAACGCATCACCATCTTTGATACCGTCCGCGGGTTTACGATGATTTAAATGGCAGGTTTTCACGCTTGCTACGATCTCGCCTACCTGTACGACTGGGATATGCCCTGGTTTACCCAGACTGTCTTTCAAGACATCTGGCGCGCCAGCATCAGCTGGGTATTTTTATTTATCGCGGGTTGGATGTGCACCCTTTCGCGCAACAATATCAAACGTGCCGCCAAATACGCCTTAGCAGCACTCGTCGTCTGGTTGGCAACAACACTTGTCTCAGTAGACGATTCGGTTAATTTTGGCATCATCTACTGCATGGCCGCATGTACCGGCATCGTGGCGTTGACCGATCCCGTCCTTAAGAAGATATCGGCGAGATGGGGCATGTCCCTATGCCTTGTGTTGTTCGCCCTCACCTGGAGTATCCCCAAAACGATCTATCCTGTCCCCTACCTGGCGTGGCTGGGATTTCCGAGCACTGGGTTTGTTTCAGGTGATTACTACCCCATCATCCCGTTTTTCTTTATGTATCTTGCAGGATACTTCGCCGCACACATAGCGCAGGGAATCGATAAGACCGTCCCAAGCTGGGCCTACGCCAATCCCATCCCGGCGCTCGCCAGCCTTGGACGTCACGCACTCCCCTTTTATCTACTGCATCAGCCCACTATTCTGGGCTTTTTGGAGCTCGTCTACTCGGTGCGATAACGCTTGAGCCGCGGCGCGATGCGAGCCGGCAGCTTCGCAACAATACGAACGCCGCCCTCAAGATATTCCTCGTGCAAAAGGGTTCCCTGTTCATGCACCAGCGTGATGAGGGCGCCCTCGCGATACGGGATATCAGCGGAGAGCAACACATCGGTGGCAGCCGCCTCACGAGCAATACGGTCGACGAGATCGTCGAGTCCCTCGCCCGTCTGGGCCGAGAACAGCACGGCCTCGGGATAGCGACGACGGAAACTCAATCGATCAACGCTATCGAGAAGATCGATTTTATTGAACACCGTAAGCGTCAAACGCTCGCCGGCACCGATCTCGTCAAGAACGCGATCGACTGCCTCGAGCTGGCGCTCGTAGTCCTCGTCAGAGGCATCCACAACTTTAAGGATCAGATCGGCACCAAGAACCTCAGACAGCGTGGACTTAAAGGCATCAACGAGACCATGCGGTAGCTTTTGAATAAAGCCAACGGTATCGGTAATCGTCATGCCGCGACCGCCGGGCAGGCGATACGAACGCGTCGTCGGGTCGAGCGTAGCAAACAGCTTGTCCTGCGAAAGTACCGTAGAGCCGGTCAGGCGATTAAGCAACGTCGATTTACCGGCATTGGTATAACCGGCTAACGCGACTCGAAACGCCGGTGACTCAATGCGGCTCTTGGACTGGACATCGCGACGCTGTTCAACCTGCTTGAGCTCACGACGAAGCGCAGCGATCTTATTACGAATGAGGCGACGGTCGACCTCGAGCTGACTTTCGCCCTGACCAAAGCGTGAACCGATGCCGCCGCGCGTCTGCTCCTTGGCAAGATGGCTCCACATACCGCGCAGACGAGGCAACAGATATTGAAGCTGCGCCAGCTGTACCTGTAGGCGTCCCTCACGCGTCTGAGCATGCAGGCCAAAGATATCCAGGATCAGTGCTGTACGATCGATAATCTTTACCGGCTCGCCCACGGCTTTCTCCAAATAGGATTGCTGCGAGGGCGATAAATCGTCGTCGAAGATAACAACATCGACATCCATACGATGCACGAGCCCGCAAAGCTCCTCAACCTTACCGGAACCGATAAACGATTTTGGATACGGCTTAACCAGACGCTGTGACAAACGCGCCACGCACTGGGCGCCAGCCGTATGGGCCAGGCGCTCAAGCTCGTCAAGCGAACGATCGAGCGGCCATGCATTGTCGCGCCACTCAACACCAACTAAAATGGCACGCTCGGGCTCGGGTGCCGTGGGAACAAGGGGGAAACGGGCCATTAGGCAGCCTCAATACGATGCAGGATGTCCTCAACGACCTCATCGATCGTAAACTCGTCCATATCAAACCACACGATACGGTCATCGCGCTTAAACCACGAAAGCTGACGTTTGGCATAGCGACGCGAACGCATCTTGATGAGTTCGCGAGCCTCATCCATAGAAATCACGCCATTGAAAGCATCAATGATCTCTTTATAGCCAATTGCCTGCATCGAAGTCAGGGCATCTCCCAGCCCCTGGTCCATAAGACCGCGAACCTCATCAACAAGACCCTGTTCAAACATCAGATCGACACGCAGGTTAATGCGCTCGTAGAGCACCTCGCGATTACGCGTCAGACCAAACCATAGAGCATGATAATGCTCGCGCGGAACACTAAACTGACTTTTTTGCTGTGCATAGGAGATACCATCATCATGCATCTCGAGCGCACGAATCACACGGCGCACGTTATGGGGATGAATAACAGCAGCCGATTCTGGGTCGCGCTCGGCAAGCAGGGCATGCAGTTCTTCCTCGCCAATACGCTCGGCAAGCTCCTGATAGCCCACACGGCGATCGTCCTCAAGTTCACCCGAGGGAAAGTCCATCTCATCGAGGGCGGCCTTGAGATATAGCCCCGTACCTCCGCAAAAAACCGGCAGACAACCCGAACCAATGAGACGTTCAACATGCGCGCGAGCGTCAGCCTGATAAAGCGCAGCAGAATATGCCACACCCGGCTCTACAATGTCGACGAGACGCAGCGGCGCCGTACACTCATCGGGCGTCATCTTTGCGGTACCGATGTCCATGCCACGATAGATTTGCATCGCATCGCACGACAGCACTTCGGACGAAAGACGAGCGGCCAAACGGTCGGCAACATCACTCTTACCAACCGCCGTCGGACCGACGATCGCAACGGCGGAAAGACCTGCCCCGGAAGAAACCATTAGCGCGGCTCGCCCACAACGGAGCCGGACAAATACCAGGTCTTGGCAACGTCAACGTCAACATCAACGATCTTGCCAACAAGCTGATCGATGCTGTAACCCTCGGGGATAGGCGCATGCACGGTCTGATTCTTGGGACTCTTGCCCAGCAGGACCGCGTCGTTCTTTTTACTCGTTCCCTCAATGAGCGCCGGAACCACAGTATGAAGTTCACCCTGGTTATACTCATGTGCCGTGGTCTCGATAACCTTAACCAGGCGGTTGAAACGCCCGAGAATAACCTCATGCGGCGTAGGATCGTCAATCTCTGCGGCCGGGGTACCGGCGCGCTTGGAATAGATGAAGGTATAGGCCTGGGCATAGCGGACCGTCTCGGCAAGTGAAAGCGTCTGCTCAAAGTCTTCTTCAGTCTCGCCCGGGAAGCCAACGATAATGTCAGTCGAGAGCGCGATATCGGGCATGCGGTTGCGAATGCGATCGACCAGGCCCAGATAGTCCTCGCGTGTATAACGGCGATTCATCTCTTTGAGGATCCGCGTCGAACCTGACTGGACGGCCAGGTGCAGCTGCGGCATAACAGCAGGCGTCTCGGCCATGGCGTCGATGGTCTCGGGCAGCAGATCCTTGGGATGCGAAGACGTAAAGAAGATGCGCTCCACACCCGTATCGCCCACGGCACGCAGCAAATCGGCAAAACGCGGCTTGCCAAACAGATCGCGACCATATGAGTTAACGTTTTGGCCCAGCAGCGTAATCTCACGCACGCCCTGGCGCACCAAACCGGTCACCTCGTCGACAATCTCCTCGAAGGAGCGGCTCTTTTCGCGACCGCGCACGTACGGAACGATGCAATAGGTACAGAAATTATTGCAGCCCGTCATGATGGGCACCCAAGCGTGATACTGGGTCTCGCGATGCCACGGCATGCTCATGGCATCCGTATCCTCATGCTCATTGGTGCGGATATGATGCTTGCCATCAAGGAACGCCTCGGCAATGAGCTCTGCCACATGTGCGATGGAATGCGTACCAAAGATGACATTGACGTTATCGACGTTGGTGAGCAGGCCCTCGCCATCGCGCTGCGCGATGCAACCACCAACGGCAACCACACGCTTGCCCGAAGGCGAAGGCGGCAGGCTTTTACAGGAATTGCACTGGCCGTACAGGCGAGTATCGGCGGCCTCACGCACACAGCATGTCATGAAGACAACGATATCGGCATGCTCGGGATCGAGCGCCATGAGACAGCCATACGAATCAAGCAGACCGCTCACGCGCTCGGAATCGTGCTGATTCATCTGGCAGCCAAAGGTGCGGATAAAGTAGGTTTTACCGGCAAGAATATCGCGTACGGAACGCTGGTCCATGTGCATAAGTCCTAACGATGGAAGGGAGGCGAATCGAGGCAAGCAGAAGCTATGCCACAGGCTTAACATCATCCATGACGACGTTATCCATAGCAGCCCGATTGATCTGGTGAACGTAGATAGAAAGGCGGATAGCCGTGCGCGACTCCCCGTTAATGAGGATGTCGGAGAACACGGGCGCACAGGAAATATCAAAACCGGTTGGAATCAAAAAACCGCGCGCGATAGCAACGGCCTTAATGGCCTGGTTGACAGCACCGGCACCGACACACTGGATGTTGACGGGCACACCATCCTTGACCATGCCGGCGATGGCGCCGGCAACGGACGCGGGCGATGATTTGCTTGATACCTTCAGGCAATCCATGAAGAAACTCCTGCGTTTAAAAGTACGTTTTAACTGCAATAACTGTATCGTACCGAGTGGACTCGGTAAAGGCACTATTCCTCTTTGGCAAGATCGAATGTCACGGTGATTCGATCACGCGAAACGCGAATCTTTGGGTCGCCGCAAAGGTTGAGATAGTACCGGGCGGCAAGGTCATTAAAGTCGCGCTCCACAGCACGCGAAAACTGTGCCATGTCATCCTTGGCAATACGTAGCCCACGACGATCCTTCGCGAGATCGACAGGAGCCGGCGCATGCGAGGATGAGTCACGCTCGCGCAGCAGACGCGCAGTCACACCGCGAACGGGCTTAATCTGCCCTGCCAAAATGCGATGGGCCGTGCGCTCGGACATTTCAAGACCCAAACCCGAACAAATACGGATAAAGTCCTCGGCATCAGAGGCAAGGCCTAGACGATCAACAACCGGAAGCTCGCTCTCGTCATCAATGAACAGGAGACGCGACGTATCGAGCCGACTTGACGCCTGAGCATAAAGGGTCGCGGCAATCTCAGACGGAGAACCAAGATAGACATCGCAACCACGCAACTCCTCGAGCGCAAACTCACAAGCAGCGCGAATAATATTATGCGGGCCCCGAGCACAGACATAACGTCCGTCCTCATCCTTGACGGCCTGGGGCCAGCTGGACTGATCGGCACGCTCACTGAGGCGGTCGGCCGCAACGCTCACCTTAAAGGCTGAACCAAGATCGACACCGGACGTGACCACACGGGCCTCGTCGGTGTTCTGCTTGATCGAAAACAATGCCATGCCACGACCGTGAACGCCCCAACGGTCCATCTTCATGCTCTCGAGCTTGGAGGTAACACGGGCATCGAAGATTCGCTCTTGCATATCTTGCGGAACGCCCGAACCGTTATCCAGAAAGACAAGCGTGCGGACGCCATCTTCCTTGGTCGTAGCGAGATAGACTTTGTCGGCGCCAGCATCGCGAGCATTACGGAGCATTTCAATGACGATATCCTCGACATGCTGAATGTCGTGCTTTGCCTGGCGCCTCTCGGCCTCCGAAACGCGGAGGCGGACATAACCCTCGCCAAGGTTCTCCTCGACGCGAAGGTTGCCCTCCCCCGACATCGACGCGATAAATGAGATGAGCTCGTTCGCGTCGCTCATGTTATTTAGCGATATCGACAGCGCGGCTCTCGCGAATCACGACGACGCGCACCTGACCGGGATACTCCATCTCTTCCTCGATCTGATGGGCGATATCGTGAGCCAGGACCGTGGACTGGGCATCGGAGATCTTGTCCGGCTGAACCATGACGTGGACCTCGCGACCAGCCTGCATGGCATAGGTACGCTCGACGCCATCATGGGAGTTGGCGATCTCCTCGAGCTTCTCAAGACGCTTGATGTAGTTCTCGGCAGACTCGCGACGGGCACCGGGGCGAGAGGCAGAGACAGCATCGGCGGCCTGTACCAGGACATCGAGCACCGTGTTGGGGTCGACGTCGGCATGGTGAGCCTCGATAGCGTGGACGATAACGGGCTTCTCGCCATAACGGCGGGCAAGCTCGGCGCCGATGACGGCATGCGGGCCCTCGACGTCATGGTCGATTGCCTTGCCCAGGTCGTGCAGCAGGCCGGCGCGCTTGGCGGTCACAACGTCCAGGCCAAGCTCGGAAGCCATCACGCCGCACAGGTCAGAGACTTCGAGGGAGTGCTGAAGCACGTTCTGACCAAACGAGGTACGGTAGCGCAGGGCACCAAGGGTCTTGACGATCTCGGGATGCAGGTCGTGGATGCCGGTATCGAAGGCAGCCTGCTCGCCAGCCTCGCGCACGCGCTGCTGAACCAGGTCGGCAGCCTTGTGATACATCTCCTCGATGCGGGCGGGGTGAATGCGGCCGTCGGCGATGAGGTTCTCGAGGGCAACACGGGCGGTCTCACGACGGACCGGGTCGAAGCTCGAAAGAACGACAGTCTCGGGCGTGTCGTCGATCACGAGGTTGACGCCGGAAACCTGCTCGAAGGTCCGGATGTTGCGACCCTCGCGACCGATGATACGGCCCTTGAGGTCATCAGAGGGAATGTGCACGGAGGTAACGGTGACCTCGGCTGTGTGGTCGGCAGCGCAGCGCTGAATCGCCAGGGACAGAATCTCCTGGGCGGTCTTGTGGCACTCGGCGCGAACCTGCTGCTCGGACTCGCGAATGATCGTGGCAGCCTCGTGGGTGACCTCGCCGCGAACCTTATCGAGGAGCTCCTTGTGGGCGTCCTCGCGGGTAAGGTCGGCAATACGCTCGAGCTCGGAGGTCTGCTTTGCGCAGAGCTCCTCGAGCTCACGGGAGCGCTTCTCGACCTGACCGGCCTGGCTGGACAGCTGATGCTCGCGCTTGTCGAGAGCGTCGTTGCGGCGATCGAGGGATTCCTCGCGCTGCATCACGCGGTTCTCGAGCGTACGAATCTCGTTCTTACGCTGCTTGTCCTCGGCCTCGACCGCCTGCTTGTTCTTGATGATTTCCTCTTTAGCCTCGAGCAGAGCCTCTTTTTTGAGGGTCTCGGCCTGACGCTTAGCATCACCGATCAGGGACTCAGCCTGTGCGTGTGCCGACTGAATCTTTTCGTCGGCCTCGTGAAGACTACCCTGCTTGGCGGTGCGCATGAAGGCAATGGCGGCGATGGCACCCAAAACGATGCCAACGAGCGCTGCGATGATAGGCATGCTCACTCCTTTTTATGGATTCGTTACACAACAAAGCGAACCATCCTTACGAACGGCTCGCGACATTTGAGTAATATGGGCGCAGCTTATGCGGGTCGGATACAGATAAACATATAAACAAACTCATCACAGATGAGCACATATCACAAAGCAAATGACAGTGTTTATCGTACGTTGAACCACAACAACTGTCAAATAAATGGCCCCAGCACGGCGGCTAAAACGCGGTGAACGGCAGGACCACAAAACGCATATGCCTAAACCGCACATTCCTCGCATTCGGCATCGAGGCGTGCCTTAACGGCATCGGCGGCGATGTGATACGAGAAGCCCTTGCCCATCAAAAACCGAACCAGTTTTTCGAATCCGCGCGTCTCTGGAACACGTCGCTTGGCGAGCAGGGCTGACGCACGCGCCAAATCGTCTTCGACGGCAAAATATTCCTCGGGATAACCGGGAATGTCATCGAGCACGACATGACGACGCTTGAGCTCGGTCTCGATTTTGCGCTGTCCCCAACCACGCCGTTTGCGTTCCTCGATAAAGTACGAGCAAAAGCGGTTCTCGTCTAAAAAGCGATACTCGGTGGCGCGCTCGACGGCGAAATCAATCGCTGTCTGGTGAAAGCCGTAGCAAGCCAGCTTGTCACGGACCTCACCCGTCGCATGGTCGCGGCGCGATAACATCTCGGTCACCATGGTAAGTGCACATTTACGCTCGATGAGCTGCACCGCCTCACGAAAGTTGTCCCAATCACAGGGAAGATCTGGGCGGTTTTTGACATACAGGCGCGCGACCCGCACGGGAATCCAAATAGAACGCTCAAAACCGCCCTCAAGCTCACAATCGATATGTGCGCAAGGCTTTTTGGACGCATACCCGCTCGAGAACGAGGAGGCCGCCTTCTTATCGGGAAAGACGACCGTGGCCTCGGTCACCGTATACGACATGAGCGTAACCGCTACTCGTCGTCATCATCGAGCATGGCGGAACCATCGATGGCGTAAAGCTCGTCAAACTCCTCAGGCGCAGGCTGATCGGTCAGCTCGACCTCGGACGGAGCATCGTCATCAAACTCAAGTCCGCAGGCAAGGCGGACCTTATGCTCAATCTCGTCGGCGCAATCGGGGTGTTCGCGCAGGAAAGCCTTGGCGGCCTCGCGACCGTTGCCGAGCTTGTCCTCGCCATAGGCAAACCAGGAGCCCATCTTCTTGCAGATGCCGCACTCGACAGCCATGTCCAGAATCGAGCCTTCCTTAGAGATGCCCGTACCGTACATGATGTCGAACTCAGCAGAACGGAACGGAGCTGCCACCTTGTTCTTAACGACCTTGGCTCGCACGCGGTTACCGATAACCTCGTCCTTAAGCTTAATGCTGTCGATACGGCGAATGTCGATACGCACCGAAGAGAAGAACTTAAGGGCGCGGCCGCCCGTCGTAGTCTCGGGGTTGCCGAACATGACGCCAATCTTCTCACGCAGTTGGTTAATGAAGATGCACGTCGTGTTGGACTTGGACAGCGAGCCGGCGAGCTTGCGGAGCGCCTGGCTCATCAGGCGAGCCTGAAGACCGACCGTAGTGTCGCCGATCTCTCCCTCGATCTCGGCACGCGGGGTCAGCGCGGCGACGGAGTCGACGACGATGGCATCGATGGCGCCGGAGCGCACGAGCATGTCAACAATCTCGAGCGCCTGCTCGCCCGTATCGGGCTGGGAAATGAGCACCTCGTCGATATCCACGCCGATGCGCGCGGCATACGTGGGATCGAGCGCGTGCTCGGCATCGATAAATGCAACAACGCCACCCATTGCCTGGGCCTCGGCCAAGATCTCGAGCGAAAGCGTCGTCTTACCGGAGGACTCGGGACCGTAGATCTCGACGATTCGGCCGCGCGGCACACCGCCGATACCCAGAGCGGCATCGAGTGCCAGAGCGCCCGTAGGGATGGCCTCGACCTCGAGCTCGGGGCCACCGTCGCCGTACCTCATGATGGAACCCTGGCCGAATTTCTTCTCGATCTCGGCCTTGGTGGTGGCGATCATCTCATCGCGCTCTTTACCCGTCGTGCGACCATGAACGGTACGTACGGGACCTGAATTCTTGGCCATGAATAGCCCTCCTCTTAACAACCTGCATCGATAATAAACGAACGGCTGTTCGTGGTCAACCGTTCAGATAAATCATATGCAGCCGACCTTTCCAAAACCCAACCAAACGCCGACCAAACACTGACCAAATGCTTGACCACAAAGGACCAAAAATGAACAAGGCAGGCAAAAATACACCCATGAACAGCACAAACGCTAAATTCTTCTGAGGTCCCTATCTCCACAATTAAGGGGCCCGGAGGCCCCTTAAAACACGTCTATTCCATAGAGTTGAGCACAAGGGCAATGCGTCCCAATGCCTCCGCGACCGCATGGGCACGAACACACGAACGGTCGCCCTCATAGTGGCAGCGCACAGAGTCCACGACCGGCACGCCCCCATCGGCGGAGCGATACGCCCAGCCAATATAGAAAGTGCCCGCCGGATCTTCCTCAGTGCCACCGCCGGGGCCGGCATAACCCGTTGCGCTCACTGCAATATCGCTCTGGTACAGCTCCAGCGAACCCGCCGCCATCTCGCGCGCGGTCTGATGCGACACCGCGGTATAGCGGTCGAGCGTCTCCTGCTCAACACCAAGAACGCGATGCTTGATCTCATCGCAATAGGTCACCGCACCGCCACGCAGCACCGCCGAGGCGCCCGGGATATCGGCAATCGTCGAGGCGATCATACCCGCCGTCAGCGACTCAGCCGTCGAAACCGTCACGCCCCGAGCGCTCGCGCGCTCGACAATATCGCGCGCCAGCTCCTCGTTATGTGCGGAAATCTGCTCAAAAGAGTCCGTCATACCCACCAGGACCTAGACCGAAAAGACGATCTTGCGGCAGTTCCAGAAGTACTGGGCGCCCGAGATAACGGTCAGGACAACGGCAACGGCGTACAGGAAGCGCGACACCGAGTAGATGCCGAGCGTCAGCGCCACCGGGCCAAGGTGCAAGCCGGCCATCGCAAAGACGCACAGATAACCGCAGATGGAGACCATCGTGGTCGCCGTCTTGTACTTGCCGAGCTTATCGGCCGCAACGACCACACCAGCAGCACTCGCGACCATGCGAAGAGCGCTCACCAGCAGCTCGCGGAACAGGATAATGAACACGGACCACACGGTCACCGCGCCAAAATCCAAGAACAGCAGCAGGGCCGAGAACACCAGCAGCTTGTCCGCGATGGGGTCCAAGAACTTGCCGAAATCGGTGATCTCGTTGCGCGAGCGCGCCAGATAGCCGTCGACCTTATCGGTGCACGACAGAATCACGTACAGAATAAAAGCGGCGGCGGCGAGCGGGCCGTCGAAGGTGCTCCAATCCGTACCGGCAACACTCGTGTGAGACAGCGCCGACACAATCATGAACACCGGGATAAAGACGATGCGCACGCACGTCACGATATTGGCGGGCGTCCAAACACTCGTCAGTTCCTTATTGCTCTCGTTTGCCACGACGCTCTCCTACTCCACAACATGGCCGATAAGCTCATAGCAGAAGCTATCGGTAAACTCGACAGTCAGAATATCGCCCACGGACGCCTCGCTGGCGTCCAAGTGCACAGCGCCATCGGAATCGGGCGCCTGGAACCAGGCATGGCCGATCAGCTCGGCGCCGTCCTCGGTCTCTTCGATACCGTCGACGATCACCTGGGCGCGCTCGCCCACATGTGCGGCGGTAGCGGCAAAACCGAGCGACTCGGCCAGATCCATGGCCTCCTGGGCGCGCTCAAGCTTGACCTCTTCGTCGACCTGACCCTCCATCTTGGCGGCCAGGCTGCCTTCCTCACGCGAGTAGGCAAAGACACTCGTGTAGTCGAAGCCGACGGTGTCCATAAAGTCGATGAGGTCGCGGAACTCGTCGTCGGTCTCGGTCGGGAAGCCGACCATGGCCGTGGAACGGATCACGATGCCGGGGATACGCTCACGCAGATCGCGGAACAGATCCTCGAGCTCTTGACGCGAACCGGAGCGACGCATGGCCTTAAGGATGCGCGCGTCACAGTGCTGCACGGGGATATCGATATAGGGCAGCACCTCGGGCGTATCGCGAATCGTATCGATAAGCTCGTCGGTCATGCCCTCGGGCTGCAGATAGAGCACGCGGACCCAGACGTTGTGCGGGCGCACGGCCTCGGCGACGGCACGCAGCAGCTGCGCCAGATTGCGCGGCGAGCCCTCGGTGACGTCCTCGTCGGCAAAGTCGGTACCCCAGATGCCCGTGTCCTGGCCAATCAGCACAATCTCGCGCACGCCGCCGGCAACCAGGTCGCGCACCTCGGAGATAATGCTCTCGGCATTGCGCGAATGATAGCGACCGCGAATATAGGGGATCATGCAGAAGCTGCAGAAACGGTTGCAGCCATCGGAAATCTTGACGTAGGCAACGGCGCCCTCGACGGTACGCTTGACCTGCGGGATATAGGCTGCGATCTCACGCTCGACACCCAGCACGCCATCGATGACCGCCACGATGCCGTCCTCCTCGTCGGCCTTCACAAAGGCAGCGACCTCGGGCAGCTCGTCAGGCAGGTCGTCGCCATAGCGCGACGGCACGCAGCCGCACATAACGATGGGGCAAGAACGAACGCCGTCCTGAACCTCGTTGGCGAGCTCGAGCGTGGTCTCGATGCTCTCGGACGTTGCGGAGGCGAGAAACGAGCATGTATTGACGATGGCGATATCGGCATCCTGCGGGTCGAATGCCTCTTCGTAGCCCGCGGCGGTCAAAAGAGAACGCATGCGGTCGGTGTCAACCTCGTTCTTAGCGCACCCGAGGGTGATGTAGAGCACGGAGCCCAACGGTGTATCCATGTTGGAGAGCGGTCCTTTCGAATGATATTAGCGGTAGTTGGTGAACTGTAGCGGCTGGCCGTAGTCCTGGTCGCGCAAGAACTGGATCACGGTCTGCAACGCGTCCTTCGAAGCAGAGGAAACACGCAGCTTGTCGGCCTCGATGGTCACCTTGACCTTAAGCTTTTGGTCCTTGATGTCCTTATTGATCTTCTTGGCGGTCGCCTGGTCGATACCCTCGACGACATGGCCGAGCACGCGCACGGTGCCGCCCGACGCCGCCTGTGGAGCATCCCACGAGACAGCCTTGAGGTCGATGCCGCGCTTGATGAGCTTGGAGCTCAGCACGTCGATAATCTGCTTGGAGACAAAGTCGGCCGGGGCGTTGATCGTAAAGAGCTTGTCGCCCTTCGAAAGCTCGATCGTGGCGCCGGAATCCTTAAGGTCATAGCGCTGGGAAATCTCGCGCGTGGTCTGCTGGAAGGCGTTGTCGACCTCTTGCATGTTGACCTCGGACACGACGTCGAAGCTGGAATCTTTAGCCATGATGTTTCCTTTCGCGTACGAGCGGCTTAGTAGCTATCGTACGAATAGTCGGTAGAATCGGTGGGCGTCTGACCGTCAGTTGCGGTATCGGCGCCATCCGCGGACTGGGCATCGGTGCGGTCGGTGGTATCGGTACCATCGGTGGTGTCGGTGCCATCAGAACTTTCACCATTCTCGGAATCAGTCGTCTCCTTCTTAGGAACGGTGATCGTCACACGAGCCACGCCCGAGGTCTTGGTATCGTAACGGACCTTTTCACCGTTCTTGGTAACGGTAACATCGGAAGGCTTGGACGTGGTGATCTCGATCGAGGACTCGGGCGTGTACTCCTGCTCAAAGGGGCCAGTCGCCTGAGCGCCATAGACCGACTTGCCGTCGACCTTGACCTCAATCCACGCGGTCTTTCCCTTGGCAACGGAAACTTTGACCTTCGTGACCTCGTTCTCTTCCTTCTTGGCCGTCGTCTTGGTAGCGTCCGAATCAGTCGACGCATCCGTCGCTTCATCGGTGTCTTCGTCCTCGTCGACCGTTTCGGACTTCTTAGAAGACTTCTTGGTCGTCGTCTTGGTAGCAGCGGGCGTCTCGGGCGTGGTCTCGGGCGTCGAAGATGCGCAGCCGCGCAGAAGCACCACGATGAGCACAATCAGCAGCAACACCACGGCACCGATGCCGGCGTAGACGATACGCGGATCGAGCCCGTTGTTTTGAGGAGTACGGGATCCGCCGCGTCCACGACCGGAACTGCTGCGGCCGCTTCCCTGAGGCATACGGCCGCGATTGCTATCGGAACGGCCGCGATAGCCGCCCTGGCCCTGAAGGCTGCGCTGACCCGAGCGGAGCGCAAGCTCACCGCGGCCTTGATAGCCACGCTGGCCCGAACGCGAAGCCGAAGAGCGCTGGCCATACGGCTGTGATTGAGAGCGAAGACGCGGCGTTACCTGCGTGGTATCGGCATCCGCATAGCCACCGCGAGAGCGTCCCGTAGAGGCACCACGGTAACCGCGATCGGAATAGCCGCCGTCGCCGTAGCCGGCACGAGGGTCACGCGCCACGCCGCGGGCAGCGGGAAGCGCACGGTCCTCAGGCATCGGCGTACTGCGGAACCGGTCACGCTGTGAGCGAATCTCCTCGCCCGAACCCGTCTCGGTAATATAACCGGCCTGCTGAGGACGCTGTCCATAGCGGGTCGAACGACCGCCCTGAACCATCAGGAAGCGCCCGTTATCGACCGAGGAGCGCGAATTGACGTAGCCAGCGGCGTCCTGAAAACGACCGCCCTGCTGAGACGTCTCGCGTTCGTATGCCATCAGGTCGTCAAAGTAGGCATTGACGACCTCGCGCGGATTGAGGCCCAAAAAGCGAGCATAGCTCGAAATCATGCCCTGCGCATAGCCGCGCGGCGGCATCGAAGCAAAGTTACCGGTCTCGAAAAACTCGATGATCTGCGGCCTGATTTTGATGGTGTTGGCGACCTGCTGAATGGAAAGGCCCATTCGGCGACGCTGCTCGAGCAGCATGTCACCAAAGCGTGCAGCCATCAGAATCCTCCAAACTCACGATCTTCACGTGCCATCTCGGCGTCGACAGACTCCAGCGCGGCAAGCCCCTCCTCGTCCAACAGGACCTCGCGCGGCTTGGAACCGTCGGGCGGGCCGACGACACCCTTTTCTTCCAGCATGTCCATAATACGCCCGGCGCGCGCATAGCCAACCTTAAGGCGGCGTTGCAGGCCAGATGTGGAGCCCAGCTGCGATTCCACCACAATATGGGCGGCTTCCCAAATGAGCGGATCATCGTCTTGCGGCTCGGCAACTCCGGTGCGGACAATGCCGCCACCCGCCATGGACATGGAAGCGGGCGCCACAGCCGACAGGATCTCCTCATGGTAGTCGGGCTCGCTTTGCGACTTGACGAACTCGACAATCTCGTTGATTTCATCGTCCGAGACAAAGCAGCCCTGAATACGACGAGGCTTGCCCCAGTCGACCTTGGAGAACAGCATGTCGCCCAAACCGGTGAGCTTTTCGGCACCCATCTGGTCGATGATGACGCGCGAGTCGATGCCCGTGGCGACGTTAAAGGCGATGCGGTTGGTGATGTTGGCCTTAATGAGGCCCGTCACCACGTTGGAGCTCGGGCGCTGCGTGGCCACGATAAGGTGGATACCGGCGGCACGGCCCAGCTGAGCAATACGCACGATCGAGGCCTCGACATCCTTACCGGCGACCATCATCAGGTCCGAGAGCTCGTCGATGATAATGACCAGATAGGGCATCTTTTGCGGCGGGTTATCGTAATGTTCAAACTCGCCGGCGGCCTGCTTTTCGTTATAGGTCGAGATCTTACGTACATTGAGACGCTCGAAGACCTTCAGGCGACGCTCCATCTCGGACACGGCCCATTGCAGAGCGCTCGCGGCCTGCTTGGGCTCGGTCACTACAGGCACGTAAAGATGCGGCAGACCGTTATAGCCCGCAAGCTCGACGCGCTTGGGGTCGACCATGATCAGGCGAACGTCCTCGGGAAGCGCGCGCATGAGCAGGGTCGTGATGATGGAGTTGATCATCACCGACTTACCAGAACCGGTCGTGCCGGCGATCAGCAGGTGGGGCATCTTGGCGAGGTCGGCGACGACCGGCGTACCCTCGGCATCGCGACCGATGGCCAGCTCGAGCGGACCGCCCTTCACATAGGGCAGCACGTCGCCCAGGTTGACGTTCTGGCGCTTGCGATTGGGGATCTCGATACCCACGAGCGACGTGCCGGGGATCGGGGCAAAGATACGAACCGACTGAGCTGCGAGCGAAAGCGCGATATCGTCCTCGAGGCTCGAAATCTTGCTCACGCGCTCGCCCTCGCCAGGTTGCAGCTTAAAGGTCGTCACCGTGGGGCCGGCGATCCAGCCGACCACGCGGGCGCTGCGGCCAAACTCAAGCAGGGTCGACTGCAGCGACTCGGCAGTTTGCTCCAGCTCCTTGTCCGAAGACGCAGCGGAAGCCGACTGCGGGTTGGCATGCAGAATCTCAAGTGGCGGAAGTTTGAGGCCGTCCTCTTCTTCGCCCTCGTTATCTGCGGCGCCGCCGTCCGTTCCCCCATCGCTGGCCGCAGCCGATTCGACAGCACTCAAGGCAGGCGCATCGGCAACCTTGGGATGCTTCAAGAAGTCGGGGATCTGAGGTGCTGCCGAGACAGGATTCACGGCAAACGGCGGCTCGGACTCGTCGATCTTATCGGGGTCGTCTTCCATCGAAAGCTGACCGGTTACCTGGTCGCGCTTTGCATGGCGACGCGGCAGCAAAGTTGTCTTTGCGGTCTCAATCGGAGCCTCGTCGTCCTCGTCATCACCCTCGGTGAGCTCAATCTCGCTCTCGGACCAAGACGGGTCGGGCTCACTCGTATTGAGTTTGGGCGCAGCCTTGCCCTTCTTGGCATGGCGGCGCGGCAACAGCGTTGTCTTGGCCCGCTCGGCCTCCACGGCCTCAGACACGTCGACAAACGGATCTTCGTCCACGTCCTCATCGTCCAGAATCGGATCGACTTCGCTACCCATAACCGTAGTCACGGCCGCATCGGGGCCCTTTTGACGAAGAATGCTCAGGTGCGGACGGGCAACGCCGGGCACCGACAGGGCTTCGTCGTCACCCCACGGGCTGGCGTTGACATCGGCACGGCGGCGCTCGGCAAAATCGGCCGCACGGTCGCGAGCAGAGCGCAAAACGCCGCCAACCGAAAAGCCGATGATGACCAAGCCCACGACGACAAGGCCCAACAGGACTACCATCGCGATAGGCTTACCCAGGGCATTCTGCAGCGCACTCGCAATAAACGCACCGATGTAGCCACCCGAGGCGGACAAATTTTGCGGCGTGAACATAAGGTCACACGAGACACTCGTACCCGGCACCATCAGCGAAAGAATGGAGACGACGGCGATAAAGACCACGGCTCCGCCCGCAACAGAGCGCACGTTGAGCGGCGAGTCCTCGCCTAAAAAGAGCGTGGCGGCAAACAGCAAAATAACGATCGGCAGCACGTAGGCGCCCAGACCAAAGCCCAGGTGGTAGAAACCGGCAACCGCAGCCGTAACGGGTGCAGTCGCCGGCGAAATCACGGCAATGAAGGACGCAATCGCCAAAACGGCGATGACCACGCCGGCGATATCGCGGTTGGCCGAGGGCTCGACCAGGGGCTCAAAATCGTCGAAGTCCGCCTCGTGGCCCTTATTGGCACGCAGATGGGAACCGGCACCCTTAGCAGATGCCGGTTGGTTATTGGCCTTATTGCTTTTGGCGTTTTGTGCAGATCCACGCGCCAAACTAAACCTCCATGACGACCGGGATGATCATCGGACGGGTGCGCGTACGGCTCCAGATAAAGTTAGAGAGCGAATCGCGCACGGCCTTACGAATAGCATCGGAACCGCTGCTCGTAAAGCTGAACTTGCCCTTCTCGATCGTCTTCATGATGGACGCGGAGGCATCCTCAGAGAACTGGTCGTCGATGGCAAACGAGACGCCGCGGCCCGAGAACTCGATGGCCTCGATCTTCTTGTGTTTAAGCGAGACGATGGCAACAGCGGTAACCATACCGTCATTGGCGAGCTTCTGACGATCGCGCAAGACGATGGGGTCGGTATCGCCGATACGAAGGCCGTCGACGTAGACGACGCCGGACTCGACGGGCGTACCGCGCTTGACGATACCGCCGCGCATCTCGAGCGTGTCGCCGTTATCGAGGATAAAGATATGATCGTCCTTGATGCCCATCTTGCGGGCAAGCTGGGCATGGGCGCGCAGATGCACGGCCTCACCGTGAACCGGCATAAAGTAAGTGGGCTTGGCCATGGCCATCAGGAGCTTGAGCTCCTCCTGGCTACCGTGGCCCGAGACGTGGACAAGAGCGCGGTTCTTATCCCACACGTCGCAGCCGAGCTTGGCCAGGCTGTTGACGACCTGCTGGACGGCTTTCTCGTTGCCGGGAACGGGAGTTGCCGAGAGGATGACGGTATCGCCCTCGTGGATAGAGAGCGTCTTGTGCTCGCCATTGGCCATGCGGGACAGGGCCGACAGCGGCTCGCCCTGCGAACCGGTGCACATGACGACGATCTTGTCGTCGGGCAGGTTATCGATATCGAAGGCATCGATGATATCGGCATCGTCGATGTTGAGGTAGCCCAGCTCGCGCGCGACGCGGGTGTTGGTGAGCATGGAACGACCGGTCACAACGACCTTACGGCCGCACTTGCGGGCGGCATCGCAGATCTGCTGCAAACGATGGATATGGCTCGAGAACGAAGCGACGAACACGCGACCCGGGGCGTTCTTGATGGCATGCAGCAGGTTGGGACCAACCTCGGCCTCGGACTTGGTAAAGCCGGGAACCGTGGCATTGGTGGAGTCGGACAGCAACAGGTCGATGCCCTGCTTGGCAAAGCGGCTGATAGCGGCATAGTCGGGCGTGACGCCGTCGATGGGCGTCTGGTCGAGCTTAAAGTCGCCGGTGTGCATAACGGTGCCCTGATTGGTGCGGATGAACACGCCCAGAGCGCCGGGGATGGAGTGCGTCATCGAGAAGAAGTCGAGCGAGATGCCGCCGAGGTTGACATGGCTGCCGCCCTTGACCTCGCGGAACTTGGGTGCGCGGATGCGGAACTCAGAAAGCTTACCCTCGATAAAGCCAAGCGTCAGCTTGCTCGAAAAGATGGGCACCTTGTTGTTGAGGTCCTGCAGCAGATACGGAAGCGAACCGGTGTGGTCCTCGTGGCCGTGGGTAACGACGATACCGCGGAGCTTTTCCTCGTTCTCCAAAACATAGGTGTAGTCGGGAAGCACCAGGTCGATACCGGGCTGGGAGTCATCCGGGAACATGAGGCCGGCGTCGACGAGCACCATGTCGTCGCCGCACTCGAAGACCGTCATGTTCTTGCCGATGCCGTCAAGGCCACCGAGCGGAATGATCTTCAAGGGAGATGATTTTTTAGCTGCCATAGGTTAGTGTGGTTTCCTTTCTTCGAAACGGGTCTGGAACAACCGGCGGGGCGCTTCTGGCAAACCGACCGCCGGGAACGTACAAACATGCATCATAGAGTCGACGCAGTAACCTCAGTATGATACCCATTTGCCCACCAACAGACCACCCATGCATCAAAGCCCCATCTGAACTGGTCCATCCCGCCGGTTTCCCGTGGGGCGGGCACTGATGAAGTTTCCTGCTCTACAGTCCTGCTCACGACGGAGGCCACATTAAGTGGCCTCCTGTTCGTGCGGAACTCGCGATAAACTTCATCAGTGCCCGCCCCACGGGAAACCTGCCAAATAGAGACAGGTTTATTTTGGTCGGTTTTATCTGGGAAGATGCTGCTGCGGCTATCTACAGATCTGTAATCTGACTACTGAATAGACTGTCTAACTAAATAGCGAGCGGCATTAACCAGCCCTTTTGCTTGCGCCCGGGAGGGACGCATATGAAGTTTATCGCGAGTTCCGCACGCAAAGGAAAGCACTTAATATGCTCTCCGTGCGAGCAGGACTGTAGAGCAGGAAACTTTACCTGCGGCCCCGCCGAGAATAGCAAAAGGGCGACCCCCTTAGGAGTCGCCCTTGTTGAGCTGCTTATGTACGGCTGTTACTCGGCGTCGTGGTGACGGCGAGGCTTGCGGCCTCCGTTGTCACCGGGACGGCGCGGACGGTCGCTGCGCTCGGAGCGCTCGCGACGCGGACGCTCACGGCGCTGGAAGTGCTCGCCGTCGCCCTCAGAAGCACCCTCGGCGCGAGCCGGGGCCTCGGGCTTATCCAGACGATCAAGCGAGATCTTGCCACGATCGTCGACCTCGATGACGACGACCTTGACCTCGTCGCCCACGTTGAGGACGTCCTCGACCTTCTCCACGCGGCCCTTGGCGACGCGAGAGATGTGCAGCAGGCCGTCCTTACCGGGCAGCAGGTTGACGAAGGCGCCGAAGGGCTGGATGGAGACCACGCGACCGGTGTACTCCTCGCCCGGCTCGGGAACCTTGATGATGAGCTTGATGCGCTCGACGGCCTGGTCCACGGACTCGCCGGTGCCGCCGACAAAGACGGTGCCGTCCTCCTGGATGTCGACCGAAGCGCCGGTCTCGTCCTGAATACCGCGGATGACCTTACCGCCGGAACCGATGACGTCGCGGATCTTGTCGGTCGGGACCTGGATGGAGACGATGCGCGGAGCGGTGCTGCGTGTGGTGTGGCGCGGCTCGGGGATCACATCGAGCATCTTCTGCAGGATGAAGGCGCGACCCTCCTTGGCCTGCTGCAGGGCGCGGGCCAGGATGTCGAAGGTGAGGCCGGTGGCCTTGTTGTCCATCTGCAGGGCGGTGATGCCCTCGGTGGTGCCGGTGACCTTAAAGTCCATGTCGCCCAGGAAGTCCTCGAGACCCTGGATGTCGGACAGGACCACGGTCTTACCCTCCTCCTGGATCAGGCCCATGGCGATACCGGAGACCGGGCGCTTAATGGGCACGCCGCCGTCCATAAGGGCGAGCGTGGAGCCGCAGGTCGAAGCCATCGAAGAGGAGCCGTTGGACTCCATGACCTCGGAGACGACGCGGATGGCGTAGGGGAACTCGTTCTCGTCGGGAAGCACCGGAAGCAGAGCGCGCTCTGCCAGATTGCCGTGACCGATCTCGCGACGCTTGGGGCTGCCCATGCGGCCAGTCTCGCCGGTGCAGAACGGCGGGAAGTTGTAGTGGTGCATGTAGCGCTTGCCCTCGGTGGGCTCGATGGTATCCAGACGCTGGCCCTCGTTGAGCATGCCGAGCGACAGGACGGAGAGCACCTGGGTCTGGCCGCGCTGGAACAGACCGGAGCCGTGAACGAGCGGCAGGTAGTTGTCCTTCACCATGATGGGACGGATCTCGTCGGCGGCACGGCCGTCGACGCGCTCGCCGGTCTCGACGACCATAGTACGCATGGCCTTCTTCTCGAGCTTCTTGAGCGCCACGGGGATCTCGCGCTCCCAAGCAGCCTGCTCCTCCTCGGTGAACTCGGCGCGGATGGACTCCTTCAGAGCCTCGACCTTGCCGATACGGGAGAGCTTGTCGGCGTCGCGCAAGGCGGCTGCCATCTCGTCGTAGTGGGCGAAGATGCGCTCCTGGACCTCCTCGACGGGCTGGTCGAGCGGGTACTCCTTCTTGACGATGGGGCCGTTGACCTGCTCCCACTCGGCGACGAACTCATCCTGAGCCTGGCAGAAGGCAGCAAGGGCCTCCTGGCCAAACTTCATGGCGGCGAGCATGTCGTCCTCAGAGATCTCCTCGGCGCCGGCCTCGACCATCGAGATGAAGTCGGCGGAGCCGCCCAGCTCCAAGTCCAGATCGGAGTTCTCGCGCTCCTCGTAGGTGGGGTTGACGATAAACTCGCCGGTCTCCACGTTACGGCCGATGCGCACGCAGGCAAGCGGGCCCTCGAAGGGCACGCCGCCGAGCGTCATGGCCAGGGAAGCACCCATGACGTTGATGACGTCAAAGGGGTTGACCTGGTCGGCGACAAGCGAGGTAGCGACGATGTGCACCTCGTTGCGGAAGCCGTCCGGGAAGCTCGGGCGAATCGGACGGTCGATCATGCGCGCGGTGAGCGTGGCCTTCTCGCTGGGACGGCCCTCACGCTTGAGGTAGCCACCAGGGATGCGGCCGGCAGCGTACATCTTCTCGTTGAAGTCGACGGTCAGCGGGAAGAAGTCATAGTTCTTGCGCTCCTTGGAGACGACCACGGTATCGAGCATCGTGGTGTCGCCCTGCTTGACCAGGCAGGCGCCGGTGGCCTGCTTGGCAAGCTCGCCCGACTCAAAGGTGTAGGTCTTGCCGTACAGCTCAAAGGTCTTGGATACGAGTGTCATTGTTCTCCTTTACCCCACAGGCCCCTTGCCTGCGGGCTTCTCATGTGACGCGGACCCCCTGCCCCCGCCACGCTTCAGAGCGTGATTGTTCGCGCCCTTACACAAAAAGAGCGCCCCGCTGCGCAGGACGCTCTTAGCATGTACAAATCCTACTGGATGTTGTCGCGGATGCCCAGAGCCTTGATGAGCTCACGGTACTCGACGATGTCGTTCTTCTTGATGTAGGAGAGAAGACGACGACGACGACCGACGAGCATGAGCAGACCACGACGGGTGTGGAAGTCCTTCTGATGGGACTTCATGTGCTCGGTCAGCTCCTTGATGCGCTCGGACAGGATGGCGACCTGAACCTTGGGGTTGCCGGTGTCGACCGGGGTGTTACCGAACTGGGCAGTCAGCTCCGCCTTGCGCTCTTTGGAAACAGTCATTGTTTCACCTTTCTTTTTGCGTCGCCATCGGGCGACTCGATTCGCCTCGGACTGGGAAGCCGCCGGTGGAGCGAGCAACCAAGGTCGAGGTACCAACAGGTCGGTATGTTACCACAAGCAGCCCGCGCCTGCGCATCATCACCGACCCAACATGAATTCCATCGCACGGAGGCGCTGATCGGTGTGCGTCGCAGCCCAAACATGCGAAAGCCCCAGCAAAAAGGCTGCGGTATGCGGGTCGATTCGCTCGGCCAAAAGCGCATCGAAGGTCATGGACATGAGGGCGCGCAGCCATGCGGCCTCACCGGTCGACACCAGTTCGGCACCTGGAACGCTCGACGCGCACGACCCGCACATGAGGCCGCCCGCCTGGGGCGAAAAATACGACAGCATGGGGTCTCCGCACAGCACGCAGGCCGAAAAATCGGGTCGATAGCCAACGTGCGACAGCAGCTTAAAGACATATGCCGCCACAAGTAGATCCATATGCGCCGTGTCGAGCCCGCTGCCCACCAGGGCAAGCGCTCGCTGCGTGATGGCAAAGGTAAACGGGTCCTCGGCGTCCTCGAACGAGCACACGCGCGCGACCTCGGCGATCGCGCTTGCGGCGCAGGTCGTCTCGTAATCGGGCGCAACGCCGAGCGGCGCCTCCATAAGCTCGGCCTGGGAAACCACGTCGAGTGACCGTCCATGTGCGAGCAGCATATCTACCGTACAGAACAGCTCGCAGCGCGCAGCCAGGCGTCCGCCGGGTTTGCGGGCGCCCTTTGCCACGGCACGAACCTGCCGCCCCCGCTCGTCAAGCATCGTCAAGATCAGGTCGGTCTCTTTGAGCTTAGTCTTATCGAGCACGAGCACTTTCGTGCGATATGTCCGGGAGCCTGCCATGCGCGCCGCGCGTCCTTAGTCCTCGGCGTTATAGCCAAAGCGGCGAATCTGGGCCTCGTCGTCACGCCAGCCGGCCTTGACCTTCACGTCCAACTCCAAAAAGACCTGCGTGCCAAAAATGCGCTCAAGATCGCGACGGGCGTCGATACCGATATGCTTGATCATCTCGCCGCCCTTGCCGATGATGATGCCCTTTTGGCCCTCGCGCTCGACGTAAATGGTGGCGTGCACGCGCAGCACCTTCTTGGTCTGCTCGAGCGCATCGCAGATCACGCCAACGGAGTGCGGGATCTCATCACGGGTGCGGCGCAAGACCTTCTCGCGCACAAACTCGGCAACGAGCGTCTCATCGGAAGCGTCGGTACCCATGTCCTCGGGGAACCAACGCGGACCCTCGGGCAAAAAGTGCGCAACGGTCTCGATAAAGGCATCGACGTTGAAGTTCTTAACCGACGACGTCACAATCTCGTCGTCATATTCCATAAGCTCGTGGGCAGCCTTAAGCTGCTCCATGACCTGTGCGGGGTCGGCCTCATCGGCCTTGGTGAGCACCAGGACCTTCTTGCAACGAGCGCATCTGACGCGCTCGGCAACCCAGGCGTCTCCCCTGCCGATCGGCTTGGTGGCATCAATCAAAAACGCGACGACGTCGACATCGTTCAACTCGAACAGTGCGCTCTTGTTGAGCTCGGACCCCAGGCCGTCCTTGGGCTTATGAATACCCGGGGTATCGACAAAGACCAGCTGGTAGCCGGGACGGTTGACGACGGCGCGCATGCGGCGGCGGGTCGTCTGTGCCACCGGCGAGGTGATGGCGACCTTTTTGCCATAGCAGGCATTAAGCAGCGTGGACTTGCCGGCGTTGGGACGACCGACCAGGGCCACGAAGCCGCTGCGGAAACCGGGTTCCACGTCACCAAAGCCCATAGGACCGTCGTCCTCGTCGCACAGGGAGTCGAGTTCCTCGTCGCTCATGCCCTCAAACGGGTCGAACTCCTCGACATCCTCGAGCTCCTCGGTATCCACCGCGTCAAGGACCTCGTCATCCAAAACTTCATCGGTAGGCTGCATATTGTCGGACATGGGAATCCCCTTCTAAATAAAGCCGAGCGCGTGGGCAAATACCAGCACGCCCACAATCGCGGCGGTGATGGAAAGTATGTATACGGAAGCGGCGGCGATGTCCTTCGCACGCTTGGCCAGCGGATGGAGCTCCTGGGTCGCCAGGTCGACGATGGCCTCCATAGCGGTGTTGCACAGCTCGCCGTGAATCACCAGGCCGCAACAGATGATAATCGTGGCCCACTCGGCAATGTCGAGCCCCACGACGCAGCCGGCAATGACGGTGCACACGCCCGCAACGAGCATGATCTTAATGTTGCGCTCGGTCTTGACGGCGGTGACGAAGCCCTCCATGGCGTAGGAAAACGACTTTAAAAAGGACGGATGGTCCTTGTTCGATCCGGGAATCATAGACGGCTCCTAGTCGTGGGCGTGGTTGGTGATGGGGCCGACGTGGACTAGCTTAGGGTCCTCGCCGCGCTCGAGCGCCAGATCGCGCAGGATGGCGTCCTCGCGGGCCTCCATGACCTCGGCCTCGTCGTCCTCGATGTGGTCATAGCCCAGCAGGTGCAGCATTCCGTGTACGAGCATCAGACGGCACTCGTCAGCGGGGCTATTGCCAAAACCGGGGGCCTGACGGGCAATAACCTGCGGGGCCAAGATAATATCGCCGAGCTCGAGCGTCTCATCGGCGGGAATGTCATCGTCAAAGGCCGAATCGCACTCAAACGAGAGCACATCGGTGGTGCGGTCGATACCGCGCCACTCGTGGTTGAGCTCGTGCATCTCGTCCTCGTCGACATACGAAAGGGAAATCTCGACTCCACGTTCAACGCCCTCGGCGGCAAGCACAACCTCGCAGATGTGCTCCACCTCCTGCGCGTCGAGCAGCGTATCGAGCTCGGCATCGTTGCTGATCAATACACTCAACGGGACTCCTTTCGGTCGCGCGGGCGCTGCTCGCGCACGTCATCATAAGCTTCATATGCCTCGACGATACGACCCACCAGGGCATGGCGCACCACGTCGGCACGCTCGAGGTGAGAAAATGCGACATCGTCGACACGGCCCAAAATCTGCTCAACGTCAGCAAGACCGCCACGACGACCCACCAGGTCGCGCTGGCTCAGGTCGCCGGTAATCACGAACTTGGAGTTGAACCCAAGGCGTGTCAGGAACATCTTCATCTGCTCGGGCGTGGTATTTTGCGCCTCGTCGAGTACCACGAAGGCATCACTCAGCGTGCGGCCGCGCATGTAGGCAAGCGGGGCGATCTCGATCACGCCACGCTCCATAAGCTCATCGGTGCGCTCGCGATCCATCATGTCAAAAAGGGCGTCGTAGAGCGGACGCATGTAGGGGTCGATCTTTTCCTCAAGGGTACCGGGCAAAAAGCCCAGATTCTCCCCCGCCTCGACAACCGGACGCGTCAAGATCAAACGGCCCACCTCGTGACGCTTGAGCGCGGCAACGGCGAGCGCCATGGCCAGATAGGTCTTACCGGTACCGGCTGGACCCAAGCCAAAGGTGATGGTATGCGAGCGAATGGCATCCACGTAGCGCTTTTGCCCGAGCGTCTTGGGACGAATGACGCGGCCGCGATACGAAAGCAGCACGTCATCGCGAAGCGACGTAGCCTCGTGCTCACCGTCGCGCAAGACGGCCAGGCAGCGAGAGACATCGTCGGCAGACAGCGTGCGCCCGACGGCCGCCTCGCGAAAAGCATGTTCGAAAAAACGCGCCACGAGTTCGACCTCATCCGGGTCACCGCTCACGGCGATGCTATCGCCACGGGCGACCACATGGGCGCGAACCAAGCTCTCGAGCGCACGAAGGACGCCGTCGCCGGCGCCCAAAACGCACGAGGGATCAATTCCCTCGGGAACGGTAAGTCTAATCTTCGAGGCTTCCATGAACCTCCCTGCGCGCATGGACCAAGCCGGAATCATCGACTCCGATGATAGCAACATCGAGCAGGCACGGGGCTGTAAGTCCACAGGTATCGTCAAGACGGGCATGATGGAACGAACCGAGCGTCAGGTTGTCGCCGTACTCGAGGACGGCACGCTCGACGGTGCCCACGCGACGACGAGCGTCGGCAATGGCGAGTTCCTGCGCCGCGGCTCGCATACGACGGCTGCGCTCGGCCATAACCTCGGGCGGCACCTGGTCGGGCATATCGGCAGCAAGGGTACCGGGACGCTTGCTATAGCGGAACACGTGCATACGCGAGAAACCCACACGACGGCACAGCGCCAGCGACTCCTCGAACTCCTCGTCCGTCTCACCAGGAAAACCGACGATGACATCGCACGAAAGAGACGCCTGGGGCAAGTTGGCGCGAATCATACGCACCGTGTCCTCAAAGGTCTCGGCGCTATAGGGGCGGCCCATGCGATGCAGGGTCGCCGTGCAGCCGGACTGCACGGGCAGGTGCAAAAACGGGGCGATACGCTGCGGATAGCGCGCCATCACCTTAAGCAGGCGCTCAGAGATATCCATGGGCTCGACCGAGGAAATGCGCACATGCGGAATAGACGTGCGCTCCATGATGGCCTCAAGCAGCTCATCGATTTCGACATGCTCGTCGGTCGCGCTCTTGCCATCGTAGGCACCCAGGTTCACACCGGTCAGCACCACCTCGGGCACGCCGGCCTCCTGGGCCTCACGAACTTGCTCGAGCACGGACTCGACGGGCACGGAGCGCTCGGGGCCGCGTGCCTTCCACACAATGCAATAGGTGCAGCGATGGTTGCAGCCGTCCTGAATCTTCACGCCCAGGCGAGAGCGACCGAGCGCATCGACCACCTCGCCATCGCTGCAGGCGGGGACGCTATCGGACTCAACGCCCAGCAGCTCGCAGACACGTTCGGCGACATCGATCTTGGACGGCTCGGCGATCACGCGATCCGAAAGCTCCAGCAGCTCCTCGGGATGCAAATTGACCACGCATCCGGTCACGACCACATAGGGCTCATTTTGATGGGCCAGTGCATGGCGAACGGCCTTACGGGTCTTGGCCTCGGCCTCGCCCGTAACAGCACAGGTGTTAATGACGATCAGATCGGCATCCTGGGGCTCCACCATAGCAAAGCCCAGGCGCATAAGATCGGCAGTGATACGGTCAGACTCAACCCGATTGACACGGCATCCGAGGTTGACGACGGAAATATGGGGTGCGAGCACGCGGGCTCCTTAATCGAGGATATCGTCGAGGGCACTCTTGATACGGTCGGTCACCGACTTCTTACCGGAAGCGACGTCATCGCCCATCTCATCGGCAAAAGCACGGAGCAGCTCGCGCTGCTTATTGGAAAGATTGGTGGGAACGACCACGCGCAGTTGCACGATCAGGCGGCCACGCGAACCGCCACCACCAATGCGCGGCATGCCGTAATTATTGACGCTCACGGTGTCGCCGTACTGGGCACCGGCGGGAACCGTCACCTTAACGACCTCGTCGGGCATAATGCCCTCGACCTCGATCTCGCAGCCGAGCGCAGCCTGCGCAATCGAGATATCGCTCACCAGGTACAGGTCGTCACCGTTGCGCTTAAAGCGCTCATGGTCGGCAACGCGCACGTTGACAATCAGGTCGCCCGAAGGCTCGCCGCGAAGGCCGGCCTCGCCAAAGCCGCTCACACGCAGCTGGCGACCGGTCGAAACGCCGGCGGGAATATCGATGTCGATCTTTTCATGCGAAGGCGTGCGGCCCTGGCCGTCACAGGTCTCGCAGGGATGATCGATGACCGTGCCCTCGCCGTGGCAGTCGGGGCAAGGCGAAGAGGACTGGACCTGGCCCAAAAAAGAGCGCTGGACCGTGGTGACATAGCCCGTGCCGTGGCAGCGGCTGCACTGTTTTTCGGTCGCACCGTCAGCCTTGCCCGTACCGTTGCAATCCTCGCAGGGAGCAAGGCGGTCATAGCTGATCGTCTTTTTGCAGCCGAGCGCCGCCTCCTCGAGCGTCACCGAAAGCGAGATGGCCATATCACGTCCGCGACGACGCTCACGACGGCTGCGGGCGCCACCGCCGGCACCGCCGCCAAAGAACGACGAGAACAAGTCGTCCATGCCCATGCCACCAAAGATATCGTTGATATCGACGTAGCCGGAGCCACCGGGGCCGTCGGCAGTGCCGTAACGGTCGTAGTTAGCACGCTTCTGCTCATCGGAAAGAACGGAATATGCCTCGTTGAGCTCTTTGAACTTAGCCTCGGCCTCGGGGTCGTCCGAAACGTCCGGGTGTACGGTACGGGCCTTCTTTAGAAACGCGCGCTTAATCGTCCGCGCGTCGGCATCCTTGTCGACGCCAAGCACCTCGTAGTAATCCCTATTTTCCGACACGACCGAATCCTTCCGACTTTCATTATTGTCACAGTGCGTCCTATACCCAAGCTGGGCCGGCCGCAAACAGAGGGTTTGATGTTATTGCATTGCGTAGGGCGAAAGCATGGCACGTTGCGAGCAGCTCGCAAACCAAACCGACACGAGCGCAAACATAAATCCGTTGGCAAAACCGTTGGCAAACTGCATCGCGCCGCGCTTCCACCACAGCAGGCTGCGGTGCAGCACGCCGTCCGAGAGCACCATGAACAGGCCCATGGCAAACGGAATAAAGCACATCACGGCAAAGGCCGAGAACACGCCCGAGATGGCCGATAGCACCAAAAACGGCGCCACGATGCCCATCAGGTAAAAACCGGTACGGGCCTTGCCTTCCAGGCGCTCGGCCTCAACATGGGCCCGACCGACCAGATCACCGCCAGAGGCGCCGTTGGTGCCGGCGTGACCCATGCCGCCAATACGGACCTCGTCGCCATCGTGCGTGCCGGCGGGAAACTCAATCGTCTGCTCGGAGGTCACACGGGTTCGCCCGCTGCCGCCGCAATCGGGACAGGGGTCGGCGACGACCTTACCGGAGCCACCGCACTCAGGGCAGACAGACTGGAACGTGCCGGCACCAAACAGAAAGGACAGGTCGACATCGATGTGGCCGCGACCGCCGCAGCTCGGACAGGTATGTGCATGCTCGGACGAAACAGAGCCCGAACCGCCGCAGTGACCACAGGTATCGAAGCGCGTATAGCGGACGGTCTTGCGGGCACCGCCCTTGGCCTCCTTGGCGTCGAGCTTAATATCGACGACCACGTTGGCGCCGTTCTCGGGATTATAGGCAGCCTGCCCGCGACGCGGCTGACCCCAGGCGCCACCAAAGGGAAAGCCGCCCTCAAAGGGATTGCCGTAGCCCGTGCTGCCGGCGTAACCGCCGCCATAGGGCGAAGCCGTGGGAGCGCCGGCAAAGGGATTGCCCGAGCGCATGGCGTCGTAGCGCGCACGCTTCTGCTCGTCCGAAAGCACAGCATAGGCCTCGGAAACCTCTTTGAACTTTTCCTCGGCATCCGGTTCTTTGTTGACGTCCGGATGGAGCTTGCGGGCCTTTTGCTGGAAGGCTTTCTGTATATCACGCGAGGTGGCGTCCTTGGAGACACCCAAAATCTCGTAGTAATCTTTTTCGTTCATCGTCGCCATGCGCGGCAACCTCCTGCTCACAGCAGCGTATATATTGCGGTAATTCTACCCGAGCGGCCTAGGCTAGACCCCAAAACAGCTCGAACAGCACATTTCCATCGAGCCAGCCCAAGTGAGTGGGCGCTAAACGAGCACGGACGCGACCTGCGATAACGTCTTTCGAGGTGACGCGCCCCGCATGTCCTTCAATATGATCGGGCACCCAGGTGGCAAGGCCCAACTCGACCGCACGGTCGCAGGCCGCCGCCAACTCATCTGCAGCGATCACGCTTGCCGAGCGAACCAACAGATCGGGCCCAATGCCACGCGTCATGCGACAGGCAAGCATCAAATCCTCGGCCGCCGCCTCGCGCTGCGACAGATACTCGGCATCAAACGTCGTCGCGGCATCGTCGCGTTGCACCAAGCGCACGCGATACGCATCGCCGCGAGCAAGCACGTCGGGAAACAGCCCGGCCAAGCGATCGAAATCCTCGGCGTCGAGCATACCGGCGGCAGAGCGGCCCAAACCCAGATAGCCCTGTCCGGTCCAATAGGCAATGTTGTGGGCGCACTCATGGCCGTCGAGCGCGTAGCTTGCCACCTCATACGGGTGATAGCCGGCCGCACTCAGGCGCTCACGCGCCGCATCCATGCATGCAGCCTGAAAATCCTCGTCGGGCTCGAGCGACTCGTCGCGACACGCCACGCGATAGAGCGGCGTGCCCTCCTCGAGCGTGAGCGGGTACACCGACACATGATGCGGCGCCGCCGCCAACACGCCATCGAGTGTGCGCTGCCAGCTTAGGTCGGTCTGCCCGGGAAGGCCGCACATCAGGTCGCACGACACGACAAGCCCAGCGTCCTTGACCGTCGTGATGGCAGCGAGCGCCCGATCGGCATCGTGAATGCGGCCGATGGCGGTAAGTTCGGCGTTATCGAGCGTTTGCACGCCCAGAGAGACGCGCGTGACACCCACCCCGGCAAGCGCAGTGGCAAGCTCTGCGGTCAGCGATTCGGGATTGGCCTCGCAGGTAAACTCAACAGGCTTGCACCACGCAGAGATACGCCGGGCAAATTCTACCAAACGCTCCCCCGCCAGCGACGGCGTGCCGCCGCCAACATAGACGGTGCGGATCTGTGCAAGCGCGCCTGCGTCGCCAAAAGCATCGAGGCGCGCATACAACTGCTCAAAATAGGTATCGAGCGCAACGCTCATGTTGCACGGAGCAAAACTGCGTGAGTCAAAGTCACAGTACCGGCATTTTTGGGCGCAAAACGGCACATGCACGTACAGCGCGGTAACGGCCACCGTTAGGCCTCCAACGGATGAGCGGGCACCGACTCGCCGGCGGCAAGTGCGGCCTCACAGGCCACCACATCGTGCTCGATATCATCGACCAGTGCCATGAACTCCTCGTATGTGGAGCAACGCACCACCTGAGCGCGCCAGGCGGCAGCATGGGGCATGCCCTTTAGATACCAGCTTGCGTACGTGCGGGCACGCGACATGAGCGGCAACAGCTCGTGCGTGAGCGTCAGGTGCTCGCGCAGGGCATCCAGGCGCTCAACCGAGGAGCGAGAAGGAACCGGCGTGCCATCGAGTGCAAGGGCTCGGGCATCGCCGAACACCCATGGATTGCCGTAGATGCCGCGCGCGATAAACACCGCGCTGGCACCCGAGCTTTGCAGATGCTCAGCAGCGTCCTCTGCCGAGAACACATCGCCCGAACCGATAACGGGAATCTCGACGGCGTCGGCCACCTCATCGACGACCGACCAATCGGCCTGGCCCGTATAGAGCTGCGTGGCGCAGCGACCATGTACCGCCACCGCGGCGGCCCCTGCTCCCTCAAGCATCTGGGCAAACGTCGCGGCGTTGCGGTCTTCGGCGTAAAAGCCCTTACGGATTTTTACGGTCACGGGCACATGCGCCGCGCCCACCGCCGCCTCGACGATCTGCTCGGCCAGATCGGGAGTGCGCATAAGCGCCGAGCCCTCGCCCTTGGTGACGACCTTGCGAGCCGGGCAGGCCATGTTGATATCGATCAGCGACAGGCGATCGCCCACACGCTCCTCGACGGCAGCAACAGCGCTCGCAAACTGATCGGGCTTGGAGCCAAAGAGCTGCACGCAGATCTGCTGCTCCTCATCGGCCGGCAGTACCAGGCGCCACGTCTTATTGCTGGCATAGGCAAGGCCCGCCACGCTCACCATCTCGCTATAGGCAAGATGGGCACCGCGACGGCGGCACATGATGCGATAGGCGGGATCGGTCACGCCCGCCATGGGAGCCATAAGGAACGGCTGCTCGGCATAGGCGCCAAGCAACCGCTTGCTGTATTCAGAAAGTGCCATGGACCTACTCGTCCACCTTGAGAATCGCCATAAAGGCCTCCTGCGGAACCTCGACCGAGCCGATGGCCTTCATGCGCTTTTTGCCCTCTTTCTGCTTCTCGAGCAGCTTGCGCTTTCGCGAGATATCGCCGCCATAACACTTGGCCAGCACGTCCTTGCGGCGCGCTTTGACGGTAGAGCGGGCAATGATCTTGTTGCCGATGGCGCCCTGGATAGGCACCTCGAACAGCTGGCGCGGAATGATTTCCTTGAGCTTGTCGCACAGACCGCGGGCCAGGCCATAAGCCTTATCCTTGTGCACGATAAACGACAGCGCGTCCACCTCGTCGCCCGAAAGCAGGATGTCGAGCTTGACGAGCTCGGAGGGGCGATATTCGTTGAACTCGTAGTCGAGCGAGGCGTAACCCTTGGTGCGGCTCTTGAGCTGGTCAAAAAAGTCCAGAATGAGCTCGGCAAGCGGCATGTCGAAACGCATCTCGACCGATTTGCTCGTGAGATGGATCATGTCGGTTGTAATGCCGCGATGCTCGATAGCGAGCTGCATGACGGCACCCGTATACTCGGGCGGACAGATAATCTTGGCCTTGAGGTAGGGCTCCTCGATGCGCTCGATGCGCGTAGCCTCGGGCAGATCCTGCGGGCTGCGAACATCAATCATCTCGCCGTCGGTCTTGTAGACGTGATAGTCCACCGAAGGGCTCGTGGCAATCAGGTCCAGGTTGAACTCGCGCTCCAGGCGCTCCTTGACGACCTCCATATGCAGCAGGCCCAAGAAGCCAACGCGGAAACCAAAGCCGAGCGCCACCGAAGTCTCGGGCTCCCACACCAACGACGGGTCGTTGACATGCAGCTTATCGAGCGCGTCACGCAGGTTCTCGTAGTCCTTGTTATCGATCGGGAACAGGCCCGTATAGACCATGGGCTTAGCCTCGCGGTAACCGGGAAGCGGCTCGGGGCAGGGGTTCGACGCCCAGGTAAGGGTGTCGCCCACGCGAACGGCCTCGGGGTCCTTCAGGCCCGTGACCACGTATCCGACCTCGCCGACCGTCAGCGCGTCGACCGGCGTCTCGGCGGGACGCTTGACGCCCACGCCATCGACCAAAAAGTCGCCCTTTGCCTGCATCATGCGCAAGGTATCGCCCTTTTTGATGGAGCCGTCAAAGATGCGCACCGTGGCGACGACGCCACGATACTCGTCGAAGTATGAATCCAGAATGAGTGCCTTGAGCGGCGCATTCGCATCGCCCTTGGGCGGAGAGATCAGAAAGACAATGGACTCCAGCAGATCGTGGATGCCCTCGCCGGTCTTGCCCGAGACACACACGGCATCATCGGCAGGGATCGCCAGGTCATCCTCGATCTCGGTCTTAACCTCGTCGGGATGAGCCGAGGGCAGGTCGATCTTGTTGATGGCCGGCACAATGTCCAGATTGGCGTTCATGGCAAGCGTCGCGTTGGAGACGGTCTGTGCCTCGACGCCCTGTGTGGCGTCGACAACGAGCACCGCGCCCTCACAGGCTGCCAGCGAGCGCGAGACCTCATAGGTAAAGTCCACGTGGCCCGGCGTATCGATCAGATTGAACTGATACGTCTCGCCATCGTCGGCGTCATAGGACACGCGAACGGCATTGGACTTGATCGTGATGCCGCGCTCGCGCTCGATATCCATGGTGTCGAGCAGCTGCGACTCCATGTCGCGCTCGTCGACGGTATGGGTGAGCTCGAGAATGCGGTCACTGATCGTGGACTTGCCATGGTCGATGTGCGCAACAATCGAGAAGTTGCGGATGTGGGAAATGTCAATTGAAGTATTCATGCGGACTATCTTACCCGAGCGGTACAAAAAATGGAGCCTGTTCCATAAAACAGGCTCCATTTATGCGCGTAATCTGTGTGGTGTGAAATTTACAACTTAAGCGTTGATGCTGTTCACGAGCTTGGCAAGACCGGACTTGCGGTTGGAAGCCTGGTTCTTGTGGATAACATGCTTGGCGGCAGCCATGTCGAGACGCTTGGTGACGGTCTTGAGGGCAGCCTGGGCCTTCTCGGCGTCGCCCTCGGCGACGGCGGACTGGACGTGCTTGGTCAGCGTCTTGAGCTCGGACTTGACAGCCTTGTTACGCATGCGAGCTGCCTCATTGGTGCGGATACGCTTCTTCTGAGACTTGATGTTTGCCACTTCTGGAGTTCCTTTCGAGTTCCTTGCAAAAAATGTATGACACCTCTGAGACACGGTGAGGTCATGCAAGCGCCTACTATAGCACGCTCCCCCTCAAAGGGATAGAACGAATTTGTCAAATAGGCAGGTATCATCACGATTTTCTCAAGATGTTCGTAATCCAGAGCAAAAGCGCGGCCTCAGAATCGGCCGAACCCTTGAGCGCGAGCTCTACATCGACCGCCCCCTCGAGCGCCGCGACGAGCTCTGCCATCGAAAAGCGACGTGCCCAGGTCAAGTGATTCTTGACCTGCCAGGACTGGAGCTTGAGCGTTGCGGCCAGCTCACGACCCTGTCCGCGCGCATCGAGCGCCTTGGCGACGATAAGCTCGCGGATGCGGCCGCACAGCAACGTGTAAGTCCACACGTAGCTCTTGGCGGGCAATAGATTGAAAAGCTCGAGCGAGCGTCGCATGTCACGTGCCGAGACCGCATTGAGAAAGTCCCAGGGTTGAACCTCGGCCGTACGTACAATCCAGCGCTCAACGTCGGTAAGCTCAATCAGGGGCGCCTCGACCATCTGGGCAAGCTTAGCCAAGTCGTTATCGAGCATGCGAGTGTTCTCGCCCGAACGCGAGACGAGCTCCTCGGCGGCCGCCGTCGAGATCGACTTGCCGCGCTGCGTCGCCATCTGCTGCACGCGACGCGGTAGCTCCCAGCGTTTGGTGCCGGAGCAATCGATCACGGCCTTCTTATCGATCTTGGCGATCGCCTTATACAGGCGTGTGTTCTTGGCAAGCGAGTCGGCAATGATGAGGCAGACCGTTGTGGGGCTGGGACTCGCCAAATACTCGACAAGCGGCTCCGAGACCGCCTTGGCGAGCTTTGAACAGCCGTCAAGGATTACCAGGCGAAACTCGCTGCCCATCGGAAAGGTGTTAAGCGATCCGATAATCGACTCGATATCGGGGTCTTTGGTCATATCGCGCTCGTCGAGGTTGAACTCGACCATGCCCGTCTTTTCCAGACGCGCTTTCATACGCGAGACGGCGTGATCGCGCTTGACGCCGTCGGTACCGACGATCAGATATGCCGGCAGCAGACCGGTTTCGGACATTGCGCTCCCCTCCCGCAGGCCTTCGTATTCGCTCCGTGCCATTCTAGCCCAGGGGCCCACCACACGCCAACGATGTCGTCACGGTTGCTGGCATCGCATCGCAAAGCCATTCGCAGTCGGCGTGACGGTAATGTCGCCGTGTTCGATAGTGCACGCGAACACGGCGCCCGCTTCCTTAACGGCATCGATGCAGGCATCGGACGGATGGCCGTATCGATTCCCTTCGCCCGCACTCGCGAGGGAAAGCTCGGGCTTCAGGACGTCCAGCAACTCATCATCGACTGAAACCTTAGAGCCGTGATGCCCAAGTTTAAGTACGTCGATATCCCCCACCTCCTGCACGAATTCCCGTTCTTGGTCGATCTCGGCATCACCGGTGAGGAGCATACGCAGGCCCTTGCCTTCCTGAACATATGAGAGCAGCAGGACAAGCGAGTCCTCATTTCCCTCACCATCCACGGACTCGAATGGCCACATCACGCGGGCGCAAAATGAGCCGATATCGACCGTATCCCCACGGCGCACCTGCCGATACTCCACGCCAGGTCGGTTCAATACCTCGGCAGGAGCATCCTCCAGCGCATCCGCCGCCACGGCAATCGTACCGACCGGAAACTGTTCGAGCACGGCAGGCAGACCACCCCAGTGATCCTCATCCCAATGCGTCACAAAGACGGCATCGATATGGTGCACGTTATTGCGAACCAACGCCGCCACCACGCGCTCGTCGAGCCCGCAGTCGACGAGTGCCACTGCACCGCCCTGGCGGATAAGAATCGCATCGGCCTGGCCCACATCGAGCACCGTCACAGAAGGCGGAGCGAATCGATCCCAGTAGACGTACGGAATCGCAGCCAGGAACACCAGACATGCAAGCCCCACCGCCACAGGACGTGCACGGGGACGCGGCCACCAGACCAGCAGCACCGCCAGCAAACACGGCACTAGATAAATCCACATGCTATCGGGCGGCACGCTCACGGATGCACCCGGCACGGCGGCAAACAGCTGCTCGAAGAACAGCGCGCAACGGGAGGCAATCATGGGCACAACGAGCGCCCAAGTCCGCAACGGTGCCACGAGCGAAAAGGGAACCAGCACGATCGACACGGCAAGCAGTACGCTCACCACCGGACCGATGACCGCATTTGCCAGCGGAGCAATGAGCGAGAACGTACCGAAGGCAGGAATGGTAATGGGAAGTGTCGCCAGTTGCGAGCACAGCGTGACGGAAAGCATGCTGGCAACGTCTGATGGCACACCCAGCTCACCCAAAGCGTAGGTCGCATAGGGGCAAAAGCACAGAATGGCTAAGACGCTGGCACATGAAAGCTGAAAACCCATCTCGAACAGCACCGTCGGCCGCAGTAGCACAAAGATGGACATGGTAACAAAGAGTGCCGATGCGCCGTGCCGGCGACGCCCCGCGCCGTTTACGACAAGCGTCGCGAACACCATGCAGCACGCGCGCACGGCCGAGGGAGACGCGCCCGTAAAGGCAGCGTAGCCCACAAGCGTTATCGCCAATATCGCCCGCTGAAGACCACGTGAACACCGAGTCTTTTGCAATACGCCCTCGATTACAAACCCCACGATAGCCAAATGGCTGCCCGAGACGGCGATAAGATGCGCCGTTCCCGTCACCGAAAACCAATCGCCAGCCGACTGGGCGCGCAGCTCGGACGAACGACCACAGACGACACCGGCTATGAGCGCACGCGCCAGGTCGGTCGCAGGCGCGATGGACGCAAGCAGCCCATTTCGCAGCCGAAGCAGCGGGCCCGGAGAGCCCTCATCGACCGGCACAATCCGAACGGCTTGAACCTTGCGCACCTCGCCTCGGAGCACACGCGATCGTCCATACGCATCGTTCTCAAAACGTGAAACGCGACCGATAACACGCATGTGCGCCCCGACCCTGAGCTCGCGGTCACACGATAGGCGAACCGTTGCCAAGTTCTTGCCGTCCGCGCGTGCCTCGCAGGTATAGGAATACACGTCGTCGTTTATGGATGGATCACCCTGCACGACAAACTCGAGGCTGCTTGCCGCTCGAGCGTCGAGCGCCTTCGAGGCGCTTAGCGCGCCCACAGCCCACCACGCCGAGACGACCGCTCCCGCCACGAGACCGACGGACGCGGCATACAGCCACCGCTTCCAAGGGGCAAGCCGCGCACAAAATTGAGCCAGCACAACGAATACCGCCGCCGCAACGGGAATGGCCCATAGCAGCCCGACCGCCGGCGCCTGCTCCCTCAGCAGCACATCAGCGGCCACGTTGAGCACCAAGGCGCAGCTCATGCACACGCCGGCACACAGAGCCATCGTCCACGGCATCAAGGGCCGCGGAGGCATCACATGCTCGCGCTCTGTCGCACTCATACGCAGATGCAATCTTTGATTTTGGCAAGCTTCTTCTCGCCGATCCCCGACACACGCATCAGATCGTCAACCGAGGCAAAAGCACCGTTCTTTGTACGCTCATCGATAATCGACTGGGCCATGGAGGGGCCGATGCCCGAGAGCGTCTGCAGCTCTGCCGCACTTGCCGTATTGATGTTTACTAGGCCTGTTGCGCCACTCACGCCCGATGATGCGGAAGCCCCACCATCAACACCGGCTTCCGAAATGGACGCCTGCTGTTCCCCTACCGTTGGAACGTGAATTTTTTGTCCATCAGTGACCTTAGATGCCCGATTGAGCCCCGTAACGTCTGCCTCGGGCGCCAGCCCGCCGGCGGCATCAATCGCCTGAGCCACCCGAGCGCCGTCCTTGAGCCGATATACGCCGGGCGACACAACGGCGCCATCAACATCGACATAAACCTCTGCCGCGGCAGAAGCCTTTGTCGAAGAACCTTCGGATGTCTTTCCGCTTGAGGCATCACCGGATCCCGGCTCCACCAACGAGCCCGAACCGTCAGTGCGCTCAAACGACACGCCACCGGAACCACCGCCAAGGTTCGCCATCGCCAGTCCACTCGCCATCGCAATGACGACCAGTATCGCCATCACCACTGTCTTATGACCGAGTAGCTTGTCCGCCAAGCGGTCCATCCGTTTGACCCGTTCGTGTTGTTCGCGCTGCGCCATAGCAAAACCTCCCAACAACATCGTGTCAGGAAAAGAGTCCTGCAACAGCCATTCTCCAAAACCGGTTTTCGCGGTCAAACCAAAAGCCGACCAAAACCTTGCGAAATACTGTCCATTTATTCAGGCACACGTCAGCAAATGAACACTTAGCCGCAAAATGCCCAGATAGCAAAAGACCGACGATGCAGACGCATCGTCGGTCTATGCACAAAATTACTCGTGATCTTGGTAAATCTCACGCGGAGCAAGCTCCGAATGTTTGCGTTTTAAGGTCTTAGGGGCCTTATACGTGTTGCTCTCGAAGTCGATGTACTCGGTCTGCTTGAGCAGGCGCTCGATCATCTCCTCGTGATCGAACAACTCCCAGGCCTCATGCACGGCATCGAGTTTAGCGTGCGTCTCGGGACGGCGCGGCATAAACAGCGTGCAGCAGTCGGGAGCGGCCTCAGTCGAGATATCGAACGTACCGATCTCCTCGGCGCGCGCGATGATCTCCTGCTTGTCCGAACCGATGAGAGGACGGAACACGGGGATCTTCACGGCCTCGTTGACGGCCATGATATTCTCAAGCGTTTGGGAGGCAACCTGCCCAAGCGATTCGCCCGTCACGATGGCCTTGGCGCCCTCGATGTGCGCAATGCGCTCGGCAACCGAATACATAATACGGCGATACATGATCACGCGCAGGTTGCTGGGACAGGTGACCGAAATCTCACGCTGGCAGTCACCAAACGGCACCACGTACAGGCGGCCGATCTGGACACCCGGCTCAAGCGCACGGATGATGTCCTGCACCAAATACTCGCTCGTATCGGGCGTCTGCGGACGACCGGAGAAATGTACCGGCACGCACACCGCGCCGCGACGCGCGAGCATCCAGGTCGCCACCGGAGAATCGATACCCGACGACAGCAGCGTCACGACCTTGCCGGCAGAACCCACCGGCAGACCGCCCACACCGCGCTCGGAGCGCGCATACACGTAGACGCTACCCTGGACCACCAGTACGTGCACCATAGCGTCAGGATCGTGCATCTGAACCTTTTTATCAGGAAACGCCTCGCACAACACCTCGCCCACCTGACGATTGATGTCAATCGAGGTGAGCTCATAGTCAGTATTGGAGCGCTTGGCGTGCACCTTAAACGAATCGAAAGGACCAAACTCGCGCAGCGCCTTGACGGCGGCGGCACAGTACTCCTGCGGGTCGCGGTTAGTGTGATACGCCAAAGACACACGAGCAACGCCGGGAACGGTGCGAATGACACGCGCCGCCTCATCGGCCTGATGCTCGTTAAAGGTCACGAGGATATAACCGGAAATTCGAGACACGGCATTCACGGAAAAGGCGGCCAAGGCCGCCTTGATGTTATCCATGAGGATATGCTCAAAATGTGCGCGGTTCTTGCCCTTCAGTCCAACCTCGTGATAGTGGACCAGACAGACGCGAGCTGCCATTTAGGCTTCAGCAACCTTGTGGCCGAGCGCCTTCTCGTAACGGGCCTCGTCGTAAGAGATGTCGCCATCGACAATCTCGTCCATAGCCATCGAGATGGTATCGGCACCGGAAAGCCCGATGGTGATGTCATCGACATCCTGGACGGCAAGCACGCGGTTGTGCTGGCCACGCAGCATGCTATTGATGTCGCAGGCGCGCTTGGAGGCAAGCGAAGCGAGCAGGAAGCGGTTGTGATCGGTCTTCTCCAGAAGATCGTCAATGCAAGGCTTTACAACGGACACGGACCTCAGATCCTTTCATGCATATCGAGAACGCGAACGAGCTCATCGGTCGCGCGGTCGAGATCGTCATTTACCACGACGTCGTCGTAGCGGTCGGCAAGGGCAAGCTCATCGGCGGCGTTTGCCATACGCAGCTCAATCGTCTCGGGCGTCTCGGTACCGCGACCGACTAGACGCTCGCGGAGTACCTCAAGCGAAGGCGGCTTGATAAAGATCAGCACGGCCTCGGGGAAACGCTCCTTCACCTGCAGGGCACCCTGGACATCGATCTCCAAGATGAGAGACGAACCAGAGGCGAGCTTGGACTGAACCTCGCTCACCAACGTGCCGTAGCAGTTACCGTGGACCTCGGCCCACTCAACAAACTCACCGTTTGCCACGCGGCGGTCGAACTCCTCACGCGTCAGGAAAAAGTAATTGACGCCATCGACCTCGCCTTTGCGTGGGGCTCGCGTGGTAGCCGAAACCGTCAGGCCCAGGTTAGAGCGACGCTCGCGAACACGAGTGACGAGCGTACCCTTGCCTGCGCCTGACGGTCCAGAAATCACAAAGAGCTTGGAATCCTGAGCGCTCACTTATTTGGTCAGCTGCTCGAGGAGCTGCTCGCGCTGACGGACGCCGAGGCCCTGGACGCGACGGGTAGCGGAGATACCGAGCTCCTCCATGATCTTGGCGGCCTTGGCCTTGCCATAACCAGGGAGAGACTCGATGAGGGTGGAAACCTTCATGCGGGAAGCGATGGGGTCATCGGAGTTGAGCACGGACTCGAGGGACTTCTCGCCCTTCTTGATCTGCTCGCGAAGCTCAGCGCGGGCGTGACGTGCGGCAGCAGCCTTCTCAAGAGCCTGCTTGCGCTGCTCATCGGTAAGCTGAGGGAGTGCCATTCGTACCTCCAAAAAGTTGGGTTATATCTGATTCAATAATTGGCATTTTAGCACGTAGAACGTACAAAATGCCCAATCGCGGCTCCATAGGTTAGACGATACCCGCAAAAAGTGCAATATACTGCGCCCAAAGTTAAGCCCCTGACCTGCGATTCCACACAAAGGATGGGAAAGTTTACGCAGGCACAGGGGCTATTTTGTGCTAATGAGACCCAAAAGTGGTGACTTAGGGGAATCTTTTAGGCGACGTTTTCGACCAGCTCAGCGACAATAGCGTCAAAGGCGGCAACCGGATCGTCGGCGCCGGTAATGGGGCGGCCCACCACGATATGGCTCGCGCCGCGCTCGATAGCCTGGGAAGGCGTGGCCACGCGGGACTGATCGCCCAGCGCAGCACCAACCGGACGCACGCCCGGGGTCACAATCAGCGCATCGGGGCCTAGCAGCTCACGCATGTCATGAGCCTCCATCGGCGAGCACACGATGCCGTCGATACCGTTGGCCTGGGCGAGTTTTGCCAGACGGGCGGCCTCCTCGGCAACGGGCGACTCGACGCCGATCTCGCTCAGCGCATCCTGATTCATGCTCGTAAGCACGGTGATGGCGACGAGCTTGGCTCGATCCTCGCGTGCCTCCTCGGCACCCTCACGGCAGGCGACGAGCATAGCACCCGAACCCAAGCCGTGAACCGAAAGCAGGTCGGCACCGGCAAGCGAGGCCGAGCGAGCGGCACCGCGCACCTGATGCGGAATGTCATGGAACTTAAGGTCAAGGAAGACCTTAAAGCCCAGGTCCTTGAACGTCTTGACGATCTCGGGACCCTCGGCGTAATAGAGCGTCATGCCCACTTTAAGCCAGGCGGCATGGCCCGAAAGCTCATGGGCGAGCTCGAGCGCACGCTCACGGTCGCAGTCGAGGGCGACGATAACGCGGTCGCGGGCATCGGTCTCTAGCATTCGAAAGCACCTACCAACTCGTTGATGTCCTTCACGCCCTGGGACTCGGCCCAGGCCTCGAGCTCGCGCGCAATCTTGAGCGAAGCGCACGGATCGACGAAGTTGGCCATACCGACCGATACGCAGGTGGCGCCGGCCAGGATAAACTCGGCCGCATCCTCACCGGTCATGACGCCGCCGACGCCGTTGATGGGGATATCGACGGCCTGGGCAACCTCCCAGACCATACGCACGGCGATGTGATGGCACAGCGGGCCCGAAAGACCGCCCTTGGGCTTGGCCACACGCGACTTGCGGGTGTGAACGTCGATGGCCATACCCTGGATGGAGTTGATGACCGAAAGGCCGTCGGCGCCGGCGGCCTCGAGGGCGCGGGCGATCTCGGCGACGTTGACCGGGGCCATCTTCACAAACAGCGGCTTGTCGGTCACCTTGCGGCAGGCGGCCATGACGGCAGAGGCGCCCTCGGGCGTGGAGCCCATGGCGGCACCGCCGGCGGCAATGTTGGGACAGCTCACGTTGATCTCATAGCCGGCAGCCCAGGGGCACAGCTCGACATACATCTCGAGCGCACGGACGAACTCGTCCACGGAATGACCGGCAACCTGGCAGATGACCTGGCAGCCGTCCTTGGAGAGCTGCTCGAGCCACGGACCGGACTCGCGGGCGAAAGCGGCCACACCGGGGTTCTGCAGGCCCACGGAATTGATCATGCCGCCGGGGATCTCGGCCATGCGGGGTGCGGGATTGCCGGGCCAGGGCTCGGCAGCGCAACCCTTGGTGGTGATGGCACCCAGCTGGGAGACATCGAAGAAGTTCTGGAACTGCCAACCGTAGCCAAAGGTACCGGCTGCGGTGTTGATGGGGTTCTGCATCTTGACGCCGCCGAAATCGACGGCCATGTTCACGGTACCCACTAGAAGACCACCACCTTGGAAGCATCAAACACGGGGCCGCACATGCAGGCGCCCTTCATACCGTCGACCGTCTCGACATTGCAGGTGTTGCAGGCACCAAAGCCACAGCTCATCATGCGCTCGAGCGACACCTCGCAGTACGCGCCGGCCTCGGCGGCAGCGGCGGCGACCTTCTTCATCATGACGGCGGGACCACAGCTGGCGACGTAGTCGTAACCGCCCTCGCCGAGCAGCTCAGCGGCAGGATCGGTGCAGAAGCCGTGCGTGCCCAACGAGCCGTCGTCGGTGCATACGTTGACCGTAGCTCCCAGCGCGCGGAACTCATCGACGCCCACGGCCTTGGACGCGGTGCAAAAGCCCAGGCACACGTCGACGGCTACACCCTGCTTGGCAAGCATGTCAGCCAGGCAGAGCACAGGCGGAACGCCAATGCCGCCGGCGACGAGCAGTGCTTTCCTGGTACCCTCGGGCACGAACCAGCCGCGGCCGCCAGGGCCCAGCAGGTTGGAGGTGGAGCCAAGGGCCATCTGCGACAGACGACGGGTATCATCGCCCACGACGGCGTACCACAGCTCGACGGTGCCGGCCTCGGCGTCGGCACGATAGAAGCTCAGGGGCACGCGAAGCAGCGAGGACGCATCACCGGGTACGGCGATGTTCACAAACTGACCGGGCTTGAGCGCACTTGCAAGCTTGGGGGCCGAGATAACGAGCGAGAAGATGCCGTCGGCGATCTCCTGGTTCGAGACGACCTCGAAGTCGTGCATGCGTGCAGTGGAAGGTGTGGGCATAGACGCTCCAATCCCCCATGCGGTTGCATGGTTCAGGCGAACAGAAAGCGCGGCACCGCAAGGGCGCCGCGCACAAAAGCGATAAGGCTATGCTAGCAGATGCAGCCGTCGGCAAGCGTCTGCTTACCGCCGACGAACACATCGGTGGCACGACCGGTGAGCGTACGGCCGGCAAAACCGGAGTTCTCGGCGCGCGACTCGTAGCCGTCCTCGCCGACCGTCCAGGTTGCAGCGGGGTCGAAGACGGTCAGGTCGGCAACGGAGCCCGCCTTGACCTGAACCTGGTCGAGGCCCAGGATCTCACGCGGCTTGATGGCCATGAGCTCGACCATGCGGCCCACGCTCATCTTGCCCGTGTTGACCAGCTCGGTGAGTACGAGCGACAGCGAGGTCTCGAGGCCGGTCATACCAAAGGGCGCAAGCTCGAACTCGCGGGCCTTCTCCCACGGGGTGTGGGGAGCATGATCGGTGACGATAACGTCGACGGTGCCGTCGATGACACCCTGACGGATGGCCTCGGCGTCCTCGTCGGTGCGCAGCGGCGGATTGACCTTGAGCGAGGTGTTGTAGGTCTCGTCCAGGTCGTTCTCGGTCAGGAACATGTGGTGCGGGGTTGCCTCGCAGGTAACCTGAACGCCAGCGGCCTTGCCGGCACGCACGATCTCCAGGCCATGGGCGGTAGAGATGTGCTGGATGTGCAGCTTGGCACCGGTCAGCTTGGCGATCTCGATGTCGCGAGCGATCTGGAGCTCCTCGCCGGCAGCCGGCCAGCCCTCAAGAGCCAGACGGGTCGAGACCTTGCCCTCGTTGATCTGGCCGTGGCCGACCAGGTCCTCGTCCTGGCAGTGGCTCATAAAGACCTTGCCGAACATCTTGCCGTAGTCCATGCAGCGACGGAGCATGCCTGCACCCTGCACGCCGCGACCGTCGTCGGTGAAGGCGACGGCGCCGTGGGCGACCATATCGCCCATCTCGGACATGGCCTCGCCCTTAAGACCGCGGGTCATGGCGCCCGACGGATAGACGCGGCAGTGACCGACCTCGGCAGCGCGGGACTTGACGAACTCAACGACGGTACCGTTATCGGTAACGGGATCGGTGTTGGGCATAGCGCACACGCCGGTGAAGCCGCCCTTGGCAGCTGCGCGGGTGCCGCTCTCGATGTCCTCTTTGACCTCGTAGCCGGGCTCGCGCAGGTGGACGTGCATGTCCACCAAGCCAGGGACGAGGTACTTACCGGAAAGGTCGCGGACCACGGCTCCCTCGGCGGCGAGGTTCTCGCCGACCTCGGCGATCTTGTCGCCGTCAATCAGGACGTCAACGACACCGTCAAGCTCGACGGACGGGTCGACGACGTGGGCATTCTTAAGAAGCAAGGCCATTATCGGCACCTCCAAGCAGCAGATACAGGATAGCCATACGCACGCAGATACCGGCGTAGACCTGCTCCAGGATGACGGAGCGTTGCGGGTGGTCGGCCATATAGGAGTCGAACTCGACGCCGCGGTTGATGGGGCCCGGGTGGCAGATGATCGCGTCGGGCTTCATGAGCTTCTCACGGTCCTTGGTCAGGCCGAAGAGCTTGTGGTACTCGCGAATGGTCGGGAACGGGGCACCCTCGAGGCGCTCCTGCTGTACGCGCAGCATGTAGACGACGTCCAGCTCGGGCAGGACGGAATCGAGGTCGCTCGTCACGTGGTCGCAGCCCAGAACCTCGGGCGCCGGCGGCAGCAGCGTGCCGGGGGCGACGGCGTAGGTCTCGCAGCCCATGATCTTCAACGCGGGAATCAGCGAGCCGCAAACGCGGGAGTGGGCGATGTCGCCGACGACAGCGACCTTCAGACCGTGGAAGTCACCCTTGTGCTCCCAGATGGTGTACAGGTCGAGCAGAGCCTGCGTGGGGTGGTTGTGCTTACCGTCACCGGCGCAGATAACACTCGCGGGCGAATTCTGCGTGACGATGTAGGGAGCACCGGCATGCTTGTCGCGCACGACAATGCAGTCAATCTTGTAGGCGTTGAGGGTCTCGACGGTATCGACGAGGCTCTCGCCCTTGACCGTGGAGGTCGAGGAGCCGCCAAAGTTGAGGCTGTCGGCCGAAAGACGCTTCTCGGCGAGCTCGAAGGAGCTGCGGGTACGCGTCGAGGGCTCGTTGAACATGTTGACGATGGTCTTGCCCTTGAGCGTGGGGACCTTCTTGATGGCACGCTCGTTGACCTCGGAGAACGCCTTGGCGGTCTCGAGGATGAGCTTGATGTCCTCTTCGGAGTACTCGGTAATGTCGATCAGGTGCTTATGATTAAACGCCACGGTACTACTCACCTCCCAGCGGCGCGGAGCCCACGTGGGAACCCGGCGCGACGTCGTTGATCTCGACAGCGGTGTGGCCGTCGACTTCCTTCATATATAGGTGCACGTTCTCCTCATGCGACGAGGGAACGTTCTTGCCGACAAAGTCCGGCGAGATGGGGAGCTCGCGGTGGCCGCGGTCAACGAGGACTGCCAGCTCAATGCGGCTCGGACGGCCCAGGTCCATGACGGCGTCGAGAGCGGCGCGGATGGTACGGCCCGTATACAGGATGTCGTCCACCAGCACGACGCGCTTGCCGTCGACGCTGAAGGGAATGTTGGTAGCGTGGATCGCGGGAGCGAAATTGGTCGCATAGTCATCGCGGTAGAAGCTGATGTCCAGGCTGCCGAGCGGAACGTCGACGCCCTCGATCTCCTTGATCTCCTCAGCGAGCTTCTTTGCCAGAAGGTCGCCGCGCGTGACGATGCCGACCAGAGCGAGATCTTCACAGCCCTCGTTGCGCTCGAGAATCTCGTGCGCGATGCGGGTCATCGCTCGATTGACGGCGGTCTCGTCCATGATGACCGCCTTGGGGGAAGTCGTGCCCATCGATCTCCTTCCTCACATGTCTTGACTGCTGACACAGTCAAAAAAATAGATGCCCGACCGCTCAAAGCGGACCAGACACCCACAGGAAGGGCTGCTCTTTGGCAGCAATGTAATTCCATGTGGGTATCTCGTACCCCTTTAATGGTCACTGGATAGTGTAGCCAACCTCGAGCTTAATTGCGAGCATAAATACAGAGCAATCCGTAAACGGAGCCCAACACTCCATAAACCTATATATATTTGTGGGACGAGCTTGAAAACCTTGGTTCGAGCTGGCATAATCCCCCCTGCTGCACGTAAATCGGATCTACGTCCAGGGCCGTAGCGTGGGCACTATCGCCAAAAGAGGAATATCTCTGTGTAGATTGCGCACAGGGAGTTGCTTCTGTGCTATAGTTCAGGCTTGTTTGTTAACGCGACATGTTCGTTTGTCGCCCAAGGAGGGTCAGTTATGTCCAAAGTTTGCGAAGTTTGCGGTAAGCACCCCGTTGCCGGTCGCTCCATCAGCCACTCTCACCGCGTCACCAACCGTAAGTTCCGCCCCAACATCCAGCGCGTCTACGTCGTCGTCGATGGTCACCGTCGCAAGATGAACGTTTGCTCCACCTGCCTCAAGTCCGGCAAGGTTGCGCGCTCCTAAATAAGGTCTTACCAACAAGTACCTCGGACTCTCCGGGTCAAAGACCTCGCGTTCATATAGAACTTACCAAAGGCGCCCTCCCCTACGGAGGGCGTCTTTTTGCACTCATTGGGGACAGACTTATATGAGGGTTTGCAGATGTCAAAGGGATCATAGCCCAGCTGGTATGCCTTGTAACTAACGGTATGCCTCGAGCGAGTCGGACGCACCTTACACGGGATTGAAATGGATGTAATCGAGTAGCTGCACCGCCTGTGTGTCCGACTCAACCGCGACCCGCGAATAGCGATTATCAAACAGATGTCCCGTTTTCCCATTGAAATACTCATGAGAGTCTGTCCCCAATGAGCGGGGCGATGCAGCAGGCAGATAGTATTATTTAAAGCGTTTCAGTTTATTGAAGCGTTTTAGTGTGCCTTTTACGGGAATCTTACCGTTCACCGAATAATTTCTTGCTATCATGCAAGGCGTAGGGTAAATCTCCGATCGCAAGGAGACACAAATGGTGAAAAAGTCACCGGAAAACACTACTCCCGCAATTGTGGACAACGTAGAGGCGCTTGAGGCTAAGCTCGCTCAGATGCGAGAGGCCCAGGCGCTTTTTGCTACGTACACGCAGGAGCAGGTCGACAAGATCTTCTATGAGGCCGCCATGGCCGCCAACAAGGCTCGTATCCCGTTGGCGAAGATGGCCATCGAGGAGACCGGCCGCGGCGTTCTTGAGGACAAGGTCATCAAGAACCACTACGCCGCAGAGTACATCTACAACGCTTACAAGAATACCAAGACCTGTGGTGTCCTGGAGCGCGACGAGGCTTACGGCATCACCAAGATCGCCGAGCCCATCGGCATCGTGGGCGCCGTCATCCCGACGACCAACCCCACCTCCACCGCGATCTTCAAGACGCTGATCTGCCTGAAGACCCGCAACGCCATCATCATCTCCCCGCACCCGGCTGCCGCCAAGTGCACCATCGCCGCCGCCAAGCTCGTGCTTGACGCCGCCGTCAAGGCCGGCGCCCCCGAGGGCATCATCGGCTGGGTCGATGTCCCCTCCATCGAGCTGACTAACATGGTCATGCGCGACGTCGACATCATCCTCGCCACCGGTGGCCCGGGCATGGTCAAGGCCGCCTACTCCTCGGGCAAGCCCGCCCTGGGCGTTGGCGCCGGTAACACCCCGGTCGTCATCGACGACACCGCCGACGTTCTGCTCGCAGTCAACTCCATCATCCACTCCAAGACCTTCGACAACGGCATGATCTGCGCTTCCGAGCAGTCCGTGACCGTCATCGACACCATCTACGACCAGGTCAAGGCCGAGTTCCAGAAGCGCGGCTGCTACTTCGTCAAGCAGGGTGCCGAGATGGAGGCCCTGCGTGCCGCCATGTTCAAGAACGGCGCCCTCGATCACCGCATCCCCGGCATGGCTGCCGCCAAGATCGCCGAGCTCGCCGGCATCGAGGTTCCCGCCAAGACTAAGATCCTGATCGCCGAGGTCACCTCCACCGACCCCGCCAAGGAGGAGTTCTCCCACGAGAAGCTCTCCCCGGTCCTGGCCATGTACCACGCCAAGGACTTCCAGGAGGCCGTCGACAAGGCCGAGCACCTGGTGCTCGCCGGTGGCCCGGGCCACACCGCCTCTCTGTACGTGCACCCCGCCCAGGCCGAGAAGATCAGCCTGTTCGAGCACGTCATGAAGGCCTGCCGCATCGTCATCAACACCCCGTCCTCGCACGGTGGCATCGGTGACCTGTACAACTTTGGCATGAAGCCGTCTCTGACCCTGGGCTGCGGCTCCTGGGGCGGCAACTCCGTCTCCGAGAACGTTGGGGTGAAGCACTTGATCAACGTTAAGACTGTGGCCGAGCGCCGTGAGAACATGCTGTGGTTCCGCGCTCCCGAGAAGGTCTACTTCAAGAAGGGTTCCACGCCCGTCGCCCTCGACGAGCTGGGCAACGTCATGGGCAAGAAGCGCGCCTTCATCGTTACCGACCAGTTCCTCTTCAAGAATGGCAACACCCGCGCCATCGAGGCCAAGCTCGACGAGATGGGCATCGCCCACGACTGCTTCTACGACGTCGAGCCCGATCCGTCGCTGCAGTGCGCACGTCGCGGCGCCAAGCAGATGGCTCTCTTTGAGCCGGACGTCATCATCGCCGTCGGCGGTGGCTCCGCTATGGACGCCGGCAAGATCATGTGGATGATGTACGAGCACCCCGAGTGCAAGTTTGAGGACATGGCCATGGACTTCATGGACATCCGCAAGCGTATCTTCACCTTCCCCGAGATGGGCAAGAAGGCCTACTTCGTCGCCGTCCCGACCTCCTCGGGTACCGGCTCCGAGTGCACGCCGTTCGCCATCATCACCGACAAGGAGACCGGCATCAAGTGGCCGCTCGCCGACTACGCGCTGCTCCCCAACATGGCTATCGTCGACGCCGACAACTGCATGACCGCCCCGCGCGGCCTGACCGCTGCCTCCGGCATCGACGTCATGACCCACGCCATCGAGTCCTACGTCTCCATCATGGCTTCCGACTACACCAAGGGCCTCTCCGAGCGCGCTGCCAAGCTCGTCTTTGAGAACCTGCCCTCCAGCTTCACGAACGGCGCCAAGGACCCGCACGCCCGCGAGGAGATGCACAACGCCTCCTGCATGGCCGGTATGGCCTTCGCCAACGCCTTCCTGGGCCTCAACCACTCCATGGCTCACAAGCTCGGCGCTTTCCATCACCTGCCCCACGGCATCGCTAACGCCGTCATCCTGACCCGCGTCATGCGCTACAACGCCGCCGAGGCTCCCGTCAAGATGGGTACCTTCTCCCAGTATCCTTACCCCAACGCGCTGCACAACTACGCCGAGATGGCCAAGTACTGCGGCATCGAGGGCAAGGACGACAAGGAGGTCTTCGAGAACTTCATCACGAAGCTCGAGGAGCTCAAGGACTTCATCGGTGTCAAGAAGACCATCGCCGACTACGGTGTTGACGAGCAGTACTTCCTCGACACCCTCGACGAGATGACCGAGCAGGCATTCAACGACCAGTGCACCGGCGCTAACCCGCGCTACCCGCTCATGAGCGAGATCAAGGAGCTCTACCTGGACGCCTACTACGGCCGCGAGCCCCAGGACTACGCCGTCTGCTAGTTTTTAGCACGGTTTTTTGCGGCGGGGGTGCACGGGTGTTTCACACACCCCCGCCGTCGCTTCTATCGCATCGTTGAAAGGATGCAACCATGCTGCTACCCGATTCCAAGACCGAGCTCGTCCGCCGTGGCAACAAGGTCGTTTACGACCTGGGCGACAAGATCGTCAAGGTCTTTAACGAGACCAAGCCTGTCTCCGACGTGTTCAACGAGGCTTTGAATCTTGCCCGCATCAATGAGTGCGGCATCCGCAGCCCCAAGGCTCTCGAGGTTTCCCAGCTCGAGAACGCCAACGGCTGGGCGCTCGTGACCGAGAAGGTTCCGGGCACCACCCTTGCCGAGAAGATGACTGCCGAGCCCCAGCGCTTTGGTGAGTACCTCGAGATGTTCGTCGACCTCCAGATCGAGATCCACGGCTACACCTCCCCGCTGCTCAACCGTCAGCGCGACAAGTTCGCCCGCATGATCGACAGCCTTGATCAGCTCAATGCCACCACGCGCTACAACCTTCAGGAGCGTCTGGACGGCATGACCAAGGAGTTCAAGGTCTGCCACGGCGACTTCAACCCCTCCAACGTCATCGTCGGCGACGACGGCCAGCTCTATGTGTGCGACTGGGCACACGCCACCCAGGGCTCCCCTGCTGCCGACGTTGCCACCACCTACCTGCTCTTTGCCCTCAACAGCAAGGACCAGGCCGAGGCCTACCTGGAGCTCTACTGCGACCGTGCCGACATGCCCATGCAGGTCGTGCGTCAGTGGACGAGCATCGTCGCCGCTTCCGAGCTCGCTCGTAATCGCAACGTGAACGATGAGTTCCTGAAGAACTGGATCGACGTCGTCGATTATCAGTAATATCTGAGCGATTTATTTCGCATCGGAGGCACAAGGAAAACCCCGCAGCTCGCATGGGCTGTGGGGTTTTCCTTTTAGATATCGAAGATGCTACAAGATAATAGGACGGCCCCGCATCTCCCCGATTGGAGAAATGCGGGGCCGTCCCACATATCGAACTACAAGCGAAATCGTCGATTAACGGCGGGCTGCCTTAACAAGCTCGGCAACCTTGGCAACGACCTCGTCGATCGCCACGTCCTCGCGCTCGCCCGTAGCACGGTCCTTGAGCTCAACGGTGCCATTCTTAAGGCCGCGCTTGCCCAGAACCACCTGATACGGGAAGCCCATGAGGTCGTTATCGGCAAACTTAAAGCCCGGACGCTCATCGCGATCGTCGACGACGACCTCGATGCCCTCGGCACACAGGCCATCAACAATCTGCTCGCAGACGGTAGCGCACTCTTCCTTCTTGGGATCAAGCGGAATCACCGCGACCTCGTACGGGGCAACGGAGACCGGCCAGACGATACCGTGCTCGTCGTTGTGCTGCTCCACGACGGCAGCAAGCGAGCGGGACACGCCCACGCCGTAGCAACCCATGATGAGCGGCTTCTCCTTGCCGTCCTCATCCATAAAGGTGGCACCCATGGCCTCGGAGTACTTGGTGCCCAGCTGGAAGACCTGAGAGACCTCGATGCCGCGGGCAGCGGAGAGCGGCTTGCCGCAGTGCGGGCAGGGGTCGCCGGCGACAACGGTGACCAGATCGGCCCACTCATCGACGGTAAAGTCGCGCTCGGGGCAGGCACCGGTAAAGTGATAATCGACCTCGTTGGCACCGCAGGCCCACTGTTTGGACTCGCGCAGGCTCTCGTCGCAGACCAGACGAATGCCATCGGGCAGGTTAACCGGTCCGATAAAGCCCTTGTGCAGACCGTTCGCCTGAAGCTCCTCGTCGGTCATCATGCGATAGCCCTTGCCAAAGACGTGCTCGGCCTTGCAATCGTTGAGCTCGTGATCGCCCGGAACAATGGCCACGACCGGCTTGCCCTCGGCGTCGATGAGTGCCAGCGACTTGCGCGTGCCGTTCTCGGGGAACCCAAAGAACTTAGCAACAGCCTCAATGGTGCCCATGCCCGGAGTCTCAACCTTGGTGAGCGTACCGTCACCAGGACCCTCGGTCACGACGACCTTGGTGCTTGCAGCCTCGTCATCGGCAGCGAAGCCGCAATCGTCGCAGTAGACGAGCGAAGCCTCGCCGGCGTCAGCCAAAGCCATGTACTCGACGGAGGTATCGCCACCGATCTCGCCAGAATCGGCGACGACGGGCAGAGCCTTGATGTAGCAGCGCTCGCAGATATTGGCGTACGCCTGCTTCATCTTGTCGTACTCCTCCTGCAGGCTCTCCTGCGTGGCGGAGAAGCTGTAGGCGTCCTTCATGATGAACTCGCGGCCGCGCATCAGGCCAAAGCGGGGACGGAACTCGTCGCGGAACTTGTCCTGAATGTGATACAGGTTGACGGGCAGCTGCTTATAGGAGCGTAGCTCGTTGCGCACCAGGGCCGTGACGGTCTCCTCGTGCGTGGGGCCCAGGACGAACTCGCGACCATGACGGTCGTCAAAGCGCACAAGCTCCTTGCCATAGGCGTCGATGCGGCCGGACTCGCGCCACAACTCGGCGTCGACCATGATAGGCATCATAAGCTCCTGGGCGCCGGCAGCGTCCATCTCGTCGCGCACGATGTTCTCGATCTTACGGATCGAGCGCCAGGCAAGCGGCAGGTAGGAATACAGGCCGGCGGCCTCCTTGCGGATCATGCCGGCACGGAGCAGCAGGCGGTGACTGGCGAGCTCAGCGTCCGCCGGATCCTCTTTAAGCGTCGGCGCATAGAGCTTAGACATATACATTGCTCGGGTCATTTATTTCTCCTCAATAAGCTTGTCGACCTCTGCCATAAGCGCGTCGACAATTTGGTCCTCAGCTACTTTACCAATGATCTGGCCATGCGAAAAGAGCAAGGCCTGACCACGTCCGCAAGCAACGCCCAGGTCGGCATCAGAAGCCTCGCCGGGGCCATTAACGGCACATCCCATAACGGCAATCGAAAGCGGCGCGGTATAGTTCTTAAGCCGCTCGGTTACTTCCTCGGCAATGGGAATAAGGTTAACCTGGCAGCGGGCGCACGTGGGGCACGAGACAATCTCGGGGCCACGGCGACGCAGGCCCAACGACTGCAGAATACCCCAGGCAACCGGCGGCTCCTCAACCGGATCGGCTGTGAGCGACACACGCATGGTGTCGCCAATGCCTTCGGAAAGCAAGATACCCAAGCCTACAGAGCTCTTGATGGTGCCCTGGAGCTTGGTCCCCGCCTCCGTCACGCCCAGGTGAAGCGGAACGTGGGGAATCTCACGCGACAGGGCTCGATAGGTATCGAGCGTCGTTTGCACGCTATGGGCCTTGGCCGAAAGCACAATGTTCGTAAAGCCGCGGTCCTCAAAGTGCTTGACGAAGCGCTCGCTCGACATCACGAGCTTTTCGGGCTGCGTGAGGTCGTCGCGCTCGGCGATATCCTGCTCAAGCGAACCAGCGTTGACACCGATGCGAATTGCGCAGCCCGCAGCACCCGCGGCATCGATGACAGCATCGACCTTGGCCCAATCGCCGATATTACCGGGATTGATGCGGAGCTTGGCGGCACCGGCCTCCACAGCGCCAATGGCCAGCTTGTGGTTAAAGTGGATATCGGCAACGATTGGCACCGGAGACTCGGCACAGATGGTGCGGAAACCCTCAAGCGCGGCCTCAGTGGGCACGCTCACACGCACGATATCGCAGCCAGCCTGCGCCAACGCGCACACTTGCGCAAGTGTTGCCTTGGCATCAGCGGTATCGGTGCAGGTCATGGATTGGACCACCACCGGCGCACCGCCACCGATCTGCACACCGCCCACATGCACGGGGCGCGTCAAATCGCGAGGCAAAGGATGGGATAAAGACAATCCAAACACTCCCCTACAGAATAAATCGAAGGATGTCGGAACGAAGCATATAGACAAACAGCAGCACAAAGAGCGCGATGCCCACATAGCTCACAATCGTCTGGACCTTGAGCGGAAGCTCGCGGCCCACAATCTTTTGAATGATCTCGATGACCAGCTTGCCGCCATCGAGTGGTGGGATGGGCAGCAGGTTCATAAAGCCAAGCGAGAACGAAATGAGGGCGGCAAACGAAAGGAATGTGGCAGGACCGGCAGCAGCAGCCTGTGAGGACATAACGCTAATACCCACGATCGAAGAAGACTGATCGAGAATCTCCATCGTATGCTGCGGCTGGAGCAGGCGCATCACGCCCTCCGCGGTCTGCACAACATAGGAGAATGACAGACGCGCCGAGGTGATGGGGTCCAAACGGACTACCTGCGTAGAGGCATACACACCTAGGCGCTCGTCCTCTTTGAGCGCAACCGTGGTCGAATGCTGCTTGCCGTCACGCTCGTACTCGATGGCGATATCGTCCTTACCGGCGGCCTTGCCGATGGCATCGTAAACGTTCATCCATGTGGAGCACGATACACCGTCAACCGAAAGGATCGCATCACCAGCCTCGATACCCGCCTTGGCGGCAATAGACCCCTCGTCAACCTGACCGATCACGTTGGTATCGATCGGCACGGTGACGCCCGCAATGGAATAGATGCTCATAAGCAGCAAAAAACCCGTCAGGATATTGACGAGAATGCCCGCGAGCAGCATAAAGGCGCGCTTGAGAAAGCCCTGGCCAAGATAAGTGTGCGAGCGCTCTTGCGCCAAGAAATCAGCCTCGCCGCACGGCAGCTCCCACACATCGCCCTCGGCAGTCGCATGCTCTCGATCGAACCGGCGGCCGTCAAAGGTGGTGTAACCCGCCGCGTCTCGCGGCAGCGTCTGATACTTGGTGGGATAGTAGCTCGGCGAGGGTTTCTCCCCTTCCTCATACCAGGGAGCGATGGAGCCCCAGCCCAGCAACAGAGCACAAGCCTCGAGCACATCCTCCTCGGAAAGCTCGAGCTCGACAGCAAGGTCGGCCACGGTCACGCGACCATGACGGTAGATAGCCGCGAGCACGCGATCGGCGCAGGAGACATCGGTCGGATCCATACCGCAGATGGCAGCGTAGCCACCCAGCAGCAGCGGGGTCACGCCAAACTTGGTTCCAATGCGACGCGACGTGTAATGGATGTCAAAGCGGCACGGCAGGCCCAAAAAGAACTCGGTCACACGGACGCCGCAGGCACGCGCCGCCAAAAAGTGGCCGCCCTCGTGCAAAAACACGAGGACGGAAAGCATCAGCAGGCCCCAAAAGACCGATGAGAGAACGCTCAGAACAGTATCCATAAAACGAAAAAGCAATCCTTATGGGTTAGGAACGGGTTGCGGAGAGTACCTGCGCAGCCTTTTCACGCGCCCACGCATCGATGTCGCGAAGCTGCTCAAACGAATCGACCGCCTGCATATCGTGGGCATCCATGCAGGATTCCACAATGCGATCGATATCGGTAAAGCTGCAGCCATCGTGCAGGAAGGCATCGACGGCGACCTCGTTGGCGGCATTGAGCACGCACGGCATGGTGCCACCCGTCTTGCCGGCACGCTCGGCCAGTGCCAGACAGCGGAAGGTATCCATGTCGGCAGCATCAAACGTGAGCTGCCCCAGCTCGCGGAAATCGATACGAGGCGCCGGGGTATCCCAACGCTCGGGATACGAGAACGCGAACTGGATGGGAATACGCATGTCGGAAGCACCGAGATGCGCCATCACGGAGCCGTCGGCAAACTCGACCATAGAGTGAATCTTGGACTGACGCTGCACGACCACGTTAATGAAATCGAGGTCGCAGTTAAACAGATGCATGGCCTCAATGCGCTCCAGGCCCTTATTCATGAGGGTGGCGGAGTCGATGGTGATCTTAGCACCCATGGCCCACGTGGGATGTGCGAGGGCATCGGCACGCGTCACGCGATTTAGCTCGTCGCGCGTGCGGCCAAAGAACGGACCGCCCGAGCAGGTGAGCCAAATACAATGAGCCTCGCGCGGGTTCTCCCCCAGATAGCACTGGTAGATGGCGGAGTGCTCAGAGTCGACTGGAATAAGCTGGCCCGGTTGCGCCAACGGCATAAGCAAGTCGCCACCGACGACGAGGGACTCCTTGTTGGCAAGGGCAAGACGCTTATTCGAGGTCAAGGCCGCATGGCTCGCCTCGAGACCGGCGGCACCCACAATAGCGACGAGTACGCAGTCGACATCGTCGCGACGCGCGAGCTCGCAAACCGCCTGCGCGCCAACGCCGAGCTTCGTTCCCTCGGGCAACTCCTGCAGCACGGCGTCATCGCCATGAGCGACATCGGCCACGGCAACCGCCGAAACCGAGAACTCGCGGGCAGCGGCAACAAGCTCGGAGGTACTGGAGTTAACGGACAGCGCCGTCACCTGCAGGCGATCGGCATGCTGGCGGCACACATCGAGCGCCTGGGTGCCAATGGAGCCCGTACAACCCAGGATGGCAACACGGAGGCGTCCATCGGCGCCATACGTCGTCTGGAATGACATTACAGCACGCCTCCGATCATCAGCATCAGCTGCGCGGTGATGCAGCCGAAGATAAGCGAATCGCTACGATCGAGCATGCCGCCGTGGCCCGGGATAAGGTTACCGGAATCCTTAACGCCCACACCGCGCTTGATGCGCGACTCGATAAGGTCGCCGATAACGCCCAGAATGGACACCACCACGCCGCACAGCAGCGCATAGGGCAGGCTCAGCTTATAGAAGTGCGTTGCCCACAGGATGAGCCAGATCAACACAGAGCCCAAAATGCCGCCGACAAACCCCTCCCAGCTCTTTTTGGGAGAGATCTTGGGAACCATCTTGTGTTTGCCGATACGGCTACCCACGATGTAGGCAAACGAATCGGAGACCCAAAGGGACGCGCAAACGCCCACTGAAAGCAGGGCGCCGGCAAAACCGGGCACGGCATCGCGCAGCAGCACGATAGCCGACAGCATAAAGCCAGTGTAGATGGGACCCATGAGCGTTACGGCCACATCAGAAATGCGGGTACGCGGCGACCAGACATACCAAATGCCCACAGCGAGCATCAGGGCAAAAAGCAGGGCATTCAACAACATCGAATCGCCCAACGCCGACAGCGGAAAGAGCACGGCGGCAGCGATACCCATGCGCTCGTTAGCCATCTTGCCATCGAGCCTCGTCATACGGAAAAACTCATAGCAGCACAGACCGCTCATGACGGAAACAAAGATGGCCGTGGGCACGATACCCAAAACAAGGCACAGGATAAAGACAACGGCGTAGACGATACCGGCGGCGGCACGGGTAATAAAGCCCGCCAGCCACGAACCGGAACCGCTCTTCGCTGCAGGCGCTCCCGCAGTGGCAGCTTTACGCGCAGGCGTCTTGGGAGCAGATGCCTTGGGACGATCGGACACGATTAAGCCTCCTCGGTCTTGCTCAGTCCACCAAACCTACGGTCACGGCCCTGATAGGCCAAAATGGCGTCGACAAGGCCCCAACGATCAAAGTCGGGCCAATAGGTATCGGTGACGTAGAACTCGGAATAAGCTACCTGCCACAGCAGATAGTTCGAAAGGCGCAGCTCACCAGAGGTGCGAATCACAAGCTCAGGATCGGGAAGACCGGCGGTATAGAGGTGGGAAGCCACCATGTCGTCATCAATTGCGGCAGGATCGATCTTACCGGCGGCAACGTCGAGTGCGATCTGACGGACAGCGCGGGTAATCTCGGCACGCGCGCCGTAGTTGACGGCAAGCGCCAGCGTCATACCGGTGTGATCGGCGCACTCGGCAAGACCGCGTTCAAAAACGTCGCGGGTCTTCTTGGGCAGCGCGGAAATATCACCCAAAAAGACAACGCGCACGTTTTCGCGCTTCAGAAGCGGCAACTCGTCGATGAACGTCTTGGCAAACAGGTGCATCAAGACGTTGACCTCATGCTGCGGGCGGTTCCAGTTTTCGGTAGAAAACGCATAGGCCGAAAGCACGTCGACGCCCAGGCGCACGCAGGCGGTAATGATCTCGCGCAGCGAGACGATACCCGCCTTGTGGCCCTCAGTGCGTGCAAGACCGCGCGACGTGGCCCAACGACCGTTGCCGTCCATGATGCACGAGATATGGTGCGGAATGTTATTGAGGTCAAGGTCGGAAAAACCGACGCCCGCAGGGGCGTCGGCAAAGTACTCGACCAGTTTATGCTCGTCGTATTGCACCTTAGATCTCCATGACCTCGGCTTCTTTTTCCTTCAGAAGCTCCTCGACCTTGGCGACATACTCATCGGTGTGCTTCTGGACCTTGGCCTGCTCGCGACGGACATCGTCCTCGGTGAGCTCCTCATCGCGCTCGAGCTTGTTGTTGAAGTCGCGACGGATGTTACGGATAGACACCTTGGCCTGCTCGGCGTACTCGCGGCACTCCTTGACGAGCTCGCGACGGCGCTCCTCGGTGGGAGCCGGGAACGGAAGACGAACGACGGTGCCATCGGAGTTGGGGGTAATACCCAGATCGGAAGCGCCGATGGCCTTGACGATAGCATTGATGAGTGCCTTGTCCCACGGCTCGATGAGCAGCATGTGGGCCTCGGGGGTCTTGACGGCGGCAACCTGCGTGACCGGCGTGGGAACACCGTAATAATCGACGGTGATGTCGGACAGAATGTTGGCATTGGCGCGGCCGGTACGGACCTTGGAGAAGTTATGCTTGAGGGACTCGAGCGACTTGTCCATATGGGCGGTGATGTTCTCTGCCATGCTTAATCCTCCTGATAGACGAGCGTGCCGACGGGCTCACCCGCGAGCGCGCGCTTGACGGTGTCCTCGCCATCGATGTTGAGGACCAAAATCGGCATACGGTTATCCTGGCACAGTGCCGTAGCCGTGGAATCCATAACCTGCAGACCGCGGACGAGAACCTCGTGATAGGTAATCTTGTCAAAACGGACGGCATCGGCGCACTTGACGGGATCCTTGTCGTAGATGCCGTCAACCTTGGTGGCTTTAATCAGAATCTCGGCGCCGATCTCGCACGCACGAAGAGCCGCGGCGGTGTCGGTCGTAAAGTACGGATTGCCCGAACCGGCGGCAAAAATAACAACGTTGCCCTTGGAAAGGTGGTTGATGGCGCGACGGCGAATATAGGGCTCGCAGATCTCGTTCATCTGGATAGCGCTCATAACGCGGCAGGGAACATCGTTGTGCTCGAAGGCATCCTGCAGGGCGAGCGCGTTCATAACGGTTGCCAGCATGCCCATGTAGTCGGCCTGAGCACGCTCCATGCCACCGGCAGCGCCGGCCATGCCGCGGAAAATATTACCGCCGCCGACAACGACGCCGACCTCATGGCCAACGGCGAGCAGCTCCTTGACCTGCTTGGCAAGATGGTCGGTAACCTTGGGGTCGATGCCATATTGGCCGTCGCCCATGAGTGCTTCGCCGGAAAGCTTAAGAAGCACGCGTTTATATCGGATGTCGGACAAAGCGATCCTCCTTTAATTAGACTCTCAATATGATATCAAAGGCTCTCATAAGAGCCATGAAAAAGCAGGCTGTGAGTAAAACCCACAGCCTGCTCATTACCAGCTACAAGAGCTTATTTACTCGCCACGGACCAGACGGTCAAAGGCAACGACGGTAATGGTGTCGCCGAGCTCCTTGGAGACCTGCTCAGCGTACTTCTTGATGGTGAGGGAGCTGTCCTTGATGAACTCCTGCTCGGTGAGCACGGACTGCTTGTAGAACTTCTCCAGACGGCCGACAGCCATCTTCTCCTGAATAGCCTCGGGCTTGCCGGACTCAGCAGCCTGGGCCATGTAGATCTGCTTCTCGTGCTCGACGGTCTCGGCCGGAACCTGATCGCGGGTAGCGCAGATCGGGGCGACGGCGGCAACCTGAAGGGCAACGTCGTGAGCGAAGGTCTTGAAGGACTCAGCCTGAGCGGTCTCGGCCTTCTCGAAGGCGAACTCGACGAGGACGCCGATCTTACCACCCATGTGGATGTAAGAAGCGAGCGCGCCGTTCTCGGCCTTGCGGGCAGCGAAGCGGGAGATCTTCATGTTCTCGCCCATGATGTGAATCATCTCGGTGAGCTCGGAGGAAACGGTCTCCTCGCCCATCGGCTTCTCGAGCAGAGCGTCGACGTCAGCAGGCTCGGTGGTAGCGACAACCTCAGCGACCTTGGAAGCAAAGCCAGTGAACTTGGCGTTGGAGCCAACGAAGTCGGTCTCGCAGGAGAGCTCGAGCAGAGCGCCGGTCTTGCCATCCTCGGAGACGAACGCGGCGACAGCGCCCTCGTTGGTCTCACGGCCAGCCTTCTTGGCAGCCTTGGCAAGGCCGTTCTTACGCAGAACGTCGACAGCGGCGTCCATGTCGCCGTCAGCCTCGACGAGAGCCTTCTTGCACTCCATCATCGGGGAGTCGGTCATCTCGCGGAGCTGCTTGACCATAGCGGCGGTAATCTGGGCCATTGTGGTTCCTTTCAAAGAGATGAAAAAGAATTAACTAAGACTGATTTACTCGGCCTTGGGCTCAGCGGCCATCTCGGCCTCGGAGACCTGCTCCTTACCAGAGCCAGCGAGGCAGGCGTCAGCCATGAGCTCGCACATAAGGGTGACAGCGGAGATAGCGTCATCGTTGCAGGGGATGCCGTACTCGACCTCGTCGGGATCGGAGTTGGTGTCGATCAGGGCGACGACGGGGATGTTCAGGCGCTGAGCCTCCTTGATGGCGTTCTCCTCGCGCTTGGTGTCGATGACGAAGAGAGCCTGGGGCAGACCCTTCATGTCGCGGGCGCCACCGAGGTTGGTCTGGAGCTTGGTGAGCTCCTTGCCGAGAACAGCCTGCTCCTTCTTAGGCAGAACAGCCATGCGGCCGTCCTCGACCATGGCCTCGAGCTCCTCCATGCGGTTGATGCGGGAGCGGATGGTGACGAAGTTGGTCAGCATACCGCCGAGCCAACGCTGGTTGATGTAAGGCATGTTGGCGCGCTCAGCAGCGTTCTTGACGGCCTCCTGAGCCTGCTTCTTGGTGCCGACGAACAGCACGTTGCCACCCTTGGCGACGTTCTTGACGAAGGTGTAGGCCTGGTCGGCGTCGAGGATGGTCTGCTTGAGGTCGAGGATGTAGATGCCGTTGCGCTCACCGAAGATGAACGGCTTCATCTTGGGGTTCCAGCGACGGGTCTGGTGACCGAAGTGGCAGCCGGCCTCGAGCAGGGTGCGGATATTAATCTTGGTAGCCATGTTAAACCTCCTGTGGTTTGCCTCCGCGCGGGGTCATCCTCCAAAACCAACCCGGACATGTGCTACCAAAGCCCGGGCACCACGGTATGAAGTAGCCGCGCGTGCGTGATAAAAACATGTTGCCGTGAAGCAACCCGATGAATGATAGCAGGAATGCCTCTTCCTGCCAACCCGCAATCAAAACCACACACCTGAGTGCGGCGCGGGACGTCCCAGCCACTATTCGCCGCGGGGATGGGCTTGAGCCACGGCACGTTTAAGCCGATCGGGTGTGAGATGCGTGTAGATCTGCGTCGTGGACAGGCTCGCATGACCTAGCAGCTCTTGAACCGAGCGCAGGTCCGCACCGCCCTCGAGCAAGTCGGTCGCAAAGGTATGGCGCATCGCATGCGGGGCGATGTCAGCCGGAATGCCGGCGAGCGTCGCCAGCGTATGGAACCGCCGCCGGAGCATCGCGGAGCTCATGCGATTGCCGCGCGCCGATATAAGCAGCGGATGCGGCCCGGTAGCGAGGTCGCGGCGCTTTGCCCGAGCGAGCAACTCCGGCCTCCCCTCTTCAATATAGAGACGCGTCACATCGAGCGCACGACGATACAGAGGGACGATACGCTCCTTGCTCCCCTTGCCCCAAAGTCGCAGCGTTCGCTCGGACCAACCAATAGACTCCACGTTGAGCGCCGCGAGCTCCGAGATTCGCGCGCCGGAGGCATAGAGCAACTCAAGCATCGCCGCATCGCGCAGTCCCGCGGGCGTCGAGGTATCAGGCGTCTTGAGCAGCGCCTCAACCTGCTGGGTCGTAAGGACGCCCGGCAGGTCACGCGGCAGCTTGGGCGATGCGATCGCCGAGACCGCATCGCCCTCGACAATCCCCTCGGCAGCCATCCAGCGATAGAGAGATCGGATAGCCGACAGGTGCGCCGCAAGCGTTCGGGGAGCCACCTGCTCACGCGAAAGCTCAGCAAGATAGCGACGAATGGTGCGCACGTCGGCAGCGAAAGCATCAATATCCTCGCGCTCGCACCAAGCAGCAAAGCGCTCCAGCCTCGAGCCATAGGCCGTCACCGTGTTGGGAGAAAGCCCCTCAACGCGTGCGATATAGGCGATAAAAGAGTCGACGGTGTCGTACAGGTCAAAGGCTATGACCGGTCGCCTCCAAACAAGTCGGAACGCGTGGCCAAGTAGGCATCGAGGGCCTCGAGCGCACGGTCCGCATAGGCCTGGTAGCGGTCGCGCTTGCTGCGGCGCTTACCATCCTCGAGTGGCGGCACCAGGCCAAAGTTGACATGCATGGGCTGATAGCCCACGGTGGCAGGATCGGTCGCATAGCCCACGAGCGCACCCAGGGCGCCCACACGCGGCAACTCGACGCCCGCGGCACCGATAGCCTCGGCATAGGTGTTGAGCGCCGCGAGCAGACCGGTCGCCACGGCTTCCATGTACCCCTCGGTGCCGGTGATCTGACCGGCCAGGCGCACACCGGTACCGGGCACGGCAAAGGTGCCATCGAGCACATGCGGGGCGTCGACAAAGGTATTGCGGTGCATGACACCGTAGCGGAAGAACTCAGCGTTCTCCAGGCCCGGCACCATATGGAAGACGCGCTTCTGCTCGCCAAAGGTCAAGTTGGTCTGGAAGCCCACCAGGTTATAGGCGGTCTTCTCCTTGTTCTCGGCACGCAGCTGAATCGCCGCCCAGGGGCGACGTCCGGTACGCGGGTCGGTGAGGCCGACGGGCTTCATGGCGCCAAAGCGAATGGCGTCCTTGCCGGTGCGCGCAACTTCCTCGGCAGGCTGGCAAGCCTGGAACAGATCGCCGCCCTCAAAGTCTTTGAGCACCACGCGGTCGGCCGTGGTAAGCGCCTCGATAAAGGCCTCGTACTCCTCCTTATTGAGCGGAGCGTTGAGATAGTCGCCGCCCCCCTGCTCCTCGTAGCGCGACTGCGAGAACAGCACGTCCATATCGAGCGTGGAGGCATCGACGATCGGCGCCGCCGCATCAAAGAATGCCAGGGCATCGCCACCGACGAGCTTCATAACCTCTTCACTCAGCGCCGGTGAACACAGCGGGCCCGCGGCAATGACCACGTGACCCTCGGGAATCTGCGTGACCTCGCCGTGCACGACCTCGATATTGGGACGAGCGGCAACCTCGGCCTCGACAAGCTCGGAAAACTTGACGCGGTCGACCGCCAAGGCGCCACCGGCGGGAACAGCCGCGCGATGGGCGCAATCGAGCAGGACTGAACCCATGCGCTCAAGCTCGGCCTTCAGCAAACCAGCCGCGGAATCCGGACGGGTCGACTTAAACGAATTGGAGCAGACGAGCTCTGCCAGGTGATCGGTATGGTGGGCCGGGGAGCTCACCTGGGGGCGCATCTCGCACAGCTTTACGGCAAACCCGCGATCTGCCAGCTGGATCGCGCACTCCGAACCCGCCAGACCGCCACCGATAACTGTCACCTGATCGAACTGCATCTGCAAACACCTTTCTAATTGACACGTTTTCCATTGTGACCGAAGGGTGTCTGGGCGTGAAGGGCAAACTTGGAGGGCGCATACCTTCCATCCATCATGCGCTCGATAAGGCCCTCGAGTTCAAGCGAACCCAAGAGTTTGAGTACGCCGACTGCATCGAGCGACACGAGTGCCGCGATGTCGTCGACCTTGAGCGGAGAAGCGATGAGCGCATGCATAACGGTCTGCTGTGTTGGATCCAGGTCGGCAATGCCGGGAGCATCGGGGCGCGAGTAGCGCAGGGTGCCGTATATGCGAGAGATAGCCATCTCGATGGACTCCTCGTCGACAATGCAGCAGGCACCGTTCGCAATGAGATAATTCGTGCCACGCGACTCGGGCGATAGGATCGACCCCGGCACGGCAAGAAGTTCGCGCCCCAAATCCATAGCAGCCTCGGCTGTAGAAAACGTCCCGGAAGGCATACCCGCCTCGGATACAAAGAGGGCTTGCGACAGGGCCGCGATCACGCGATTGCGACGCGGAAAGGCAAACTTGCGCGGACCCATGCCCCACGGAGAGATCGACACGACCGCGCCGCCCGTATCGAGCGTGCGCGTAATAAGCCCCGCGCTCGAACGCGGGTAGACCACGTCGGCGCCCGTCCCCAGCACCACGACGTGTTTGCCGCCGGCGTTGACCGCAGCCCAACCCGAGGCCTGGTCACAACCGACCGCACCGCCCGAAACTACCGTCACTCCCGCCTCAACCGCCACCTTCGCCGCAAGCTCTGCCACGGCAAGACCATACGGCGAGGCCTTTCGCGCACCGATGATGGAGAGCGCGGGCGTCGAAAGCGCCTCGGGGTTGCCGCGCACATAGAGCGTCTGAGGTACATCAGAAAGCTCCAAAACGGTCTCGGGATACAACGCATCGCCTGGATGCAGCTCAAAGGTCCCCTCGGCCATCATTGGTCCCTCCTTCCCTGGTACATCGCCGCCTCGAGCACGTGGTCCTGCGTCACCTGCTCGCTCTCGGCGACATCTGCGATCGTGCGCGCAATGCGAACAAGGCGCACGATGCCACGCCCTGTGAGATGCGTGCGCTTCGACAGGCCGAGCACACACTTCTCCGCCGCATCATCGAGCTCAAAGGTCGAAACGACGCCGTCAATGGACCGAGTCTCGTCATCCTCGGCCTCGGCATCCGCATCGTCCATGCGGGATTCGCGCCAAGCGCGAAAGGCGCGACCGCGCACAACGTAGTCACGTAACTCGGCCGACGACATGCCCTCCGCACCCTCGATAATCACTTGAGGGTCGGGACGGGTCACATCGATCATCATGTCGATACGGTCGGCCAAAGGACCGCGCAGTTTAGACCGATAGCGCTCGACCATCGCCGCCGAGCAGCGACACGGCACCTCGCGATCGCCCAAAAAGCCGCAGGGGCAGGGATTGCTCGCAGCCAGCAGCTGAAAGCGCGACGGGAAGGTAAAAGCCCCGTCGACGCGTACGATCCTCACGTAGCCGCGCTCGATGGGCTGACGCAGCGTCTGCAGCACGCCAGTGGGAAACTCGGCAAGCTCGTCCAAAAAGAGCACGCCGCCATGAGCAAGGCTGATCTCACCCGGGTGCACCGGGCGCCCGCCGCCGATAAGGCCTGCGGTCGAAATACTGTGGTGGGGACTGCGGAAGGGGCGGTGCCCCGCCAACAAGCCATCAATGTTCTCACCCAAAACCGAATGGATGCACAGTGCCTCCTGCTGATCCTCAACGGAAAGCTCGGGCAGGATGCCGGTCATACGGCGTGCGAGCATCGTCTTGCCCGATCCCGGAGACCCGATCATGAGCAAGCCGAGTTCTCCTGCCGCCGCAAGCGCCATGCCGCGTTTAGCGACTTCCTGCCCCAGCACGTCTGCATAGTCGAGCTCGGGCTCAAAGGTCGCCTCGACACCCTCGGAATCCAAGTAGTGCCGTGCGGCATCGCCCATGCCGTGAGCAAGCTGAGACAGATGGTCGATAAAGCCGCAATCTACGCCCGCGAGTGGCACATGCTGGTCGGACCTGCCGGCGATAAAAGACAGCCCCATGTCGCGAGCCAATAGCTGAAACGCCACCTCGCCCTTGACGGGAAGCACCGTACCGTCCAGACCAAGCTCACCTGCGATAAGGCAGCGATCGAGGTTGTCACGGGGAATCTGCTCATCGGCCGCTAGAACCGCGATGGCGATGGGCAGGTCAAAGCCGCTACCGGTCTTGCGGATATCGCCGGGTGCCAGGTTAACGGTAATGCCCGAGCGCGGGATCTCGAACCCGGCGGAGCGCATCGCGCAGCGAATACGACCGCGTGACTCCATCACCTCCATACTCGGAATGCCGAGCATCTGGATGCCCGGAACGCCACCGGCAAGCGAGACCTCGACCGTGACGTGAATCGCCTCGACGCCGCGGATGCAGGCCGCGTGAACGGCAAACGTCTCGAACGCCATCACGACACCTGCCAATCGAACGCGTTGTACTGATGCTCGATCTCGGCGATATGCCCGCCGCGGATGGTGACGCCCACGGCATCGAAGCGAATCGCCTTGAGCGGATAATGCTCCATGAGATAGCAACTTGCGATGCGGCGGTAGCGGCGTTGCTTTTGGGCGTCCACGGCCTCCTCGGGAAAGACCCGCGTGGTGCAATCCAGCGAAACGCGTCTGGTCTTGACCTCGGCCATCACCACGACATCGTCGAGCTCATCGAGCAGCACCAGATCGGCCTCGCCCTCGGTGCAACGATAGCCCTGCTCCAGCAAGGTGTAGCCGCGCTCGTTAAAGTAGTCGATGGTGATCAGCTCGCCCAGCATGCCTAGCTCGCGGGGACTGAGTCCCTTGATAAACTCGGGCGTCATCGCCCCGGAGTCGAGCTCGCCGTTTTCCCAACGCTCCTTGAGCTGCTGCGTCTTGCTCTTTTTGCTTGCGGCACTCATGGGGTCTCCTTTCCCGCACACTGCATTGCCCCGATGATGAGGGCACCTTTCATGCGGGTAAGTACCGGAAGCAAACCAAAAGCTGACCAAATGCCGTCAAAAAACGGGCCGTACGCAGCAATGCTGTTGCATACGGCCCGCTACCAGCAGGTTTATAAAACCCCAGAGGTCCCTGTCTCCACAATTGACCTAGAAAAGGCGCTCAGTCTGCAGAAAGTTTCCGCAAAAGCTCACGCGGTGCAGCGGACAAAGTCCATGTTTGCGAATGGCCTCGATGTGCTCGGGGCTCGCATAGCCCTTCGACTCGGCCAGATGGTACTCGGGGTACTCGGCGTCGTACTCGACCATCATCTCGTCACGCGTGACCTTGGCCATGATGGACGCCGCGGCGATGCAGGCGATCTTGGCATCGCCCTTCACCACATCGCGCTCGTTGGGAACGGCGCCCAAGGGGTTACCATCCATGAGGACGCAGTCGGGTTCAAGTCCCGTATCGGCCACGGCGCCCGCGACGGCAGCGCGGATGGCGCGGGCCATACCCATCTCGTCGATATCCTTCGGCGCGATATGGCAAAAACCGATCGCCGTCGCCACCTCGGCAATCTTCACTGAGAGCAACTCGCGGCGCGCCGGCGTGAGCTTTTTGGAATCGTTGATGCCCCAGACGCGCGGCTCCATAGGAAGGCAGACAGCGCATACCGTCAAAGGACCGGCCACCGATCCGCGACCCACCTCGTCGACACCAACGACCACCCCATCGCCGCCAAGCTCATGCATAAGCTCGTACATGTCATTGACGCGTTCGCGCTCGGCAAGCTCTTTGGCATGGCGTTTGAGAGCGCGTTCGCAAGCCTTGATCACCTGCTGGCGCGGGTCCTCGCGATAATGCTCCACGAGGGCGGGAATCTCCTCAAACGTTGCGCTCGCCAACTCACCGGCAACCTGCGATGCCGAAACCGAGCTCGTCATATTGGCCATACCAGGCCCTCCTTGCATGCAAATCAGATAAAAAGAAGGGCCACCCGAAGGTGACCCTTGTGTCCAAACGAGTGGACAGACGCTGCGATCTTCTTAGCGCTTCTCGGGGATGCGAGCAGCCTTGCCCACCTTGTCGCGGAGGTAGTACAGCTTGGCGCGACGGACGCGACCATGACGAACGACCTCGAGCTTGGCGATCTTGGGGCTGTGAAGCGGGAAGGTACGCTCAACACCGACACCGAAGGACATCTTGCGGACGGTGAAGGTCTCGCGGGCACCGGCGCCGGCCATGCGGATGACGTCGCCCTGGAAGACCTGGATGCGCTCGCGGTCGCCTTCCTTAATGCGGTAGTGAACCTTGACGTTGTCGGCGACGCGAACCTGAGGAATGTCCTCGCGGATCTGCTGACGCTCGATTGCGCGGATGTAATCCATGTGCAATTCCTTACTCTTCTAGAGGTGCCGTACCACCTTGGCCGGCACGTAGTTGAACAAACGTATTCGAGTATACACGCGCGGGTTTCTGCTGCAAGAACAATTTTTTACGCAGACAAAAAGACAAAACCCGCACATGATAACCGCCCGTCTCACGAATGAGACGGGCGGCATGAAGGGGGCTACGCTAGGCGTCTAAACCCAAAACGTTACGCGGGGCGCTTCGCCTCGAGCTTGGCCTGGGCGGCAGCAAGACGTGCGAGCGGCACACGGTAGGGCGAGCAAGACACGTAGTCCACGTCAGCCACGTTAAACAGGCCCTTGATGGACTTGGGGTCGCCGCCGTGCTCGCCGCATACGCCAAAGTGCATATCGGGATTGGTGGCACGACCCTTCTCGACGGCCATGCGCACCAGCTCGAGCACCGCCGTATCGATGGTCTCGAAGGGATTGTCCTTCAAGATCTTCTTATGCATGTACAGCGGGATGAACTTAGCCTCGGCGTCGTCACGCGAGAAACCGAAGGTCGTCTGGGTGAGGTCGTTGGTGCCAAAGCAGAAGAAGTCTGCGTGATGGGCGATCTCGTCAGCGACCATGCAGGCGCGCGGCAGCTCGAGCATCGTGCCCACGGGTATATTGAGCTCGACGCCTTCCTCGGCGGAAACCTCGGCGATCACGCGCTCGATAACCTCGCGGGTCTGGACATGCTCGGCCGTGATGGAAACGAGCGGAACCATGATCTCGGGACGCGGGTCGACGCCTTCCTTGATAAGGTGGGCAGCAGCCGTGGCGACGGCGCGGACCTGCATAAGCGTCAGATCGCCAAAGACGACGGACAGGCGCACGCCGCGCAGGCCGAGCATAGGGTTCGACTCGACCATGCCGTCGATACGACGCAGGCGGGCGCGCAGGACGGCAAGCTCTTCCTCGCTGGCGCCAGCGGCTTCCTTCTTGGTGATGGCGACCTCGAGCTCGCGAGGATTATCCAGGAACTCATGAAGCGGCGGATCGAGCAGGCGGACGACCACATCGCGACCAGACATGGTCTTGAACATCGCCAGGAAGTCCTCGGTCTGAACCTTAAGCAGGTCGGACAGGGCCTGCTGCTTCACGGCCTCATCGTCAGACAGGATAAAGCTCTGGATGATGTTCTTGCGATCGCCCAGGAACATGTGCTCGGTGCGGCACAGGCCAATAGCCTCGGCGCCAAACTCGAGGGCAAGCTCGGCATCCTCGGGATTGTCGGCGTTGACGCGCACATGGTTGGCATGACCACAGGTCTCGTCCAGGCGAATCTCGTCGGCCCAGGACAGGATAGTGTCCAGGTCGCCGGTAAGCTCGGCGGAGACCAGGTCGACGGGACCGTCGACGACGATGCCCTGGGTGCCGTCGATGGAGATGACATCGCCCTCGTGCAATACGCGGTCACTGCCCTCGATGCGCACGACCTTCTCGGCGGCGTCGATGTGGAAGCGTTCAACGCCGCAGACGCAGGGCGTACCCATGCCGCGGGCGATAACGGCGGCATGGCTCGTCTTGCCACCGTGGCTGGTCAGGATGCCCTCGGCGGCGACCATGCCCTTCAGGTCATCGGGGTTGGTCTCCCAACGAACCAGAATGACCTTGTGACCCTCGTTGGCGCGCGCGACGGCGTCATCGCTCGAGAACACGACCTCGCCCACGGCGGCACCGGGGCTGGCGTTAAGACCGCTGGCCAGCGCCTCGTACTTCTTGGAGGCGTCAAACTGCGGGTGCAGAAGCTGGTCGAGCTGCGCGGGATCGATGCGGCTCACGGCCTCCTCGCGAGTGATCAGGCCCTCCTCGACCATTTCGATGGCGATGCGCAGGGCGGCGGTGGCAGTGCGCTTGCCCACGCGAGTCTGGAGCATCCAGAGCTTACCCTGCTCGATGGTGAACTCGATGTCGCACATGTCGCGATAGTGATCCTCGAGCGTCAGGAACACGCGCTCGAGCTCCTCACCTGCGGACTCGAGGCCCGGGGTGGTCTTGAGGTCGGCGATGGGCTCGGTATTGCGGATGCCGGCGACGACATCCTCGCCCTGGGCGTTGACCAGAAAGTCGCCGTAGAACTCCTTAGTGCCGTCGGCCGGGTTGCGCGTAAAGGCGACGCCGGTCGCGGAGGTCTCACCCTTGTTGCCAAAAGCCATAGCCTGGACGTTGACGGCAGTACCGAGCTCGTCGGAGATGCCGTGCTGTTTGCGGTAGATGCAGGCGCGCTCGTTCATCCAGCTGCCAAAGACGGCCTGGATGGCAAGGCGCAACTGGAGCTCCGGATCATGCGGGAAGACGGGCTTGCCGCCGGTGACCTCGAGCTCGGGATACAGGGAGGCATCGACGTTCTCGGAGAAGATGCCCTTAAAGGTCTCGACGAGTTCCTGCAGGTCCTCGGCCGAAAGCTCGGAATCGACGCGAACGCCGGCGACCAGACGGGCCTGGGTCAGGGCGTTCTCGAACAGGTCGGCGTCAACGCCCATGACGACATTGGAAAACATCTGGATAAAGCGGAGGTAGCTATCCCAGCCAAAACGCGGGTTCTGCGTCTGCGCGATGAGGCCCTGGACGGAGTCGTCATTGAGGCCCAAGTTGAGGACCGTGTCCATCATACCGGGCATGGAGAACGGAGCGCCCGAGCGAACCGACACGAGCAGCGGATCGGAGGCGTCGCCGAGCTTCTTGCCGCAGCGGGCCTCGAGGTCCGCCTCGGCAGCAACGATCTCATCGAGTGCGCCCCCGGGCCACACGTTGCCGGCACCGGAGTACTCGACGCAAGTCTGGCAGGTAATGGTAAAGCCACCGGGAACCGGCAGGCCGATGCGGCTTATCTCGGCAAGGTTTGCGCCCTTGCCGCCAAGCACGAAGTTCATGGACTTGTCGCCCTCAGTGACACAGGTGCCCTGGGCGTCGGTTCCAAAACGGTAAACCCTCTTGCAATCGCTCACGATACTTCCCCTTCCATGCACTTACGCGCACGACCGTGGTAACGAATCGACCCACCGGATGCGGGCCGTGAGGGAACTATACGGCGCGTTTTGGGCAGGCTTGAGCAGAGGGTGCGCGGTTTGGTAAACGTGCTAAAACTGGCGGTAAACGGTAGATAAAGGTGGTTACCTTATGAAGATACCACTGCAAGAGAAATGCAGGTCAGATGCAAGTTTCTTGCTAAATCGCTTTATCACTATCGTGCATTATTTTGAGGTAGTCTATTTAGGACGGGGCTTTTTAACTACTCCAATGAGCTAACTTTGCTGCACTCGACTGGCGGCGCGGCGGGCGCGGGCTTCTTGGATTTCCTCCAAGTGGCTAATGATCTCGGCAGCGCTTTCCTCGATGGCCTTGCCGTCGGTACGCACCACAAAGCAGCCTAGGCGCTTCATGAGGGCACGAGCTTCCTCGAGCTCGCTGCGCACGCTCTCGGGCTCGGCATAGGAGCCGGCAACGGCACGGGCGTAGTCATCGCCCAAGCGGCTATCGCGAATCTCGGAAATAACGTCGACGGTCGAAATCAGGCCAAACAAACGCATCGGGTCGACCTCGTAAATTGACTTGGGCGGCTCCATGCCATGGGCCAACGGAACATTGGCAACCTTGTAACCTTGAAAGGCCAAAAACATCGACAGCGGCGTCTTGGACGTGCGCGATACGCCCAGCAGCACGATATCGGCACCCGACAGATCGTCGCAGCCGCGCCCGTCATCGTGCTCAACGAAATATTCCATGGCCTCGATACGATGGAAATAGCGGTCATCGGTCCTGTGAATCACGCCCGCGACGCCTTTGGGCGGCACACCGATGAGCGACGATAGCACGGCGAGCGTCGGACCGATCAGGTCGACCGAACGGATATGCAGCATGCCCAGGTAATCGAGCACGCGGGCGCGAAGCGCCGGATCGACAATGGTGTGAAACACGGCAATATCGCGATGGTCGGCATCGACGCGCGGGCCCACAAACGACTCCACCTGCTCCACCGAGGTCACCTTGGGCAGGCGCAACAAACGAAAAGCCCCTTCATCAAATTGCCCGGACGCCGCAAGCACCACCTCACAAGCGGTATCACCGAGCGAGTCGGAGATAACGATAACGGTGGGACGAGCGGTGACCGGGCAATCCATGCGGGGCTCCTTTTGCGCTTACGCGCAGGCTGGCTTACTTTTTACGAGCAAGCTCACCGATGTTGGCGATGCCGGAGAAAACGGCCTCGAAGCGGTTGAGCAGCTTAAGGCGATTATCGCGGAGCTGCTCGTCCTTGTCCATGACCATGACCTCGTCGAAGAAACGGTCGATGGGCGCGCGCAGGGCGGCGAGGGCAGCAAATGCGGCCGGATAATCCTCGGTAGCAAGGGCGGCATCGACAGCGGTCTGAGCAGCCTCGGAGGCGTCGGCGAGCGCAAGCTCGACCTCGCCCATCAGGCTGCGGTCGTACTCCACGCCCAGCTCGGGCTTGGAGATATGCGCGGCGCGAGCATAGGCGGTCGCAAGGTTGTCGAACGTCTCGGCGTCGTTCTTGCGGGCCTCGTCGAGGGCGGCGCAGCGGGCGAAGAAGACGGACGGAGCGATGATGTGCACCGCGGAGACGGCGGCAACGGTATCGGCCGGGATCTTTTCGTCGCGGGCCATGCTCACCAGGCGGCCATGGAAGAAGTCACGAACCTGCTGGGCGACCTCGGCGGCGTCGAACTCAATGCCCTGCTCGCCATAGAGCTCGAGGGCGAAGTCGATAAGCGACGTGGGGTCGATCGGCAGACGGTCGCGCAGGATGTTGATGATGCCGATAGCGGCACGACGCAGCGCATAGGGGTCGGAGGAGCCGGTCGGGGGCTCGCCGATGGCAAAGATACCGGCAATGGTATCGAGCTTGTCGGCACAGGCCACGATGCAGCCAGCGGTGCCCTCGGGCAGCTCTTCACCGGCAAAGCGGGGACGATAGTGATCGCGAATGGCGTGGGCGACCTCGTCGTTCTCCCCCATCGCGGTCGCGTAATAACCGCCCATCACGCCCTGCTGGCTCGTAAACTCGACGACGGCGTTAGACACCAGGTCGGCCTTGCACAGGTGCGCGGCGCGAGCAGCGTCGGCGGCCAGGTGGGCGCCCAGATGGGCCTCGCGAGCGATGGCAAGCGCGAGTTGCTCAATGCGCTCGGACTTGGCGAGCACGCTACCGAGCTTCTCCTGGAAGGCGACCTTGGCCAGACGCTCGCGGAACTCGTCGAGGGAGATCTTCAGGTCCTCCTCGTAGAAGAACTTGGCGTCGTCCAGACGGGCGCGCACGACGCGCTCGTTGCCGTCAATCACGCGCTCGGCATTCTCGGGCTTGCTGTTGGAAACGACCACGAACTCACGCGTGAGCTTGCCCTCGCCGTCATAGATCGGGAAGTAGCGCTGGTTGGTGAGCATGGACTCGCAGATAATCTCGTGCGGGACCTTGAGAAACTCCTCATCGAAGGTACCGACGAGCACCGTCGGCCACTCGCAGAGGTTAATGACCTCCTCAAAGACCTTCTTGGGCGTATCGACATGGCAGCCGGGACGGGCAGCCTCGACCTCAGCGATACCGGCGAGGATGGCCTCGCGACGACGCTCGGCAGAAAGCACACCGGCGTCCTCGAGCACCTGCTCGTAGACGGCGGGGCTGGCAACCACATGGTCGCCAGGGCCAAGCACGCGATGACCACGCGTGGTGTTGCCACTCGTCACGTCGGCAAACGACACGGGCACAACGTCCTCGCCCAGAAGGCAGCAGATCCAGCGGACCGGACGAACAAAGGTCGCATGCTCGTGACCCCAGCGCTGAGAGCGGTAGTTGGGCCACTGCAGGCCAGCGATAGTCTTCTCGCACAGGGCCGTCAGGATCGGGGTGGCCGGGGCGGAAGGGATGTTCTTCTCGGCAAAGACGTACTCACGGCCGTCGGTGTCCTCGCGACGGACCAGATCCTCGGCAGCCACACCGCACTTGCGGGCGAAGCCCTGGGCGGCCTTGGTGGCGTTACCGTCGGCATCGAAGGCGATGTTGGCCGCGGGGCCGCGCTTGACCTCGTGAACCTCGTCGGTCGCGGTGGCGACGTCGGCAACGAGCGCAGCCAGGCGGCGCGGGCTCGAGATCACACGGACCTCGCCGTGGGCCAGACCGGCCTCGTCGAGACCCTTGGCGATCATGGTGCCAAGCTGCTTGACGGCATTGTTCAGCGGTGCGGAGGGCATTTCTTCCGTACCGATCTCAAACAGGAAATCCTTAGCGTCTGCCATGGCTTACGCCACCTCGCCTTCCTGATCGGCATTCTCGTTGACTCCGGCGACCTCGGCCATGTAGGCCTCGCAGCACGCCTTGGCGACGGCGCGGACGCGCAGGATGTAGTTGGCACGCTCGACCGCGGACAGGGCGCCGCGAGCATCGAGCAGGTTGAAAGCGTGGCTGCACTTCATGACGCAGTCATATGCCGGCAGCGGCAGCTTGCGCTCCAGGCAGGAATGGCACTCGGCCTCGTAGTCGTCAAACTTCTGACGCATCATCTCGACGTTGGCGACCTCAAAGTTATAGGCACTGAACTCGCGCTCGTTCTCGAGGAACACGTCGCCATAGGTCATGGGCGTGCCGTCGGGCAGGTAGCTCCACACCAGGTCGTAGACCGAGTTAACGCCCTGGGCGTACATGGCGATACGCTCCAGGCCGTAGGTGATCTCGACGGGCACGGGGTCGACCTCGATGCCGCCCACCTGCTGGAAGTACGTAAACTGCGTGACCTCCATGCCATTGAGCCAGACCTCCCAGCCAAGGCCCCAGGCGCCGAGCGTCGGGCTCTCCCAGTCGTCCTCGACAAAGCGGACGTCATGGTCGTTGGGGTCCAGACCGATAGCGGCAAGAGACCCCAGGTAAAGCTCCTGGGCGTTGACCGGAGAGGGCTTGATGAGCACCTGGAACTGATAGTAGTGCTGCATGCGGTTGGGGTTCTCGCCGTAGCGGCCGTCGGCGGGACGGCGGCAAGGCTGCGCATAGCAGGTGCGCCACTCGGCGGGACCGAGCGAGCGCAGCGTGGTCGCGGTATGAAAGGTACCGGCACCGACCTCGGAGTCATAGGGCTGCATAATGACGCAGCCCTGCTCGCCCCAGTACTGCTGGAGACGCAAGATGATGTCTTGGAAGGAAAGCGATGAAGCGTTCATGCCTCTAATATCCCCTCGTCGAAACGATTACACGGTTAGGTACTGTACTATAGCGGTTTTTAGTCGATAGCGCCCAGACGGTTGAGCGGCCAGTAACGCACGAGCGCCACGGCGATCAGGTCCGAACGGTCGACGGGACCAAAGTAGCGTGAGTCGGCAGAGTTTTCGCGGTTGTCGCCCATCACCCACACGCACCCGTCGGGAACCGTGTAGGGATAGCTTACCTGAGCGCCGGGCGCTTGGACCGAAAGCGGCCAGCTCATGCCCGTCGTATAGTCCTCGTCGAGCGCTTGGCCGTCAACGACCACCTTGCCATCCTGCAGGTCGACCGTCTGGCCGGCCGTGGCAATAACACGCTTGACAAGAACATCATGCTCGGAGGTGCCATCGGGGTTGTGAAACACCACGATATCACCCTGCTTGACGGGCTGACCGAGCTCGAGGCTCACCTTTTGTGCCAGGATCTGGTCGCCAATCTCGATCGTGGACTCCATGGAGCCGGTGGGCACCACAAAGGGCTCGACCACAAACGAGCGAATCAAGAAGGTGGCCACGAGCGCGATCGCGATGACCGCGATCCACTCAAAAGCGCCCCTCAACGCGGAATGCTGCGATGGAACCATTCTCACTCCTCGCTCTGCGAATACGCAGCGTCCAAAATCTCCTGCGCGTAAGCGCGCTCCTGGGGCGTAAGGCGCGCCGTCTCGATCAGATCGGGACGCCAGCGGCAGGTGCGCTCGATGGCGTTCTTGCGACGCCAGGCATCGACCTTGGCATGATCGCCACTCACGAGCACCGGCGGCACGCCCTCGCCGTTGAACTCGGCAGGACGGGTGTACTGCGCGTACTCGAGCAGTCCTCCGTCCTCGGCGGTCGAGAACGACTCGTCGACGTTGCTCATCTCGTCGCCCAGGGCGCCGGGAATCAGGCGTACGACGGCATCGGCAACGACCATAGCGGGAAGCTCGCCGCCCGTAAGCACGTAGTCGCCGATCGACAGACGCTCATCGGCATACGCATACGCGCGCTCGTCGACGCCCTCGTAGCGACTGCACACAAACAGCAGGCGCTCACTTTTGAGCAGGCGCTCGGCCACATGCTGCGTAAAGGGCTCGCCACAGGGGGTAAAGAACACCACAGTGGGCTTGGGACCCTCTGCGCTAATGGCCTCGATGGCCTCGGCGATAGGCTCGACCTTCATGAGCATGCCCTGCCCGCCGCCGTACGGCTCGTCATCGACGGTACGATGGCGGTCGTGCGTCCAGTCGCGCAGGTTATACGCCTTAAAATCAAAAAGGCCGGCCTTGCGGGCGCGGCCCAAGATCGATGTGGACATGACGGGCTCAAACATCTCGGGAAAGACCGAAAGGGTCTCGATCAGCATGTTGTCCTCCCTACTTGTCCATATCGATCAGGCCGTCCATAACGTGGACGGAAATTGTTCCTGTGTCGGGAAGATCGAGCACGACCTGCTCGATCACGGGAATCAGCACCTCGCCGTACCGATCACCCTCGACAACCCAAACATCGTTGGCGGGCGTCGACATGATCTCGACGATCGTACCGAGCGAACCGAAGCGCTCGTCGACCACCTCGCGACCCATCAGGTCGGTATAGGCAGCGTCGAGCGAATCGAGCTCAAAGTCGTCACGATTTGCCAGCACGTAGCATCCCGTGATGCCCTCGGCGGCCGTCAAGTCGTCAATGCCCTCAAACGAGACCAGATCGCCATCGCCCGTATCGGTGACGGACACGACCGTGCAAAAGCGGTCGCGCTTGAGCGCCGGCGGCGTCAGGGCGACGCGCATACCCGGCTCTAATACAGAAGGAAGCCCCCGCAGCGGCTGCGCGAGGACCTCCCCCTTCCTTCCGTGCGGCTTGACCACACGGGCGATGTTTTTGTACTGGGACCTCAAGGTCCTAGCCCAGAACCTCTACCTCGACAGCAGTGTCGAGGCGAGCGGCCAGTGCACGGGCGAGCGTGCGAATGGCCTTGATGGTACGGCCACGACGGCCGATGACCTTAGCGACATCATCCTCGGCGACCGAAACCTCAATCGTAGAGGCGTCGTCACCATCGATGACCTCAAGGCTCACGGAATCCGGGTCGTCGACGATCTGAACAACGAGATATTCGACGAGATCGGCGATGCGATCTGAGAGCATTGCCTCACCCTCGAGCTGTGCAGCGTCAACCTCAGGCACGATTTACTCCTCGGCACCCTCAGCGGCCTCAGCGGCAGCCTTAGCGGCCTCGGCCTCTTTGGCGAGCTGCTTCTTGGACTTCTTGACGACGGTCTCGGTCTTCTCGCCCTCGTTGGCGGCCTTGACCAGAGCGGCGACGGCGTCGGTGAGCTGAGCGCCCTTTGACTGCCAGTCGGCGATCTTCTCGAGGTCGAGGTTGATGGTCTTGGGGGCGGTCATCGGGTTGTAGCGGCCAACCTCCTCGATGATACGACCGTCACGCGGGGCGCGGGAATCGGCGACGACGACACGGTAGTACGGACGCTTCTTAGCGCCGTGACGAGCAAGGCGAATCTTGACTGCCAAAGGAAACTCCTCCAACCAAGCAGCTTTAGGCTGCAACTACAAACAAACAGTTGAACATAATACGCCATCGACGCGGGCAGGTGAAGTCCGTGAGACCAACTTCTTCGGTGTAGTCGAGGGCAAATCCATATCTTAGACAAGAATTCGCGATTTGCAAGCACATCCACGCACCCCACATGAGCTGCGCGGTATACTCATGACATGGAAAGACGCGAACATACATACGGTTATGAGAATGCTGCGGGCATCACGCCGCCGCCCTGGACGGGTCCGGCGGTGGGTCTGATGGACCTCGATGCGTTTTTTGCGAGCGTAGAGATGCTCGACCACCCCGAGTGGCGCGGCAAGCCGCTCATTGTGGGCGGAGATGCCGAGTCGCGCGGCGTCGTGTCCACGTGTTCGTATGAGGCACGCCGCTTTGGCGTGCATTCCGCCATGGCCTCGGCCGAGGCACGGTGTCTGTGCCCGCAGGCGATTTGGACGCATGGGCATTTTGATCGCTACCGCGAAGTGAGCGCGCAAGTCATGGCGATTCTCGCCGACGAGACGCCGCGCGTTGAGCGCGTATCCATCGACGAAGCCTTTATCGATATCACACCGGGTCGCTTTGCGCCCGAAGACCCGCTGCTGGTCGCGCGACGCATCAGTGACCGCGTGGCGGCACTGGGGGTGACGTGCTCCATTGGCGTCGGCTGCAACAAGACGGTGGCCAAAATCGCGAGCGAGCGCGACAAGCCCTTTGGCCTGACCATTGTGCGCCCCGGCACGGAGCAGCGATTTTTGGCCGCGCTGCCGGTGTCTGCCATGAGCGGCATCGGTCGCTCGGCCGAGGAGCGGCTACGCCGCATGCGTATCTACACGCTTGGCGAGCTGTCGCGTGCGCCGGAGTCCACGCTGGCCCCGATTTTTGGCGTCAACGGCGAGCGTATGCGCCAACGTGCGCTGGGTCTCGAAGTTTCCGAGGTCACAAGTCTGGATGAGGAGCGCGAGGTCAAGTCGGTCAGCAATGAACGCACCTTTGCGAAAGATTTGACTGAGCGCAGGGATATCGAGGCGGCGATTGCGCTGCTGGGCGAGTCGGTTGGACGTCGCCTGCGCCGCCAGGGGCTTACGGGCGGCACCGTGACGCTCAAGCTCAAATACTCTTACGGCAGCGGACGCACGGCACAGCGCAGGCTTCCCCATCCCACCGATGACGAGAATATCTTTGTGGCCGTAGCGCTCGAGCTGCTCGATAACATCTGGCAGGAAGGCATGCACGTGCGCCTAGCCGGCATCGGCATGAGCGACTTCAACCACCAAGGCGGCATCCAGACCGACCTGTTCTGCGAAGTCGATGACCGCGGAGCCCAATCCAGCGACCGACGCGACCTCTCCGTCGCCATCGACGCCGTCCGAGACAAATTCGGCGACACTGCCCTATCCTTCGGCCGCCAATCCCGCTTCAACGATTAACCGCCTTTGGGCAAAAAGAAAGCCGGGCAGGTACGGAAAACCGCAACTGCCCGGCGAAATGCGCGAGGATAACTAAAAAGTCCCGTATCAAATGAGCCACTAGAGGAGGTCGAGGGGGAGCTGGGGGGCGTCACCCCAGAGCTTTTCTAAGCGGTAGAAGTCGCGGGCTTCGGGAGTGAAGACGTGAACGACGACCGAGCCGTAGTCCATGAGCATCCAGGTCTTCTGCTCGCGGCCCTCGATGGAGAACGGGTGCTCACCGCAAGCCTCGGCGACCTTCTCCTCGATCTCGTCGACAATCGAATCGACCTGGCGGTTGTTGGTACCGGTGGCAAGCACAAAGTAGTCGCACACGTCGGAAAGCTCGGTCAGGTCGAGCACCTGCACGTCCTCGCCCTTCTTGTCGTAGGCGGCCTGCGCGGCGGCGCGGGCGACATCCTCGGCGGCGACACCGCTCGCGGACAGTGAGGCGGCGGTGCGGTCGGACGTGGCGGCGAAGCTCTTGTGCTCCACACCTTCAAGAATCTGCTCGTCAGTCATGGTCTCGTCGGCCATGGAATACCTCTTTCTAGACACACCCGAGCTAGTGCAGCTGGGCGTAATGGTTGTAAATCGTAATAGCCGTGGGATAAAGATAGCGCCCGGACTGGATCACATAGACCAGACCCTGCGCAAAACAGGAGAAGAACAACTCATCGAGCGAGGACTTCCCCACCATCTTGCGCAGCGCATGGGCATAGTCGCCGTGACGGTTGGGCTCGATGGCATCTGCCACAAAGACCACCATATCGAGCGGCGTCATGTCGCAGGCACCCACGGTATGACGGTCGACAGCCTGGAAAACGGCCGGCGACAGCTCGGGGAAAAGCTGCGGAAGCTCATAGGCGGCAACAGGGCCATGCAAAAGCGGCGTCGCGGCGGAAGGAGAGCCGGCAACCTTGATACCATAGTGAAGCGCGCGGGCCACGAGCTCGTCATCGGAAAGAACCTTGTCCCAGTCGTGAATTAAGCCGGCGGCAGCGGCATCAAAGCGGTCAACGCCGTAGACCTCGGCTAGATGCAGTGCGGTCTCGGCAACACCCAGCGAATGCACATAGCGCTTGCGCTTATCCTTCATGCGAACATCGAGCAGCTCTTGAATGCGCTTGAGCAGCGCGCGCTCATCGCCCTCAAACTGATCCTCTACCGACAACGTAGACCCCCATCACTCAAAATCTTCTTGGCCCAGATCGGCATACAGACCGCGTTTGCGAATGTAGCCAAGCACGGACTCGCTCGTAAGATAGCGCACGCTCATGCCGCGGGCAACTCGCTTACGAATGTTCGTCGAGCTAATCGCCAGCGCAGGAATCTGAATATAGCGCACGTCGAACGGCAGGCCCGACTCTTTGATCCGCGCGCGAGCCGTATCGATATCGAAACCGGGACGTGTCGCGGCAATAAAGGTTGCCAGCTCGGCAATCTCGTCAGCATGATGCCAGGTCACAATATCGATAATCGCATCGGCGCCCGTAATAAAGTAGAGCTTTACCTGTGGCGGGTAAAACTCGCGCAGGGCGCGCAGCGTATCGGCAGTATAGGTGACACCGGCGCGATCGATTTCGAACCGGCTCGCCAAAAAGGCAGGATTGGCGGCAGTCGCGAGGACCGTCATGGCATAACGGTCCTCGGCCGGCGTCACCGGTTTGTCGAGCTTAAAGGCGGGCGAGCCTGCCGGCATAAAGAGCACGGCGTCCAAGTCGAGCGACTCGCGCGCCTGCTCGGCCGTCACCAAGTGCCCGTAATGAATCGGATCGAAGGTGCCGCCCATGATGCCGAGCCTAAACTCCTGCCCGTCCTCGATAGGCAGCTCGGGCAAACCGATTCCACCGCGCAGCGACATGGCCTACTCGCCCTCCAGGGTCTCAACATCGTCAGAGACGTCAGCCGTATCGACAACCTCGACGCTCTCATCCGCGGCATCCGCCACCTCAACGCCCGCATCCTCGAGCTCATCCTCGTACTCCGAGAAATCCTCGGCGCCCTCAAAGTCAAAGGCGCGTTGACAAATACGGACCTCGTCGCCCGCTCGGCAACCGGCCTTCTCGAGTGCGTCGTCAACGCCCATGCGCGCAAACTTATGCTGCAGGTAGATGACGGCTTCCTCGTTTTCCCAGTCAGTCTGGATGACCATGCGCTCGATCGCACGACCGACCACGCGGAAGGCGCCGGGCTCTTCCTGGACAATGCGGAAACGCTTCTCACGCTGCAGGCGGCGGCGCTCCCACTCATCGTCGCGCAGGTCGACCGGCTCATCGGAGACTGCCAGCTCGGCGCGCAGCTTGGCCACCTGCTCGCCCACGGCAAGCATCAGCGTGTTCAGGCCGGCGCCCGTCACGGCAGACACGGCAAAGAACATATGACCGTCGTCGAGCGCGGCACGCTTCAGGTCGGCAATCTTATCGGCCGTACCCGGCGCATCGCACTTATTGGCAACAACAATCTGCGGGCGCTCCGAAAGCTCGGCACCATACTGCTCGAGCTCGCGGTTGATGATGCGATAATCCTCGACCGGATCGCGATCCTCAAAACCGCCCGTCATATCGACGACATGCATGATCAGAGCCGTACGCTCGATATGACGCAGGAACTGGTGGCCCAAACCCTTGCCCTCGCTCGCGCCCTCAATCAAACCAGGAACGTCGGCGACAACATAGGAGTACTCGCCGGCACGCACCATGCCCAGATTGGGCACGAGCGTGGTAAACGGATAGTCGGCGATCTTGGGACGAGCGGCGCTCATACGCGCGATGAGCGAGGACTTGCCAACCGAAGGGAAACCCACGAGTGCGGCATCGGCCATGAGCTTCATCTCGAGCTCAATCCAGTGTTCCTCAGCAGGCTCGCCGAGCTGGGCAAAGGCCGGAGCGCGACGCACTGACGTCACAAAGTGGGTGTTGCCCAGACCGCCTGCACCACCGGGCGCCACGACAACGCGCTCACCGTCGTGCACCAGGTCGGCAATCTCGAACATCGGGGTCTGCGTCTCGGGATCGAGCTCGCGAACTACGGTGCCCATAGGGACCTTGAGAATCAGGTCCTCGCCGCTCTTACCATTGCGACGAGCGCCCTGGCCATGCGTTCCGCGCTCAGCACGAAAGTGATGCTTAAAGCGGTAATCGATCAGCGAGGAAAGCTGAGCGTCGGCCTGAATGACGACGTTGCCGCCACGACCGCCGTCGCCGCCATCGGGGCCGCCCTTGGGAACAAATGCCTCGCGCCTAAACGACATGCATCCGGCTCCGCCGTCGCCGCCGCAAACGTTAATTCGGCTGATATCGGTGAACTGTGACAACAGAATCGCCTCCTACAAAAAAGAGGGAGACCCTTGAATCCTAAAACTCAAGTGCCTCCCACATATGTGCTCTATGAAGGGTGAATTACGCGTTCGCGAGCGGGCGTACGCTGACCCTGTGCTTGATACCCTTGTGGAACTCAACGGTACCGTCGACCAGCGCGAACAGCGTGTCGTCCTTGCCACGGCCAACGTTCTCACCCGGGTGGATGTGCGTGCCGTGCTGACGGACGAGAATCGTGCCCGTGGTTACCGTCTGGCCGGCATAGCGCTTCGTGCCAAGGCGCTGACCGCGGGAGTCACGGCCATTACGGGAGGAACCGAGTCCTTTTTTGTGTGCCATTGTGTATACCTACTCTTTCGTTACGAGTGTAATCTACTCGGCGACGGGAGCCTCGGCAACAGCCTCAGCCTCTGCCTTGACAGCCTTCTTGGCGCGGGAGGTAGCCTGAACCTTCACGATCTTCAGCTTGGTGAGCTGCTGACGGTGACCCTTCAGACGACGATAGCGCTTACGCTTGTGGAACTTGAAGACCAGCTGCTTCTCGCCCTTGAACTGCTCAACGATCTGAGCGGTAACCTTGGCCTTGGCCAGCTTGTCGGGATCGGTGACGATCTTCTTACCATCGTTGAGGAAGATGACCGGCAGGGTGACCTTGTCGCCCTCATTGCCCTCGATCTTCTCGACGGTGATGACATCGTCGGTGGCGACCTTGTACTGCTTGCCGCCCGTGTTAACGATTGCGTACATGTTTACTTGCCCTTCATGCATCAGTTAGTGCAACAGCCGAATATAGTAGCAGGCGAAAATACCCCCGTCAACGAGTATGTGGAGCAAATCCACAAGTTCGCACAGGTATGGGGCTGACGAGTCGGCCCTCGTCGTCCTCGCATGCTTGATTCTGACGCTCGACATCGTAGGAGCAGATGGTCACGAGGTCTTGCATACCGGTGGAAACAATAGGTGCATCCACGCCCGGGGTCAAGCCCTGCAACAAAACATCAGCAGCGGAAAGCAAAATTTCCGGACGCATGGAGCCTTCGTTGTCGGCATGGGTGTCGAGCATGAGCACCAAATGGTCCGGGCGCTCCCCCGCCGTGAGCTCATAGTCCACGAGCGTGTGATCCAAATCCAAGCGCTTGCTCTTTTTTCCGCGCGCGTAGTCGATGCCATGGTCCGCGCGCAGCGTGTCGATCGCACGACGTACCTCATCGGCGCTTGCGGGCGCCTCGGGATCCAAGTGCAGGTCGATGCGATACGACAGGCGCGTGAGCTGCGCCGTCAACGCCGGCGTGCGCACGTCGATGTACGCCGCCTCGATGGGCGCCAGATCGGCCGGAGACGCCGCAGCCAGGCGCCCAAACGCCTCGTCGAGCGCCACGAACTCGGTCATAAACAGGTCATACCACTCGCAGGTCGACGACGTACCAACCGGTAGCGCCGAAGAGAAGCCCACGCGCATGTGCGGAGAGAAGCCCTGCGTGACGGCATAGGGAAGTCCCGCACGGCGCACGATGCGCTCAATGGTATGGATCACTTCGAGATGGCCCAGGTACTTAAGGCGATCGCGCTTGCCATAGCGAACACGAAGCCTAAAGAGCGAGGGGTTGTCGGTCAGGCGCTCACTCATGCGCGATCACCCATCAATACATTCTTGGCGTGGAGCGTGGGGCAGATCCCGCAGCCGGTGCACGACGTGCGGGTGCAGTCGGGAGTCGTGACGCCCTCGAGCGAGCGACGGTACTCGCGCTCGAGGAAGCCGCGCGTGCAGCCGGGGCTCACGTGCTCCCACGGCAGGCGCCAATCCAACTCGTAGGGCAGGTGTACGAGCTCGTTGAGGTCGATGCCGTTTTTGGCAGCAGCCTCCTTCCAGTTATCGAGCGAGAAATGCTCTACCCAGGCGTCAAAGCGAGAGCCCGAGCGCCAAGCATCGATGATGACGGGCGTCATGTCGCGACCGGCGCGGGACAGCGCGGCCTCGATGAGCGAAGTCTCGGCATCGTGGTAATGCACACGGACGGCACGGTTGCGAACGCTCGTGATAAGCAGCTTCTGGCGACGCTTGACGTCGTCGTAGTCGAGCTGCGGGCACCACTGGAACGGCGTGGCAGCCTTGGGGATAAAGACCGAAACCGAGATCGACACCGAGATCGAGCCGCGACGAGCCTTGGGCACCACGGAACGACCGAGCTCCAGCACGTGATCGGCCAGATTGGCGATGGCCACGATGTCCTCATCGCGCTCACCGGGAAGGCCCATCATAAAGTAGAGCTTCATGCGGTTCCAGCCGGCCTCGAAGGCCGCCTTGGCCGCACGGTCCAGGTCCTCCTCGGTCACGTTCTTGTTAATGATGTCGCGCATGCGCTGGCTGCCGGCCTCGGGCGCGAACGTCAGGCCGCCCTTCTTCTCGCCGGCAACCGACTCGGCCATATCCACGCCAAACGAATCCAGGCGCTGCGACGGAATAGACACGCGAATACCCGTATCCTCCAGGCGACGATTGAGCCTGCCGAGCACGTCGCGAATGCAGGAGTGGTCGGTCGTGGAGAGCGAGGTCAGCGACACCTCGTCATAGCCAGTCTTTTCCAGACCCTGAATCACCGACGAGACGATCTGGTCGGCCGAGCGCTCACGCACCGGGCGATACGTCATGCCAGCCTGGCAAAAACGACAGCCGCGGGCGCAGCCGCGCAGGATCTCGATAGACAGGCGGTCGTGAACCAGCTGCGCATAGGGCACGCACGACTGCGACAGCGGATTCGTGGCGCCGAAATCCTCGACGACACGCTTGTAGACCACGGTCGGCGCATCCTTGCCTTCACGCGGCACGGTGTAGCCATGCGGCGAGCAGGGCTCGTCATGACGAACCTCATAGAGCGACGGCACGTAGTTGCCGGCAATGGATGCAAGCTGCTCGACAATCTGCGCGCGCGGGACTCCTTCGTCGCGCAGGCGGCGATGCAGCTGACAGGTCTCGAGCAGCGACTCCTCGCCCTCGCCGATGAGGATGACATCGAAGAAGGCCGCGTACGGCTCGGGGTTGTACACCGAGGGGCCGCCGGCGATGATGATGGGGTCGTCTTCGCCTCGATCGGCCGCTAACAGCGGAATGCCAGCGAGGTCGAGTGCCTCGAGGAAGTTAGTCACCGCCATCTCGTGCGGCACATGCAGGCCGACGATATCAAACGAAGCAACCGGCGCTGCACCCTCGAGCGAGAGCAGCGGAATACCCGCCTCGCGCATAGCGTCACCCATATCGGGCCACGGCACATAGCCACGCTCGCAGGAGATGCCCTCGGCCTGGTTAAGGATGTTGTAGAGGATGGCGATACCCTGGTTGGGCAGACCAACCTCGTACACATCCGGGTAGATCAGGCAGCAACGGTAATCGGCATCGGCCTTGGAAAGCGTGCCCCACTCGTGATCGATATAGCGACTCGGCTTCTCGACCTTGGCGAGCAACGGCTCAATTAAATGAAAACAATCTTGGTATGCAACGCGCAACGGAAAACCCCTAAGCAGCAAGATCTGATGCGTCCTGGTAGGACGCCATAGGACGGGTAGCGCCCGCGACCGTGGTTACCAGATCGCGAACGCGGGAGAACGTGGCAGTGACCGCCTCGTTGGCACGGCTGTAGTCGACATCGCGCTCGTAGAGCGAAACAAGCGCACGGCCCATGCCGTAGGTGCCCGCGGCAGCAGTGAGCGCCTTGACGGCAAACCCAATATGCGGCGTCTGCTTGACGAGCGCGCGGGTGACCGCGCGGATCACAAGACCGCCGGCAAGCACGCCCGCGACCTCGTAGCCGCGCTCGGGCTTAATACCGCGTCCAAAGACGGCAGCGAGCTCAAAGAGCATGCCCACCTGCGCCAGCGCCATAACGGGATAATCGGCGCCCGGCAAAAACACCAGCGCACCGGTCGCCATATTGGTGAGCGCGCACGAGGTGATGATACGATTGGCGGCCGCGATGCGCATGAAGGCAAAGTTCGCCGCAAAAGCCGTTTCCTTGTCGGTGCGATCGAGAATCCAGCGGGCAAGCGTCTCGAGCAGATACGTCTTATCGGTTGCCGCTACCACGCCGAGCATGGGCGTGGACTCCTCGATAAACGGCACCTCCACAGCAGACTCGGCAAGCACGCACACGGGCGCGCCGGCGATCACGAGCTCCTGCACGGCACTCTCCAAGCGGTCGGAACCACACGAGAGCACCAGCACCACATCGGTATCGGTCTTTGGAGCAATTCGCTCCTCCCCCAGACGCCCGACGCGCACAATGCCCGAGGTCGTCTGCGGCACAAAGGCGTCACGCACCGTCTCGGCCAGAAAGCGCGAGGCGGACGAATCCAGATAGACCGAGACGCGCACCGGCGTATCGGAATCCTTCTTAACGGACGCGCCCATCTTAAAAGCGCGGGTCAGCTTATCTACGGGAATTTTCATAGCAAACCCCTCCAGCGGTTACGCGGCGCCCGAACGATGCCGCCATATGGATTGTACGATACCCACCGTCAGCAGCTGAATCATCATCGAAGACGAACCGAAGCTAATAAACGGTAGCGGAATACCGGTAATCGGCATCATGCCAATGCACATGCCGATGTTTTCGAAGGTCTGGAACGCCCACATGCCAACGATGCCCACACACGAAAGACGCAAAAACAGCGACTCACACTTAAAGGCGACGCGAATCGTCGAAAAGATCAGCAGCACGTAGAGGCACAGCAGCAAAAAGGAGCCGCAGAAGCCAAAGGTCTCGGACAAAAAGGCGAAGACAAAGTCGGTATGGAACTCGGGTAGGAAGCCGCCGGCCGACTGCGTCGCATGCCCCAGGCCCTTACCAAAGAAACCGCCCGAGCCGACCGCGATCAACGACTGCTGCAGATTGTACGCATCGTCCGAATCGGCATTATCGGGGTCGATAAAGACCGTCAGACGGTTCATCTGATACTGCTTGATGAGCACATCGTGGCCGAGCAACGAATCAAAGACCGAATCGAGCGCCAGGACGAGGGCCACCAGGCCCACAAGCAGGGCCAGGGTCGACAGTACCCATTCGCGGCGCGCACCGCTCATACAGATGACGATAGCGCCAGAAACCAGCACGACCAGGCCCGATCCCAGGTCGCCCATGGCAACGACGGCCAAAAACGGAATGGACAGCATGCCGCAGAGCTTGACGTAGTCGCGAACGGTATCGATGCGACCGTTATACTGCGAGCCAAGCGTAGCAATAAAGAAAATGGTGATGAGCTTGGCAAGCTCAACCGGCTGGAATGTCAAGCCAATACCGGGAATCTTGATCCAGCCCGTCATGCCCAGACCGCCCGTATAGGACAGACCCGGAATCTTGGGCGAGAGGATCACGATCAGGTCGATGACGAGCAACGCCGTCGAGAAATTGGAAATACCGCGCAGATCGGTACGCCAGACCAGCACCGCCAGCACCGCTCCGATGCCAATTCCCAGCAGATGGCGTGAGAACGAGGCATCGGCCTTAAACTGCGAAGCCGACCAGATGATGATGGCACCGTAGGCAACGAGCGCCACAGTAGCCACGAGCACACCGATATGCACCTTTTGGCGAAACGTGCCGCGCGAGGCCGAAAGTTGCTTGTTGACGCGGTCCAGGCTGCTGCGAGAGCCGGTCTTGGTTGAACGGAACAGATCCGCCGGAGAAAAATCCATCGCAACCTCCTATCGAACCGAAGAATCGCCCGAGGCCGAAGAGGTATCGGGCTCGTCATAAATCACGCCGAGCACGTCGCGCACGACATGCATCGCGGTATCTGAGCCGCCGCCGCCCTGCTCCAGAACAGTAGCGATGACATACTTGGGATCATCGGCCGGTGCATAGGCGCAGAACCACGCGTATTCGTCCTCGCCGCTTTTCTCGCCCGTGCCCGACTTGCCGTAAACCTGCGGCGTCAGGGTGCCAAAGTGCGCCGCCAGGGACGTCGATGCCGTGTAAATCACGTCGTGCATGCCGTTGCGAACTAGAGCCAAATCCGAATCGCTGTTGAGCTTGGCCTCCAGGCGCTTCTTCTTGCCCTTGCCGTTGTACTTATAGGCATCGCCGTCGCCATCGCGCGACACGGCAGATAAAAACACGTGAGGCACGTACTGTTTACCGCCGTTGGCAAGACCCATATAGGCGCACGCCATCTGCAGGGGCGTCACCAGGATGTCGCCCTGGCCGATAGCAATGTTGGTCATATCGCCGGCATTCCACTTGCGGTCCTCGGCAGATGCGTCGGTGAAGTACGACTCTTTCCACTCGGCATCGGGAATACGGCCCGCGCCCTCACTCGGCAGATCGATACCGCAGGTCTTGCCTAGGCCCCAGCGACGAAAGACCTCCTGAAGGCCCTCGGAATGTTTCTCGTCATAAAAGAACGCCTTGCCCATGTCGTAGAAGACGGGGTCGCACGAGTTGGCGATACCCGACTGCAGCGTCATGGTGCCGTGGCCGGAATGCAGCCAGCAGTACTTGCCCCACGACTTGCCCAGACCCGTCCAATAGCCCGTGCAGTTGGTCGTCTGCCCCGACGTGTAGGTTCCATACTCAAGACCGGCCAGTGCCGAGAGCGGCTTGATGGTCGAGGCCGACATGTACTGTCCGCTAATGGCGCGGTTGAGCAGCGGGTGCGAACCCTTGTCATCATTGAGCTCGGTCCACACGTCATTTGAGACGCCGCCGATAAAGACGGACGGATCGAACTTGGGCTCGCTCGCCATGCCCAGGATCTCGCCATTGTTGGGATCGAGACACACCACAGCGCCGTTGCCGGCATTGCTGTAGCCAGTGGTCTTGGCAAGCTCGATAGCGCTCGCCAGTGCCGTCTCGCAGGCCTGTTGGATCTTAAGGTCGAGCGTGAGCTTAATGTCGGAGCCGGCCTTCGCCGGCACGGCGCCGGCCTGACCGGTCACATTGCCCGAGGCATCGACCTTGACGGTCTGCTCGCCACGAATACCCTGCAGCAGGTTTTCGTAGTAGCTCTCAACGCCCGCCTGGCCCACGATATCGCCCGACTGGTACGTAATCTTGCCAGCAGAAGCATCATCATCGCCAGAGGTTTTCTTATTCTGGGCCTCGAGCTGCTCGGAGGTAATGGTGCCGGTATAGCCCAAGATATGGCATGCCGTCTCGCCATATGGATACTGGCGCTCGGTACGCTCGGCAATCTTGACGCCCGGGAACTCGCCGGCATGCTCCTGAATATAGGCAACCGTGGAGCGACGGACGTCCGTCGCGATGGTATGCAGGCTCTGAGCGCCCTCTGTATTGTCCTGAATATTGCGAAGGACCGCCACGTAAGGCATTCCAAGCACGTTGGCAAGATGGCGAACCAGAACCTCATCCTCCGCAAGGTCGCGGTAGGCCACAACAGCAAGTGAGGGACGGTTCTGGACAAGCGCCACGCCATTGCGGTCAAGGATGCGACCGCGCACAGCGGGTGTGGTAACGGTGCGAGTCTGATTACTATTGGCCTGCTTCTCGTAATAGTCCGACGAGACCATCTGCATGCCCCACAGCTTGACGGCAAGCGCCGCAAACATCGCGCCCACACCCGTGGTGAGGATGGAAAAGCGGCCCTTAAAGGCGGTCGCCGCGGTATTGCCCTCGCCCTCGGTGGCGCGCGGGGCCGTTCCATGCTGCGTATCGTAGGTAAAACGGGAATCGCCACGACGCATGATGACCAGCGCGACCACGATGGCCACAACCAGCACGATACCGGCGATAATAACCGTCAACTGGGAAGACATCTACGGGCCTCCCCTATTTGAGCTTGCGGGTCTTGGGCTTAAAGCGCATACCCGTCTGGCGTCCGCCACGCGCGGAGAATCCATAGCCGGACTGCGGCACGACGCCGGACATCAAAAACGGAATGGCAACCAGACCCGTCAGGATCGAGGACGGCAGTGCATGGCCGAAGATCGCCACGACAAAGCTCGTCTCCAAACCCATAAACAGCAAGATGATGCTGTAAATCACATTTATGACGAGCGCGAAGGCACCCACAGTGATGCCGCGCGCACTCGGGGTACCGCCCGTCTGACCGGCGGCGCTATGCACCAGGGCAAAAGAACCCACGGTCAGCAGGAGCGACATAACGCCCACCGGCACGGCAGCGGAAAGGTCATAGAACAAGCCGCTGCAAAAACCGCACACGACGGCACGGGTCGGGTCGCCCGAGAACACGCTTAGGCACACCAGGATAATCATGAAGTTGACGCGACCTCCCGCAATGGAGATCTGCGGTGCCAGGCCTGCCTGCAGCAGCACACACACAATGGCGGCGATTACAAACGTGCGGGAGCTCATCCCCTGCTCGTGTAGATCCATGGACATGCCCCCTATTCGCTCGAGCCGGAATCGGTCGTCTCGGACGTGTCGGAACTGTCATCCGAGCTCTCGTCCTTCGTCTTGGTCGCAGCATCGCGCGACGTTCCCTGCGGCGTGCTGTTGGCCGTGCTCACGTCCTCATCCGAGGCCGACTGTTCGTCGGTCAGCGAGGTGATGACCAGCACTTCCTCGTTGTTCTCGGCCGTGGTCTGAGCGCGCACCACAATGGTGTAGTACACGTCGTTTGCCGATTTCTCAACCGACGAGACGGTGCCAAGCGGAAGGCCCTTGGGGAACACGCCACCGATGCCAGAGGTCACGATGATATCGCCAACCTTAACATCGGAGTCGACGCTCACGTACTCAAGACGCAGCGTGCCGTCAGCCTGACCCTGCAGCATACCCTGGGCGCGCGTGTCCTGCACCATGGCGGACACGCCCGAGTTCTCGTCGCCAATCAGGCGCACGGTAGAGGTCTTGGCCGATACCTCGATAATCTGGCCGATAACACCGGCAGAACTCGTCACGGGCATGTTGATGGTAAGGCCGTCGGCAGAGCCCTTGTCGATGGTAACGGTCGAGGTCCAGGCATCGCCGGAGGCACCAACGATACGAGCTGCGGTCGATTTGAGGTTGTAGGTCGATTGCAGCCCGACCAGGCCCTCCAGGCGCTCGGCAGTCTTTTGAGCCTCAGAAAGCTCGGCGACCTTAGAGGTCAGCTCCTCATTTTGCTTCTTGAGCTCGTCGAGCGTGTCCTGCGACGCCGTTAGGTTAGAGAACACGTTGCCAATCGCATTGAAGGGAGCCGCCACAGCCGAGCCCACAAAGCGCACCGGAGAGGTAATCGTCGTTACGCCCGAACGCACGGCATGAATCGGCCCTGCCTCGCCCTCGCGGATGTAAAACGTAAGCAGCAACACCGAAATCAGGCTGAAAACAATCAACGGGCGCATACCCGTTGATTGTCGCTTGGTATTCAGATTTGTGGAGAAACCCGAAGATCGTGCCAAATGGAATCCACCTTTTGGAAATTAAGCATTGGTCTGGACGAAGCCGCCATCAAACGCATTGGCCTCGAGCACGCGGGCACAGCCGTTAACGACGTTATCGAGCGCCGTGGGGCTGACGTTGACCGAAACACCGGTCTCATCGCGCAGGCGCACGTCGAGACCGCGCAGCAGCGCGCCGCCACCAGTCAGCAAAATGCCGTAGTACATAAGGTCCGAGGCAAGATCGGGAGGCGTAGCGTCGAGTGCGTCCTTGACGGCCTTGGCCATCTCGTCGAGCGGCTTGTTGAGCGCGCGACGAATCTCCTCGCTCTCGATGCGCACGGTCTTGGGCAGACCGGTGATCACGTCGCGGCCGTTGACCTCGACGTCGAGCTCGTCCTTGAGCGGCACGGCGGAACCGACCTTGATCTTGATGTCCTCTGCCGTACGCTCGCCGATGGCAAGGTTGTAGGCATCGCGAACGTGCGTGAGGATGGCCTGATCGAACTCGTCGCCGGCAATACGGATGGACTGCGAGACGACGATGCCGCCCATAGCGATAACGGCAACCTCGGTGGTACCGCCACCGATGTCGATGACCATGGAGCCGGTGGGTTCCTCGACGGGCAGGTCGGCGCCGATAGCGGCGGCCATAGGCTCTTCGATCAGATAGGCCTGGCGAGCGCCGGCCTGGATCGTAGCCTCAAAGACGGCACGCTTCTCGACCGACGTGACGCCGGAGGGAACGCAGACGACAACGCGCGGACGCGGGGTCCACGGATAGCGCTTCTCGGACGCCTTGTCGATAAAGTAGCGAAGCATGGCCTCGGTAACATCGAAGTCGGCGATGACGCCGTCCTTCAGGGGACGAACGGCCACGATGTTGCCGGGCGTACGGCCGAGCATGCGCTTTGCCTCGATACCGACCGCCAGGATGCGCTCGTCGTTCTTGTCGATGGCGACAACAGAGGGCTCGCGAATGACGATGCCCTTGCCGCGCACGGAGACAAGCGTATTTGCGGTGCCGAGGTCGATGGCAAGATCGCCCGCATAGCTACCGAAGAACATATCCATCAAAGAAAACAACGCAACTCCTGATGTGTTGGATGATTGCTGGAAAACTACTAGCTCATCATACTAGCGCAAGCCCGGCACCTCACTTGCGGTGAAGCGCCGGGCAAAGCTAAATCCCATAAGGTCACTACTGGTTGTCAGCAGCCGAGAAATCCATATCGAGCGAGGAAACGGCCCAGCCGATATGGTTATCGGAGCGCACGAATTTGACGGTGTACTCCTGCTCGCCGCCCTTGGACAGCGATGCCTTAACCTTAGCGGTCGTCTCGGTCATGGACTGATCCATGCCCTCGACGGACACGGTGGCACCCTGCGGAATCGAGGAGATGATCATCGACTTGGCGTCCTCGGACAGGCTCGAGGCCAGGCAAGACTCGGCCTTTGCGGTGTCACCGTCGCCGGCAGCCTGGAACAGATCGGTAACGACAGACTCCTGGGACGGGAAGCCAAAGCCGCGCGTGTAGGCAAAGCCCAGACCGCCCGCAGCAATCAAAATGAGCAGAAGCAGCACGATGAAGACTTTGAGACCCGTGTGGCGATGGCGACGACGGACCTTGGCCTGCTTACGATCCTGACGGTCCTGCTGGACCATCTCGGACTCGGACAGCGTAAAGAAGCCGGTGTCCGAGGGATCGGGCATAAACTGACCGGTCGCGCCCGTAGGATCGAGCGGATCGACGGCAGGAGCGTCCATCGCGGGCGCCGGAGCCGTGGCCATAGCCGTCTGGGCAGACAGTGCGGCAAGCGAATCATGCACGCGGGCAAGCTCATCGGCCTGCTCGGAAGTGAGCTGGTAGATGCCATCGGCAGTAGCGGCGTTAAAGGCGTCGAGTGCGTCGGAGGGACGGCCGGCGGCAGAAAGCGCCTGACCCATGCCGGCATTGAGCGCACGCGTGTCGTCGCGGGGGCCGGCAAAGTCGATAGCCGTGCGGTAGGTCTCCACGGCATCCGCCGGACGGCCGAGCTTAATGAAGCAACGACCGAGCTCGCCGAGTGCGGCGGCAGGAGCCGGATTGGCGCCGTCGATGGCAGCCTGACGGAAGGCAGTACCCGCGTTGGCATAATCGCCCGACTGGAACAGCGCATTGCCCAGGCCCAGATAGGCCTTGAACGGCGTGGCATAGGAAGCATCCTGCGTAGCAGCAGAGAACGCCTGGGCGGCCGTCGTGTAGTCGCCCACGGCGGCGAGCGCCTTGCCGCGGTTGGTGAGCAGCGCGCCGCGCTTGCCATAGGTGCCGTCGTTGAGGGCGGCAGCATAAGCCTCGGCGGCCTCGGCATACATGCCCAGGTGCATCAAGGCGTTGCCACGAAGGTGATCGGCCTCGCCCATAATCTCATCGGGAGTCTTTGCCGCCCCAAGCATCTGGGCTGCAGCGGAAAAATCACCCGCGCGGTAAGCGGCGCGGCCCTGTTGGATCAGCTGGCTATTCAAGGAAGTCCCCTTTACTCGTGAACGATCTCGACATGGACGATCTCGTCGCCGGCACGCAGCTGCGAAATCACATCGAGACCCTCGACCGTGGTACCAAAGACGGTGTAACCGGAATCGAGGTTATGCTGGGCGCCCAGGCAGAAGTAGAACTGCGAACCCGCGGAATCGGGGTCCATGGAGCGTGCCATGGCAAGGGCACCATCGACATGGCTGTTGCGCGGATTGGTGGCAAACTCGCCCTTGATGCAGTAGCCGGGGCCACCGGTACCGGGCATGCCGTCGGGGCCCTCAAGACCAGCGGCGACGTCGGCGCCGGACATATCGCGGGTATTGGGGTCGCCGCCCTGGATGACAAAACCGGGCACATAGCGATGGAACTTAAGGCCATCATAGAAGCCCATCGTGGAAAGCTCGCAGAAGTTCGCGACATGAATGGGAGCGCCCTCGCCGTCAAACTTGACCTTGATGGTACCCTTCGACGTCTCGATAACGGCGCACTCGTCGCCGGCAAGCTGATACTCGGGCGTGTAGAGCTCTTTCTTAAAACCAAACATGTGGTTCCTTCCTCGTGCGTTTAAAGCATATTTGTACGAATTGTAGCAATAAGCATGCGCTTACATCAATTGCGCACGTAGGTTATGCCGACTATGGCGAACTAATTTTGGGAACGCTGCTGCGGCTTCCAGGAGCCCACATTGGCGTCGTACTGGTTCAGCGCGCTGTTGCCGCCCTGTGCGATGGGAGCCAGAATCTCGCTTTGGTGGGAACTCATCGACTCGCCATCGGGAATGGCCAGCGAGATGTCCCAACTCTGGCAGATCACGTCGACACGCTCGTACATCCACTCGGCAAGCTGCTTTAAGTGGGCGATGTCATCCGCATAGACCGTATCGTCCTGGTACTTAAGGTTGTTAAGCTCATCTTGCGTCTTTTTGATCTGGTCGCGCAGGGCGTAGGCACTCTGCGACAGCTCCTGGCGGGTGGACAGCGGCGTTCGGAGATAGCCGTTGTTAAAGGAATCGATGACCTCGCCGATCTGGTCCTCATCACCGTAGGACACGATGGTCTGATACAGACCGTCGAGTCTGGTATAGAGCTGATCATCGGTGAGCACGGTTTCTTCCTGGACCACCTCGGCAGAATCGTCCTGCTTGGTATCGTCCTCAGTCGCCTCGCCCTTTTGGCGCGTGGGGAAGGTCGTCTGCGCAGCCTGGCCAAACTGGTCGTAGAAGGCAGGCATGACACCCATGGGATCGGCCGTCACGAACCAATAGGCACCGCCGCAAACGACGGCAAGGACCGCGATGACGATGAGCGGCTTGGGGATATGACGCTTGTGCTTGTGATAGGCGTCCTCGTCGGGATGCACCTTGCGCTTGGGTTTTTGAGCATCGTCATGCAGGGAAACGGGCGTGGGAATATCGACCTTGGGGATACCGAAATCCTTATCGAAAGCCGGCAGCACGCAGGTCTTGTTAGGATCGGCGGCGTCCGAAAGAACCGCGGCAGCCGAGGCGGGCGCATGAGGCACCTCGGTATCGATCTGCTCTTGCGTTAGGCGCGGAAAGCCCGCCGTGCGGCCCGCTGCCAGGTCGGATGCGGCCGCGTCCTCGGAGAGGATACCCGGAGCAGGGCGTCCGCATTTTGGGCACGTGCGATCATGCGGAGAAAGACGGGCACCGCAGCCCTCACAGAACACGAACTCGGTGTGCTCGGGACCATCGCCCGGACCCACATAGGCGTTGCAGTAGGGGCAGAACGAGGCGCCGTCCTCGATAGTCTTAAGGCAATGCGGGCAGATCACGGCATCCTCTTTTCGAAGCAATTCAAACAATCGAGGTTAGAGCATAACATCGCCACGGCCCCACAGGAACAAGGCACCAATTCAACATCGCCAGGGCGCGTAGCTACTTCTTCTTTTTGCTTGGCATCGAGACTTTGATGCCTTGGGCGGACTTGGTCACACGAGAGCGCTTAGCTCCGGTACTCTTCTTTTTCTTGGGCTGGGCCTGGGCCACGCCCTCGAGTGCGCGGGCCTCGGCCTCGCGAGCGGTGCGATCTTCGCGGCGCTGCGCCATGTCGGCGGCGACGCGCTTGGCAAAACGTTCGGCCGTCGAGCCCGTCGAGCTCACCTTGCCGCCACCGCGACCCAGGCGGACGCGCACACCGCGGCCAAAACCAGTTGCGGCATGACGACGACGCGGCTTGAGCGAATCCATCATCGTGGCGAGCTTAAAGAACACCGAGCAGGTAAAGACCACGATAACAGCCAAGATAACCATCTGGCCCATCGACAGGTTGGCAATAGACAGCAGCTCCGGGAATCCGATAACGCCCACCAGGATGCCGGCGACTACAAACACAAAGAGCACCACACGTAAGGGCGTGAGAGGCTGCGAGATGCGCCAGATTAGGCTGACGCTCGCCGCGCACGACGTAAGCAGGCACATCGTAGACAGCGTGAGCTGGCTAAAGCCAAACACGTGCGCCACAAAGATATCGAGCGCCGCAGCCAAAATGACCGCAATCGACGCCGGCAGTGCACGCTTGAGTACGTTGCTCAAAAACGCACCCTTCACACGAGCATTGTTGGGCTCCAGGCCCAACACAAAGCCCGGCGCGCCGATGCAGAAGAAGTTAATGAGCGTCATCTGGATGGGCTCGAAGGGGTACGGCGGCAGCGCGATACACAGCGCCGCCAGGCCCATCGAGAACAGCGTCTTGGTCAGGAACAGTGAGGCCGAACGCTGCAGGTTGTTGATGGAGCGACGGCCCTCGGCCACCACGGCGGGCATCGAGGCAAAGTCGTTGTCGACGAGTACGATCTCGGCCACGTTACGCGCGGCATCGGAGCCGGCCGCCATGGCCACGGAGCAGTCGGCCTCCTTGAGCGCCAGCACGTCGTTGACGCCGTCGCCCGTCATGGCCACGGTGTGCTCGCGGCGCTTGAGCGCCTGCACGAGCTCGCGCTTCTGCTGCGGGGTCACACGACCAAAGACATGGTAGCGGTCCACTGCGGCATCAAGCTTGGCCGGTGTATCGAGCGTCGTGGCGTCGACGTAGGCATCGGCCCCCGGAACGCCCACCACGCGCGCGATCGACGACACCGTGCGCGGGTCGTCGCCGCTGATCACGTTGAGGGTCACGCCTTGCTCGTTAAAGTAGCCGATGGTCTCGGCGGCCGAGGAGCGAATCTCGTCGCGAATGGTCACAAAGCCCACGGGCTCGGCCTCGCCCACCATATCGCCATCGGGCGTAAAGCCGTCGACACAGGCCACCACAAGTACGCGGCAGGTGTCGGCGAGCTCGGCCACACGGTTCTCGACCTGCGCAAAGGCGCGCTCCGAAAGCACAAATTGCGCCGCGCCCATCACATAGGAACCTTGCGCAAACGAGGCGCCGCTCCACTTTTTGGACGACGAGAACGGAATGACCGCCAGCGGCTCGGACACCTCGACCGGGCGGTCGGCGTAGTAGTTGAGCAGCGCCTGACAGGTCTCGTTGGCGTCTGCCGAAGTAGCACGCGCCACGTTGGCGAGCGCAAAATCGAGTACCGTGGTCTCGACGGGGACAGGTGCCTCGTCCGAATCCGCGCCAAAACCAACACCCTCAACAGGCAACGGGTAGGTGCCCTCGACCTCCATGCGGCCCGACGTGATGGTGCCCGTCTTATCCAGGCACAGCACGTCGACGCGCGCGAGCGTCTCGATGCAGTAGAGCTGCTGTGCGAGTACCTTGCGGCGCGCCAGCCGCACCGTGGCGATGGCAAGCACCGACGAGGTCAGCAGCACCAGGCCCTGCGGAATCATACCCAAAAGAGCGCCCACCGTGGACAGCAGCGCCGACGAAGGCACGCGACCGGCAAGCAGCTCGGAAAAGCACCACGAAAGCGCGCTATCACCCGGCGTACCGGCGGCATCCCAAAGCTCGCTCACGCTCGAGGAAAAGAGCGCCAGACCGAGCGGAATCATAATGAGGCTCGCAAAGCGCACGATGGCGTTGAGCGCGTTCATGATCTCGGAATTGACCTTTTTGACGTACTTGGCCTCGTTGTTGATCTTTGCCACGTAGTTGTCGGCTCCAACATGGATCACGCGGGCGCGCAGCAGGCCCGAGTCGATAAAGCTGCCGCTCATGAGCTCGGAGCCGGGCTGCTTTTTAATGAGATCGCTCTCGCCCGTCAGCAGGCTCTCGTTAACGAGCGCCTCGCCCGACACCACCACGGCGTCGGCCGGAATCTGGTCACCGCGCCCCAGGCGAATGATATCGTCGAGCAAGATCTGATCCAAGTCGAGCTCCACCTCGGCACCGTCACGCACCGCGATGGCCTTCTTAGAGGTCAACAGCGTAAGCTTGTCGACCATCCGCTTGGAACGCATGGACTGAATGACGCCGATGGCGGTATTGAGGAACACCACGAACAGGAACGTCAGGTTCTTAAACGAACCGGTCAGCAACACCAAAATCGCCAAGACAGCGTTGATCAAGTTAAACAGCGTGCAGAGGTTCTCGATGATGAGCTCGCGGACCGATTTGGTCTTAAGCTCCATGTTGCGGTTGATCTTACCGGCGGCGATGCGCTCCTCGACCTCGGCGGTCGAAAGTCCGCGCTCGATATCCGTTACTGCCATACCACGTCCCATCACGTCGCGTCGGTATAAGAAAACCGCCCGGACCATGCGAGGTTCGGACGGTCTTACGTTCGATGGTGCCCCATGTTGGATTCGAACCAACGGCCTTCTGCTCCGGAGGCAGACGCTCTAATCCCCTGAGCTAATAGGGCGAACGGTTGGCATTATACCCAAGTACGCCACGGGCTAACAAAATAATAGAAAAAGCTTTGCAATTACGTGGGAGACACGGCGCAAAGGCTCACTTTAGAACGCAAAAGTGAAACAATTAGTATAAACTCACATGCACCATATATATACGGCTCGCGATGCGGGCCGTTTTTGCAAGAGGTATCCATCGAGGTGAGAGGCACACCATGATTGCAATTTTAAAGCAGAGTGCCAGCGACGAGGCCGTCGGCCATATCGTCAGCTGGATTGAGAAGAAAGGTCTCAAGACCGACGTCTCGCGCGGCGAGAACGAGACCATCATCGGCCTGGTGGGCGATACGACCAAAATCGACCCGTTCCTGCTCGAATCCATGGATGTCGTCGAGCGCGTGCAGCGCGTCTCCGAGCCTTTTAAGCGTGCCAACCGCAAGTTCCACCCCGAGGACTCCGTCATCGACTGCGGCCACGGCGTCAAGATCGGCGGCGACCAGTTCCAGGTCATCGCCGGCCCCTGCTCCGTCGAGGGCGAGAACCTCATCCGCATCGCACGCCGCGTAAAGGCCGCCGGCGCCACGATGCTGCGCGGTGGCGCCTACAAGCCCCGCACCTCTCCTTACGCCTACCAGGGCATGGGCCCCGCCGGCCTGGACCTGCTGTGCGAGGCATCCGCCGAGCTCGACATGCCGATCGTCACCGAGATCATGGACCCGCGCGACGTGCAGGTCTTCCTCGACAAGAAGATCGACGTCATGCAGATTGGCGCTCGCAACGCCCAGAACTTCCCCCTGCTCAAGGAGGTCGGCAAGACCAAGACCCCGGTCCTGCTCAAGCGCGGCATGTCCGGCACCGTCGACGAGCTGCTCATGGCTGCCGAGTACATCATGAGCGAGGGCAACGACAACGTCATCCTGTGCGAGCGCGGCATTCGCACCTTCGAGACCCGCACCCGCAACACCTTCGACCTCAACGCCGTGCCGGTGCTGCACCACCTGTCGCACCTGCCCGTCGTCGCCGACCCCAGCCACGCCACCGGCTACACCCGCTATGTCGAGCCCATGGCGCTCGCCGCGACCGCCTGCGGCGCCAACGGCCTGGAGATCGAAGTCCACGACGATCCGAGCCGCGCCTGGTCCGACGGCGCCCAGGCCCTCACTCCCGACCAGTTCGACGACACCATGCGCCGCATCCGCGCCATCTGCGAGGTCGTCTGCCAAGAGACCATGGAGTAGGCCATGGGTACGGTGAGAAACGCACGCGTCAACCAGGGCGGACCCAAGTGCGCCGGCATCGTGGGCCTGGGCCTCATCGGCGGCAGCTTTGCCCGCGGCTATGCGCAGGCGGGCGTTCGCGTGCTTGCCTGGGACCCCGACGATGACGTGATGACGGCCGCCAGCATGGGCACCGTCGCCGGCGAGCTCAACGACGAGACGCTCGGCGAGTGCGACATCATCGTCCTTGCCTGCTACCCCGAGGCCTGCATCGAGTGGCTCGAGGCGCACGCCCAGGCACTCGCCGACGCCACCGACACCGATGCCATCATGGGTCCCGTGGTGATCGACACTGTGGGCGTCAAGGGCATCGTGTGTGGGCGGGCCTTTGAACTCGCACGAGAGCACGGCTTTTTCTTTGTGGGCGCACACCCCATGGCGGGTACCCAGTTCTCGGGCTACGCGCACTCCCGCGCCGACCTGTTCCAGGGCGCACCGCTCGTGCTCGTTCCGCCCGCTGTAGACGATGCCCTTAAGCTGGAGCTCTTGGGCCAGGTGCGCGAGATGGTGCGTCCCTTAGGGTTTGGCAAGTTCAGCGTGACTACCGCCGCAGAGCACGACCGCGTGATCGCTTTTACGAGCCAGCTCGCGCACGTGGTGTCCAACGCCTACGTAAAGAGCCCCACCGCCCAGGTCCACCACGGCTTTTCGGCCGGCAGCTACCGCGATCTCACGCGCGTGGCACACCTCAACCCGCAGATGTGGTCCGAGCTCATGATCGACGACGCCGACGCGCTTGCCTTCGAGATCGACCATCTGATCGATTCACTCGGCGCCTACAGCCGTGCACTCAAGAACCGCGACCAGCGCCATCTGGAGAATCTCCTTGCCGAGGGCGACCGCATCAAGCGCGCGCTCGACGACGAGGCCTCCCACTAGACCACCTATCACGCCAGGTCGAAAGGACCATAGCTTATGGCGATTACCATCGATATCGACACCGCACGCCCCTACCAGGTACACGTGGGCACCTTTTTGCTGGAGCAGGCAGGGCCGCTCGTCCGCGCCACCGCCGGAGGCACTCGCGCCGTCATCGTGACGGACACCAACGTGGGCCCGCTCTACCAGATGCCCGTTAAGCAGAGCCTGGAGACGTCAGGCTACGAGGTGAGCATCTGCACCTTCGAGGCCGGCGAGGCCCATAAGCGTGCCGAGACCTACGTTGCCATTTTGGAGTTTGTTGCCGAGTACGAGCTTTCGCGCTCCGACGTGATCGTGGCGCTCGGCGGCGGCGTCGTGGGCGACGTGGCCGGCTTTGTGGCCGCCACCTACATGCGCGGATGCAAGTTTGTGCAGATCCCCACGAGCCTGCTCGCCATGGTGGACTCGTCGGTGGGCGGCAAGACGGCCATCGACCTGGCCGCCGGCAAGAACCTGGCTGGAGCCTTTTGGCAGCCGAGCGTGGTTATCGCCGACGTGGGATGCCTTGCCACCCTCACGCCCGAGCAGTTCGCCGACGGCTGCGGCGAGGTCGTCAAGCACGCCGTGATTGCCGATCCGGAGCTCTTCGCCGAGCTGGAGAAGACCCCGCTCACGCTGGAGTTGCTTAACCGGGACGTGGCCCGCGTGGCGCTCATCATCGCCCGCAATATCGACATCAAGCGCGCCGTGGTCGTCGCCGACGAGCGTGAGACCAACCAGCGCAAGCTCCTCAACTTTGGACACAGCGCCGGACATGCCGTCGAGGCCTGCGAGCACTTTGAGCTGGGACACGGCAACTGCGTGTCGATCGGCATGGGCATCATCGCGCGCTCCGCAGCCCTGCACGGCATTTGCGATGCCGAACTTCCCGGTCGCATCGAGGAGCTCTGCGCCCGTCATGGCCTCAAGACTCGCTGCGAGCTTTCGGCCGACGCTGTCTTTGCCGAGGCACTTCACGACAAAAAGCGCGCCGGTGACACCATCGACCTGGTAATTCCGCACGGTATTGGCCGCTGCAGCATCGACCGCACGTCGCTTTCCACCTTCCATGATTTGATTGCCGAGGGCCTCGGCCAGAAGGGAGACGCATCCGTATGCTAGCCCGCATCACCCCCTCCCCGCTCAAGGGCACCGTTCCCGCCATCGCGTCCAAGTCGATGGCGCATCGCCTCATCATCTGCGCCGCGCTCGCCAACGGGGAGACGCACGTAACCTGCAACACCACTTGCGCCGATATCGAAGCCACGGTGCGCTGCCTCACGGCCCTGGGCGCCCGCATCGAGACCGTAGAGGACGGCTTCCAGGTCCACCCCACCATGAAGAGCATTGAGTTCGGCCTGCTCAAGGCACTTGCCGGCGGCACGCTCGACTGCGGCGAGAGCGGCTCCACGCTGCGCTTTATGCTGCCCGTCGCCTGCGCGCTGGGGGCAGAGGCAACCTTTGTGGGCCAGGGCCGCCTGGGCGCACGCCCGCTCTCCCCACTCTCCGACGAGATCATTGCCGCTGGCTGCGACCTGCAGGGCCTGGGCGGTTTTCCGCTCAAGACAAGCGGTCGCATGCGCCCGGGCACCTTTATCCTGCCGGGCAACGTGAGCTCGCAGTACATCTCCGGCCTGCTGCTGGCAGCCCCGCTGCTGGCCCAGCCCTCCTGCGTGCAGGTGACCGGCCTTATCGAGAGCCGCCCCTACATCAACCTGACCATCCAGGCCATGAAGGCCTTCGGCGTCGAGGTCAACGTCGAGCGCATCCCTGCCAAGGACGGCCAGCCTGAGGTCACGAATTTCCGCGTGAGCAGCGGCTCGTACCGCACTCCTGGCAACGTGGCCGTCGAGGGCGACTGGTCCAACGCCGCCTTTTGGCTGTGCGCCGGCGCCATCGGCTCCGACCCCATCACCGTCGAGGGTGTGTCGCTTAGCTCGGCCCAGGGTGATCGCAACGTGCTCGCCGCGCTCTCGCGCTTTGGCGCCCGCATCGTGCGATCCACCAACGCCGCCACCGTGCAGTCCGACAAGCTCGCCGGCTTTGAGATGAGCGCGCACGACATCCCCGACTTGGTGCCCGTAATCTCGGCCGTGGCGGCGCTGGCGCAAGGCCGCACGTTCATCCGCGATTGCGCCCGACTGCGCATCAAGGAATCCGACCGTCTGGCCACCACCACCCATGAGCTCACCGCACTGGGCGCGCAGGTGCGCATTGCCGGCGACGACCTGATCATCAAGGGTGTCGACGCCTTTACCGGCGGCGAGGTCGATTCGCACAACGACCACCGCATCGCCATGATGGCCGCCATCGCCGCGAGCCGTGCTACCGGCGAGGTCGTGATCCACGGCGCCGAGGCCGTCAACAAGTCCTATCCCGATTTCTTCGACCACTACCGCCTGCTGGGCGGCAAAGTCACGCTCGAGGAGGAGTAACATGTCCTCGACCTTTGGCAACGTTTTGCATCTGAGCATCTTCGGTCAGTCGCACTCCCCTGCTATCGGATGCTCGCTCGATGGCATTCCCGCCGGTATCGCCGTTGACCAGGAGCAGCTGCAGGCCTTTTTGGACCGTCGCGCCCCCGGTCGCGACGAGACCGCGACCAAGCGCCGTGAGGCCGACGCCGCGCATATCATTGCCGGTGTGGTCGATGGACACACTACCGGCGCACCCATCGCCGCGATCATTGAGAACACCAACACACGCTCCAAGGACTATTCCGAGCTGCGCCGCAAGCCCCGCCCCGGACACGCAGACTTTCCGGCGCGCGTGAAGTACCACAACATGCACGACGTTGCCGGCGGCGGGCACTTCTCCGGTCGTCTGACGGCCCCCCTATGCATCGCCGGCGGCATCGCGCTGCAGGCACTCGAGGCCCGCGGTATTCGGGTGATGGCACATGTGGCGCAGATTGGCGGCACCTCGGACCTACCCATGGACGACATGGTCTATCGCGAGGCCGACCGCAAGGCGATCCTTACCAACGACCTGCCCTGCATCGACGCCGCCGCTGCCGGTCGCATGCGCGAGGAGATTCTGGCCGCGCGCGACGAGCTCGACAGTATCGGCGGCATCGTGGAGTGCGGCATCTACGGGCTTCCCGCGGGCATCGGCGACCCCATGTTCGACGGCATCGAGAACCGCATCGCGCAAATCGCGTTTGGCATTCCCGCCGTAAAGGGCGTGGAGTTTGGCATGGGCTTTGCCGTGGCCGCCATGCGCGGCAGCGAGAACAACGACCCGTACCGCGTTGATGCCGAGACCGGCGAGATCGAGGTCGAGTCCAATAACGCCGGCGGCATCCTGGGCGGCATCTCCACCGGCGTGCCCGTCATGTGGCGCATGGCCGTAAAGCCGACGCCCTCCATTGGCCGCGAGCAGCAGACCGTAGACATGGACGCTATGGAAAATGCCGAGCTCTCGGTCCACGGCCGTCACGATCCCTGCATCGTCCCCCGAGCCGTCCCCGTAGCCGAAGCAGCCGCCGCCCTCGCGATTTGGGACGCCCTCCTAGAAGACGCCGGACAGCTTTAGTCCACCCACCCCAAGGGTAGTTAATTTGGGACGGGGCTATTTTAGCTACCCCCATATGCCAGTTAATATTTGCCCTGGCACCCATCGATTCGTCGACAGTCAAAGGGTAGCTAAAAAAGCCCCGTCCCAAATTAACTACCCCAGGCAACCATTCACGAAAGGGGCCTCCATGGACCTTGCTGACATCCGCCAGGCCATCGATGGCATCGACACCACGCTCCTCAACAGCTTTGTCGAGCGTATGGACATTGCCACCGAGGTCGCCAAATCAAAGATCGAGATGGGCAAGGCCGTCTTCGACCCCGCCCGTGAGCGCTCCAAGCTCAACAATCTCGCCAGCCGCGCGCCCGAGCGCTACGAGGCGCAGACCATCACCCTGTTCCGCCTCCTCATGAGCATGAGCAAGGCCGAGCAGCAGCGCTACATCAACGAGCTCAAGGGCATCACTGTCTCGCAAAAGGCACACGCCACGGCTGCAGCCTCCGACACGCCCTTCCCTCAAACGGCCACCGTTGCCTGCCAGGGCGTTGAGGGCGCTTACAGTCAAATCGCCGCGTGCAAGCTCTTCGACGTGCCGGATATTGCGTTCTTCGAGACCTTCGAGGGCGTCATGCGCGCCGTACGCGACGGGTTCTGCGAGTTTGGCGTGCTGCCCATCGAGAACTCCACCGCCGGCTCGGTCAACGCCGTCTACGACCTGCTCGCCCAGTTCGACTTCCACATCGTGCGCTCGCTTCGCCTCAAGATCGACCACAACTTGCTCGTCAAGCCCGGCACCAAGCTCGCCGACGTGCGCGAGGTCTACAGCCACGGCCAAGCCATTGCCCAGTGCGCCGGCTTTATCGAGAACCACGACCTGCACGCCACCAAGTACCCCAACACCGCCATGTCGGCCGAGATGGTCGCCAGCTCCGAGCGCACCGATGTTGCCGCCATCGCATCGCGCAGCTGCGCGGCACTCTATGGCCTGGAGGTGTTGGAATCCAACATCCAGGACTCGGACAACAACTACACGCGCTTTGTCGTCATCAGCCGCGAGCCGCGCGTCTACCCCGGCGCCAACCGCACCTCGCTCATGATCACCACGGCCAACGAGCCGGGCGCCCTCTACCGCGTGCTCGAGCGCTTCTACGCGCTCAACATCAACCTCATCAAACTCGAGAGCCGTCCCATCCCCGGGCACGACTTTGAGTTTATGTTCTACTTTGACCTGGACTGCCCCTTTGGCAGCAAGGCACTCGACGACCTGCTCGATTCCATCGACGACGTGTGCGAGAGCTTTACCTACTTTGGCAGCTACACGGAGGTGCTCTAGATGACCGATACCGCCGCAACCCGTCCCTATGGCGTGCTGGGCCGCGTGCTGGGCCACAGCTACACCCCGACCATCTACAAGGAGCTGGCGGGGCTTGAGTACGTGCGTTTTGAGCGCGAGCCCGAGGACCTCGCGGCCTTTATGAGGGGCGACGAGTGGGAGGGCACCAACGTGACCATCCCCTACAAGCGCGCCGTCATGGAGTACCTGGACGAGCTGAGCCCGCTGGCCGAGCGCATGGGCAACGTTAACACCATCACACGCCTGCCCGACGGCCGCCTGCGCGGTGACAACACTGACTATTTCGGTTTTCAGTGCCTAGTCGAGGAATTGGGCGTAGAGGTTGCCGGCAAGAAGGTCCTCGTCCTCGGTGCCACCGGTGGTGCCGGCACCACGGCAAGTATGGTGCTGGGAGACCTGGGCGCCATCGTCGTGCCCGTGGGTCGCACGAGCGAGGTCAACTACGGCAACATCGCGCAGCAGTCCGACGCCGCCCTGCTCGTCAGCTGCACACCTGCCGGCATGTTCCCCCATTGCCCCGACGCGCCTTGCACGCTCGAAGGGCTGGATGCGCTCGAAGGCGTTATCGACATTGTCTACAACCCCGCCCGCACGGGCCTGATGCTCGAGGCCGAGCGCCGCGGGATCCCCTGCATCGGCGGTCTGCTCATGCTTGTTGCCCAGGCAGCACAGGCCGTCGAGCGTTACACCAGCCAAGCCACCCCGCGCGAGCGCATCCTGGACGTAACGGAGCGCTTGTCCCGCCGCGAGCAGAACATCGCGCTAATCGGCATGCCGGGCTCGGGCAAGACCCGCGTGGGCGAGCAGATCGCCCAGCTCACGGGACGCGAGCACATCGACCTCGATCGCGCCCTCGAGGAGCGCCTGGGCATGCCCTGCGCCGACTTTATCGTCGAGCGCGGCGAGGCGGCCTTCCGCGAGCAGGAGACGGCAGCGCTGACCGACATCTCCAAGCGCAGCGGCTTGGTTCTCTCCACCGGCGGCGGCGTGGTTACGCGCGACGAGAACTACCCTCTGCTGCACCAAAACAGCCAAATCGTGATGCTCAACCGCAAGCTCGACGAGCTCGCCCACAAGGGCCGCCCCATCACCGCGCGCGACGGCATCGACAAGCTGGCCGAGCAGCGTATGCCGCGCTACCGCGCCTGGGCCGACTACATCATCGACTCACGCGACTGCGCCGCCAACACCGCCCATGCCCTCCTCGACACCCTCCCACCCGCTCTCTAACCAAAACCACCACAAAGGAGACAGGCACCTTTGTGGTGGTTTTTCAACCGCAAAGGAAGCAACCATGAAAGCACTCGTCATTAACGGCCCCAACCTCAACATGCTCGGCATTCGCGAGCCGGGCATCTACGGCAGTGACAACTACGACCGCCTGGTCCAGATCTGCCAGGAAGCGGGCGCTGCACAGGGCTTCGACGAGGTCGAGGTCTTCCAGTCTAACCACGAGGGCAGCATCGTCGACAAGATCCAGGAGGCTTACGGAAAGGTCGACGGCATCGTCATCAACCCGGCCGCCTACACGCACACAAGCGTGGCCATCCTGGACGCGCTCAAAGCCGTCGCCATCCCGGCTGTGGAGGTCCACATCAGCGCTGTCGAGACCCGCGAGGACTTCCGCCAGGTGAGCTACGCACGCCTAGCCTGCTTCGCCACCATTACGGGCGAAGGCCTGATGGGCTACGCCCACGCGCTGGAGCTGCTGAGGGAACGTCTCGAAAAGTAGCCTCGCGAGCAAATCCATCAACGCGATTCACACGCTAATAATGCCAGTGCCGCCAGCAGCAACCTCGCTACTGGCGGCACTTTATTACTGGCATATAATCATTGCAGTCACACAACGTCTGGAGACGCGCATGTTAAGCATCCATCTGGGGGATTACCCCGGTTCCATCTACGATACCGAAACCTATTTTAGGAACTCATACTTGGACTCATGGTTCGAAGACCCTATGGCCGCACAGATTATTAAAAGCGTGGACGGATCAGAGCTCATCGGTCCCCACAACATCGTAAGCAAACAGCTGGGCTCGATCACCCCACTCGAACTGTCCGGCGGCGTTAAGACGCTGCTGCTGGTGCGCAATCTCCCAAATATGGTGTTCAACGCATCCACCTGCGGAGACAACTGTGCCCGCTGGCTACTCAAGATCGGCAAAGAGCAGGATGTGATGGTGACCTTATACCACATCATGAAATTCCCCTGGAAGAGCTTTGAAATCCGCATTGAAAACGATGGCCGCATCGTCAGAAACATGCAGGAGTTTGTCGGCGCCACGAATGACTTTTTGGATGTTGATGAGTAATGAAGGGAACGCATACCGTTGTCGTAGAGCGTGCAAAGGTCAAATACACACTCACGTTTAAGCGCAATATTTCCTTTATACGCGGCAACAGCGGCACGGGTAAAACGATGCTCATCTCGATGATTCGCGACTACAACGACCGAGGACCGGAAAGCGGCGTTGCACTCAGTTGCGACGTGCCTTGCGAAACGCTTTCCGGCAGACGCTGGGAGCGCGAGCTATCGATCATCGAAGATTCAATCGTCTTTCTAGATGAGGGTAACGAGTTTATCTACTCAAAGGACTTCGCCAAAGCCGTCAACGGCTCGTCCAACTATTTTGTTCTGATATCTCGTCGCGATGCCAACGAGCTCCCCTACAGCGTTGATGAGATCCTGAAGCTAGTCAACACGACAAGTAAAACAATCAATGGCCGCAAGAGCGACAGGCGCTTCTACTCGGTGACCAAGCCGCTATATGACCACACGGCAAGTATGCTGTATCAGGATCTAAATGTTGGATTCGAGGTACCCGACGCCGTAGTTGTCGAGGATAGCAAATCTGGCTATCAATTCTACGACGCTCTTTGCAACCGACTCGGGATCCCCTGCTATACCGCCACCGGCGTTGCGAATCTAAAACGTACGATTCACGAATGTCCCGAGCAAAACATCCTTGCTATTGGAGACGGAGCAGCATTTGGTCCCTACATCGAAAAGGTGCTCGGACAGCGCGTTTACAAGAACGTACGCTTGTTCCTCCCCGAATCATTCGAGTGGACACTCCTGCAATCTGGCCTCATTCCCAGTAACGATATCTTAAAAATCCTCGAGGATCCCTCAAGCTATATCGAAAGCCGCGACTACCTGAGCTGGGAGCGGTTCTTCACCGATGTGTTGATCAAATACTCGGCAGGCACTCGCTACGCCTACAGAAAGGTAAAGCTCAATGAGCAGTACCTGAGGCCGCAGGCGATGAATGCAGTTGCAAACGTCTTGCCCGAGTGCCTGAAGGCAGACTAGATACAGCGGGGAGGGCCAAGTTGGTCCTCCCCGCTTTTGTTACGCCTTCTTGATCACGTACGCCAATCCAATATCGCAGGCACAGCGTACGATTGACGCGAAGAACCACGATGCTGGCAGCGTCATAAGCAGAGGCTTGCTCACGCTCGGCTCCAGCCCCCTTTGGCGCGCCGTATAACCAATCCACATCAGCAGCACAATAGCAGCTCACGCCACGGCTTCGGCCTAAACGTATACCCGGCAAGAACAAAGAACACCGGCATGTGAAAAAGCCCAGACCACAAGCGGTCTGGGCTTAATAAACGATGGTGCTCCATGGCGGATTCGAACCGTCGACCTTGGGATTAGAAGTCCCCTGCTCTATCCAACTGAGCTAATGGAGCAAATAGCCGCACGCCCAAGCAAGCGCAAGCCTGTCAGGCGCAAGTAATTATAACCTAGTTGAACTGCTCGCGATACGCCTTGCAGACCTCATCAACCGGGCCGTCCATGCGAAGGTCACCCTTCTCAATCCAAACGGCACGCTGGCAGATGCGCTCAACCTGCTCCATAGAGTGCGAAACGAACAGAACCGTCACGTCGCCGCTCTGGATAAAGTGCTGGATACGGTCCTCGCACTTCTGCTGGAAGAACACATCACCGACGGACAGCGTCTCGTCAACGATAAGAATATCGGGCTCGGTAATCGTCGCGATTGCAAAGGCGATACGCGCCACCATGCCCGAGGAGAAGTTCTTAAGCGGCATATCGACAAAGTTCTGAAGCTCAGCGAACTCAATAATGCCGTCAAAGTTGGCGTCGATGAACTCCTTGGTATAGCCGAGCAGGGCGCCGTTCAGATAGATGTTCTCGCGGGCGGTCAACTCGGGGTCAAAACCGGCACCAAGCTCAATCAGCGGCGCAATGTTACCGTGCACCTTAACGCTGCCCTCGCTAGGCTCAAGCACACCGGCGATAATCTTGAGCATCGTAGACTTACCGGAACCATTGGTGCCAACCAGACCCACGACCTCGCCACGATGAATATCAAACGAGATATGCTTGAGCGCCCTAAACTCCTCAAAGAACAACTCGTGCTTGGCAAGCTTGATGAAGTACTCCTTGAGGTTGGTCAGCGACTCGGACGCCATGTTAAAGATCATGGTGACGTCGTCGACCTCGACAGCCAGAGGCTGCTCGCTGTAATCAACAACAGATTCAGTCATCACAGCACTCCTTAGATGTAGAGGATGAACTTGCGCTCGGACTTATGGAACACGGTATAGCCAATAATAAGCGCAAGAACCGCCCAAGCGACGCACATACCAAACGTCATAAGCGAGGGCGTAGTCTGGAACAGGAAGATATCGCGCATAAACTGCAGGTAGTTGAACATGGGGTTCGCATACATCAAGATACGCACGAGATGCGGCATTTGCGCAATATAGTCAGTCGTCCAGAAGATGGGCGTAATGTAAGTCCACGCCGTAATGACGACGCTCCACAGATGCATAACGTCGCGGAAGAAGACCGTAAGGGCAGAGAGCATCATGCCCAGGCCCATGCAGAAGCACATAAGCAGCAGCAGGCAAACCGGCAACAGAATCAGGTGCCAAGAAGGCATAACGCGGAACCACAGCATGACGATGGCGACGGCGACCAGCGAGAAGGCAAAGTTGACCAGCGAGAAGAGCACCTTCTGCACCGGGAAAACCCAGCGGTGCACCTTAACCTTCTTGAGCAGAGGGGCAGCGCCCACGATCGACGTCAGGGCCTGGTTAGTAGACTCAGACATGACGGCAAAGGTGATGTTACCCACGATCAAGTACAGCGGGTACATCTCGGGCGTCATTGAGCCATTGCGGCCCTGGCCAAAAATCGTCGAGAACACGATGGCCATGACGATCATCATCAGCAGCGGGTTGAGCACCGACCATGCGACGCCCAGAACGCTACGGCGATACTTGATCTTAAAATCCTTGGTAACCAGCTGACGAAGGATAAACGCGTCCTTCTCAAATTCGTTCTTAGCAAACGTCGCAGGCAGACTGCGAGTTTCTTGTTGCTTTGTCTGATCCGACACGGATGCAACTCCTTTACTCGTAATCGTTGACAAACGAACAGTATAGACCCGACGGCCATGCAAACGATTCGCGCAACAAAACTGGAGAACTAACCCACATCTTAGGATGCCAGGCCCAAACGGCTATACTTTCTAGGATTGAATGTATAAGGAGCATTAAGTGAATTCTGAATCCATCGCCGTCATCATCCCTTGCTACAACGAAGCGCTCACGATCGGCAAAGTCATCGACGACTTTCACCGCGAGCTTCCGCAGGCGACGGTCTATGTCTATGACAACAACTCGTCGGACGATACCTCACGCATTGCCACCGAGCACGGCGCCACAGTCCGCTTTGAGCCCCGTCAGGGAAAGGGCAACGTGTGCCGCCAGATGTTTCGCGATATCGACGCCGATTGCTACCTGATGGTCGACGGAGACGACACCTACCCCGCCGAGGCGGCCAAGGCCCTCTGCGAGCCCATCCTTAACGGCACGGCCGACATGACCGTAGGCGATCGCCTTTCCAACGGCACCTACGCCGAGGAGAACAAGCGTGCCTTCCACGGCTTTGGCAATAATCTGGTCCGCGCCATGATCAAGTGGATCTATGGCTACAGCTTCGATGACGTCATGACAGGCTACCGCGCCATGAGCCGCCCGTTCGTTAAAACCTTCCCAGTGCTTTCCGAGGGCTTTCAGATCGAAACCGAGCTCTCGATCCACGCCGTCGACCACCGCTGGCGCATCAAAGATGTGCCCATCGAGTACCGCGACCGTCCCGAGGGTTCCGAGTCCAAACTCAACACCGTGAGCGACGGCATTAAAGTCGTTGCGATGATCGGCACGCTGTTCAAGGACTACCGCCCGCTGAAGTTCTTCAGCCTCGTTGCGCTTCTGTTCGCGGTATTCGGCCTCGCCCTGGGCATGCCCATCGTTGTCGAATATTTCCAGACCGGCCTCGTCCCGCGCTTCCCCACCGCTATGCTCGCCGCCTCGTTTATGTTCCTGTGCGGCCTGAGCCTTGCGACCGGCTTCATCCTAGATTCTGTAGCAAAGGTCGAAAAAAAGCAGTGGGAGGTCAACGTGTACAGCAAATACGCCTACGACGACCAGCCCGGCCACCCTACTTCCATGCCAAGCGAGAGGTAGATCTTCCGCAAAATACTATTGGCACCACTGCGCAGATAGCCACCAACAAGAAAAGCCGCCGTTAAAGAACGGCGGCTTTTACTCTCGAAAAGTTAATAGCGGCTAGAGCGTCTTGATGTACTCCCCCAGCTCTTCCTCCCAGTCGGGCATGTGGAAGCCGGCAGCCTCGAGCTTGGACAGGTCGAGCGCGGAGTGGACCGGGCGCGGGGCGACGGGGCCCTCGGCGCTCGCGTAGTAGTCGGCGGTCGATACCGGCACGACCCTGTCCCCGTTGCCGTTGGCGGCCTCGAAGACGGCGCGGGCGATATCGGCCCAGGACTTGACGGTGCCGGAGCCGGTGCAGTCGTAGGTGCCGTAGGGGGCGTGCGTCCCCAGCACGTGGAAGATGGCCTCGGCCATGTCGCGCGTGAAGGTCAGGCGGCCCAGCTGGTCGTCAACGACCGTGACCTGCTCGAGCCCGTCCTCCGGGTCGGCGACGCGGTCGGACAGCCCCTTCATGGTCTTGACGAAGTTGCGGCCCTCGCCGATGACCCAGCTGGAGCGCATGATGTAGTGGCGCGGGCAGCCGGCCACGGCGATGTCCCCCGCCGCCTTGGTCTGCCCGTAGACGGACAGCGGGCTGAGGGGCTCGTCCTCGTCATGCACCTCGGCGGTGCCGTCGAAGACGTAGTCGCTGGACACGTGGACGAGGGTGATCCCGTGATCAGAGCATGTGCGGGCGAGGAGGGCGGGGCCGGTCGCGTTGGCCTTCCAGGCGGTCGCGCGGCCCTCGGCGGTCTCCGCCCTATCCACGGCGGTGTAGGCGCCGCAGTTGATCACGGTGCCGTAGAGCGACCAGTCGTACTGTGTGTAGGCGTCCGGGTCTGACATATCGAAGGTGTCGATGTCGCAGAAGTCGAAGTCCTTGGCGACGCCGCGCTCCTCCGCCAGCCTGCGCACAGCATGGCCCAGCTGGCCGTTGCAGCCGGTGACGAGCGTCCTCTTGGGCGCCATTGGGACGACGTCCCTGAGCATCGGGTGGTTGAGGTCGGCCTCGGAGACGGTGGCCTCATCGAGCGGGATCGGCCACTCGATGGCGAGCTCGGGGTCGGCGAGGTTCACGAAGGTGTAGGTCTTCTTGAGCTCGAGGGACCAGTGGGCGTCCACCAGGTAGGTGTAGGCGGTGCCGTCCTCCAGGGCCTGGAAGGAGTTGCCCACGCCGCGCGGGACGTAGATGGCCTTGGACGGGTCGAGCGTGCAGGTGAACACCTTCCCGTAGGTCTCGCTGCCCTCGCGCAGGTCCACCCAGGCGCCGAAGACGCTGCCGCGCGCCACGGAGATGAACTTGTCCCAGGGCTCGGCGTGGATGCCGCGGGTGACGCCGCGGCTGTCGTTGTAGGAGATGTTGTTCTGGACGACCCTGAGGTCCGGGATGCCCAGGGCGGTCATCTTGGCGCGCTGCCAGTTCTCCTTGAACCAGCCGCGCGAGTCGCCGTGGACGGCGAGGTCGACGACCTTGAGGCCCTCGATGCCGGTCTCGGCGACGGAGAGGTCCTTCTCGAATGCGATGTCTGCCATGTGGGAAAAGCTCCTATCGAAGAGGTTGTATAACCGGGGGCGCCCGCGCGGGGCCGCAGGGTCATCCCCATGCCCTGCGGCAGATCGGAAGAGCACA